>ENA-OUVC01000848-OUVC01000848.1-marine-metagenome-genome-assembly--contig:-NODE-848-length-18952-cov-2.567523_pt1 | contig 18952 bp, 18 predicted proteins | sample MGYA00248622_ERZ508571 | MGnify/ENA primary metagenome ERZ508571 (study PRJEB26236, sample SAMN06267175) | marine metagenome | isolation source: Columbia River Estuary | place: USA:Columbia River Estuary... | reverse complement strand
GGAAGCCGGCGGCACGGCGGCGGATGCGGCGGTGGCCACGGCCTTTGCGTTGGCGACGCTGGAGCCCTGGAATAGCGGCCTTGGTGGCATTGGCTTCGCGCAGGTGATGGCGCCCGGCGGCGCGGCCGAGACCTTTGATTTCGGCCCGGTTTCCCCACGCGGCCTGAAGCCTTCCGCCTTCCCCATGACGGGCCAGATGAAGGCCGATTTGTTCACCTGGCCGGAAGTGCTGGAAGACCGCAATGTGCATGGCCCGCTTTCCTTCGCCATCCCCTCAGCGGTTGCCGGCTATATGGAATTGCATGCGCGCCATGGCCGCATGCCGATCAAGGATGTGCTGGCGCCGGCGGTGGCGCTGGCGAAGCGCGGGCTGGCCCAGGATTGGTTCACCACGCTGAAAGTGGCCAATTCCGCTTCCGTGCTGAAGCTTTATGCGGAATCCGCGCGGATTTACCTGCCGGGCGGCCTGCCGCCCGTGGCGCCTTATCAGGGTGCGCCCGGCTTCTTCCAGCAGGGCAATCTGGCCGCCACTTTGGAACGCCTGGCGCATGCAGGATTGGCTGATTTCTACACGGGCGATATCGCCGCCGCCATCGCCGCCGTTGCGGTGAGCATCGGCATTGTCATCATCATTATTTGCATCATCATCTGTTCTGTTCATGTTTGTGTTTATGTTTATGTGTATGTGTATGTTTATTATATTTTTGTAAAGTATAAAAAATATTATAAATCATCGCCTCTCCATTTTCTAAATAATTTCCTTGCTGCTACTGCATATAAACTTCCTGGCATTTCAACAATCAATCGTTGTAGGTATTCCATTCCTTTTTTGCGATCGTGAAGCAGCGTATCATAAGTGTTGGCTAAACAAAACAAAGCATCATCGGCCCATAAACCTTCGATATCCATAGCCACCAATTGTGTTAATTTCTGAATGGCAGCTGTTGTGTCATTCAATTTTAAATCAATTTGTGATTTAGTCCACAAAACATCATCTGCTAATTCGTGTCCCGGATATAAAAGGTTGATACTATCTAAAACCAAATTTGCTTGCTTGTATTTTTGTTGAATAATAAATAAATCAGCTTTTGCATATAAACTCAGCGCATCCGAGGTGCTATCTAAATTAGTATTGTCTGCAATAATCAAGCTTAAATTAATTGCATCGTTTGCGATTAATTGAGAGGTAGAGGATTTTAAAATATCTAGTTGTGATTTTGCCCATTCAAATTCGGAAGTATAATAAGCTAATTGTGCATTTTTAAATTTAGCTAATTGCCCAATAGGTTCGTCTTTATTGGCTTTGTCGACTTGTCCGTATAATAAAGCCGCTTCCCAAATTTCACCCGTCATTAAATAAACATCACCTAAAACCAATTTACATTCATTAATGAAATTGGGTTTGCCTATTTGGTCTTCTATTATTTTTTCTAAAACGCTAGTTGCTAATTTAGGCTCTTGTAATTGATAGGCTAATAGTTCTGCGTATGCTTTTCTTGCTATTGCAGCGTTATTTCCTCCATCATTTAATTGAATATAATTTTCAAATAGGGGCTTTAGTACTAAAAGCGCTTGTGCTGTTTGGTTCAAAGAAATTGCTTTGGATTTTTGTGTAAGCAATAAATTAAGTTTAGCAGTCGCTAAATATTCATTGTCTATTCCCTGCGTAATAATATATTGATAGGCTTTAATAGCCACATCAAACGCTGCATTTTCTTTGCAAATTATTGCATAGTTTAAAACGGTCTCTCCCTCATCTCTTCTTATTCTATCTAATGCAATGTTTTGTGTTAATCCGGCTTCATAATCTTTAAGCTGAACATAAACCCAGGCAAGCAATTCATTATAAAATCCAAAATTAGGGTTGAGTTGCGATTTTTTGAGCAATACATTTCTGAGTAATTGCAATTCATTTTGTTCTGTGAGGTAATCACTGAAAGCATTTTGAGCTTGTTGTATGGAAATTAATCCTGCTTGAACAAAATCTAATTGCTCTTCGATAATAGCAGATTTATTATTTTGAATAAAATTAACTTTGCTGAGTTCATTGTAAAATAAACTGGGGTCATTATTTTTTATTCGCTGATTAGCGATGATTTTTTTAATGAAATCTAATTCGTTTATTTCAAAAAAATTAGCAATTAGTTGGGTAGCATAGGCAATATTATCATCGACTGACGAAATTGATTTTTCAAATTCTTTAGCTGCTTTATTATTTTCACCTTGTTTTAAAAATAAATTTCCTAAATCAAAATGATAAATAGCTTGCGGATAAAATTTCTTAGGTCTTTTTTTGATTACTTTTTCGGCTTTTTCAAATTGCTTTATTTGTAACAATGAGTTTACATAGGAGCGATAATTTTGCTCATTCGAAAGGTCTTTTAAGTATATTTGTGCTAGAAGAATAACTGCCTTATCTGTTTCTCCATTAGCCAGGTACTGTGCTGCAAGCTTTTCGTTGGTTTGCGCTAGACAATAGGTTTGGCTAAAGAGCAAAATAAGTATGGAAACAAATAGCAAATGCCGATTTTTCATGATGGCTAATTTATGAAAAATGTAATAGATTTATCAATATCAATTGATAGTTTTATATTTAATTTACCCTTAAGCTTTATTTAAAAGATGCCCCAAAGTAATATAGCCTTCAAAAGAAACTTTGCATTGATTCCAGTTTTTATGGTGGTGCTTACTATTACTTTTTTGATAGCACTTTTTTTTGGGTATAATTTTACCAAAAAAGTAGTAGAGTCGCAGTTTGCAACAAATAAGGTAGAAGTTTTAGAAGAAACGCTTAAACCCTATAATCATTTAGTCTTTAATCAAATCCCAAAAATTTCTATTCATCATGGGTTTTTGAATGAGTCATCTATTTTAAAACTAGCTGCCAATTTTTTTAAGACAGATTCTTTTATTAGAGCGATTACATTTTATGACATTAATGTTGGAAACATGCCTATTGAAGATGGCTTCAAGCAAGAGAAATTAGCCATTGGAGTAAATGCTGTATATCGAATAGAATACGCTAACCCCGCATTTGCTAAATGCTTATTTAGCAAAAATAAATTCGGAGAATTTAGCGGAAAAGATGCAAACAATTTTACTAAGTGTGTTTTAAAGTACGCTGATTTTATCAGCAATTATGATACTACTATACCAATAGCAACTGATCAAATATTTAAATCATTTTATACTTTTAATGATAAACAAATTTCTTTTATCAATGTGCCCTCCTCTGCCGATATAAAAATTTATCAAACCATTAGTAAGTTAGATGTACCCATTGCTGTTTCTTTTGATCAAGATATGTTGAGCTTTGATTTAGATCCAGAGCGATTACCTATTATTAATAACAGCCCAAATTTATATGAGCATATTTATGTAAAGCCCGTTACATACGATTCACTAATTAATGACAAGCATTATTTAACCACTAGTATTGCTTTGTCTGGTGCTTTTTCTGGTTATCAGCTTTATTTTATTTCTTCAAAATCATTTTTTAGGAATCGGGTGAGTATGTTGTTTGCGCCAATAGCGATAGGCATTTCGGCTTTTTATATTATCATGTTAGTGATTGCCATTTTAATTTATCGAAACTTAAATATCAATTCAAAACTATTTAAGTTGCAATATGATTTTTTAAATAATTTAACACATGAATTTAAAACGCCCGTAAGTGTAATTAAAATTGCGGCTAACAATATGAAATCTAAATCCGAATTAACCACAAAGGAAAAAGATTTATATGTTAGAATTTTAGATGAAGAAGCAGATAAGCTCAACGATTTGATGAACAAATTGCTTTCGCTTACTCAATTAGAAAACCGTTCTTTAAAAGTGAACATTCAGGAAATTGATTTAGGCCAATTATTCATGGAATTCAAAGAGTCCTATCAACTCAAATATCCAGATTTTCAAATTTCATATGAGTTAAACCAAATAAATACGATATACTCAGATAAAGTTTTACTCATCAGTTTATTTCAGAACTTGTTTGACAATGCTTATAAATACTCGCATGCACATCAGCGCTATTTAAATATCATAGTGGAAAGAAGAAAGCAGCAGATTGCTTTTAGGTTTATAGATAAAGGGATTGGTATTGTAAAAAGCGAGCAAAGAAATGTTTTCAAAAAATTCTATCGTATCGAAAATCAATTCAATCAGAATGGTAGTGTGGGTATAGGTTTAGCATTTTGTAAAGAAGTAGCTAATTTTTTAGCTGGAGATATCGAAGTAAAGAGTGAACCTGGTATGGGTTCGGAGTTTATTGTAAGCTTACCATTCAATTATAATGAGCTTGTTACAAAAAGCTAATCATTTATATTTTACTTTTGTATTATACAATTATGGAAATAAATCAAGTTAAAATAGCAGTCATCGAAGATGATGAAAATATGCGTCTATTAATAGCGCAAAGGTTAATTCAAGAAGGCTTCCAAGTGATCGAAGCGGCAGAAGGTAATGCTGCACAAGCACTTATTTTGGAAGAGCAACCTCATATTGTATTATTAGATTGGATGCTTCCTGGTAAATCCGGTATGGAAATTTGTGCTGCCTTAAGGCAACACGATTATGCGGGTATTGTCATTATGGTAACGGCTAAGGCGCAAGATGTCGATAAAATAGATGCGTATCATTTTGGCGTTTCGGATTATATCACCAAACCATTTAACATGGAAGTTTTAATTGCCTTGTTAAATAATAAGGTTAAATATATTGTTAATGCCGAAAAAACAGACTCAATTAAATTTGCTAATATGGAGCATCACCCGAATACGCATTTATTAATGAGAGAGGGAAAAAAAGTAGAATTAACTATTCTAGAAAATAGAATATTACTTTATTTCTTAAAGAATCGAAATAAAGTAATTAACAGAGAGGAATTAATGTTAGTTGTTTGGGGTTATAATTCTGATGTGAACACAAGAACCCTTGATATGCACATTGTGCGCTTGCGTAAAAAAATTGAGGTTAACCCCGAAATGCCTTTGTTTGTTCAGACGGTTAGGGGTATTGGCTATAAATTTGCGGTAGTATAAATTAGAAAATATTCTTTTTCTTTTTGATTTTGGAATAGGTAAACTCTTCTTTAGAATTTGCACCATCTACATCACCAGCTATTTTTGCATATAAAGAATCTTTTCCTTTTTTCTGGTAAACAATCATTTTTGGATAATCATTTTCTTCGTTTTCAAACACGCTAGTACTATCATTTTGTGTCATAATAAACGCAGCAGTATCAATTTCGTTGATGGCAACTTCGAAGGTGATGGTACCCGCTCTCTCTTTTATATTTGCTATTTCTGCAAAAGTGGTATCACCTTCATTCGAAATATTTGTGGTATGTCCTATGTAAGTAGAGTCGTCGGATTTTATCCACTCTTCGATTAGCACCCCATCTGCAGATTGGCTTTCCCATTTGCCAAGCATCCATTTTAAACTTTTAATGGAATCTTTTCTTTCTGGTTTGCAGGCATTCAACATACTTATACTGTATAGTATGCAGGCGCTGTAAATAATCGATTTTGTTTTCATATTTGCTTGTACAATATTAAAGATTTTTAGCAATCCAAACAACTAAAGCTTGACTAATTAATAAGCCATCAATTAAAATAGTATAATAGAAATTCTTATGGCTGCTTTTTAATTTAAAAATCACTACATAGCTAAATAGAATATGCAACAATAAGGCTGCGGTAGTCGCGAATCCAACATCATTATAAAGATAACAGGTGCTGATGACTAGTAATGCTAATATTAATTGAATAATATGATAGGACTTTGTTACTCCAATTAATACAGGAATGGAGGGTAAATTATTTTCTTTATCTTTTTGGAAATCTTTTATATCAAATAACAAACTCAATATAGCAATAAATAAAAAGTTATTGATTAACACAATGGTCAAGCTGATTTTATTTACGATATACAAATTAATTGGAATGTATACGGTAACAAGTGTCCAAGAAAATGCGATTAGAAAAATCTTTAATCCTTTTATTTGCCTAAGCCTGAATGCACTGTTTTTATTAGATTTAAGAGGCAAATTATATGCAATTGCAATAATAGCAGCCATCGCAAATTGAGCGATGGTGTTTTTATTTAAAAATGTTGCGATGTATAATAAGATCAAAAAGGTAAAGCCAAAAAATAATTTTTTAAAAGTAAAAAATAATTTATTTTTTTGATTTAAATCATAGGAAAAGCTTTCAGCCAAGCTGTAGCTAAATGGAGTTGCAATGGTTACGAATAATAATATATAGGGGTTAATTGGAATATTGAAAAGTTGATAGCTTAACCAAGTTTGTGCTAGTGCGGCAATGGCAATAATTATTTTATATTTTTTTAAATGAACCAATAGGCTTTCGCTGGTCATCGCTAAGCTCTTTTTAATTCAAAAATAGTGATCTCTGGTAAAATGCCAATTCTGCCTGGATAACCCAAAAATCCATAACCCACATTTACATATAATTTTTGATGCGCTTGTTGGTATAATCCAGACCATTCGGGGTAAACAAATTGAGCAGGGCTCCATTGATAATCACCAAATTCAAAACCAAACTGCATGCCATGCGTATGCCCAGCAAACATCATATCAATATTTGGATAATCTTTAATTACCTGAGCGCGCCAATGGCTGGGGTCGTGAGAAAGTAATAATTGAATTTCTTCTGCTTCTAGCCCTTTGCTGGCTAAATCTAACCTGCCTTTTTTTGGAAATCTACTAGAGGAGCTCCAGTTTTCGACACCAATCAGCGCAATAGATTCTGAACCAATGTTAAGGTGCCTATGTTCGTTTCTTAATAAATTCCAACCTAATTGTTCATGAACTTTTACTAAATCTTTTAAGTTTTGTTTTTTTGCTGTATCGCTTGGCCATTTTTTGTAATCTCCATAATCATGGTTTCCGAATATAGAGTATATCCCCATGGGTGCTTTTAATTTATCGAATACATTCATATAGTCCGACATCTCTTTTGTTTGATCGTTAACTAAATCTCCTGTAAATAAAATTACGTCACATTTTTCGGCGTTTAATAAATCAACGCCACCTTGTACTGCTATTTTATTATCAAAACTTCCGGCGTGAATATCTGAAATTTGACCAATGGTAATACCATCAAATGCAGGAGGCAAATTGTCAATAAATATTTTTTTTCTTTTGATTTTATAATCATATACGTTATTAGATAAAATCCCGAAGTTCAAGCCTACAAAGGGTAATCCGGCCATAATTATTCCCGCTTTACTTAAAAATTCCGACCTCGGTATGGTATTACTTGCTAGGGTTTGTGAAGGTTTTTCTTCTGTGATTATTTCTTTATTTTTTTTGCTGAAAATCCAAGTACTCCATCTTTTTATGTCATCTATTAATAAAAATGGAACAACAAATAACTTACTAAAATAATGAATGAAAAACCATACAAATAAAAATGTTCTTAATCCTCTATTAATCGAAAAGTAGATACCTAAAAAAACACCGGCAATTGTTAGTGCTACTATTAGCCAATAAGCTACTTGAATGTTGCTGAGGCGTTTTGTGCGTAATTTATTAAAAGTTGTTTTGATTGCCTCCCACACGTAAAAGTCTACTCCAATTAAAAAAACGCAGACAATCAGTAAGCCAAATATTCTATTCTCCATTTATTTTTACGAAATAATACTTTTGTTTTGCTTTAAGTATTTGGAATGCTAAATTTACAATATATCAATTGTATTGCCATGCGTAATTTTAAATCTTTTACTTTTTTCTTGTGTTTTGTTTTGATGCACAAATTTAATTCGCTTCAGGCCCAAGATACTCGTCAATCTATTTTAAAGGTCTTAGCAGATCAAAGAATTGCTTGGAATCAGGGAGATTTACAAACTTATATGGAGGGTTATTGGCATTCCGATTCTTTGGTTTTTATCGGAAAGAATGGTCCAAAATATGGATGGGATAATACCTTAGCGAATTATAAGAAATCATATCCTGATGTAAATGCAATGGGCTATTTAGATTTTGCTAATTTAAAAATCACATTATTGCATAAAAACTTTGCGTATGTTAGTGGCTCATGGAAGCTTACTCGAGCAAAAGACGAATTAAAAGGTTATTTTACCTTACTGTTTAAAAAAGTAAAAGGAAAATGGGTTATTGTTTCAGATCATTCTAGTTAAGATGAAATTACATAAAAAAAATATTTTTTATGTTTTAGCAATGCTCTATGTTTTGCTAACCTATTTTTGTCGTACCAATATTTTTTTTGGAGATATGGTGCAATTTGCCTCACGACACCCACATTTTTTTTTAGCAAACAAATTCCAAACCATATTTCTTCCTAATTATTTAGATAGCGGGCATCCGCCGCTATTTGGTATATACATTGCTTTTGCTTGGTTGCTGTTTGGTAAATCTTTATTGGTTTCGCATGTTGCCATGTTACCATTTTTACTCCTCATTGCCTATCAAGTACCTCAGTTATTGAGTCGTTGGTTGAGTGGTTATGCATTGTTGTTTAGTTCTTTGTTAGTATTTTTAGAGCCAACTTTATTGGCGCAAGCCACTTTGGTTTCGCCCGACATTGTTTTAATGGCCATTTTTATTACGGGTATTAATTTATATTTAAACAAAAAGTATAAGACACTCGCGCTTGTTTTAATTCCATTAGGATTGATTTCTTTAAGAGGAATGATGGTTTTATTTGCTAGTTTTTGTGCCATTATTTTGAATAATACTTTTGCGCAAAGAAAATTTAATCGTCATTACTTTTTTTCTACTGCTCTGGTTTTTTTGCCTTCTGTAGCAATAGCAGCAATATGGTTGGGGCTACATTATCAGCATACCGGTTGGATTGGCTTCCATTCAGATTCGCCCTGGGCAAGTTCATTTCAACAGGTGTCTTTTGCTCAGATGTTCAAAAATGCGATACTTTTTATTTGGAGACTTATTGATTTTGGTCGCATCACTGTTTGGTTACTGGCATTATTTCTATTGTTTAAATTAAAATTTGCTAAGCAATCGAATTTAAAATTTTGCATTAGTATAGTGGTATTTATTTTAGTGTTTGCCGCAAATACATTATTTGCAGATGGCTTAGTTGGACACCGCTATTTTTTACCAATTTATTTTTTAACCCTAGTTTTTGTTTTAAAAAATATACCATTTGCTTTTCCTAAAAAAAGTATGTCTGCTTTTGTATTGTTATTTATTTCGTTTTTAATTGGAGGCTCTTTTGTGTATCCAAGTAAAATAGCAATGGGTTGGGATGCAACACCGGCGCATCTTCCCTATTATTCGTTAAGAAAAGATGCTATTACTTATTTAAATAATAATAACATTCCGCTGCAAACTGTTGCTAGCGGCTTTCCAAATTTAGATACTAGAGAAATTTTAGAATTAAATGGCGATAGCAGTCATTTTAATTCCTATTCTGATACTACATTAAAATATATTTTATATTCAAATGTGTTTAATTACCCTGATAGCTTGATAGATAAAATAGCAAACACACCAGCGATTTATTATCAAGAAAAAGGGTCCGTATATATTGGAATTTATACTATTGCTAAATAGTTTTTATAAATTATGGAATAGCACAATGTTTAATTGATTTCGGTAATTGGTGCTTAATGATTGATTTAGCAAACAAATTTCGAGCTTTAAATTTTTGTTTTGTTGGTAGCCAATTCCTATGGCAAATCTATTTCTGTCAAATAGTTCGTCGGTATTTTTTAAAAACAACTCGTTACTTGAACTAAAATACCATGTCTTAGGGTCCATTTTATCTCTGCTAATGGGGTAATTTATGGATAAAAAACCCCTTAACCTTAGCTGTTGCCCAGTAGCAAGAAATCTTTGTTCTAGTCGCCATCTATTAAGCAGCACCGCTTTTTTGTATTTGAATTTGTATAAGTATTGCTCAAAAATCCTGTTTTCTTGGCTAGCCTTTTTAAAGTCTGTATTATCAATATAATCTTCGTTATAGATATAAGCAAAACCTATACTCATGATATGGTTATTATTTGCTAAAGGGTAACCTATATTTCCGCGTAATAATAATTGTTGTATATCTCCAATGGCATTGTAATTTCTTAAATGAATTTCGCCTGTTGAAATTAATTTGTAAGGCAAATTTACCGTACCATTATACACCATCCAATTACCAAATTTTGCTGGTTGAGCATGGGTTAATTGGCAAGTAAATACAAAAACAATAAATAGGCATTTAAAAATAGTAATCTTCATTTTATTTATTTGCCAAAGCTATTTTTACACTTACAATATAATTTAATACCGCATTTTTTTCTTCACTAGTGATATTGGCTTTGATTGCCATATCGTCTATTATATGCCCCCATTGTGAATTATTAAAATTATTAATATCTCGCGCTTCATGACAATTAATGCATGCGCCTTTAGTATATAATTTAAATCCATGATTTAATAATTCCATGCTAGCATTCGAATTACTTTTTTGAATAATCGCAAGTGCAGCTTCATCTGGTGGATATAGTTTAACCGCTGGCTTAGGTGCAGGAAAACCTAGGTTTCCAGAAAAATTATTATATGAATTTACCTGTTCGATTACTTCTTTTTTGGCTGGTGTTTGTGCTATTTCTTGCACTGGTTTTTTTACCGTACAAGCGAACATCAATAAAATTAAACCCAAAACGCTCGAGTGTAATATTTTTTTCATAATTGCTTAATTAATTTTGTATAAAATAATTTTACTTGGACTGGCATCGCTTTCGAAAGAGGCGATTTGAATATTTACTAAATAGCTATCATCTGCTATTTCTTCTTTTACATACACCATTTCTGTTATGGTACAATCATATCTAGGCTTAGTTGGGTAATCCCAATAAGCATGATGCGCAGCGAGTGCGCCTTCATCTTCTTCTCGATCTACCGAAGGTAAATCGATAATTAAATGTTTAATCCCTTTTAATCTAATTGCTGCAGTTAGTTTTGGGTCAAAATAACAAGGATTATTACCCGAATAAATTGCTGTTAGTTTATTATTCGAATTAGGTAAGGTACGAATGATCAAGGCTTCTGTTCCTTCAGGAATTTGTGTTAAATCAACAATTTGTTCATCGATGAGGTAATCGCCATTTGCTATTTTTTTAGGATTAACCGAAAGGAGCAATCCTAAAAAATGAAACTTTTTTAAACATTGATTAATGGTGATGCGCTCTTTGCTTATATGTCCCAGGCATTCGGTATGTGTGCCATTGCCATGGGCGTTCAGCATTAGGTTTTCACAATTAGCCGAACCGCCTAAGGCTACAGAACCAATAAAGTTGCCAACCCGAATAGGTTCAAACCTTGGTGCGGGTATATGAAATGCCAAGGGTCCTTCTTTAGGATTTAAAGGAATGGATATGTCTATTGGTTCGTTTAAATTAACAAATTTTTCTTCAGAGATATAAACCTTATTTAGTTCCATTTTTAATTTTTAAAAAAATAATTCAGCAGCAATTTTATCTGCCATTAATTTTCCGTTATGGGTAATATTTAATTTATGGTTCGCATGGCTTAACCAATTATTTTTTATTTTTTCTTCTGCTTTTTGTAAAAGTAAAATTTTATTTGCAGAGCCAAAAGCATCCTCGAAATAATTTAAGTCTGCTCCCCAAATTGTTCTTAAAGAAAGCATTAAATATTCATTCATCCTATTTTCTAAAGATAATATTTCTATGGTAGATGGAATAATATCTCTTCTTATTTGATCAATATACTGATGGTTATTTGCTATATTCCATTCTCTTGTACTTTGGTTAAAAGAATGAGCCGAAGGCCCAATCCCTAAGTAGGAATGGCCTTTCCAATAGGCCGTATTATGTTTTGCATAATGCCCCTCTTTACAAAAATTAGAAATTTCGTAATGTATAAATTGATTATCTGCCATTACAGATTGTAGTATTTCAAACTGATAGGCAGTTTTTTCTTCCACTAAAGGTTTTTGTTTTCCATTATTAATAAAGCTGGCCAATGCTGTTTTTTCTTCTACTGTTAAAGCGTAAGAAGAAATATGTGGAATATCATGAGCCAGTGCAATGCCTATATTTTCTTGCCATTCTTTATCACTTAACTCAGGAAGGCCATATATTAAATCCACACTTAAATTTTCTATGCCAATGTCTTGCGCTCTTTTAATGCAAGACTTTGCTTCTGCCGAATTATGCGCCCTATTCATCCAAATTAAATCCCGGTCTATAAAAGATTGTATGCCTATGCTGAGTCTATTAATTCCCATCTGCACATAGGCTTTCAATTTCTCCTTATTTAAATCATCTGGATTGGCTTCGAGGGTTATTTCTGCAGCATTGTTTACTTCAAAATTGTTCAGAATATATTGGAGTATTTGTGCGATGTCTTTTGCTGGTAAAATAGAGGGGCTTCCTCCACCAAAATAAATACTATCAACGGCTGCATCACCCAAATAATTTCGACGAATTTGCAACTCTAATAATAAAGCCGCTACTAATTCGTCTTTATGCTTCAGTTGCGTGCTAAAGTGAAAGTCGCAATAATGACATGCTTGTTTGCAAAAAGGAATATGAATATAGATACCAGCCATGCCACTAATTTCCGTAAATTTAATTAATTTTAACTAATGAATTTTCGGAGGTATTCTTTATTAATTTTATTATTCATCATGCCATTGTTTGCTATAGCTCAAAATGGCTATACGCTAAGATTACATACCCTTCAATCGAATGGGCAGTCTATAATAGAAACCAATCAATTTCCTGATACTATTCAAAGAGCCGCTTTTATCAACCAAAAGTTGCAATACTATTTTGCACAAGGTTATGTATACGCAGCGATCATTCAGGTAAATGACAGTGCAACGTTTAAAACGGCGAGCATTCAACTGCAAGAAAAATATTATTGGAACAGTTTACAACTAAGTAAGCAAGCAGCACAATTTTTAACAAGTTTTGAGCCGCAAATTCAAGCCTTAGCAACACAAGCAATAGATCCTTTAAAAATTGAGTTATTGTTTGATAAAATTTTAACTTATACTGAAAACAATGGTTATCCATTGGCTAGTTTACAATTTGATTCCATAAAAATTAGCAATCAAAGTATTGATGCAACTATAAACTTAATAACTGGAAACTTAATTAAAATTGACAGCGTGACCGTTTCTGATCCAACAGTTATTAGCCCTGTTTTTTTAGCGGCATATATTGGGCTTAAGAATGGCTCTTTTTATAATCAAAGAAAAATAAATTTAATCAGCGAAAGAATCAATCAATTAGATTTTTTGACATTAAAATATAATCCAATAATAGTACAAGGCGAGGATAAAATAAAATTAGTTATTTCGCCCGAACGAAGAAATCAAAACCAAGCAGATGGTTTAGTTGGATTGATTCCTAGCGCCAATGGTAAAGCTAATTTTATAGGACAAATTCATTTAAATTTAAAAAATGTTTTTAAAAGAGGGGAGTTAATTGATTTTAATTTTAAAGGCCAGCCAAATAATACCAGAGACTTAAATTTGAAATTTAATTATGATTATTTGTTAGGCTCATTTATCAGTACAGAACTACTTTTTGCTATCAGAAGACAGGATACCAGTTTTGTAACGGTAACGCAAAACTATGCTTTTTCCTATTATTTTTCTGCAAAAAATTATTTAAAGTTTTTTTATAGCAATCAACAAACAAGTTTAATTTCTACCAAGAGTTTTACTAATATTAATACCTTGCCAATTTTTGCAGATGTAAATAACCAACAATATGGAATAGGGTTTAAATATCTACATTATATAAATGAATTTTACCCCAAGAAGGGCTATCATATTACTGCCAGTATTGCATTTGGAAATAGAACGATTATTCGCAATAGTCAAGTGCAACAAAATCTTTATGACAGTATTAATTTACAATCCATTCAATTTAATGCAAATTTAGCTGCAGCCTTGTATCTGCCATTAGCAAAGCGGTCTGTCTTATATTGGGGAACACAATTCCAGCATATTGCGGCTACTAATTTATTTCAAAATGAATTGATCCGATATTGAGGACTCCAAAGTTTGAGGGGATTTAATGAGGAATCTCTTTATGCAGCTACATTTGCTTTGTTCAATTTCGAGTATCGATTTTTGTTAGATTCAAAAACTTTTATGCATTTATTTTTTGACCAAGCTATTGCAAAGAATCCAATGGCTACCCAAACTAAAATTACACAGCCATTTGGCTTTGGACTTGGTTTAAATATAGCAAGTAAAACGGGTGTATTTTCTGTTACTTATGCATTGGGTAAAACTAATAGTGCACCAATTAATTATTCGAACGGAAAAATTCATTTTGGCGTTATTAATTATTTTTAAGCATTCAAAATCATTGTTGTATATTTGAGGCACCGAAATCTCCTAAATAAAATCGATGTACCAAAGGTTAATTGTTTTCTTGTGTTTAATGCTATTCGCGTTTAATTCGCTACATGCCCAAGATTCAATCAGTAAGGCTAACTTAGCGCAACAGCCCTTAGTGAATGCTCCTTTTCAAAAATTCGATAGCATTCAAATTCAACTCACTTATTTTCAAACAAAACCTGGCTTAACAGATTTTAATTACCAGTCTTTAGCTATAAAGCAAATCCATTTTTCTGATACCAATAATTACATTGCCAGAAAAGGGTCTAAAGATTGGTTGAGTTTTTTGTTAATTGGAATTATTATTCTTTTCGCTTTTGTTAACACAGGCCATGGTAAAATAATCGTTTCAATTTTTCAGGCTTATTGGAGTAATAGATTGATTTCTCAATTTAATCGTGATGATAATTTTTTCAAACTGAGAACTTCTGCATTCTTTTTATTGATTTTTTTATTTGTGCTTTCTTTGTTAATTTTTAATGCAAGTCCTTTTTATGCAACTGCTATAAAATTCAAAGGGATTGCATTATATGCCAGGATCTTTTTTTTAGTAACCAGCTATTATTTGCTTAAATACCTATTGCTGAAAATGGCGGCAAGCTTGTTTGAAATCAAAAAAATTATAGCTGCACATTTATCAATTATGGCTATTTCTAATTTTGTATATGTGATGGCGATCTTACCAATATTGCTTTTTTATCAATTTTCAATTCTGCCAACTCGCAAATAGAGAAAGATAACTTTAAACAAGTGTCAACAAAATTTGTCTCATTTTATAATGTTGATAAAAATGACAGTATTGTAGCAATGTTTTCCCCGGAAATGAATGCTGCTTTACCACTTGATAAATTTTCTCAGGTAACGGCAGGGCTAAAAGTCCAATTTGGAGTAATTAAGAAAATAAGGTTTGTTAGACTACAAAGTGCATCAGCATTATATGAAACTACTTTTGATAACGCAGTCCTAGGTATGACAATAACATTGAATCCTAAGAATGAAATTGCAGGTTTGTTATTTAAGCCTTATACTGAAGCAAAAGAAATAATAAGGAATAACACTAAAATGAAATTGCCATTTAAAGGGGAGTGGTCAGTAACATGGGGAGGAGATACGAAGGAGCAAAACTACCATGTAGAAAGTGTTGCTCAAAAAAATGCATTTGATTTTTTGATCTATGATGAAAAAGGTTTAACCCACAAAGGTACAGGTGAAGCTAACGAGGACTATTATGCTTTTGGTAAGGAATTATATGCGCCTTGTGACGGGGAAGTTGTTTTGGTGGTGGATGGTATAAAGGATAATATTCCAGGGGTCCTTAATCCTATTTATATACCAGGAAACACTGTTATTATAAAAACCGCTAATGGTGAGTTCGTATTCTTTGCTCATTTCAAACAACATTCAATTGTTGTAAAGCAGGGACAAAAAGTAACCACAGGAGCATTATTGGGATTGTGCGGTAATTCTGGTAATTCTTCGGAACCACACTTGCATTTTCATCTACAAAACACAGAAGACATGACTAAAGCTACTGGTGCCAAATGCTTCTTTGATCAACTTAAAGTAAATGGAGTTTTGAAATCGGATTATTCTCCTGTGAAAGGTGATAAGATATCGCATAATTAAATCATATTGCGTGAGGCTTTTTTGCTTTAGGGTATACTTTCTATTAACAAGTGCATTTAAAACAACTATCGCAAATAAAGGTCCTAAAAGCAAATTCTATGTAAAATCTTATAACTGCTTTCCGCCTATTACAAAACGATAACCAACTCCTTTTATAGTAATAATTTGAATAGAAGGGTCATTTTTTAGATATCCGCGTAATTTGGTAATATAGACATCTAGGTTTCTGCTATTAAAAAAGGAGTCATTTCCCCAGATATGGTTCATCAAATCCTTACGCTGAATTATAGAATGATTACTCAGAAATAAATATTGTAACAATTCTGTTTCTCTAAATGAAAGCTTAAGTGTTTCATTGCTAATAGTCAACAATTGGTTATTAGGATCAAAGATAAACTTGCCTATATTAAGAATAGCATCTTTACGAGGGAAAAAATCAATCGCAGGCAGTTTAAAAATACTTTCAATTCTTACAATCAACTCTTCCATACTGAAAGGTTTTCTGATATAATCATTAGCTCCTAATTTAAATCCTTTCACTACATCATCAGTTTGAGTTTTTGCAGTTAGGAAGATGATTGGAACTTTTTGATTTTTCTTTCGAATTTCCGAGGCCAATTCAAAACCATTTTTATTGGGAAGCATTATATCCAGCACACAAATATCAGGCACAAATTTTTCAAAAGCATTTAATACCTGATTACCATCTGATTCCATCTGTACATGAAACCCCCTGGAAATAAGTGTTGCAAAAACAATTTTCCCTAAAAAGATTTCGTCTTCTACGTATAAAACTTTAATAGCCATAATTTATAGTGCAAATAATGATTTAGAATTTATGTCAATTTAAATATTAAACTGTTTAGTAGGATGAGTAGAAAGCCTAACCGTAAAAGTACTCCCTTTCCCTAAAACGCTTTCGACTTCAATTTCCCCCTGATGTTGTTTGACAATATGACTCACGTAACTCAGGCCTAATCCATATCCTTTAACATTGTGCGTATCACCTGTTGGAACTCTAAAAAATTTTTCGAAGATTTTTTTCTGAAATGTGTTTTCAATGCCTATCCCATTGTCCTTGATTTTTAATTCAATGATATTGTTTAGAGGAGTTGACAATGCAATATCAATTATGGCATTTGATCCACTATATTTTAAAGCGTTGTCTAATAAATTATAAATAACGCTGGATATATGCAATTTATCTGCAAAAATAGAGACCGACCCTTCGTTATTTGTAAATCGTATTTTTGCTTTTTTCTTATCAAAGAGCGGTTGCATGGAGTGAATTGTTTCTGTGATCAATCGGTCAAAACTAAACCATTCTTTTTCCAATACAATTCTATCAGACTCAAACATAGAGAGTTTAAGTACTTTATCTACCAATAAACTAAGCCTTTGTAATTCTACTGAGGATATGTGTAAATATTCCTTAGACCTTTTTGAATCTTCTAATACATTAAAACTTTGCAATGCTTCTATAGCAACATTTACAGTAGCAATAGGGGTTTTTAGTTCATGAGTTATGTTGCTAATAAAATCATTTTTAAATGCGGCTAATTTTTGCTGGGTTAATAGATTTCTATATAGAAAAACAAAAGCAATTGTAGTAAAAACAATCAAGAGTAAAGAAAATAGTATTTGAGGGGAAATCTTTTTATACAAATAATTAGAAGGAGACTCAAATTCTATTTGATACCATTTTGGGCTAATGAAACCAACAGTAGCAATATTGGTTTTAAATGCTTTGTTAGACACTGTATCCTTTAAGTGGATAGAATCATAAAGGCCCTTTTTTATTTGATAAGACAATAAAATACCGGCTTTCTTTAGATCTGTTTGAAAGCTGGAGTCTAACTCTTTTAACGACAATGAATCGGCAATTGGTTTACTACTTGTAAGAATACTAGTGAAATTTCTTTTAAAACTAATCTTAGCAGCATTTTCTGCTTTTATAGTTTGACTATCTATTTGATTAAAGGTTTCGATTTCTGGATTCGACTTAAATACAAGTATTGACGGCTTATTAATTCGAGATATTTTTTCTAACATTGAATTTTTAGAAGAATCTAATTTAGGCTGATTCGAAAAAACAGCATTAATTACAACACGTGTCCCATTTTCATTCGGCTTTTGTTGAATACTACTATCAAAAAAGAGTTTAATGCTTTTGGTATCATTCGGAATTTTGCCTGTAACGGTTAAAGACTTAATCATCGTGTCTTTTGCCATCTTCATAATTAGGTTCTCTAATTTTCTGGGAACAGCTACTTTTACTTTTTTACTATCTCTATCCTTTAAATAAGAGTTCACTGCTTCTAATGCAAATAGATTATTTCCCTTGCCGGTATTATAGATTAATGTATCCCTTTTAAATCTGTTTAATTGTAATTTGTATACCAATTCTTTGAAAAGAACATCGGTCTGTTTTTGTAGCCGTTCTTTTTCTTCGCTAAATATCCGATTTATCCAATATATCTGAAATGCCACAATCATAATAATTGCACTAATCATTACTAGCCTCGAAATAAATAGTTTTTTCATGATTCCTGATATTGCATGATTTGCAACAAATATAAAGCTAGTACTGTTGATACTTGGTTTCATTAACCTTAATTAACCTTTGAATAAGGATCCTTAATATTCCTTCCTCTAAATTTGTAGTCTAAAAATTAAATAAAATGAAAATTTGGTTTACTTCATTAGCCTTAATGGCTATTAGCTCTCTTTGCGCCCAGCAAAAAGAAGGAACAGTTCTTTATGAAAAAAAGCAGAATATGCACAAGATCTTACCCAATGAACAAATGAAAGCATTTATTCCTGAGTTCAGATCAAGTAATCATATGTTGTTGTTTAGTGACAGCTTATCTGTTTACCGTTTAATTCCCGAAGTAGAGGCACCTGACCCATTTGCTGGTGGCGGAGGTGGAGGTGTAACAGTTAGATTCAGC
>ENA-OUVC01000843-OUVC01000843.1-marine-metagenome-genome-assembly--contig:-NODE-843-length-19048-cov-3.412841_pt1 | contig 19048 bp, 18 predicted proteins | sample MGYA00248622_ERZ508571 | MGnify/ENA primary metagenome ERZ508571 (study PRJEB26236, sample SAMN06267175) | marine metagenome | isolation source: Columbia River Estuary | place: USA:Columbia River Estuary... | reverse complement strand
TAATTATCTAACTAGAATTATCAATAGCCCCTCGCGTGGCGTAAACCTGTGAACCTCCCCAGGGCCGGAAGGCAGCAAGGATAAGCAGGCTCTTTCGGGTACGCGAGGGGTCTTTTTTATTAACCGCCGTAAACGTGCGGAGCTAAAATTCCAACTTCGCGAAGGTTGCGATACTTCTCTGCGTAATCCAAACCAAAGCCAACAACAAATTCGTTTGGAATATCAAAGCCGATGTATTTGGCTGGAACTTCAACTTTGATTGCATCTGGTTTACGCATCATTGTCATGACTTCAACCGACTTTGGATTGCGTGACTTCAAGTTCTTGATTAACCAAGAAAGCGTTAGACCTGAATCCAAGATGTCTTCGACGATAAGAACATCGCGGCCAGCTAAATCAATGTCGAGGTCCTTGATGATGCGCACAACACCACTGGACTTTGTGCCTGAGCCATAAGAAGAAACTGCCATGAAATCAAACTCGACTGGGATTGAAACCGCGCGAGCTAAATCAGCCATCACCATTACTGCGCCTTTAAGCACGCCAACCATAAGAACTGGCTTTTCGGCACTTGCGTAGTCTTTATCAATCTCGGCAGCAATCTCACGAATTCGGGTATCGATTTGCTCAGTCGTCAAAACGATGCTGGTTAATTCATTTCCAATTTGTGCTGCGTCCACGCATTGCTCCTGGATTTCTATGGCTGATAGAACGTAAGTCTTTCATGTCGTCTTTCGACGTTGACACCGCCTGGCAGATTTAGCGCACCTTGCCCATGCCAGTTTGTAATCAAGGCATCGATTGCCAGCACATGATCCCTGGTTAAGTCATTGATTGGGCAACCGTTAGAGATTGCCAGTTGGCGGATAACTCTGGACCTAATTGCCCGAGGCAATGCGCCAATCAAATTCACATCGTCGCCAACTCGCGTAATTTCAAACCGAGCTAGCGCATCAAGTGCATCAGCATCATCGCGCAATAGATCAGCACTTCGCACTAGTGCCTGGGTAACACCTGGACCAAGTTCGGTTTCTAACATCGGCAGGATCGTATTTCTAACTCGAACTCGAGAAAACTTACTGTCACTGTTATGCGGGTCTTCAAAAACCTTTAGGTCGCCAACTTCTGCTCGAACAATTGCTCGATCGATTCCCAGGAATGGCCGACGATAGATTCCTTCAATCGCTCGCATTCCGGAAAGCGAGCGTGCGCCTGATCCACGAGCTAACCCAAGCAACACAGTTTCAGCTTGATCTTCCAAAGTGTGACCAAGCAGAACAGCCTTTGCGCCTTGTTCTTTCAATACATTTCCAAATGCAGTTCGCCGAGCGTTGCGGGCTGCTGCCTCCATGCCACCTGAGCCAGCACCAGTGGCAACAACGACGTTCACGATCAGAACCGGATCAGCGCCAAGTTCTCGCGCTGCATCAGCTGCAGCTTGGGCAGTCTTTGCTGAGTCCGCTTGAATTTGGTGATCAATGACGATGGCTCCGACGGAGATTGTCTTCTCTTTACCTACATGCACAGCGCATTTAACTAACGCCAAACTGTCAGCGCCACCACTACAGCCAACAAAAATCAGATCGCCTGCTTCTAAATCGGCAAGATTGGCAATTAAGCCTTGTCGAAGTTCCAGGTTGATCATGTTCTGACTCTACGCAACTTTGAACCTACGGAGTACGACAACCACATTGCACGAGCGCTTTAACGACTTCATCAAGAGCTGCTTCGCCTTGTTTAGTTCCACTTGGCACTTCATTGGCAATAAAGGTGAAAATCAGCACGTCACCACTTGCATTAACAAGAGTTCCAGAAAGTGCAACGACTTTGGAGAGTGTTCCAGTTTTTGCGCGAACTGTGCCACGCCCTGGTTCGCCCACGTCGTATCGATCCACCAAAGTTCCGGAGATTCCCGCCACGGGTAAGCCACTCAAATTTGTCCAGGCTGGACCATCCGTCTTACTGGCATAGCTCAGCGCTGAAACTAAGGATTTAGCACTGGCTTGATTAGAGCGGCTCAAACCTGAACCATCAAGAATTGTGACGCCAGTTAAATCAATTTGTGCTGCCGTCAATGCTTCTGTAGTTGCCTTGGCACCTGATTCATATGTGTACTGGCCATTGGCACCACCAATGTGATGTGCCAAAAATTCAGCCATGGTGTTATTGCTCGTTGTAATCATTCGCTCCACAATGTCGGTGACAGTTGCAGACTTGATGCTTGTTAAAACGGATGCCGTATCCCCAGCAACTTTTCTTTCACCTAAGGTCGCTGGAATTCCACGTGCTGTTAATGCGTCAGCAAAATATTGAGCAGCAGATTTCGCTGGGTCTTTCATAACTGCTTCGGAATCATTAATTCCAAAATCCATAATCAAGCCTTGGGCTGGCGCTACTTCCCCAGTACGAAGGTATTGATCTGGCCAAGTTGAATGTGCTTTCGGAGATTCAAAAAGCGAATCATCAAAATTTACAACGAACGCTTCAGGTGTCGGACCAATTGCAACAACCGCTAAGTCTGCGAGTTGATCAAGTGATGGCGGTTGTTCTGAACCAGGTGGTTTTCCTCGCCAATTTTCTGGAGTTTGCGAGACTAAGGTTGGATCGCCGCCACCAATGATTGTTAGCTGATTACCTTCGCGCTTAACAAGCGTTTCGAATCTAGTTTGCGCGCCCAACACATTCATTGCGGCGATACCAGTAAAGATCTTTAAGGTCGAAGCTGGAATCATCGCTTGCTGACCGTTGATGTCAACTAAAACTTTTCCTGAATTTGGATCGATCACAAATGCAGTAACTCCACCACCGAGGCGAGGGTCAACAAGCTCTTCTTGAACCAAGTTTGTGACTATCGCTGAATCAATTTCAGCTGCAACTGTTGCAGGTTGCAGGATTCCGATTTGTGCTGGAGCCGGCGGAACAATGTCAATCGTCTCCGCAGTGGAGATCGATGAAATACCAATGCCACCAATGAGCAACGCGAGTGCAAGCAGGCTTCGGCGAATAATGAAGAGCCTCCTTGAATAGGGGTATTTATCGTTTACATCTAAGATTGAGTAATCACTAACAAGAGTAAGTGGAAATAAAGAAATGGCGGGTCATCATGGCACTTGAGTTTGACGTATTAGTAGAGATTCCTGGTGGCAGCCGCAACAAGTATGAAGTTGACCACGAAACTGGTCGTCTGCGCCTAGACCGCATGCTTTTCACCGCAACTCGTTACCCACGTGACTATGGATATATCGAAGGCACGCTTGGCCAAGATGGCGATCCATTAGACGCGCTTGTCTTAATTGAAGAACCAACTTTTCCTGGCGTATTGATTCGTTGTCGCGCTATCGCCATGTTCCGCATGAGTGATGAAGCTGGCGAAGACGACAAGATTATGTGTGTTCCTGCCCATGATCCACGCAAATTTAACTTGCAAGACATTGGTGACATGCCGGAATTCGAGCGTCTTGAAATCCAGCACTTCTTTGAAACTTACAAAGACCTTGAACCAGGCAAGTCTGTTGAAGGCGCCACTTGGGGTAATTGCGCAGAAGCCGAAGCTGAAGTTCTAGCTTCAATTGCTCGTGCAAAAAACGCGCACTAAAACTACGCGTTAACTCCGACAGGAAGACCTGACTTAAGTCGGTTAACTACATCCACTGCGCTCCAACCCGTTGGGAAGTCTTTCAACATTCCCTCAACGTCACTTGTTGTTGCGCCCAAAGTTAATAGCGGAGCTTCCTTGTAACCATCTGGTCGCTCTTGCCCAAGACCTACTGCTGCTACAAGTCCGTTACACAAACAGATACGTGCAGCTAAATCTTCTTCTTCGCCACCCTTTTTTAGGTAAGGGCTATCTGGTTCTGCCGCACATCGGTAACTGACCTTGCCAGCTTCATCAATGTGACTTGAGCGCAAGTAACCAAGATCGCACAGACGTGGGCGAGCCTTGTAAACCTCGGCGTCACCAATAGTTCCTGGCAGGTCAACGACCTTGAATGGGAATCCAGTTGGAGAGGCGCGGTGATCTGTACGAACTCGCAAATTACCTTCGCGGGCAGCCTGCAACATTTGTTCGCGGTACTCCGGAAGCAAACCTGATTCATTACTTAATGCAAATAGTGAACCAACCTGAACGCCTTCTGCCCCAAGGGCAACTGCGTCAGCAACTGATTCAGGAGTTGCGCGTCCACCAGCAAGCCAGAATGGCAAACCAACATCGGCGACTTTTGGAATGTTTGCTTCATCCTTTGGACCGTAACCAGTTTCAGTGTCTTGAAGTTTGCGAGGTGGCGCGTTGTGTCCGCCGGCCATGAAATGCTCAACCACAAAACCGTCTGGTCGAGTTATTTCATCGCGCGCTAAGTAAGAAGCAAGAACTTCCGCAGTCACAATTGCTAAGAAAGCTGGGCGAGGTAATTCAGGTGCTTTACCAAATGATTCAAGTGGATTGAATTCCAAAATTGGAGCAGCCATTCCAGCCGGGCGATCCGAATCAATACTCAATTGTCCTGGCTTACCTTGCGAGAAGTCAGTCATAAGTTTTGGGATCTCGCGCGGGATTCCTGCGCCCATCAAAATTGCATCGACGCCTGCAAGCATCGCGCCGTAAAGCGCAGCTGGAGTTGCAGTCTGAAGTTTTTCTAAAAAGTTGATTCCAACTTTGCCATTACCAGATTGCTTAGCAAGCCAAACTTCTACGAAGTTTGATGCCACAGCAAGTTGATCATGTTCTTTGTGAGCGTCAAGACTCAAGCGGCGCATTGGACGAAATGGTTTTCCCTGTCGACCTTCTGGCTTGTAAAACTTTGCGAGAATTTCTTCGGCAACTTCTGGATAAGGAAAGTGAGCAAGGGCTTCTTGCATATGACCGCCTTCATCACCGTTTTGCAAGCGACGTGTTACGACAGTTTCTAACGCAGTACCTGAGACGACACCGAGTTGTCCCTCATTTGCCACAGTGCGAGCTAAGTACCAAGAAGATACTGCTGCACCCATGCCACCTTGAATAATTGGTGGCAAGCCCAGGTTGTTCATGAAGTCTCCAAAACCTCTCGTTGGCTACGGTAACGTAACCTACGCTAGCGTAACCTACGCAACCGTAGGTTGGGGCTTAAACCACCAGATAGTGGGTTTTTTGGAGTAAATGTCTAGGAATTTAGGGATTCTGGTTTGATTTCAGCGGTTTCGGGTGTCTTGCCTTCGAGCTGACGAACGGCAGGAACCGAGATCATTACGGCCAGAATGGCTATGAATATGACGCCCATATAAATCAGAGTTGTTGAAGATCCAAACTTTTCCGTTATTGGACCGGCCACGATCAATCCCAGTGGAGCTAAAGCCAGCGAACCAAAGGCGTCATATGAAGTAACTCTTGAAAGTGACTCACGTGGAATGTTGCTTTGCATTGCGGTCTGCCACAAGACAAAAAAGAAATCGAATGCGATTCCCGCGAAGAAGGCACTCACCATAATCAGTGGAACCCAGTTAGTTACACCCATAGTCAAAATCCAACCCGCAACTGCAACTTGTGCGCTAAGTGCAATTACTAATGGATGCTTTGGCCGAATCTTTAATGAAAATAGAACTCCGGCAACCATTCCTGCCGAAAGTGCTGCCAAAATCCAAGACCAAGGCTTTGGTCCACCAAGCTCTTGCTCAGCGTGAACCGGGCCAACAACAGCAAAGACACTTTCAAATATCATGTTGAGAATCGCATAGCCGGCAACAACAGCTACAACCCAGCTGCGACTTATAAATTCTTTCCAGCCGTGTACAAGATCTCCATAAACAGTCGGTGAGTGCTCGGTTTGAACTCGAGTCTTTCCATATTTACGCAGCGTGAAAACCAGCAAGCCCGCAATCAAGAAACTAATTCCATCCGCAACCATTGCCCAGCCTGCACCGATTCCAGCCACAAGGATTCCGCCTGCAACAGTGCCCGCGATGTTTGCGCCATTGGCGCCTAACCCAACGACCGCATTGGCAGACTGCAAATCTTCCTCGGCAACAATCTCTGGCATCAAGCCCGCAAAAGCTGGCCACCACAATGCATTTAGCGAACCGCTAATGAAAGCGATGATTGCCAAACTCAAAACTGTTGCTGTGCCATTTATCAGCATCACTCCATTTGCAATCACAAATGCGCTGAGCAATACGTCGGATACTCCGACCACCATTGCGCGGGGAAATCTATCTGCAATTACGCCGCCAAATAACATGAATAAAACCATGGGACCCATTTGTGCAGCCATGACAATACTTAGTGAAGAAGCGGTTGCCTCTTCCAGACTCAACACACCAAATGCCAATGCGATCGGACCTAAACCATTTCCAAGATTTGAAATGATACGAGCGATCAACAAAGTCTTAAAGGCAGGCACAAGCCAAAGTCGCTTTAAATCAGCAAGCATTTTTATCGCGCCGATAAATCAGTGTTGGCATCATTAACCCAATTGATGACACCCTGCCAAGGAGTCCAGCCTTCTTCAACTGCAAAGTGTCCGGCACCTTGAATTGAAACGAATGGCAGATCAAGTGGTGTGGCATAAGTAGCCTCGATTCCCTTTGGTAACCAGGGATCTGCATCGCTACCAACTAACAGGGTCGACTGAGCTGCTTTATGTGCAGCGGTTTTTACTGCGGAAGCGGAAAGATCCATTTGAAAATCTGGAACTTCTCCGCACAAATCTGGATCTGCTGGCGCTACCAACATCACTCGCGAGGCTTGTTCCTTAAGAATGTCGCTTTGCGAAATGTGAAGCCAAGTTAAACAGCCAAGTGAGTGCCCAAACACAAGGAGCTCGCCATCACCTGCTTCATTTAGAAGATCTAGTTCTACCTTTAATACGGCAAGCCACTTAGCCAAGGTCGGCAATTCGGTATCTGGCAACTGTGGGTAGGAAACTACGTGACCTTCTTTGCGCAGGGCCGTGGCTAGCAGCCGATGCCAGTGGCCATCAGGGCGTTCGTTGCCCCAGCCATGAATGATCAATACCCGCTTCATGTATGCAACATTAGCGGTCGCTGCAATAGGTCTTCGCCGTAGAATAAGTAAATGGCTGAATATCAAATTACCTATTGGCGTGACTTTCCTTCGATGGTTGTAGCTAGAAGTGGTGACGAGACTGTGAAAGTCTCACTGGCCAGTCGCTTTCAAGAAGCAATTGATGAAGCCGCAATGAGATTAGATGCTGCTGATGCAGATGCATACCTAGATGGTTGGATTCGAAGTGATTGGACTTCAGTTGATGGCGAGCCCGCCGAAGTAGCTGAACGCATTAGTGCCGAACTCGAAAACACTCTTGACGAAACAGCACTACAAGCAATGCTCGACAAACTTTCCTAATAAAGGGGTAGACATGGCAAACGTATATGAATGGCTAGATGCCGGTAACACACTTGTTGGTGATGGTGCCATGGGTACTGCACTTCAGGATCTTGGCTTAATCGATGGTGGCGCACCTGAGTTATGGAACGTTGACCAATCTGCAAAAGTCGCATCTGTGCTAGACGGCTATGCAGCTGCTGGTGCCAACGTGGTGACTACAAATACTTTTGGTGGAACAAAGGGTCGTCTAGAAATGCATGACCTTGGCGACCGAGTTTTTGAATTGAACAAAGCAGGATCTGAAGTTGCCCGATCCGTAGCTGACAAATATGAAAATGTTTTTGTATTTGGAGACGTCGGTCCCTCTGGTGAGTTGATGGAACCAATGGGCGCCTTAACCCCTGAATCTGGTCAAGCATTGTTCGCCGAACAAATTAAAGGACTTGTAGCTGGTGGCTGCGATGCAATTTTGATTGAAACTATGAGCGATCTTGGTGAAGTTGCTGCTGCTGTTGCTGCGGCAAAAGAAGTTGCGCCCGGAATGCCAATTGTGGCAACGCTAAGTTTCGATACAAACCTTCGCACCATGATGGGTGTTAAGCCTGCACAGGCCATCACAGAAATCGCTGCCATGGGTGTTCGCTTGATTGGCGCAAACTGTGGTCGCGGTACTGATGAGATGCGCATAATTGCCAGCGAACTTGCAGATGCCAAGCCTGCTGACGTGCACGTATTCATTCAGTCCAATGCTGGATTACCTCAACTTGTTGGCGCTGACTTCGTTTACACCGGAACCCCAGCTGAAATGGGCGAATTCGCATTAGAGATGAAGGCTCTTGGAATCAATGCGATTGGTTCCTGCTGTGGTTCAACTCATGAGCACACCGCAGCAATTGCTGGAGCTCTCAAGTCCTAAATGACTGAAGCACCTGATCGTGGCGAGTTAGGCCCCGGAGAGTTTTATCCGGTCGTCGGAGTCGGACCACATCCATTACCTTGGCCCACTGATGCGCATTTCGATCCTGAGCATCTAGAACTTGGTGATCGCAGAAACGTCGTAGATAAATATCGCTATTGGTCAGTGGAAGCAATTGTTGCTGATCTCGATAAATCGCGAGCGAAACTACACATCGCAATCGAGAATTGGCAGCACGACTTAAACATTGGTTCAGTTGTTCGAACCGCAAATGCCTTCAACGTTTCGGCAGTTCACATTGTCGGCAAAAAGGGCTGGAACCGACGCGGTGCAATGGTTACCGATCGATACCTGCATCTGATGCATCATCCAACAGTCGCCGAATTCGTGGAATGGTCACAGGAAAATGAAGTACCAATCATTGGTATCGATAACGTTCCTGGTTGTGGCAACATCGAAAATGCAACTTTGCCAGAATCTTGCGTTCTGTACTTTGGGCAAGAAGGTCCAGGACTTTCCCCAGAGGGCATCGCTGCCTGTTCGCAGATTCTAGGTATCACCCAAAGCGGTTCCACTAGATCAATGAATGCATCTGCAGCCGGCGCCATTGCGATGTATGCCTGGGCCATGCAAAACGTGCATGGTAAAAACTAACTAACTGTTACCTTCGCCGATTTTCCAGTGGTGGAGAAAACCCCACCGTTTGTTTTAGTAATGATTCGATAAGTTGCCGAGTTACTCCAAGTAGCGATGAATCCAACTACGCCAGTTCCATCGGAATTTGCAGTTGCAACTGTCTTCCATTTACTTCCGCGTTTAACCTGAAGCTGCATTTCCTGACCGACAACAGGTGATCCAGTTGTTCCTGAAACATTTGCAGTAATCACAGTGTCTGTGCTCTTTGCGACTGCGCCCAGCTTTGTCATTCCAGTAATTCTCAAACTCGTAAAGCCTTGGGCTTTCAGAGCAGCTCCGACATTCTTACAGGTTGCTTTCTTGAAACCGGCTGTTCCATTAGCAACGAACGTGCTGCAGGCATTCATCACTTGTTTTCCAAAATCAAAATAGTTTGCAGTCGGAGTCAGGTTGCTTGTTGCAGCAAAAACCAATTGCGACATTCTTACCGTGCCAACGCACTCTCCAGCAGCCTCACATAAACCATTCTTGGTAACGGAATTTGCGTTCGAACCTAAAGCCTTGATTTTTACTTTTCCGATTTTGCCGCCATTTGCTAGCACGTATGCCAAGCGATTTACGGGGCCACTGTTGTCATGGCTGTCACCCGGTGCCCAACTCTTTCCAATCTTGGAAACATCTGGGTTTTTCAACGAACGAAATCCACCTGCTTGCGCATCTTCGCCAATCGTCCAAGAAGAGTCAGCAGCTTCGCCGGGAACCACATTGAGTTGATCCATAGCTTCACCAAAAACGTCCGAGATTGCTTCGCTTAATGCAGCAGTCTCAGAATTGTCTGCCATGCCTGAACTGAATGCCAAAGCAAAGGTAACGCCATGCGCAAGTTCATGCGCAATTACATCATCAGCATGATCGAAATTCTCCCCAAGGAATATTCCGCTACAGATTCCGGAACTGCACTCAACTGAACTCCATGGAACCCAAAACGCATTTCCATAAGGACACGAGCCAGTGTTTCCATCTGTTGTGCAAACATCAACAAAAGCGCTAATGCGAGGAGTCGAATCACCATTTACTCCCGGCGCGACATTACCTAAGTATCTTTCTTCGTTTATGTCTTGACCTAGAACTGAGTTGAAGTAATCCCAGGTCCTACTTATGTTCAACTTTCCAACTTCAGTGTTTGGACCATTGAGGCCAGAAGTATTTACTCCGCACAATGGCATACCTTGGCCACTGGAAGTTACGTTCACATATCTCTTGTTGTTTGTGTCGCTGGTCACGCCTGGTGGAAGGACATAGCCAGGTGTAGCAACATCAACTTGAAGATCACATACCAATGGTTCGGCAGTGATTCCTCGCACGAATGGAAGTGACGAAAGAATTTGGGTTCCGTCTTGTGTTAAATAAGTCATGGATATAGAAGTGGCATCGTTCGTTACTGAAGTTGACGCTTGCCAAGCAATATACTTACCGCTTGGAACATCGTTAACTAATGCGCTATCAACAATTACCAATTCAATTTCGGAAACAACTATTTGATCCACTGATAGTTCAAGTCGCGCAGCAAGCTTTGATCTCAAAATCTCGCTAGCTTCTGACTCCCCTATTGATGGCTGTGAGATACCGGAATAGTCTGAAACTGATTTTGTATAAGAAAGCAACGAGCCAACTTCGTTTACTGTGATTGCTAAGAGTGAATTGGCGACTTCGACACCATTGATTGACTGCGTAAATCTAACGGTTGACATTCCAGCTACGCCATCAATTGCTTCATTGGCCTCAAATTGAGTGGGGTCAATCCCCCATTCGGTCGCATGTGAAACTAGGTGGGCCTTCGCCGCTAACACCGCATCGTGTTCAATTCGGCCAAGTGATTCAGGGCTTGAAACCGCCTCGGAACTAAACAACGAGCCGGAGTTTGGCATTGAATTTGGTCCAAGTAAAGCATTCGCTGGCGTTGCTCCAATTAACCCCGCGAACAACGCAAAACTGATTAAGAAAAGTCCAGATCTTTTCACGCCCAGGAAGATTCTCACCTCTCCAATCTATGTCAGTTCGAATGAGGATTTGGCTCACCCAATTACAAGAACCACCCAAGAATCCAGGGTGCGATAGTCTGCAATTACCAACAAATAGGGCCCACCTGCGGGGCAATTACGAAGGCGACCAAACATGAGCGATTCGATGACTTTGCGACTAGTAGTTGGCTTGGCTATCACTATCGTCCTATCTGCTCTGGCACTGAAGCGTCTTTGGTTCTTGTATCAATTAGTTCGCAGTGGTGAGCCAGCGGTAGATCGCACCGCACAAAAACGAGTTCGTGCCAAGGCAGAAGTAACCGAAGTTTTTGGTCAGAAGAAACTTTTAGCTTGGACCATTCCAGGTATCGCTCACGTTTTAGCATTCTGGGGATTCATTGTTTTATCCCTAACAATTGTGGAAGCCTTCGGAGCCTTGTTTGATTCTGAATTTGCGATTCCGGTAATTGGCCGTTCTCCAATTGTCGGTTTTGCCGAGGATCTATTCACTATTTTTGTTTTCATCGGCATTGCAATGTTCGCCGCAATTCGACTTGTTAGAAATCCAGTCAAGATGGGTCGTGAGTCACGCTTCTACGGTTCACATACCGGTGCGGCTTGGTTTGTACTCTTCATGATTTTCAATGTGGTTTGGACTTTGCTTTTATACCGCGGTGCGCAGTACAACGTAAGTGCTGAACTTGGCACAAACAATTTTCCATTCATGGCTGGTGGCGCCTTTGCATCCGAAGCCGTAGCAAGTTTGTTGCAACCACTTGGACTGCATGCAAATGAATGGCTAGAGATGATCGGTCTATGGCTAAACATCGGAGTCATTCTTGGCTTCTTAGTTTTGGCACTCCACAGTAAGCACTTGCACATTGGTGCTGCGCCACTAAACGTTTTATTCAGTCGTCGCCCAAATGCACTTGGACCACTGCTTCCAATTTATGCAGGCAAAGAAGTTTTAGATTTTGAAGATCCAGCTGATGATGCAATCTTTGGTCGCGGCAAGATCGAAGACTTCACTTGGAAGGGCAACTTGGATCTTTTGAGTTGCACTGAGTGTGGTCGTTGCCAGGATCAATGCCCGGCTTGGAACACTGGTAAGCCACTAAGTCCAAAACTTATGATCATGGATCTTCGTGATCACTTGTTCGCAAAGGCTCCATACATTCTTGCGGGCAGCGACGATTCAAAACTTGAAGGAATGAGTGCCGCGGTCCAGGCCGAGGTTGCTCGCCCAATGGTTGGCTCCCGCTCCGATGATCCAAACGCATTAACTGATGGCTATGACGCCAAGGGTCATCGATCAAGTGAAGGCGCCGTAATTGATTACGATGCACTTTGGTCTTGCACATCTTGTGGCGCCTGCGTTCAGCAATGCCCAGTCGATATTGAACACGTAGATCACTTCATGGATCTTCGCCGTCACCAAGTTCTAGTTGAATCTGAATTCCCAGCTGAGTTAAACGGTCTGTTTAAGAACTTGGAAACCAAGGGCAATCCATGGGGAATGAACACCAGTGGCCGCCTAACTTGGATTGAAGAAGTTGAATTCCCAGTTCGAGTCTTTGGCATGGATGGCGAAGACAAAATCCCAGCCGATGTTGAATATCTGTTCTGGGTTGGCTGTGCTGGTGCATACGACGATCGCGCAAAGCGCACCACTAAAGCAGTGGCTGAATTGCTGCACACTGCAGGTATTGAGTTCATGGTTCTTGGTGAAGGTGAAACCTGTACTGGTGATCCGGCTCGTCGTGCTGGTAACGAATTCCTGTACCAAATGCAAGCTGCGCAAAACGTTGAAGTTCTTAACGAAGTTGGAGCCAAGCGAATTGTTGTTACTTGCCCGCATTGCTTAAACACCATTGGGCGCGAATACCCGCAACTTGGTGGTGACTACGAAGTCGTGCACCACACCGTTTTGTTGAATCAATTAGTTAGCGAAAATCGTCTAACTATGTTGACTCCAGAAGATGAGACCGTTACTTACCATGATCCGTGCTACTTGGGTCGTCACAACAAGATCTACATGCCACCACGTGAATTGATTACCAACATGCCTGGTATCAACTTAGTTGAAATGGATCGCAACAAAGAGAAGTCATTCTGTTGTGGTGCTGGCGGTGGTCGCATGTGGATGGAAGAAACTATCGGTACCCGCGTAAATCTAAATCGTGGCGATGAGGCGCTTTCAACTGGCGCAACAAAGATTGCGGTTGCTTGTCCGTTCTGTTCTGTAATGCTAAACGATGCAGTAACGGTTCGCGGTCAAGAAGCCGGCGGCGATGCAGCTGCCGAAGTTGTTGACGTTGCTACTTTGCTTTTGGATCGAGTGAAGCAAAAGTAATTAGGAAATTATCGTCCTATGAAAGTTTGCATGTGATCGGCTAGGTGTTGGTCCACGCTGACCTTGGTATCTCGAACCATAAACACTTGAACCATATGGATGCTCAGCATCTGAAGTCATTTGGAAGAAGCAGACTTGTCCGATCTTCATTCCTGGGTAAAGCAAGATTGGCAGCGTTGCAACGTTGGCAAGCTCTAAGGTCACGTGACCTGAAAAGCCAGGATCAATAAATCCAGCTGTAGAGTGCGTTAAAAGTCCAAGACGTCCCAAGCTTGATTTGCCTTCAAGGCGAGCTGCAATGTTGGTAGGCAGAGTCACAACTTCATAAGTGCTACCGAGAACGAATTCTCCTGGGTGCAATACGAAAGGCTCATCGCCATTTGCTTCGACTTCGCGAGTTAAATCTGTTTGCTCAGTTGACGGATCGATGTGTGGGTAACGATGATTTTCAAACACTCGGAAGAATTTGTCCAAGCGAACATCAATACTCGAAGGCTGAACCATCGCTGGTTCATACGGGTCAATTCCAACCCGGCCCGACTCGATTTCGGCCTTTATGTCTTTGTCAGATAGCAACACGTGATTAAGATTACTCAACGTCTAGCTTGGCTGTGCCAACAGGTCTAAAAATCTGAAAAACCCAATATCTGTGGGGAGAATCACTTAAGAAAATCCTTTTCGGCAATAACTGCGGGTTCAATTGCTGATGATCGCTCGCGTAACCTAAGAACATGGATATCTTCTTAAAGCCTCAACGAATTATCGGTGCAATCCTTTTGGCAGCCCTTGGCATTTTTGCCCCAATGACTCCTGCAGCTGCCCACACAGACTTGGTAAGTACTTCACCTGTTAAAGATTCAGAAGTCTTAACTGCTCAGGAGACAATTTCACTTACATTTAGCGAACCTCCGTTGGTCGATGGAGCGGCGATAGTCGTAATGACCTCTGAGGGAGATATTTTGGATTCCCCAGCACCGGTATTAGACGGAGCTAGTCTTTCAATTCCATGGCCAGCCGATCTAACTCCTGGAAAAGTTACAGTTCAATGGCGAGCCACTGCACAAGATGGCCACGTTGAAAGTGGTGAATTTGTCTTTAACTACACCGCTGCTGCTGAAGGTGGAATAGCTGCAAGTCCAGCAGCGAGCGCATTGCCATCTGTGGATCCAATGGTGACTGCATTGGCAACACCTGAGGCAAGTGCTATGCCACTTGCAATTGATGATGCTCCAGCTGCTGCAAGCAACAACAACTTGGTTATGGGTATCGCGATCGTTTCCTTGGTTGGACTAGTTGTAGCTGGGTTATACCTGCGACGCAGTAAGTAAGACTTTATGAAAGGTTTTATTGCACGTCTAGGAATTTTCCTGCTTGCAATAATTTCGTTTTCAACCGTTCTTGTTTATGGTGGCGCAGCGTGGGCTCCACTTCCAGAAGGAATTCCTGATTCCGGACAAGCTACAAGTTGGACTTTGCAATTAGCAATTTTGGCTCATGTAATTCTTGGACTTCGGGTGTTTGGATTGCTTGTCACTTGGACATTCATTGCACCTTCAACTGGTGACACGATTTCCAGAGATGGCAGAACTGCCGTCTTACATGCAAGTGCAATTGCAACACTTTGGTCTTTGTCAGCTGTTATCGCCGGTCTGACCACAATGGCAAATGTTTTAGGTGTGCCATTTCGAGAAGTCTTTAGACAAGGATTCATTGCGACTTACTTAATGTATTTGCCGCCTTCGCGAAGTTACATAATCACTGCTCTGATTGCATTAGCAATTGCGATCGCCGGGGTGTTCCTAGTTTCACTTAATTCAATTGCACTCTTGGCCGCTTTGGCTGGCGCCGGAATCGCCGCACCATTGTTGAATAGTCATGCAGCATCGTTAGGCAGTCACTCCCTTGCCTTAACTTCTTCCGTTGCACATGGTCTTGCAATGAGCGCTTGGGTTGGTTGCTTGTGGGCAGTCTCTGCATTCGTTAAGGCTAAAGACCTTAAAGTCGTTGCTCGATTCTCTTCCTTAGCTGCAGCCAGCGTTGCCGTACTAGCAATTTCAGGCATTGCCGCGGCTTATGCACGCCTTGATTCCATAAGCGATCTTTGGCTAAGTCGCTATGGGCAAATCGTAATTCTAAAAACCATTTTCTTTGCATTACTTATGTGGCTCGCAATTCAAATCAGAGCCAGACTTACATCCACTGGAAGTTTGACGAAGTTCTTGTCAGCTGAAGTGGCAATAATGGCTACTGCAATTGGAGTCGGAGTTGCACTTCACTCCACGCCAATGAGTCGGATTTCTGCGCCGTTGAATTCGGCCGGTGAGGAAATTCTGGGATTTGCTTATCCACCTGCGCCAACACTTTCTACGATCGTCTTCGGCTGGAATCCCGAATGGACCATGCTGACCATAAGTCTCATAGCTGCTGCGCTCTATTCAATGGGAGTTATCCGGGTTAAGCAAAATCAGATCAAATGGAGCACATTGCGCACCATTTCTTTCATGATTGGAATTGGCTTAGTCATTTGGACAACAAATGCTGGGATCAGCATGTATTCAAAAGTTTCTTTTGAATACCACATGATTCAGCACATGACGCTTTCGATGATTGCGCCAATCTTTATCATCTTGAGCACTCCAATTACCCTTGCGCTACGCGCACTTCCAGCGCAAAAGAGTTCTGACCACAGAAGTATTCGAGAATGGATATTGGCACTTCTGCACAGCGGTTACTCGAAGCTAATTACACATCCACTTATGGTGCTCGCTATCTTTACCTTCGGTTTGTATGGCATGTATTTCACGCCTTTGTTTGCGACGTTGATGGGAAGCCATACCGGGCACATCTTTATGGAGCTGCATTTCTTGATTTCAGGTTTGCTGTTTTCATATGTAGTGATTGGGGCCGATCCAAGCCCGCGCAAAGTTCCGTACTGGCAACGATTAATGATTGTTTTGGTTGGGCTTTCTCTTCACGCATTTTTCGCAATTGCTCTTATGCAGTCCAGTGAGCCAATCGGTGTTGATTGGTACATTCAAGTTCAGCCACCGTGGATTACTGATCTGCTTTCAGACACCACTGCTGGTGGAAGTATCGCCTGGGCACTTGGGGAAATTCCAACCTTCTTGCTTTTGGTGATAGTTGCAGTAATGTGGTCGCGCGATGACAGCCGCCTAGCAAAGCAGATTGATCGTGCAGCTGATCGTGATGGCGATGCTGATCTTAAGGCTTACAACGCACAACTTGGTGCGATGAATAACCGAGACAATTCAATTAACGAATAAAACGATCTTTTTGGAATGGGTGCTCATTCCTAAACTCAGCAACCTGCGATAAGTCGATGTCTGCGTAAAGTACTTCTTCACTAGTTCCGGCCTCGGCAACAATTTCGCCACGTGGACTAATCACCATCGAATGACCGCCAAGCATGATGTCGCCATTAGGACCAACTTCATTGCAGGCAATCACCCAAGCTTGATTTTCAATTGCTCTTGCCTGATTCAATACCCGCCAGTGATTGATTCGAGGAGTTGGCCAGCCCGAAGTAATCAAGATAGTTTCCACGCCCTGATCATTCATACCTCGGAATAATTCTGGGAAACGTAAGTCGTAACATATCGCCAATCCAGCATGTCCGATCGGTGTTTGCTCTTGAGTGACAATTTCAGTGCCGCGGTTAAGTAGTATGGCTTCCCCGTGATCAAATCCATACAGATGAATCTTGCGATAAAACTTAACGATCTCGCCTGCAGGGTTAATCAAAACTGCAGTGTTTGCCATTCCGCCATCTGCAAGGCGCTCAACAAATGAGCCACCGTGTAACCAAAAATTTCCAGCCTTTGCGCGAGCCTGCAATGCAGTAACTAGTTCACCATCACGTGGTTGAGCGTAATTCTCTAGAGCTCCTGAATTAAAGGCGCCAATAATCCAAAGTTCCGGAAGCACAACTAGATCGCACTTACCTTTTTGCTGATCAACTAAATCAAGGACTCGTGGCACCCGAACTTCTGGAGATTCCAAATCACTTACGTCAACTTGCAGCAGGGCGACTTTGCTCATGCTGAAATCCTACGACCGACCTAAGGCTCAATCGGGCTTGGTTCCTCAATTAAGGTTGGCTCTGGTGTTGGACTCGATGTTGGCGAAACTTCTGGTTCTGGAACAACAGTTAGCTCAGGCTCGTAACTCGCAATTGACACTTGCGAAACTCCTGGTAATTCAGGTGACTCAGGCTGTGACACCATCAAAGGCTCAGGGGTAACTGTTCCCGCTGCTGTTGCAGAGACCTCAAGCAATACAGGCACCTCGGGTGGCAAAGGTAAGGTACGGATTTTGATTGCAGGTTCTGTGGAAACCAGCGAGAGCGTTGGGATTGGGTTGGCACTAGCGACAATTACTTCTACTTCATCAGACTTAGGCGCTGGAACCGTGGCGGTCGAAACTGAATTCTCAGGCAAACTTAGTGTGGAAAAGAATGCGCCAGCTGTTCCTAGCGAACTGCTAGATCCCTCTTTCAATACTGATGAAAAGATGGACCCAGCAGAAGTACCACCCACAACCAAAGTTGTGAGCACAGCTGCTGTGAGCTTTGAGGAAGTCTTCACAACATAAATCTACCCCTTTTTGCACCTAGTTCCTGTGTTGGATATCCAAGAAACGTACAAGTCAGGCTTAGCAGTTCATATTCCAATGATTTCAGAGGAAAATGGGGGCATGCGCATTCTTTTGGTTGAAGATGATCCATCCGTTGCTGCCAGCGTGATCGACGGCTTGGTCAATGCCAGCATCGATGTTGAGCATGTCTCAAGTGGAACTGAAGCAATTGCTCGCGCACTTTCAGAAAACTTTGACCTGATACTTCTTGATCTTGGTTTGCCGGATATGGATGGCCAAGACGTTTGCCGCTCCGTGCGCGAAAAATCTAGAACTCCAATCATTGTTTTATCTGCCCGCAGTGATGAGATTGACCGGGTATTAGCTTTGGAATTTGGTGCTGACGATTATATGGTCAAGCCGTTTGGCATGCGGGAATTGATAGCGCGAATCCGAGCTGTCGCACGTCGTGCTGGACCAGCGGATGCAACTCCACCTACTGCTACTCAGGACATTGGTCCTTTGAGCATTGACCGACGTACGCAAAAAGTTTACGTAAACGGCCAAGACGTTTACCTAACTCCAAAAGAATTTGGTTTACTCGCTTTTCTAGCAACAGACCCTGGTGCTGTCTATCGTAGAAATGACATCATGAGTGAAGTTTGGGACACCAATTGGTACGGCACTACGAAAACGGTTGATGCCCACGTTGCTGCGCTGCGTAAAAAACTTGGTAATCAAGAATGGATCGAAGCTGTGCGCGGTGTTGGATTTCGGCTTGGAGTTCCAGACTCGTGAAATGGAGACTCGTAGCGGCTCTTCTTGGATTAACCGTTGTTGTGTTGCTTGCTCATGATTTGCCGTTAATCAACTACTTACGAACCGTTGAGAAAGAACGTGTTACAACGGTTTTGGAACGAGACAGTTTCATAATTGCTGGTCGAGCAGAACCTGCTACTCAAGATAGCTCCGATGAAAGTATCAAATACATTGAAAAGGCAATCGCTGAATACAGTGAGCAAAGTGGATCACGAGTAATAGTTACTGATGACAAAGGTATTGCAATCGTTGTTTCAAGTGATGCGGACACAGTTGGAAATTCATACCTAGATCGTCCAGAAATACAAAAGGCGTTAACGGGTGAAGTTTCTTCTGGTCGCAAATTTTCCACTCTGTTAAACCAAGAAATCATATTTGTATCGGTGCCA
>ENA-OUVC01000841-OUVC01000841.1-marine-metagenome-genome-assembly--contig:-NODE-841-length-19085-cov-4.101957_pt1 | contig 19085 bp, 18 predicted proteins | sample MGYA00248622_ERZ508571 | MGnify/ENA primary metagenome ERZ508571 (study PRJEB26236, sample SAMN06267175) | marine metagenome | isolation source: Columbia River Estuary | place: USA:Columbia River Estuary... | reverse complement strand
GTCAAGATCTCCGGTGGCAAACGACGGGTGATGTCATAGACAACCTGAGCCGATACTTGACGAGGTGACGGCGCGAATACGAAGCCGACAGCGTCGGCTCCCATAGCGACTGCAAGAAGTGCATCATCCTCATTCGTGATGCCACAGATTTTCACGAACACAGTGACACCGTACCGCTCAACGACGAAACGAGGGCGGATACCAAAGGTGAGGCGAAAACCTAAACGCTTGCTGAACGCAGTAACCGAACTGCTTCGGATGGATCAGGTGAGGTCACGAGACTTTCACCAACCAGAACAGCGTGGTACCCAGCAGCGCCAAGTTCGGCGGCGTCTTGAGGATGCCGCACTCCGCTTTCGGCAACTCGAACAACGCCCTCAGGTATCTCATGAGCCATACGCAATGCCCGTGCGTGATCAACCTGGAATGTGACCAAATCTCTTTGGTTCACCCCGATCAAACTTGCGCCAACTTCGATAGCCCGAGCCAACTCAACTTCGTCATGGATTTCGACCAGGACGTCGAGGCCTATATGTGTCGCCAGTCCATGAAATTCTTGAAGTTCAACTTGCGATAAAGCAGCAGCGATTAACAGCACACAATCAGCTCCCATCAAACGGGCATCGCACACATCGTGAAGAGAAACCGTGAAGTCCTTGCGCAAAACTGGTAACGAACAAGCCGATGAAGCACGTTGCAAATCAAGAATTGAACCTCCGAAGAATTCTTCATCGGTCAACACTGACAAACACGAAGCTCCTCCCGACTCATAGGAAAGAGCGATGACCTCGGGGTCGAGGCCAACAGCTAGATCGCCTTTAGATGGAGAACGTCGTTTAATCTCACTAATGACACTGATACCTGATTGAGCGTCATTAAGAACGCGACGACGAAAGCCACGTGTCGGCGCCATGGCGAGGCATCGCTCGACAAGTTGATCTACATTTCGATCATCTTTGGCAGCCACCTCGCGGTGCTGAAGCAAAATACGATCGAGATAAGTAGCAGGGCGATTCACGAGAGAATCAGGCGCCCTTTCCGCCAATGGGATTGACGAAATGCAATTCTGGTCGACCGCCCAAGAAAGGTGTAATGGCCGGCCCGAGAGCCTTGAATGCCTCGGATCCCATGTGCGCGTTCAATGCATCCTGCGATTCGTACATTTCATACATGAAAAGGGCGTCGGCGTCATTGGGATCGTTGTGCAAGATGTAATACACAGTTCCGGCTTCAGCCTTGGCGGTTTCGAGAGCATTTCCGAGGGCCGCCGCTAAATCATCGCGCTTACCTGGAGCAGCTGGAATCTTGGCCCACACAGCAACTTTTGACATGTCATTCCCCTTTTGATGGTTAAAACTTTATTCGTTATACCGTAGACGGTGACCGCGGATAATCAGAACCCGAGGCGTAATCGAACTTGATTTTCAAGATCGGAAATCGGAACGCGCACCTGATCGGTGGTGTCACGGTCACGAATAGTGACTGAACCGTCCTCAAGCGAATCAAAATCGACCGTGATGCACAACGGTGTACCAATCTCATCTTGACGGCGATAACGCTTTCCAATTGACTGAGTGTCGTCATAATCGACCATGTAACGCTCGCCAAGATTTTCGAAAATCTCACGAGCCAGCGGAGTCAACGTGTCCTTTTTGCTCAATGGCAAAATAGCGACCTTGTAGGGCGCGAGACGCGGGTGCAGTCTCAAGACGGTACGCAACTCGCCACCAATTTCGTCTTCCTCGTAGGCAGCCAACAAGAAAGCGGCCATGGCACGGTTAACGCCTGCGGCCGGTTCGATCACGAACGGTACATAACGTTCGTTTGTTGACTGATCGAAGAAATCAAGCTTTTGGCCTGAATGCGTCGCATGCTGATTGAGGTCAAAGTTGGTGCGTTGAGCAATTCCTTCAAGTTCTCCCCAACCCCATGGATAGGCAAATTCGACATCGGCTGTTCCTGCTGAGTAATGGCTGAGTTCATCTGCATCGTGCGGACGAAGGCGCAACATTTCTAGCGGGATTCCAAGATCGACATACCACTGCAAACGTGCGTTGCACCAATACTCGTACCACTTCGGGCCTTCAGCCGGTGGTACGAAAAATTCAAGTTCCATCTGTTCAAACTCACGGGTACGAAAGATGAAGTTTCCTGGCGTGATTTCGTTGCGGAAACTTTTACCCACTTGGGCGATTCCGAACGGAGGCTTTTTGCGGCTCGTTTGCAAAACATTGGCAAAGTTCACAAACATTCCTTGAGCTGTCTCGGGGCGCAAATACACTTCGGCGCCCGAACCTTCAACTGGTCCAGCGAAGGTTTTGAACATCAAGTTGAAAGCACGGGCTTCAGTCAGAGTGTCTTTGGCTCCGCAGTTCGGACACACCGCCTTGTCTTCAAGATGGTCTTCACGAAAACGCTGTTTACAGGTTTTGCAATCCACCAAAGGATCACTGAAGTTCGCCAAGTGGCCGCTCGCTTCAAAAACTTGAGGAGGGCCCAAAATGGCAGCATCTATTAAAACCACGTCATCACGCTTCTGAACCATGGTGCGGATCCAAGATTCACGCACATTGCGCAGCATCAAAGATCCCAACGGGCCGTAGTCATAACTTGAACGGAACCCGCCGTAAATTTCGGCCGATGGATACACAAAGCCTCGGCGTTTGCACAGGTTGACGATTTGATCAAGATCTTTAGCCGGCATAGACCTCCAAGGTTACGGGCAACGACTGGCACATCAGCGCCAAAACCGCCGATTCACTGGTGTTCATCGTCATCTAATGGCGTTCGAAGATTGAAACCGATCGAAGTCTGCGCTCAATGTGATGTTCGAACGCTCGGGTCGCCAATTGCGAAACCTCGTTGATGACTGGATCATTCAACTGTTGACCATCTGGATTAAAGGCACGGTCAAGGGACTCACCAAGTTTGCCACCTAAGACATCCCTCATCAATCCGAGCGCCGAACTTGAAATTGCTACCCCACTTCGACAAGAACGGCAGACCACCCCACCGAGGTTGAGATCAAAGGCAATGAATTCAACGTCTGAAGACTCGCCACACGACACACACACATCGAGTTGCGGACGAAGGCCTTCTGACGACAACAACTTCCATAGAAAAGAGGGAACAACGAGTGGTGAAGGACGAGTCAACAACGTCTGTCTTGCGCCGACCAGCATGCGATACATCTGCGGCACAGGTTCTCGATCTGGAACAAGTTGATCGACAGCCTCAAGAATCGAAATAGCTTCCGTCATCGAATCAAGATCTCCGAAAACAGGAGCAGTTGTATCAACACTCTCAACCTGGCTCACTATGTCGAGGTCTTTTCCACGATGCAGTTGAACCTGTACGTGCGAGAGCGGTTCTAGCCGACCACCAAATTTTGATTTCGTTTTTCGAATACCTTTAGCGACGGCACGCACCTTGCCATGATCTTGAGTCAAGAAAACGATGATGCGATCGGATTCGCCAAGCTTGTAAGTACGGAGAACGATTCCAACATCTCGATATAAACGCGAAGTCATGTAACAACGCCACCAAAGCGCCGATGCCGTAACGAATATTCTTGAATGGCATCTTCAATACTTTCGATCGACAATCCTGTCCATCCTTGGTCAACAAACACGATTTCGCCGTAAGCAAGTTCCCAAACGAGAGACGCAGGTAAACAATTTGCGGGTCCGAGAACTATGACCAAGTCGGGATTGCCTGCCTCACCAAAAAGCTGTCGATCCAGAAAACCCTCAGTCACAATTTCGGAGGATTCAACACTCATGAGTGCAGCACAAATGCGCTGACGCCCATCCGTCGTCGAATGAACGACAATCTCCACGTCACCAATGGACAAACTGCGCTCGAAATCAACATCTCTCACACGACCGTCATCAGCATCTGGACCATAGGGATACAACGAAAGCACCTCGACCCCAAAACCACGTACTACTTGGACCAATTCATTCAAACGTTGATCCCACTGTGACCCGAACTGGTCCCATTCAGACAAAGAACCGCCCGCTATAGCAACGTGAACGAGAGTTGCATCATTATCAACTGCCGTTTCGGCCGGTTGCACACGTCGCTGAAAAATCTTTCTCACTGCTCTCTATTGTTGCCGATGCTGAACGGCAGGCGGGGTTCATTCTGACGATCGAGCGAACCCCCGAATCCTCATCCTTCCTTGACATGACACACCTAGCCATGGCTACACGAGTACCGTAAAGCCCGTGCATGTGGCCTGCATCATGGATGGAAACGGGCGGTGGGCTCAACGTCGGGGTTTACCCCGCACTGCTGGGCACACTGAAGGTGAGGAGAACCTTGCCGCGGTCGTGCGCGCCAGCGTGAGTCGTCAGGTTGATTATTTGACCGTTTTTGGGTTCTCGACCGAGAACTGGGTCCGGCCTCGGGGCGAGGTTCGCCACATTCTCGGTCTGCATAAGAAACTATTTGGTCGTATCAGCGAACTTAATGACCTCAATGTCAGAGTTCAATGGATCGGACGACCCTTTGATGACGCCACTGCTCGGACGCCCAAGTACGTCCAAAGAGCTATCCGAAAAGCAATTTCAGATACTTCTCGTAATACGGGCATGACCCTCACCGTGGCCTTCGACTACGGCAGTCGTACCGAAATAGCTCATGCGGCTCGTTTGCTTGTTGCGACTGGCCAGGAACCGACAATCGCCCTCATGTCCGACAAGATGTATCTGCCAGACATGCCAAGGGTTGATGTTCTCGTTCGAACCTCAGGCGAAACTCGGATTTCCAATTTTCTACTCTGGCAAGCGGCAGGCGCTCCGAGTTATTTCACTGACAACACATGGCCAGATTTCACCGCTGAAGATCTCGACTCGGCTATTCAACTCGCACAACAGTTCACCATTTCCTGAAATCCCCTTCTGTAGACCGAACTACCATCTCACCCTGAAGTACGGTGGCAACTTGTGCCGGCTCCCCGTTCCAAGATCAATGTCAGCGATGCATTAGAAATCGCGACGTCTGCTTTGCCGCACTCCGAGTCGCGTCCAGGACAAAAAGAAATGGCCCATGCCGTCGACGAGGCCTTACATGAAGGGAAACACCTGATTGTTCAAGCTGGCACTGGAACAGGCAAAACGATCGCCTATCTCGTTCCCGCAATAGTTGCTGGCAAGCGCACTGTGGTCACAACCGCAACCAAGGCACTTCAAGATCAACTGGCCCATAAAGACCTACCATTCTTGGTGCAACATCTCAGCGAGTACGTCAATCGAAGCATTACGTTTGCTGTTTTGAAAGGTCGCAGCAACTACGTCTGCCGCCAGCGCTTGGCTGAACTTAACGGCGAATCCGAAAAGAAGAATCGAAAAGCAGATTCTCCGACATTGCTTGAAGTTGACGAAATGTCGCAGTCAGTTCGCCGTGAGATCGACCTGATTACCGAATGGACCAAGACCACAAAAAGCGGCGACATGGCCGACATATCTTGGTCGCCGTCAGATCGCGCTATGAAGGCTGTCAGCGTCGGAAGCGACGAGTGCCCTGGAGCGCGCCGTTGCCCTGTCGGAGGCACCTGTTTTTCCGAACTTGCTCGCTTCAAAGCAAGCGAAGCCGACATCATCGTTGTCAACACTCATTTGTACGGCTTGCATGTTGCATCCGGTGGGCAACTACTACCCGAACATGAAGTCCTCATCGTTGACGAAGCTCATGGCCTCGAAGACATCATGAGCGACACCGTCGGAGTTTCGATTCATGCCGGAAATTTCAACTTTTTCGCGGGAGTCGTCAAACGGATCATCGCTGATCCGAAAGTCATTAGCGACATTGTCAACATCGGGATGATGCTTGATGAAGTTCTCTCACCAATCCACAACCAACGGATATCGGCACCTCTTCCGTTAGAAATCACTGCAGTGCTCGCCGAAGGTCGAAGGATCGTCGCACGAATTCTTGACATCCTGCGCACCATCGACACAAAAGATGACGACAGTAATCAACGTAAATTACGTGCTCAAACTTTGGCGGGTCGATTAGCCGACACCATTGACGTCGCGCTCAAAACCGACGACACGTATGTCCCATACATTTCGGGAACTGTCGATCACCCAAAACTTGATATCGCACCTCTTGACGTCGGTCCCGTACTTGATGCCGGTGTTTGGCAAAAGACGACCGCAATTCTGACGAGTGCAACGGTGCCCAGCAAAATGGCCGTCCGTATCGGACTACCCGTCGACAAAACACAACTATGCAATGTCGAGAGCCCATTTGACTATCAGTCAAATGCGGTTCTTTACTGCGCCAAACATCTTCCGAATCCGAATAGTCCCGAGTTCACGAAGTTGATGCACGAAGAGCTATTTCATCTCATCTCGGCAGCTGGTGGAAGAACGTTGGCTCTATTTACGAGCTACCGCGCACTCGATGCAGCGGTTGAAGCCATGCGAAAGCGATTATCAAACACAATCTTGTCGCAACGCGAATACCAAAAGAATCAACTCGTCAAACTCTTCAGCGAGGACGAATCATCGTGCCTGTTTGCCACTTCCGGTTTCTTTCAAGGAATCGATATTCCTGGTCGAACCCTGTCTCTCGTCACTCTTGATCGCATTCCCTTCCCTCGACCAGACGATCCGTTGCTCAGCGCTCGACGCGACGCCATTGGCGACCGAGCATTCCGAGAGATCGATCTTCCGCGGGCGGCAACTTTGCTTGCCCAAGCCACCGGACGTCTCATTCGAAATGCATCTGATCGCGGCGTGGTCGCTGTCTTTGACCCGCGACTCGGAAACGCTGGCTACCGACGCGACATTCTCGGATCTATGCCCCCCATGAGAAAATCTGTCGATCGCCAAGAAGTCGAAGAGTTCTTGCGTTTGATTACTCGCTGACTCTCAGTGGCTCAAACTATTGCGAGACCGGCATGAGTCGGTAACCGATTCCACGAACAGTCAAGATCAGTTTTGGTTCATCGGGCTGATCTTCAATCTTGACTCTCAAACGTCGCACGTGGGCATCTACTAATCGACTGTCACCGAGGTAGTCATAGCCCCACACCCGTTCGAGAAGTTGATCTCGAGACAACACAACATTGGGGTGATCGGCGAATTCGCACAGAAGATTGAATTCAGTCTTGGTGAGTGAAATTTCCTGACCATTTTTGAAGACAAGACCCTGCTCGCGGCGTAAGTCGATATCTCCCAAAATCTCACTACTAAATCCCCCACTCGAGAAGTTCTGCAATTGAGCACGACGTAAATGGGCGCGCACTCGAGCAGCAAGCTCCTTCGGGACGACCGGCTTCGTGACATAATCATCGGCCCCTGCCTCAAGCCCTGTCACCATGTCTTGAGTGTCGGTTTGAGCCGTCACCATCACGATCGGAACAATTGACATCGCTCGGAGTGCTCGACACACATCAAAGCCCGACATGTCAGGAAGGCGAATATCAAGCAAAACTAGATCAGGCTCCAAGGCATGAAACGCAGCCAAACCCGACCGGCCATCAGCAGCCTCACGAACCTCGTATCCCTCATCCTCAAGAACAAGGCGCAGAGCTAAACGAATCTGATCGTCATCTTCGATAAACAGCAAGGAGTTCACTGGGAGACATTCTTGCCCCAATTCTGACTTTGTTACACAAAACGCACACTATTCACATCGTCCCTTCACATTCAGCCGAGAAACTCAATCCTGTTCACGCTGGTTCGGCGGAGGTCGCCCTCCCCCTGATCTCCTCCGGCCAGCGGAACCCAATCTTCGCCCGACTCGCAGGCACTGCCCGAGTCGGGCGTTTTCTATGGTGGCCCAAGTTTTCCCAGAACGCCTCGCCCAACAATTCGTCGTCACGATCGGGCAAGATACAGGGGTGCGCCTAGCCGATCGAGCCCGTCAACTGAGTTTGCGAAGTCGCGTCACACTTCTATTCCTAATGACCGGCCTAGTGGCGGCACTCTTGCTCTCAGGCGCGAGCTACATCACAGCTCGCACGTACTTGTTGCAACGGCGCGACGAAATAGTCGAGCGTCAAGCGTTCAATAATGCCCAACTCATTCGTACCCAATTGCGTACACGCCGCTCGGAGGCATTTGAATTAATCGCAGGTATTCGAACTGAGTCGAATGGTTTTGCTGTTCTCCATTTATCAACCGAAGATTTGTACTTTTCTCAGGACATACGCAACACCCAAACTCTCTTGCCTCCCGATCTCGTTGCCGCCACCCTGCAAGGCATTACTTCGCGTCAACGCTTTTCTATTGGTGGCGAACCCTTCATTGCAGTTGGTGTATCAATTAATGAAATCGACGTTCAATACTTTGAAGTATTTCCACTGAGCGATGAAGAACGCACCCTGACGATCATTGGATCAACTTTGGTAGTTGGAATTCTGGTCGTCGGTTCGCTGTCTTCGTTGGTCGGACTCTGGGTCAGTCGTCGTTTGATGCGACCTTTGGAACGGGTAAGCGAAGCCGCCAGCGAGATCGCTGAAGGCGGTCTCGATACACGCCTTGAACAAGAAACCGATCCAGATCTTTCCCGTCTCGTCAATTCATTTAACGAAATGGCCGATGCGGTGCAAACGCGTATCGAACGAGAAGTTCGTTTCGCGTCAGACGTCAGCCACGAGTTGCGCTCTCCAATCACTGCATTGGCCGCAGCTGTTGAAGTACTTGACGCCAGACGAGCCGATTTGTCCGATCGAACCCAGCAAGCTCTTGACGTCGTCGTATCGCAAATTCGACGGTTTGATCAGATGGTTTTGGACTTGCTGGAGTTGTCGCGACTTGATGTCGGAATATCCGATCTTCACCGCGAAGAGATCGATGTCGTACCGTTCATTCGCCGTATCGCATCTCGTTATGGAGTTGACGATATTCGCATCAAAGTACGAGAAGGATCAGACAGTGTTTTCAAGATCGACAAACGTCGATTTGAAAGGATCATGGCCAACCTCCTCGAGAACGCTCGTTTGCACGGTGGAGGCGTCACCCGAATAGTGATCGAAAATCGCCCCAACGAGAAATCACGGGTAGCGGTTGAAGATTCTGGTCCTGGAGTCGCACAAAGTGAACGGGTGCAGATCTTTGAACGTTTCGCTCGCGGATCTGCCGGACGAAGTCGTGCCGGAGGAACCGGGCTCGGCCTCGCTCTCGTGGCAGAACATGCACGAGCACACGGCGGATCAGCATGGGTCGAAGATTCATCGACGGGCGGCGCCAGATTTGTCGTTGAATTTCCGGGAGACAAAATATGAAGCATCTATCCCTTCGATCAACTGGGTTCATCATTGTGATTGGCCTCGTGTTGTCGAGTTGCTCAATCCCAGGTAGCGGCTCTGTTCGTTCAATCGCTCCCGACAAGATTCCGTATGATCTCAATGCGACAACAACGAGACCGCCAGACACGACAGTGCCGGCTACTTCCACAATGCCCCCAGTCGTCGAAACAACTACTTCAACGATTTCATCGACGATCCCCGTCGAGATCGTGCAGCTCTTCTTCGTTGCGGGCACTCAAGTGGTGCCCATCGATCGCATTCTCCTCAGCCCCGCTGTCGCACCGCAGGTTCTTGCAGCTCTCGCCGAAGGCCCACCCGAAGGGGATGCTGCCGCTGGATTACGTAGTGCCCTGCCGGTCGGTTTCGTCGCTGAAGTCACCGTCGAACGTGGAGTGGCCACAGTTCTCCTGCCATCAACCTTCATCACCGAGCTACCTGGAGGCGAGCAACGTCTTGCCATCGCCCAAATCGTTTTGACACTGACCCGCCAATCCGGAATCGGACAAGTTCGTTTTACGAGCAACAACGAGCCGCAATCTGTTCCTCGCGGACGTGGAGATCTGACGGCCCCAGGGGCATCGGTTGCGTGTGATGATTACGCGAATTTGTTGGCGAGCAATTTTTCTTGTTGAGCGCAGATTTAGCTAATAGCCCAGGCGTTCAACACGATCAGGCTTGCGCTGCCAATCTTTATCAACCTTGACATGAAGCTCAATAAAGACTCCAGGCGGCAGTTGCTGACGAACTGCAGTGCCGACCATTTTCAGAACTGCTCCGCCCTTGCCAATAACCATTCCTTTTTGGCTTTCGCGTTCGACAATGATTTCGCAACGAATACGCGGCCATTCCCACTCGGTCACAACTGTGGCGATCGAGTACGGAAGTTCGTCATGCGTCGCAGCAAGTAGTTGTTCTCGAACCAACTCAGCGACGAAGGCAGCTTCAGGGAGATCGCTCACCACGTCATCGGGGTAATACATCGGGCCTTCGGGCATCCGTTCAAGAATGTGCGCAACCAAGTCGGCGACTCCATGTCCAGACTTCGCTGAAATAGGGAAATAAGCCAAGGCATCAAGACCAGATGATGCGATGAGATGATTGACAACTTGCTTCTTGCTGGCAACATCGGTCTTGTTAACGATCACGATGGTCTTTGACAGGTCAAGACGATCGGCTACCCATTGGTCTCCAGATCCGAAAGGCATCGTTGCATCAAGCACCAAACACGCAACATCAACATCACTAATACTTTCAATCGCCGCGGCATTAACTCGCTCGCCCAAGGCACTGACTGGTTTGTGCAGCCCTGGCGTATCAACGAAAACGATTTGGCTATCGGGACGAGTCAAAATTCCGCGTACTTGACGACGCGTTGTTTGTGGCTTATCCGAAACAATCGAAATCTTTTTCCCGCAAATTGAATTGACCAAAGTCGACTTACCGACGTTGGGTCGACCAACCAAAGTGACAAATCCGGAGCGCATTCACTGCGTACCCTACCGTCGTTCACGCCGTGACGCAGGAAATGAACGACTCTCAGGGACTATGTATGGCATTCTTGTGACATGACCGGACGTCGTCACCGCCAACCTCTAGACCCACGTAAGTGGTTCGATCGCATGCAACCGCAGACAATGCAGATCGCCACATGGCTTTTGTATCTGAATGGATTCTTTGCGCTGATTGGGTTCATGGACAAAAGCGATTGGATTGGTTTTGCCCGAGTGGACAAGGGAGCGATCGGCAGTCTCATCGGCCTCGTTGTTGTCGCGTCCTTTATCGGTGGCGGTTACCTAATGGCCAATGACCGCAAGATCGGATACAGACTGGCCCTCATCGCCGCCTTCTCGCCTTTCGCCCTCAGAATTTGGATTTTGTGGTCGTTTCCCGGAACCAGCGTGATTGACAAAATCACCGGCAACGACACGATCGGCTTTATCTTCGAAGCAGCCTTATGTGCCCTCTTGCTCCATCCGCAAAGTCGCGAACACCAACGCCTCTGGTACTCGTAGCCCGTTGCAGGCGTTGACTAGGCTGAAGCCATGACCGCACGAGTAATTACCGGAGTCGCAGGACTCAAAGCAGCTGTTGGCGAACACCTTGGCTACAGCGAATACATTGAAATCAGCCAAGAACGTGTGAACCAGTTCGCCGAAGCAACAGGCGACTTTCAGTGGATTCATGTCGATGTCGAGCGTGCCAAGAGTGGACCGTTCGGTGGACCAATTGCCCATGGCTATCTAACCCTCTCGCTCGGACCGATGTTGTATCCCACCGTCGTACGCATCGAAGGTTTCTCGATGGGTGTCAATTACGGCGCCAACAAGGTTCGTTTCCCTTCGCCCGTACCCGTTGGTTCAAAAGTGCGTCTTGGCGTCAAGGTGCTCGAGGTCGAAGAAATTGCTAACGGCGTACAGATGACGATGGAATTCACCTTCGAATGTGAAGGTTCCAGCAAGCCGTCGTGTGTAGCCGAAATTATCTTCCGCTCATACATCTGAGCCAATTACCTATTTAAAGTTCGCCATCACCTTTGTGGCGAATAATTCGATGGTTTGTGTTGACGGATAATCAGCGCTCCAAGGTATAAACCCGCTGCAGCCCAACTTGATGTACGTCGCTACCTTCTCGGTCACTTCTTCGGGCGTGCCGACCAGGTTGCCCGATCGCCATTCTTCAAAAGTTTCACCAGTCGTGCGTTTTGGTGCATCTTCAAGTAACTCTTTTTCGGTTTCCCGAATAAACAATTCTGGTGACCACGTCATGCGAATCTCGTGAGGATCTCGGCCGACAGTTTGACAATGTCCCAACAAAGTCTCGCGCTTACGAGCCCATTCATCGGGGGTTCCGCCGAAATTCGAACAGTCGGCTAGCTGAGCCACGACTCGCAGAGTCAACTGTTCTCCACCCCCACCAATCCAAATCGGCGGCGTTGGTTTTTGAACTGGTTTTGGATCACAGTTGGCGCGAAACACTTCGTAATGCTTGCCCTTATATGTCGTCTCTGCTTCGGTCCACATGCTGCGCACAATTTCAACGCTCTCACGCAACATGCCAATGCGATCTTTAGGCTTGGGAAATTCGTAGCCGTACGCACGGTATTCGTTTTCGTACCAACCAGCACCAATACCCCACTCAAGTCGTCCACCCGAAATAACGTCGATTGTCGACGTGATCTTGGCCAACAAACCTGGATTGCGATAACTATTGCAACCGACCATTTGACCTAACCGGATACGCGACGTTCGCTGACTAATTGCTGCGATCGTCGACCAGCATTCGAACACCGTCTCATGGGCTGGTCGCGGAACATTATGGAAGTGGTCGTACACCCATAACGAGTCATAACCCAATTGGTCAGCCAAGACCGCAATCTCTACCGTCTTATTCCACTTGTCGGACGGATCGGTAATGGATGTCAACTCCATCTTCCAACCTTGCGGGATAAAGACTCCAAAGACAATGCCGTGGGGCGACTTGCCGCTAACTGGTTGCTGCTCGAGATTCACCTCGTTAACAATAGCGACATCAGTCGAAGCCCTGACTCGTATCACGGTTGCGATAAACCCTAAGTTTTGGCCATGCAACAGTTCACAGTCGGAGATATCCACGAAGCGATTGCAGAAACACGACCTGAGGCTGAATGTCTCGTGTTCCGAGACCGCAAACTTACTTGGAGCGAAGTCACCGATCGCACGAGACGACTCGCCAACTTCCTCAACGATCGTGGCTACGGATGCCACACCGAACGAGCAGATCTGGCTCAACAAGAGAGCGGTCAAGACCACCTAGCCATTTATCTTCACAACGGCAATGAATATCTCGAATGCATGCTCGGAGCTTTTAAGGGTCGAGTCGCTCCCTTCAATGTGAACTATCGCTATGTAGCTGAAGAGTTGATTTATCTACTCAATGATTCTTCTGCATCAGTCATTGTGTACCACTCGATATTCGCGCCAATACTTGAATCAATCCTCCCCCAAGTTCCGCTCATCACGATGATGCTGCAAATTGACGACGAATCTGGACAAGGTTTATTGCCTGGAGCGATGTGGTACGAGGACGCCCTACTGAGTTCGCGGTCTGATCTTCCGGCACAAGCGAGTCCCGATGACCTGTATATCTTGTACACCGGAGGAACAACGGGAATGCCCAAGGGTGTCATGTGGCGTCAAGGCGACGCTCTCGTTGAATGCTTCGGCGGGTCTCGCACTGCTGCATCGGTGGACGACTTTCTTGCCGAAACCAAAGGTCGTCGAGCATTGGTTGCTCCTCCATTCATGCACGGCGCCGGCCATTGGGTTGCATTCGGAAGTTGGAATGCGGGAGGAACAGTTTTCGTTCCATCAATCCCCGAACGACTCGATGCCCATGACATCTGGTCGATGGTTGAACAAGAAAAGATTGATTTCCTGCTGATCGTTGGTGATGCATTCGCCCGACCACTCATTGATCAACTCAAACTTCAGTCGTACGATTTATCAACTCTGACAGTCATTATTTCTGGTGGTGCCGCCTTGTCGGCTCATTACAAAGATGAATTGCTCGAGCTTGCACCTCACCTCATGATCATTGATGGACTCGGCTCGTCTGAAGCTGGGGGTCAATTGACGCACATGTCGGCAGCGGGCGGAGCAACTACCGGTACTTTCCCATTAGCACCGAATAATCATGTCCTTTCATCTGATTATTCAGAAGTCCTTCAACCAGGTCATGTCGATGCCGGCCATCCCGAAGCTGGTTGGCTTGCAAAAAGTGGGCGGCTCGCCCTCGGTTACTTGGGAGATGCCGAGAAGACTGCGAAGACGTATCCGGTCATCAACGGCGTTCGCTACGTCGTGCCTGGCGATCGAGCAGTACTGACTTCTGACGGTCTTGTCGAGCTGCGCGGGCGAGACTCAGTGACGATTAATTCGGGTGGTGAAAAGATCTTTGCCGAAGAAGTTGAGATGGCCGTGAAATCACACCCTGCAGTACTCGATTGCGTTGTCACCGGACGACCAAGTGAACGTTGGGGCAACGAAGTTGTAGCAATCGTTCATCTACGTGCCAATACCTCCACAACACATCAAGAACTCATTGAGGAAGCCGCCAAGCACATCGCACGCTACAAACTCCCCAAAGAGTTCGTCTATGTCGATCACATCGTGCGATCACCATCAGGCAAAGCCGATTATCGCTGGGCCAAGTCAATTGCTAATCCGGCGTAATCGTCAACCCAGCTGAACAGGCCTAGAAGTCAGATCGGCAAGTCACCAGTTGCGGTACGGGTCGTACCGTGATCGGTGAAAGCCTTAATCGTATTTTCCGCGATTCGCATCTGGTGAATTTCGTCGGCACCATCGGCGAATCGAGCCCATCGTGCATGTTGCATCATGTTGGCCAAAGGCGTATCTGTTGAATACCCAAGGGCTCCATGAACCTGAATTGCACGATCGATAATTCTGTTCAAACTGTTGGCAACAAAATGCTTAGCCATTGAAACTTCAGTGCGGAAATCATCGCCACGGTCAATCTTGAACGCTGCATGCAAAATCATCAACTTGCATTGATAGATCTCCATGGCCGAATCGGCAATCAGCCACTGAATACCCTGCTTTTCTGCCAAGTATGAGCCATGCGAATAGCGCTTCAACGATCGATCGACCATCATGTCGAGAGCGGTTTCAGCTTGAGCAATCCAACGCATGCAATGAGCCAAGCGAGCCGGTCCAAGACGGTACTGTCCGAGACGATGTCCGTTTCCACGGCCACCCAAGATCTGCGAATCATGTACACGCAGATCTTCAATCACGATTTCACTATGACCTCCCGGGCCGTGCATCGTTTCAACTTCGCGAACATTGTTCCAACCAAGTTGTGGGAGATCGATGATGAAAGCAGTGTTGGCACCACGTGATCCCTCGGGAACATCCATTTCGGTTCGTGCAATCAAGATCGCAAATTTCGCCCGATCGGCGCCAGAGATAAACCATTTGTGACCATTAATGATCCACTCATCGCCGTCCTTGATCGCGTTTGTACGAATCAACGTCGGGTCAGACCCAGCTACTTCTGGTTCGGTCATCGCGAAGCACGAAGATGAAACACCGTCACACAAGGGCTTGAGGTACTTCTCTTTTTGTTCAGGTGTCGCCCAGTGCACGAGAGTGTGCATATTGCCTTCATCTGGTGCTTGGCAGTTGAAAACCCACGGACCGACTCGCGTTTTCGCGGCCTCAGCCTGAACCATTGCAAGAGCCACGTGACCAAGACCCATACCGCCCCATTCCTTGGGCATATGTGGCAGCCACAAACCTTCCTTCACCGCCAACTTGCGCAGACGAATCAGCTCGCCAACATATGAACGATGCTTTTCGGGGTCCATTTCGTCGCGATGTCCGAATGGCTCAACCGCCGGTTTGATGTGATTCTCGACGAAGTCCCGCACCTTCGTACGAATAGCTTCGTGTTCTGGCGCCAAAGTGAAATCAATCATGTCCTACCCCCATTGTCGGTCAATAAACGGGACTGACACCAAAGCAACAATCCCCGTGTGTCCCCATCTTGCCCCATCGTGACCAAAGTCGGCGACTCCGAAATCCCCATCAAGCCGAAAAGCCGTTTAGCCTGATGTCGTGAACCTTGGATCTGACACACCCGATCAACCTTCTGGCCCGTCATGGGACACCGTGGCCCTACCTGAGGGTCAAGAAAAGGTTCGTGCCGTTCAAGAAATGTTTGACGCCATCGCACCGCGATACGACCTCGTCAATCGCATCATGACCTTTCGCCTTGACACTCGCTGGAGACGCAAAGCGGTACGTCAGCTCAACCTTCCAAAAGGAAGCATCGTGCTCGACCTCGCGAGTGGTACTGGCGACTTGTGCGTTGATTTGCAACGAGTAGGAATTCGGCCAATCTCAATGGACCTATCATTCGGAATGCTGGCTGCCGATCGATCGGGTTCGCCTCGATCGCAAGCCGACATTTTGAATCTTCCGATTGGCGACCAAAGCGTTGATGGCGCCACCTGTGGGTTCGCTTTACGCAACCTGGTTGACCTTCCGGCTTTCTTCAACGAATTAGGTCGCGTTGTGCGTCCTGGTGGTCGTATTGCGTTGCTTGATGTTGGGATTCCACACAACCGTCTTGTTCGTTTCGGCAATGGTATCTATTTCGGCAAAATCGTTCCCAAGATCGGTGGCTGGCTCTCTGATCCTGCGGCATACCGCTATTTACCAAAGAGCGTTGCCTACCTCCCGCCTCGTGACGAGATGCTTCGTACGTTGCAAGCAGCCGGGTTTTCAAATGCCACTCACCATCAACTTTCTGGTGGCATCACGCAATTGATGCTTGGCACACGGGATCAATGATCCGTGATTGCCACAACCATTGCGTTTGATCCTTCAGTTGACCTGAATGATGTAGCAGCGAATGATGGTTACCTTTTTGTACGCAGCGGCGTTGGCTTCGCAGCCCGAGGAATCGCTGCGCACATCACATTCTCAGAAGTTCAAGAAACTCTGTCGGCAATCCAGCACCACAATCTCACCAATCTAGAAGTCGGACCTATCGCGTTGGGAGTGCTTCCTTTCGACTGCAATACGGATGGAAAATTCCTGATTCCGAAACAGATAGTTGGCAAAGATGAACACGGCAATTGCTGGTTAACAACAATTGACGAAGCGTCCCAGGACATCAAGATCGCCGAAAAACCGGTTGCCAAGACCAACACCTTCTCGGTACACCCGCTGACTCCAATTGATCATTATCTCCAGGCAGTATCAAAGGCCCGTGACGCTGTTCGCGATGGACACATCACCAAAGCAGTCATCGCCCGTGAAATAATCGTTGAGGCCGAACAACCAATAGATGTGCATGCGGTATTGCATCGGCTGAGAGCGACATTTGGAAATAGTTACCGATATTCGATTGATGGATTCATCGGGGCTTCACCCGAGTTGCTGATTGAGGTACAAGGACAAACCATTCGTTCGCATCCTTTGGCGGGAACAACTCCTCGCACCGGCGATCCCGTTGCTGACACCGAGCTTGCACGCCAACTCGTCGCCAGTATGAAAGATCAAGTTGAACATCGAGTAGTCATTGACGTCATTCACGACATGTTGCTCCCGTTCTGTTCATATCTTGACTGGGAACCCGAGCCATCGGTCATTCAAGTAGCGAATGTTCAACATCTCGGAACCTTGATCGAAGGCCATCTCTCACAAAACCACCCCCCAGTACTCGAACTCGCACGAATGTTGTGCCCGACCCCTGCGCTTGGCGGACACCCTCGAGCGCAGGCACTTGAAATCATCGAGCAAGTAGAAGGCTTTGATCGCAAGAACTATGGCGGCGCAGTTGGTTGGATTGATGCAAGCGGGAACGGAACTTGGGCTGTGGCGATTCGCTGTGCTGAACTTTCTGAAGATCGCAAGACCGCCCGCATTATCGCCGGTGGCGGAATTGTCGCTGCTTCTGATCCGAATGCCGAATTAGCTGAAACTCAAGCGAAGTTTCAAGCAATGCTTTCTGCGATTGTCCGACCGTAATAAAGACTTCTAGGCCTGAATTGCCGACGACACCAATTCATGAAGCTGTTGATGGATCGCAACTTCTGACACGCGATCAGTTCTTACCCTGATCACACAACTTCCGGAAGTTGATAAAGAACTCTGTAGTTGTTCAACCGATTCGCATTCGAACGTAGCCAACCGATGAGCTTGCGCCATCTTGACAAGATCTGTCTGGTGGGGCGTGCCAAACAACTTTTCGAATACTTGTTCCGAAACAATTTCAGCTTGGGGAAGATAATGGAAGATTCCTCCTCCGTCATTGTCGGTCACCACGATCTTGAGATCAACGTCACGATCAGCAAGTGCCGTCAGGCTTGAAGAGTCGTGCAAAAAGGCGACATCGCCGAGGAGGACCAGAGTTTTTTGTCGAGTCGCGATTGCGACTCCGATCGCCGATGCAATCACTCCGTCAATCCCATTGGCGCCTCGATTAGAGAACACTTGAAGTAACGAACAGTCGCCGCCGAACCATTCAAGATCACGAACCGGCATCGAAGACGAGACAAATAGGTTGTCGCCCGTCGAAAGACTGGCGCGAGATACGAAGGCAACCTGCGGCGCACTCAATGCATTTTTAGAGGAAGCGAATTCTTTGGCGATAATCGCTCGGGCTTTTTGATCGGCGCTAACCCATTGACTGAGATGATTCGGGTCGCTGGCAGCCTTGATCAGACGAGAAATACCTCGACAAAAAGTAGTTGGATCACAGGAAATGTGCATTGACACCTGCGAATCAGCATCAAAGGTGTTCTCGAAAGCACTGACATGAACTTGCAATGCCCCAGATTTCGTGACGTACTGACTCAAAACTTTAGAACTCGGCGACTCGCCGATACGCAAGACGACTTCTGGCACCTGATGTTCAATAAAAGCTTGACACCGAATCAACGAATCGAAATGGACAACAGATTCGGGGATCCCTTGACATCCAGATCGAGAGTCAGCAAGAACTGGCCAACCAAGAGATTCAGCTAGATCTGAGATGGCCGAGGCATCGCCGCACCCACGTCCCGCGATGATGATTCCTTTTCGATTTTCGAACAACGCAACGGCTTGTTGAAGCTCCGACTCGGACAAACCAATAGAGCCAAGAATCTGAGCCCGAATCGCATGATCGCTTGAAAGTTCAATTGCTTTTCCAGCTAACGGTTCACGGAATGGCAAGTTGAGATGAACTGGTCCAGAGTTCACTCCGACCGTTGACGCGTAACTCTGGCGAGCGAGTGAGCGCCACGAACCGCTCGCTGCAATATCTGCAA
>ENA-OUVC01000840-OUVC01000840.1-marine-metagenome-genome-assembly--contig:-NODE-840-length-19089-cov-3.380707_pt1 | contig 19089 bp, 14 predicted proteins | sample MGYA00248622_ERZ508571 | MGnify/ENA primary metagenome ERZ508571 (study PRJEB26236, sample SAMN06267175) | marine metagenome | isolation source: Columbia River Estuary | place: USA:Columbia River Estuary... | reverse complement strand
TCTCGAATTCTGTTGTGAAGATGAGTGCGTAGAAGTAACTCCAGCTGTTGTTCGTATTCGCAAGGTGACTCTGGATGGCCCAGAGCGCGCCCGAGCAACATCACGCGCAAAGAAGAACAACCAGAGCTAAATTGTCAGTGGCTTACGGTTGAATTAGAACTGTGAGTAAGAACCCTTCAGCGCCTCTTCGCCTCGTGCGAGCAGATGCTGAGGGGTTCTCTCTTTCCTTAAGCGATCAACAGAACGCTGCCATTTCACATCGTGGCTCTCCTCTTATTCTCACAGGAGCAACGGGAACAGGTAAGACAACTGTTCTGATTGAGGCAGCGCTTTCACGCATTGCAGCAGGGCAATCACCTGATTCCATACTTTTACTTACCTATGGCCGCGAACGCGCATCTGAAATGCGCGATGCCATTGTCACTCGATCAGAGAAAACTGCATTTGAACCGTTAGCACGAACTTTTCACTCACTGGCTTACTCCATTCTTAAGATGCGCACGGGAGATAGCTATCGCGACATCGTTCTTCTATCGGGTGCTGAACAAGAAACATTTATCTCTCAACTTCTCGATGGCGATATCCAAGATGGTTATAAGCAGTGGCATGATGATTTAAAGAAGACACCGCAATCATTGGGTGAGCCGCTACAGACTCAAGGATTTGTTCGCGAACTTCGCGATCTGATTATGCGCGCCAATGAACGTGGCATCACACCAGATAAGTTGGCAGAACGTGGCCACCAATTAGGTGAGAAGTATTGGGATGGCGCTGCGCAATTCTGGAACCGTTATTTGGGTGCGATGACTCTGCAAGAGGTATTGGCAGGAGATGCCAAGGTCCGCATCGATCCCTCTGAAATCATTAACTCTGCAATCAATTACTTACGATCAAATCCTGAGCTTTTGGCTGAACTACGCGGGCGATTTAGCACGATCATTGTCGATGAATTCCAAGAAAGTGATCCAGCACAGCGCACTCTGCTCTCACTGCTTGCAGGCGCAGATCTTGTGATTGTCGCCGATAGTGCAAGTGCTGTGGGGCGATTCCGAGGAGCAGATCCTGAAGGAGTTGCTGCAGTCATTGATTCCTATGTGGCAGCAGGTGCTAAAAAGATTGAGCTCACTACAAATTACCGTGGTGCACCTGAAAAACAGACTGCGCGCTTGCATTCTGAATCTGAAGAGGCGCAGTTCATCGCATACCAATTTAAACGCGCACACTTGATGCAGGCAGTTCCTTACTCCCAGATGGCAGTGATTGTGAGATCTCATGGGCAGACCGCCTCAGCTATTCGTCGCGCCTTTGCTCAGGTCTCTATCCCAACAGCAGGAGATGTTGAAGCGCTAGCCAATAACGCTGCAATTGCGCCATTTCTCTTGCTCGCACGGGTTGCAACAGGTGCACAGCCACTGAATCTGGATACGGCAGAGAAGTTACTGACATCGGAATTCGGGGGAGCAACATCGGTTTCATTGCGTCGCACACGTGCGGCCCTGCTTGCTGCTCGTGATGAAGCAAGTGATAAGAGATCTGGAACTCAATTGATTCTTGATGCAATCCTCACAGGGGATATCGCAATCGAAGACTCTGCAGAGTTAATGCGAATTCACAATTTGCTATCACTTGCTAAGAAATCGATTGCGAAGAAGAGTGCAACGATTCATGATCTTTTGTGGGCAATCTGGAGTAACGCAACTAATGGCGATAACGAGAAGATTGCAGATGCCTGGAGGGCAGCAGCTCTCAAGGGTGGATCTCGCGGAGCAACGGCTGATCGCGACCTGGATGCGATGATTCAACTCTTTGATACAGCAGCACGACATATTGAACGCTTTCCTGGTGCTAAACCTGACTTATTCTTGACTGAAATTTCCAATGAAACAATTGTCTCTGACCTTATTACTGCAAAGGGCGTTCGCCCGGATGTCGTTGAAATCCTTACTGTGCACTCTGCTAAGGGACGTCAGTGGCAATATGTTGCAGTAGCTGGCGTGCAAGAAGGTGCATGGCCAAACCTGAAGCAGCGCAGTTCACTTCTTGGCGCTGAACGACTTGTTGAACGAGTGCGCCATGGCGATGAACTTGCACAAGTCACCCTGGACATGATTGCAGCATCATCACTTGCAGAAGACGAAGCGCGACTATTTCATGTTGCAACTACTCGTGCTCGCCAATCACTTCTTGTGACAGCAATCTCTCGTGAAGATGAGACACCTTCTATCTTCTTTGAAGATCTTGCAGAGTCCCTGGGCACAGCAGAATCTGAAGTTGAAGTTCCACGCCCGCTGACAGCAGCAGCGCTCGTTGCAACGCTGCGACGAGAAGTGAACTTAAGTGGCAATACAGGTGCTGCATCTCTTCTCAAGACCTTAAGTTCCAATGGAATTCACCTTGCACAGCCATCACAGTGGTTGGGATCTGCAGCCATTACGAGTGAATTACCCGTCATTGATGCGGGTGCGCTGGTTCCAGTATCCCCATCGGGTGCTGAAAACTTCACTGAATGTGGGCTGAAATGGTTCCTGGAAAAGAGCGGTGGCACCGATGGTGATTCCACTGCGCAGTTACTGGGCTCTGTTATTCACGAATTCGCTCGACTTAAAGTGGAAGAAGCGGGAATTACCGATGAAGCGCTGCAGAGCAAACTCATTGATTCATGGCCGTTGATTGATGATAGTCAGGGATGGATTAGCCATGCAGCCCTTGCTCGGGCTAAGAAGATGCTCGAGCGATTCTCACTCTTTCATAGCAAGTCTCTATCTGAGAATAACCGCACCGTTGCAGGCGTTGAGAAGAGCTTTGAAATCACTGTGGGGCGCGCACTTATCCGAGGAAATGTTGACCGCATTGAAGTTGATAGCGATGGAAAGCATTACATCATCGACTTTAAGACGGGAAAGAAAGAGATTTCAGGAGATGATGCACAGACCAACTTGCAGCTTGCTTGCTATCAATTAGGTGTTGTCCTTGATGGATTTGAAGAGAAGTTACAGTCCACAGATGTCACCGGAGCACAACTTGTCTATCTTGCAAGTAAGAATAAGAGCTATAGCACTCGTGAACAAGATTCTTTAGTCGATGTTGATGCAACGAAGGCGATACTGGAAGAGATTGCTGTGGGTATGGGCGGTGCAACATTTACTGCGCGTAAGAATGATATGTGTAAGCAGTGCAAGGTCAAGCCTTCCTGTCCGCTCTACCTTGAAGGTAAGGCGGTGCATCAATGATTGAAAAGTACTCACCTGATCAAGTAGCCGAGATGATCATCTCGATTGATCCCACATTCCATCTTCCATCCGATGAACAGCGCCCGATTATTTCGATTTACGATAATCCGCTTGAGCCTGCAGTCGTTATTGCAGGTGCTGGATCAGGAAAGACTGAGACGATGGCAGCTCGCGTTGTCTATCTTGTTGCAAATGAAATCGCACGTCCTGATCAGATCCTCGGTCTTACCTTTACGCGAAAGGCTGCGGGTGAGCTCAATACTCGAATTCGTAAGCGTCTTCGCCAATTCCAGCAGGCACAAGATAAGCAGGCCATAGCGCGCACTTTTAGCTCACTCGATACGGCAGTGACCACCTATCACTCCTATGCAGGACGTCTCTTGAGTGAACATGCAATTCGCTATGGCATTGATGCGGATGTGCAGCCGTTGGGTGAGGCAGCCCTCTGGATGGCTGCCAATAAGTTGGTGCGCGAATGGGATGACGGGACCTTTGCAACAAGTGATGCAGCAAGCACTGTAGTGAAGGATTTATTGGGTCTGACATCGATGGTTCTTGAACATCGAGTGACTGTGGATCAAATCAGAGATGCTGATGAGAAGGTATTACACGAGCTTGCACAGATGACCGGTGCTACCAATGAAGAGACTCGCAGAGTTGCCAAAGTTCTGAGCCAACGTATTGCGATGCTGCCGATGATGGAATCATTCCTTGAGGCACGTCGCCAATCAGGTGAGCTTTCATTTGATGACCAGATTGCACTCGCTGCAGATATTGCCGTCAATTTCTCCGATGTGGGAGTACTTGAGCGCGCGAAGTATCCGATTGTTCTGCTGGATGAATATCAAGATACGTCACAATCGCAGGTGCGCTTACTCTCTGCTCTCTTTGGTGGGGGCCATCCTGTTACTGCAGTGGGCGATCCTTGCCAATCCATCTATACATGGCGCGGTGCATCATCTGGAACTATCAGTGCATTTAATGCAAATTTTCCTAAGAGCGATGGTGCAACAGGTAAGAGCGTCTATGAACTCCTTACTACCTATCGCAACGATGAATCCATCCTTACCCTTGCCAATGCAATCTCTGCTGATGTGAGAAAAGATGAAGGCATCACTGTTGCAGCGTTGAAACCACGTAAGGGTGCTGGAAAGGGAAATCTCACCTGCGGTATCTTTGAAAACCTTGAAGGTGAAGCAACGGCAATCGCTGAATATTTCCATCCGCTATGGATAAACCCAGAGCGGGTGAAGGTGGGCAGTAAAGTTCCAAAGACTTTTGCTGTGCTGGTTCGAAAGCGTGCACAGATTGCTCTCATTCAAGAGGCTCTAGCAAAGGCTGGAATTCCTTCTGAAGTCCTTGGTTTAGGCGGACTTGTGCACGTTCCTGAGATTGCAGATCTTGTTGCGATGCTTAAGATTATTAATAACCCTGATGCAGGTGCATCGCTGATGCGCCATCTGACTGGGCCACGCATCAATCTTGGACCACGCGATATCGCAGCTCTTGGACGCTTTGCTCGCTCACGCTCTGAATCGTTATCCGCTGATAGCCGTAGCATCGTGAAGAATATTGTTGCTGGAAATCCACAATCTGCTGAAGCAGATGATCAATTCATTGGAAGTGTTATTGATGCACTCGATGAGATTGAAAAGTGCGAGAAATCAAAGTTCAGTGCTGTGGGCTATGAACGGCTGACTTCCTTTGCATCTGACCTGCGTCGTCTGCGCTCACGCGCATCTGCACCCATTACAGATTTAGTTGTTGATATTGAGCGTTACTTGAACTTAGAGAGTGAAGTCATGCTTCGCGATGGTGGCACACATGGCCGTCGCCACCTTGATCGTTTTATGGATGAGGCTGCAAAGTTTGCCCGCAGCGGTGGAACGCTCTCTGCCTTCTTGCAATGGCTTGATGTTGCAAGTGAAGAAGAAGGTGGCCTGAAAGCTGGAACACCTGATGTTGATGCCAGTGTTGTTCAAATTCTGACTATTCATATGGCAAAGGGTGCTGAATGGGATGTTGTTGCAGTTCCAGGACTAGCCCAAGGAACTTTCCCAGGAGCAAATACAACAGATCCAGATAACTGGATCACCAACGAACGCCATATTCCATTTGCACTTCGTGGTGATAGAGATATCTTGCCGGCTTTCTCATGGAACGCAGCGACAACAAATGCTGCAGCAAAGAAGGCTATTGATGCATTTGCAGCAGAGTGCGTTGACTTTAAGATGCGGGAAGAAATTCGTCTTGGTTATGTGGCGATGACTCGTGCTCGCACACATCTCTTCTGCTCCACATCATTCTGGCGTGATGGAGCAAAACCTGTGGCACCTTCTCTTCTCTATGAAAAGGTCCAGGAGGTCGCAAGTGCTGTGGGCACAGTGCTTTCAGCACCTATTGCTCCAGCAAGTAGTGAGCGCAATCCTGCAAAAGATATTGAAGTTACAGCCCAGTGGCCGCGTGATCCACTCGGTGATCGCCGCGCAGATTTTGATCGCACACTGGCTTTGGTGGATTCTGCAGCACCCATCAACCTTGAAGATGCTTTCGATGGCGCACTTCGCGACTTTGCAGATGATGCCCGAGCCATCATCGCTGAATTTAATGAATACAAGGCAGGTGCCTTTGATGTGGCACTTCCTCCGCGCCTTTCCACATCATCCTTGATTGCACTGCATGAAGATCCAGCAGAGCTTGCGCGCACTATTCGCCGTCCGATGCCGCGTGCTATGGATGAGTACTCACATCGAGGAACAGCATTTCACTTATGGATTGAGAACCACTTCAATGCAAAGACTCTCTTTGATGATGAAGATTTTGATCTCTTGACTGCGCTGGAGGAAGATCAAAAGCTTGAAGACCTCAAAGCTAAGTGGCTTGCATCCAGTTGGGCGCAACTTCAACCACATGCAGTCGAAGTTCCTTTTGAGACAGTGATTGCTGGGATTCTGGTGCGTGGTCGTATCGATGCTGTCTATAAGACAGATGCTGGCTTTGAAGTTGTGGATTGGAAGACAGGCTCTAAGGTCTTAGGTGAATCTTCCGCCGTGCAGCTCGCTGTTTATCGCTTGGCGTGGGCGAAGTTGCAGGGAATTTCAGTAGATCAAGTCACTGCAGCATTTCATTACGTGCCCACAAATACAACAGATCGACGAGCAAACCTCCTTACGGAAGCTGCACTCATCGATCTGCTGAGTGTGAAGTAATTACTTCTTTAGATCAAAGCGATCAAGCTCCATGACTTTGCTCCATGCCGCAACGAAGTCTTGTACAAACTTCTTTTCAGCATCGCTACTTGCATAGACCTCAGCAACTGCGCGCAGTTCAGAGTTTGATCCAAAGACTAAGTCAGCACGAGTTGCGCTCCACTTAACTTTGCCGCTCTTGCGATCATGTGCCTCAAAGAGGTTGCTATCACCTGACTTGGGAGCCCACTCGTACTTGGTATCAAGGATATTGATGAAGAAATCTGTGCTTAAGACTTCCTTCTTGTGTGTTAGAACTCCAGTCTTTGAGCTATCAAAGTTTGCACCTAGTACGCGCATACCTCCAACAAGGACTGTCATCTCAGGAGCGGTAAGTGAGAGCAAAGATGCCTTATCGACAAGTGGTACCTCTGCTGGACGTAGATCTGATTGTGATTTGTAGTTACGGAAGCCATCAGCAGTTGGTTCAAGGTAGGCAAAGGATGCAACATCGGTCTGATCTTGCGTCGCATCGGTGCGACCTGGAGTAAAGGCAACCTTGGTCTTGATTCCCGCATTCGCCGCTGCATCTTCAATAGCAACAGTTCCAGCTAATACGATGAGATCGGCCAGAGATACTTTTTTCTCAGACTTCTTATTGAAAGCAACTTGAATTCCTTCAAGAACTGCAAGAACTTTCTTGAGCTCCTTAGGGTTATTCGCTTCCCAGTTGCGTTGTGGTTCAAGGCGAATACGTGCACCGTTTGCTCCACCACGCTTATCTGATGAACGAAATGTTGAAGCTGAAGCCCATGCTGTAGTGACCATCTGCGCGATGGTGAGATCACTCTTGCGAATTCTCTTCTTGAGAAGTTCGATTTCAGCTTTTCCGATTACCTTCTTTGGACGAGCAGGTAGTGGATCTTGCCAAATCAAAACTTCCTTCGGTACAAGTGGTCCGAGGTAGCGAACAACTGGTCCCATATCGCGGTGAGTGAGCTTGAACCATGCACGAGTAAAAGCATCTGCAAGAGCATCGAGATCTTGCGCAAAGTGACGTGAAATCTTTTCATAGGCAGGATCCATACGTAGCGCTAAATCTGTCGTTTGCATGACAGGTGCATGTGTCTTGCCCGAAATATGTGCATCAGGCACTGCCTTTGCAGCCGACTCATCTGTTGGAATCCACTGAACTGCTCCACCAGGTGATTTGGTGAGCTGCCATTCATATTTAAAGAGAGTCTTAAAGTAGTTGTTATCCCACTTGGTTGGAGTTGATGTCCAAGCTCCTTCTAGGCCGCTTGTAATCGTATCCGCACCTTTTCCGGTTCCAAATGAGTTCTTCCAACCGAGGCCCATCTCATCAAGAGGAGCACCTTCGGGCGATGGCCCAACATATTTATCAGGATCGGCTGCTCCATGTGCCTTACCGAATGTGTGGCCTCCGGCTACAAGTGCCACAGTCTCTTCATCATTCATTGCCATGCGCGCAAAAGTTTCGCGAATATCACGAGCAGATGCGAGGGGATCTGGATTTCCATCGGGACCTTGTGGATTTACATAGATAAGACCCATCTGCACTGCAGCAAGTGGTTTCTCTAATTCGCGATCACCGGTGTAGCGCTCATTGGTAAGCCAAACCTTTTCTTTACCCCAATATGTTTCATCTGGCTCCCAGACATCTGCACGTCCTCCACCAAAACCAAATGTCTTGAGTCCCATTGATTCAATAGCGCAGTTACCAACAAGAATCATGAGATCTGCCCATGAAAGACTCTTGCCATACTTCTGCTTAATCGGCCATAACAATCGACGAGCCTTATCTAGGTTTCCGTTATCAGGCCAACTGTTTATCGGAGCAAAACGTTGCATGCCAGCACCTGCACCGCCGCGACCATCGTGTGTTCGATATGTGCCAGCGCTATGCCATGCCAGACGAATAAAGAATGGACCGTAATGTCCGTAATCTGCAGGCCACCACTCTTGTGATGTGGTCATCATCGCTTCAATATCTTTCTTTACCGCTTTGATATTGAGCTTGGAAAATTCTTTCGCATAATCAAAATCTTCACCCATAGGGTCTGAGACAGGAGAGTGCTGACGCAAGATTGAAAGATCTAATCGATCAGGCCACCAATCAGAGTTGTAAGTGCCCGCAGTGTTGAGCTTGCTACCTGTATATGGGCACTGTGCTGCAGATGTCTGCGCTGCTGATGTCTTTGATTCTGTAGTCATGCCCTAAGGCTAATGAATTTGGGGGAAATTGCTAACCGAAGATTTCAATACCTATAGGCAGGTGGTCACTCACCCCTGTGGGGGCGAAATTTCTCACGGAAAATTCACCAAAGGCGAGATCGGGTGAGAGGAGGTAATCGAATTGAATCTTGGCTCCCCAGCTTGGGTATGTGTTCTGGGTAACGAGTGATTTCCACTTGGAGGCCACAATGGGCAGATTCTTTGGCAAGTTGAGATCGCCAAGAACAATCGCACGCGTTCCCGTTGATTCTGCAATTTCAAGTGCCCACTTCTTCACGCGTCGCAGTTGGGCGAGATTAAATCCAGGAACGAATGAGAGGTGGGTATTGACGACTGTGTAACCATTTTCAAGAACTGCAGCCAGTGCAAGTCGCGGTTCATCTTTGACATAGATAAAACGTGGTCTTCCTTTTCCTGTTTCATCACCCGGAACAATGAGAGGTAATCCAAGGGGTGAGTTACCGAGATTAAGTCGATGCCAACTTAAGACTGGAATCTTTGAAACGATTCCAATTCCATAAGTCTCATGCATTAATTCGGAGTGCGATGATGCATTGGTAATAATTTCAGGTTCGTGTTCGTGTTTCTTACGCCAACTCTCACCAGGGGTTCCGATAACACTCGGCCCCATCGCCCAATCGCGAGCTGCAATACTTTCTGCAATATCGCGCATCTGTGGTCGCGAATTCGAACGAGGTAAGAAGTGATCAACTTCTTGAAAGGCGAAGACATCAGATTCAAGAGATTGGATGGCACGCTGTAGCGCCTCTGGATCTGTGCTGCCTTGCGGGGGAATGGCCATTCCATGCAGGAGATTCCACGAGGTGATGCGCACCCCCACAGACTAGTAACCTGCACCTGTGAGCGCGATATTTCAACACCCATCCCATATAGATCGCGCCGGAGAATTACGCACCAATCAAGGAACACTCGATACTTTGTGGCAGAAGGCAAAGATTGCTCATATTGCAGATGGCCGGATTGCATCCGTTGATGAAAAGCTCACCTTTATATCAGCGCAAGAGATTGCATCCCTTGCCCAATCAGGAAAATTTACAGAAGGCTCTCGCTACTTCTTAGGTTTGGACCTTAACGATCGCACCCCGTACTTCGTCTGGGATTCAGAGTGGGTTGGTGAGGTAACGGATGAGAAAAGAAGCGAAGGTTTCACAACTCTTCGCGAAGTTGGCGCACAACTTTCTCCCCTTGAATTTGAATTAGCCCTGCATGCAACAGCGCTGAGCAATTGGCACCGAGCACATCCACGGTGCGCCCGTTGTGGTGGTGCAACACGTGTAGATCTTGGGGGAGCTGCGCGCTATTGCGATGCCGATCAGAGCCAACATCATCCCCGCACAGATTCAGCAGTCATTGTTCTTATCAAAGATCGCGCAGATCGCATTCTGCTGGGACATCAACCAGTCTGGCCTGAAGGACGCTTCTCAACTTTTGCAGGCTTTCTTGAACCTGGTGAAACATTTGAACAATGTGTTTCTCGTGAAGTCTTTGAAGAATCAAATATCACTGTCAGTGAAATCAAATACTTAGGCTCTCAGCCATGGCCATTTCCAGCAAGCATCATGATTGCCTTTGAAGCAGTCACAGATAATCCAGGTGTTGCAAAGGGCGATGGCGAGGAAATTACTGAAGTGAAATGGTTTAGTCGAGAAGAACTTAAAGCTGCAGCTGCCGATGGTTCACTTCTGCTTCCACCAACGATTTCAGTTGCACGCAAGATGATTGAGGGCTGGCTTGGTGAGGTAGCTCTTGGCGGCGAAACGTGGCGATAGAAGATGAGATTCTTGCAGCGTTAGACCCTGATCAGCGCGCTGTGGCACTGGCATCGCGTGGACCTGTCTGCGTTATTGCAGGTGCAGGCACTGGAAAGACTCGCGCTATTACTCATCGCATTGCATATGCCGCAGCAATTGGCACGATGGATCCGCAGAAAGTATTGGCGCTGACCTTCACAGCAAAGGCAGCAGGTGAGATGCGGGCACGACTTCGCTCACTGGGTGTTCCCACCGTTGCAGCGCGCACGATTCACTCAGCTGCTCTCAAACAACTTCTCTACTTTTGGCCTTCAGTATTTGGTGGTCGCACACCAGATCTCATGACGACAAAGACTGGATTTCTTACAGAGGCGATTAATCGTGCAGGCTTAAGCGACTCCGTGAGGGCAACCAATCGCGAACTCATGCGAGATATCGCATCTGAAATTGAATGGGCAAAGGTTTCTCAAGTTGCCCCGAGCGATTACGTGGATGAAATCTCCAAGCGCATGCAGAAACCACGCGTATTACCTGAGCAGATGGTGCAGATCTATACGGCATATGAATCCATTAAGAAGCAAGAGTTGGCCATCGACTTTGAAGATGTGCTTCTTCTGTGTGCTGCGATGTTGGAGGAAGAGCGTGAAGTGCGCGAGCGAGTGCAAGATCAGTATCGATACTTCACTATCGATGAGTATCAGGATGTCTCACCCATCCAGCAACGCTTGATTAATGCCTGGCTTGGAAAGCGCAATGATATTTGTGTTGTGGGAGATCCTGCACAAACCATTTACTCATTTGCTGGAGCTACTCCGGTCTTTCTTAATACCTTCACACAACGATTCCCTGATGCTGAAGTGATTCGCCTGAGCACCGGATATCGATCCACTCCAGAAATTACCTTTGCAGCTAATGCACTGCTGCGCCATGGCGCAATGGGGCAAGAGCTCGTTGCCCAAAATGAGCACGGCACTCAACCAAGCGTCGTTGGCTACTCTGATGAGGCATCTGAAGTAAACGGTGTTCTTTCTGAGATCACAGACTTGTTAAGTGCTGGAACTCCACCCCATGAAGTGGCAATTCTTGCTCGTACAAATTCACAACTGAAAAGCGTTGAACGTGCGATGCAGAAAGTGAACTTGCCTTATCAGGTGCGCAGCACGGAGAGATTCTTTGATCGCAGAGAGGTTCGCGATTTCTTAAGTGAAGTTCGTAAGGCATCTGTTATTCCTGCGCAAGGCCAAGGATGGATTGATGAACTTCGCACCCTTGCGCAGCCCTATTTAACTGGGGAGGCAATCGATGGAATTGCTGCCCTTCTGCATTTAGCGCGCGAGCTCGATGACGATGATAATTTCACACCAAAAACGCTGCGCGGATATTTACGTGAAGTTGAAGATCGCGTGCAGCAAAATAATCCACCGACAATGCCTGTAGTCACCCTTGCAACGTTGCATGCAGCTAAGGGACTTGAGTGGGAGCGCGTCTTTTTGATCGGTGCATCTGAGGGGCAATTGCCTGTCTCTGATGCATCCATCGATGAGGAGCGACGCCTGTTTTATGTGGGAATTACGCGTGCTAAGGCTGATTTACATATCTCCTACCGCAAGAGCCCAAGCCCATTCCTGCGTGAATCCGGGTTACTCGCCGGTTCATAAGGGCATTTAATTAACTTGCCAGATCTCATAGGGCTCGCGTACCCTTGGCACTTCATCGAATAATCGATGGCTGATAACAGGAGGGGTTGAGATGAATTCAGTATTCACATCAACACTTACAGCAGGCGCACGCGCTGCTGTTCCTTCTGCTGCTCATACAACCTCAACAGCCACAGCTAAGCGCACTCATAAGCGTGCAGCTTGGCCCACAGCAACAAAGTCAGCGTTTTACGCCAACTTTTATGCAGTGGTTGAGGCCACAGGAGCTCTAGTCGAGTAACTTCGAACAGACCCACAAGGGCCTCAAATCCACCAAGGATTTGTAGGTCCTTTTTTATTTTCCTAAAACAACTAAGAAAAAGAGAAAGAAACGAGATAGATCGAAAGGTCTAGAAACAGAGAGAAGAGGTGAGAGCTATGACAGTTCTCTTCAGCGAACTACAGGTACCAGGCTGGGCAGATAGCGGCGAAAAGATTGGCTTGAAGGATGTGACGTTCACATATGACAACGCCAAGGCTTTCACCCTGCCATGCCATTTAGCAGATCCTGACCTCTTCTACTCTGAAACAGATCAAGGAGTTCTCGAGGCTAAGGCGCTCTGTGGAACATGTCCTGTGCGCAACAAGTGTCTCGATGGCGCGCTATCTCGCCAAGAGCCATGCGGAGTATGGGGCGGCCAACTGATTGAAGATGGCGTGATCATTGAACGTAAGCGTCGCGCTGGACGACCACCTCGTCAGGTGATTGCAGCTGCGCGCCTTATGGAAGATCAGATGCAATAAAAGTTAGAAGGCGCATCCGCAGAGTGGATGGCGAGTAATCGCCACCACCTGCGGTTGGGCAAGTGCTTGATAATCAATGATGGTGATTTTGCCACAGGCTTGAGCCCCTTTCAGATCTTCTCCTTCTGAAAGTGAGATGGCATCGCAGTAAGTAACGATCTGGGACGCTGCAAGGGCTGCGATTGCGTGAGCTGCAATTTGCGGGTATTCCAACTTCTCATAAGCGGTGAGTGTGCGATGAGAGAGCACACCGCTTTGATCGCATTCTGCTAACTCTGCACAACGCAGACAGGGAGTCTTTCCAGGAATCACGAGGGGACCAATTTCTGCGCGGCCTGCGCGTGGATGTGGAATATGCATAAATGCTTGGCCGTAACTCATCCACAACGCCAACTTCTCTGGATCGATATCACCACATGCGATAACAAGATCTGGTGTGGATGCTTCATCTAAGTAATTGGCGCTCTTATCAAGCCGAAAGAGTGAGTAATCACGACGGAGATCTTCACGATTTTTTGTAAATGAGAATCCGATATTGGAAGATGTCATTCCATCGACTCCGATATCTAGGTCATCAATGGCCGAAGTCCTGCCTCTTGCTGCAAAGCGCACCTGCGTGAAGCCACTTGTGAGTAAGAGCGTGTAGAGAAGAGTTGCCACACGATTGCTGCCAGAGATTTCAACGAGATAATTTTGTCTGGCGCTTAAGACTGAAACTCCTCCATCTGTTACTCCATCAATCCATGTGCTCTGCTCAAGCTCTGGTGCAATGCGATTGTGGAGTTGGATATATGCACCATCTCTATTGGGCTTACTATTTTTTATCGCCCGATTATCAAGCTTTGAAACAAATCGATCACTGAGCGTGATGGAGCCAAGAGATGTGTCAATCAGGAACTGGTGCGCCAGTTCTGTCATGAGATTGTGCACTGCGATGGGGGAGACACCTGTGAGCTGAGAGATTTCACTCTCCTCTACTCCGCGCGCTAAATGCTCGGCGATGACTTTCTGCTCAGAGGTGTAGATGCGAATTGCTCGCGAAGCTGTGCCGAGAAAATACTCTCCAGCTGTTGTGGTGGTAAAAAGTGATATTCCGCGCTTTAGGGATCTCATAGCTGCGCATTCTGGACAGGCATCTGATGCGCAAGGCGAGCGCCTATCGATTTCTGTGAAGTGCGCCCAGAATTTTCAACCCATGGCTTCTTGCGAATTACGCGTAGTGCGTGATCGCGTTAGGTGGGGAGAAAAGAAATAACCCCCACCCGTAATGGGCGAGGGTTATTGCTACGTATGAGTGACGTAAAACTTATTCTGGCTTCTTGCCAAGAATGCGATTTACCTTGGTGCCACACACTGGGCAGATGCCCTGTGCCATGCGACGACCAGAGTCTGAGATCTTTACAGTTCCCTCGAAATCACGCTTGGCTTTGCACTTAACGCAGTAAGCGTCACCCTTGTATGTCTCTACCTCTGCCATTTTTGCCTCCGTTCGACCCATGTGCTTGGCGCTCATGCGTACTGGTTGAAACAATACCCCCGCCTACGCTCAAATCACCGTTTCTACCGATGAATTGTGCGTGGAGATTTAGCTAGATCTTCTCCAGCTCCACCGGGGCCAGAAGGGACCTCTCAGCGGCCTCATATCCATCGAGATAGGCGCTGGCCAGCTCTGAATCCTCGAATCGGGCGAGGGCTTCAGAGAATTGGGGGCCATGGTCGAAGTATTGAAGGTGGATCGCCTCATGGAAGAGGACGTAGTCGAGTGCGTAGTCAGGGGCAAGCTTGAGGCGATCTGAGATGCGGATGGAGCGATCCACGCTTGTGCAGGAGCCCCAGCGCTCGCGCATCGCTCTCCATGTCACTGAAACAGGTCGTTCAGTGATCTCAGGAGCTAATTCGGTGAGTAGCTCATCGATACGTGCGATCAGATCTGCCTCTCCTGGGGTCTTGGACTGCTCTTGGCTTCGAATCTTGGCGATCATCTCGGGGACGATGGCGCGTTCATCAGCTTTGCTCAGCCGTGCAGGGATAGAGATGACGATGCGACCGCCTTGGCGATAGGCAGAGATGCTCTTTTTACGTCGAGTCGAGCGGATAACAAGAATTTCACCCTCATCAACCCCAGGCAGAGTGACCTCTTCAAATTCTGGCTGAAAGTCTCCAGTAGTCATTGAGGAAATGTATTAGATAAGAGAACTCATTGCAGATGTATCGACAAATTTTGACAGAAAAATTTTCTTGTGTCTTAGCCTTTTTCGTTTGATTCTGCTCACTATTCGTCGTACTTTTCGCTTACGAAGTCCTCGGATAACCGTTTGATATCAGCAAGGGGAAGGCTGATATCGAAATGTGCGCCCGGGGACTTCGCTTTTCTTTTCCCTGCAGAAGCAGTGGCTTAGAGCAGGCCACTCAAATCATCTGGAATCTCAGAGGACGTTAAGAACTTCTCAGCTTCCAATAATTCTTCAGCGCTGGGCAATATCCCACTCCAAATCTGATCACGGGCTGCAACATCTTTGGATTCGCGCACCTTCTGCCAGAAAGCGCTCGCCTCTCGTGCAAGTTTGGGTGTTACTTCAAGTCCGAGAAGTGTTTTAAAGAGTTGTTGTGATGGAGCGCTCGTTGCTCGCTGGCGTCGATTCATCTCACGAAGTTGAGTGAGAGCGGGAAGTCGCTCACCTGCTGCAAGTGTTGTGACTTCATCAGCCCAACCGTCAACAAGTGCAAGTGCTGTCTCTAACTTGGAGAGTGCTGCGCGCTGTGCTGGAGTTTCCTCGGGTGTGAAAATTCCATTATTGAGTGCGATAGTGAAAGAGTTTTCATTTGATTCAGGGTTGGCTTGCGATGGATCAAAGTTCTGCATCGCCTCCTCTGCCTGACGTTGAATCGCTTCCATATCAATGTGGATTCCGCGACCATAATCAACGATGGCGCTACGAATATAGGAGACAAGCCACGGGTTTGATTCAAAGAGTCGCGCCACAGCTGCTTCGCGCAGTGCATGGAAAAGATAGATCTCACTCTTAGGAATTTCGAGATCTTCACTCCACTTCTCAATGTTTTCAGGGATTAAGAGTGGGCGAGCAGGGTCGAGAAGGGGTAGGCCCACATCATGAGCACCCGTTGCTGTTGCTGATATTCCACCGATTGCTTGACCTAATTGCGTTGCAATGAGTGAACCAATAAAGGTGCGAAGTAGACCTGCTATTGCGCCCATAGGCGCCGCCATCGCTTCACCAGAATCGACATCCTGTGATTGCTGGGCCATCGCATCATCGAGCAGGGATGAGATTGCAGATGAGAGACCTGTGGCAAGTGGCTCCATCGTTGCCTGCCATCCGGCAAGAGTTTCATCTACCCAATCAAGTCGGCTGACAGAGCGCTGTGATGTGGTCCTAGAGGTCGCAGGAAAGACCGTTGCTTCATTGAGCCAGAGATCTGCAATTTCAAAAGCGTTATCGACGACAGTGACATCTTTTGTGCCAATCGGTTGTGAGCCTTGTGCCTGCACAAATTTCTTTGCTGTATCTCGAACAACGGCTTGAGGGAGTGCATCCTGTGAACCTTGTGCAAAAGCTGCAAAGGGATTGACGAAACCTGCAGGGTTAATTCCAAGTTGTTCAAATTGTTTTTGAATCTGTTCTTGCATCTGACGCATCATCGCGTTTAAATCTTCTGGCTTGCCATTTTCTTCATCACCATCATCAGGTGTGAATCCAAAAGGTGACATGTCTTACTCCCTTAAGAAAAGTTGGGCCAGGTAGAGAATAGGTTGATTCTATCTACAGGGTGTAACCAGCAGAGTGAGCACTTTCTTCCCAGAAGGACTAAGATTTTTACATGCCCCACACCGAGTTATTCGCAGGATCAAGCGCCTTCGCAGCTCTTATCTGGTGGGTCGTTCCTGCAGCCGGCCTTATTGGCGCAATTGGCTATGTCATCTGGGTCTCAAAGTTTAAATCAAAGTTCGAAAGTGAAACTTCTCGCTCCGTGGGGCAATTCCAACGTTTCCAAGATTCCTTCCGTGGCGCAGAAGTTGCCGAGCCAGAATCTCTTGAACCAAAGCCCGATAAAGATTCTCTGCTGTAGGTAGAAGTAATCCCACCATGGCGCTTCGTTTCTCTAAGACACCGCGGTTACTGACTCTCTTCTTCTCGCTCTTCTTTCTCATCCCACTGGTCTCACCGGTCAACTTTGTAGTGATTCAACCGGGTGAAGGCACACCTCTATTTCCTAAGGTGCTGCAGGTAAAGAGTTCCGATATCAAGACATATAAGCCCAATGGTCAGGTCTATCTCTTATCCATTTGGGTCTCTACCGCCGATGCAAAGATTCTTGGAGCAGAAGCAGTTGCTTGTTGGGTTCGCGAAGACTGCGTTCTCTTCCCTCGCTCAGTTATGTATAAACGAAATACAACAACAGTGAAAGAAGAGAAGAAGGCGCTGCAAGAGATGAAAGTTTCACAGAGCGATGCGATGTCTGCGACGAAGAATTATCTGAAAAAGAATTTCCCGTCGGTGGATATCTCCAAACTCTCTGATAGCTCATTGAAGGTTTCCCTTCCCGATACCGGTGGTCCTAGTGGTGGATTGATTTTCTCCATTGGTCTTATCGATTTCTTTACACCTGAGGATATTTTGCAGGGACAGAAAGTTGCAGGATCAGGAACTATTACAGCCGATGGAAAAGTTGGCGCAATTGGTGGCATCTCAGAGAAGATCATCGCTGCCAAGAAGGCAGGTGCCACTGTGCTCTTTGCCTCACGCGAAAATTGCGGAGAAATTCCGGAGAATGTGAGTGGCATCTCCGTGGTGGCCATTTCTACGCTCGAAGAAGCCATGACTTACCTTCAGATGGTACCTCGCTCCAATTCTCGAGGGGTCAGCGGTTGCACTAACCTAGGTGCATGAATAGAAATCGCAATCCGCTTGTCATTACCGCAGCAATCTTGTTCGCACTGGGTGCGCTCGTGGCCTACTTCAGTGGCTTCTATATAGATTGGCTCTGGTTTAAGTCAGTTGACTTCACAACAGTGTGGTCAACGGTTTTAGTGACAAAGATTCAACTCTTTCTGATTGTTGGTCTCATCACCTCACTTGTGATTTCTCTCAATATCTTCCTCGCCTATCAGCGTCGCCCCCTCTATGTTCCAACAAGTATTGAAGTCAGTGGTCTCGAACGTCTTCGTGCGCAGGTAGAACCGATTCGTCGCTGGGTATTTCTAGGAATTGTTCTCGCACTTGCCTACTTCGGTGGAACATCAGGAATGGTCTTCTGGCGCGAGTGGATGCTCTTTAAGAACTCAACAGATTTCGGCGTGAAAGATCCTCAATTTGGTCTCGACATCTCTTTCTTCGCATTCCGTCTACCAATGTGGCAGGCACTTATTGGATGGGCAATCTCTACTCTCGTTCTTGCAACACTTGCATCAGCATTTATTCATTACATGTATGGCGGAATCCGTACTCAAGTACAGGCAGATCGCACAACAGTTGCGGCTCGCGTGCAGATCTCTGTGCTTCTAGGTCTGATTGTTCTACTCAAAGCTGTTGCTTACTGGTTTGACCGCTATGCACTTGCACTCAAAGAGAGCAGGCTGATCACTGGTCTTACCTACACAGATGTCAATGCAACTCTTCCAGCCAAAGCAATTCTCTCTGCCATTGCAGTTGTCTGCGCAATCCTCTTCTTTGCAAATATCATCCGCCGTTCATGGCTGCTTCCAGCTGCCGGAACCGCACTCCTTGTTGTCTCATCTGTTCTGATTGCAGGAATTTATCCAGGTGCTATTCAGCAGTTCCAGGTGAAGCCATCTGAGTCATCAAAGGAAGCCCCATACATCCAGCGCAATATTGATGCGACCCGCGCTGCCTATGACCTCAATGGCGTAGTGATGCAGGATTACAACGCAACCTTGTCAACGAGTGCAGGACAGCTCGCAAAGGATGCGGCAACGATTGCAAACATTCGCTTGATGGATCCCAACGTTCTCTCTGCAACATTCCGTCAGCTCCAGCAGATCAAGCCTTACTACACATTCCCAGAATCACTCGATGTCGATCGCTACACAGTCAATGGCGTATCTCGCGATGCAGTTGTTGCAGTCCGTGAACTCAATATCGATGGAAACCCAAGCCGTAACTGGATTAACGATCACCTTGTGTACACACACGGATTTGGTTTCGTAGCTGCATATGGAAAT
>ENA-OUVC01000838-OUVC01000838.1-marine-metagenome-genome-assembly--contig:-NODE-838-length-19128-cov-3.376936_pt1 | contig 19128 bp, 13 predicted proteins | sample MGYA00248622_ERZ508571 | MGnify/ENA primary metagenome ERZ508571 (study PRJEB26236, sample SAMN06267175) | marine metagenome | isolation source: Columbia River Estuary | place: USA:Columbia River Estuary... | reverse complement strand
AGCCAAAGTAAAGGATTTTCCTAAACCTTGTAAGCCCCACATGGGACGAATTCGAATTCCCGATCTATGAACAACAGGGATAAGAATGAGGGCTTGAACAACTATTGCAAAGGTCGTTCCCCATCCCAAAATTTGTATTTGCGTATCTGTAATTGTTGCAACTGTTAGAACAGGTGAGTAATAAAGCACAGCAGCAAAAATTACGATTCCAACAATATTATTAGCGATTGGCGCCCACATAAGAGGTAACCAGCGAGCCTTTGCCCAGGGCCACCAAAGAAGCGGCCTCGTCCAACGAACGGTACGGCATCAGGGTGCTGATGGGTCCAAACGCTTCGATTTCGTGGGCGCGCAACGCAGAAAAAGGTCGGTCGTTTCGGAACAAAACCGGCGCAAAATAGGCCCCTGCTTCCGGGTGGTCTGCCACTGGCGTACCGGCTCCGGCCGGGTTGCCAAAAACCGCGGGCATCTCTTCAGCCAAAGCTTCTGCCGCCGACCGCACGCGCTCTACTTGCAGCGCGGTGGCCAACGGTCCCATCCGAACCCCTTCCTTGGACGGGTCTCCGTACGATGTGGTGGACAACCGCTGCACCAATGCCGCTTGAACGGCGTCCAAGTGCTCTTCCGGCACCACCACGCGGCGCACCGCCGTACACTTTTGGCCGGCTTTGATGGTCATTTCCTTGACCACTTCCTTCACAAACAAATCAAACTCCGGCGTTTGGGGCGTCGCCTCCGGCCCCAAAACCATAGCGTTCAAAGAGTCTGACTCCAAGTTGAACGGAACGCCGCGCTCCACAAAATGCGGCTGCAACTTCAGGCGCAAACCGGTAGCATTGGAACCCGTAAACGTTACCACGTCGCCTTCCGCAACGGCGTCCAACACGCCCACGCCCTTGCCCACCAAAAGCTGCAGGGCACCTTCGGGCAGAATGCCGCTGGCTGCAATGTCGCGCACCACGGCCTCGGTTAGGAAACTGGTGTACTCGGACGGTTTTACCACCGCCGGAACCCCTGCCAGCAAATTAACAGCAATCTTCTCCAGCGTGCCCCAAACGGGGAAATTGAAGGCGTTCACGTGGACCGCCACTCCCCGGCGGGGCACCATCAGGTGGTGGCCCACAAACGTCCCGTTTTTACTCAGTCGAACGGGATCGCCGTCCACGTGGTAGGGCAAATCCGGAAATTCCTTGCGCAACGACGCATTGGCAAACAAATTGCCAATCCCTCCCTCGATGTCGATCCAGCTGTCCACGCGGGTCGCTCCTGTAGCGGCGGACACCGCATAGTACGACTCCTTGCGCTCGTTCAAATAAAACGCCAACGCCTTAAGCATCCGACCGCGCTCTGGAAACGTCATCTTACGCAACGCGGCGCCACCTTTCTCCCGGCCGTAGGCCAGCACTGCAGCATAATCCAATCCGGCGCTGGAAACCGAGCCCAGCGCAGCACCCGTGCGCGCATCCGCGGCCGTCCACTCCACTCCGTCTCCGGCCACCCACTGGCCCATCACGTAATTCTCAAAGGCTTTCATCTGCTTGCTGTTTGGGAGAAATAGCGGTAGCGCACCGCGTTCGGGGACTTTATTTTTTCTTCGGCAAGGACTTCACGCCCATGTGCCAAAAGGCAAAGGCAAACTTGTCGATGGCCTCCTCAATCACCATGGCGGTGGGCTTGCCTGCGCCGTGACCGGCATTGGTTTCAATCCGGATAACCACCGGGTTAGCACAGGCCTGCTTGTCCTGCAGCTCCGCCGCAAACTTGAACGAATGCGCCGGAACCACCCGGTCGTCGTGGTCCGCGGTGGTCACCAAAGTGGCCGGGTAGCACGTTCCCTTTTTTACGTTGTGCACCGGGCTGTAGCCCAGCAAGTAGCGGAACATCTCCGCGCTTTGTTCGGACGTGCCGTAGTCGTACGCCCAACCGGCACCCGCCGTAAACGTATGGTAGCGCAACATGTCCAATACCCCCACTGCGGGGAAGGCCACGCGGGCCAATTCCGGACGCTGCGTTACCACCGCGCCCACCAGCAACCCGCCGTTGGAACCGCCAGACAAAGCCAAATACTTGGACGACGTGATCTTCTGCGCAAACAAGTATTCCGCCGCTGCCACAAAATCGTCGAACACGTTCTGTTTCTGCAGCTGCGTGCCCGCCTTGTGCCACACCTCACCGTACTCGCCTCCGCCGCGCAAATTGGGAATGGCCAACACGCCACCGTTCTCCAACCACACCACGTACGAGGTGCTGAACGACGGCGTCAAATTCACGCCAAAACCTCCGTATCCGTACAAAATCGTGGGGTTTTTCTTGGTGTACTTCAGTCCCTTTTTGTGCGTGATCATCATGGGGACTTTGGTGCCGTCCTTGCTGGTGTAAAACACTTGGTAGGAAACGTAGTCCGCCGAATTAAAATCGATGGAGCTCGCCCGGTACAGCTCGACGGCATTCGCGCGCGGCACATACCGGTACTGCGTTCCCGGTGTTACGGCATTGGTGAACGAGAAGTACAGTTCGCGAGCATTCCACTTGCCGCCCACACCGCTGACGGTTCCCTGACCGGGCAGCGGCACAGAAACCACCTCTTTGCCGTCCACCGAAACGCGGTCCACCACACTCAGGGCATCTTTCAATCCATTCACAAAAAAGAAACCGCCACCGGTGCCAACGGTTATGGGGTACGTGCGTTCCGCAATAATCTCTTCCCATTGGTTGGGTTCCGGACGGTCCAAAAAGCAGCGCATCATGCGGCCGTTGGGGGCGCCCCACGTAGTTTGGATGTACAGGCTCTGACCGTCAGCGTGCACGGGGTTGTTTTCAAACTCAAAGCCCTCAAACAACCGAACGATGGGTGCGTTGGGCGTGCGCAAATCCTGCACGTACAATTCATTCCCCGTAGTGCTCACGGCCGCCGTAATCACCAAAAAAGCACCGTTTTCCGTTACTCCGCCGCCAATGTACCGACGCGGTGTAGTACTCCCACCAAAGACCAACACATCCTGGGATTGGGGGGTGCCCAGCTTGTGGAAGTAAAGCTTGTGCTCGCTCGTCTTCCCGCTCAACGCAGAGCCGCTCTTGGGCTTTTCGTACGAGCTGTAGTAAAATCCTTCGTTCCCGCGCCAAGACAGGCCGCTGAACTTCACGTCGCGCAGGGTGTCCTCCAGCGGTCGTTCGGGGTTGTCTGTGTGTACTACAACCACCTTTCGCCAGTCGGATCCGCCCTCGCTCAATTGGTAGGCCGCGTGCGAACCGTCGGAACTGAATTCAATTCCGGCCAAGGAAGTTGTTCCGTCCTTCGAAAACGCATTGGGGTCCAAAAACACATTGCCTTCCGCCGTCATTTTGCTGGTGGCCTTGGCCTTCATGCGCGCCAAAACCGACTGACTCTGCAGCCCAGAATTGTAGTAAAAATAAGTGTAATCGCCCTCCGTAAACGGCGTGGAAACCTTCTCGTAGTTCCAAACGGTGGTCAAGCGATCGCGCAATTCCTTGCGGTAAGAAATCGGCTCCAGCACACTTTGCGTGGTGCGGTTTTGCGCCGCAACCCAATCCGCCGTTTGGGCGCTGCGGTCGTCCTCCAACCAACGGTACGGATCCGCAACCGTTTGTCCAAAATACGTGTCCACGACGTTCCCCTTGGTGGTCACCGGGTACTGGGGTGCTTGGGCGCTTGCGGCCATGCTCAAAACCATAGCCATTCCCGCTAAATGTGTTTTCATAAGCCGAAGGTAGCGCCAAACCTCCACAAAAAGAAAGAGGGCGGTCGCTGCGCGACCGCCCTCTTAAACATTCGCGTTGCGAACCCTTAGTGCTGCACCGCAATGCGGATGGCCGACGAACCTTGGTCCGTGGTCAAGCGCACGAAGTAAACACCCTCGGGCAAATCGCTGCCGTCCAGACGCAAAGTGTTCAAACCGTCGTTCCAAACCGTGCTGATGACGGCCTGACCCTGAAGATTTACTACTTGCACGTCTACGTCGCCATAGACTACACCGCGCTCAACCGTGAAGACGCCTGTTGTTGGGTTCGGGTAAACATTTACCGATCCCATGGCCTCGTCCAAGCTCAATCCGCATACTACGCAGCGGCTGAAGCAGATCACAGGAACAACGGTGTCGTTGTTGGTCAACACCAACTCGCGGTTGTAGTTGCCGCTGCCGTCGTTGACTGCGCAAGCGCCAGTACCAGCGTTCAAGCTCTCAGCACCACCCCAGGTGTTGCCGTTGATGTACTTGAAGTTCATGGTGCTGTTCAACGGGGCTTCAACGGTCACGGTGTACACCAAACCCGTATCCAGCGTCATGGTAGTGGCCGACGGGTTCCAGCCTTGGAAATTACCCGCAACGTGCACGCCGTCGGAGCTAACACCGCCTGCGCGGCTCATGTCCACTTTCAACGTGATGCTGTTGGTGCAATTCTCGCACTTGGCGTAGCAAACTACATCCAAAGTATCGTACGCGTAGGTTACGGTGTACTTGCGGTTGGTGAAACCGCCGGTGGTCATGGTGCAGACCGTGCCGGCAACCAACTGCTCGCTCGTAGCCCAGTTGTCCAAAGAGAACTTGTACTCAATCAAACCGGGGTTCAACGGGAAGGAAGCCGTCCAAATGCCGTCGCCGTCTGCGTCGCTCATTGGGTTGCTGTTGCCGGACCAGTTGTTGAACGTTCCGCTCACGTAGGCCGTAGTGAAGCTGCCTGCGTACTTGTTCATGTTGACGTTGAACGTCACCCAAGCTTGGCAGTCGGAGCAAGATCCAAAGCACACCAATGCAGCTGTTCCAGTAGGAGCTGCTACCGTGAAGGCGCGGTTGTAGTTACCGCTGCCGTCGTTGACGGCGCAAGAACCTGTGGTGGCTCCCAAACCTTCGGCATTCGCCCAAGTGTTGCCGTTGATGAACTTGTAGGACAAGGCCGTACCCACCGTGGTGTTGATGGTGTACTCGTAGATGCCGTCACCGTCGGGATCCAGCATGGGCGTAGAACCGGGGTTCCAGCCTTGGAAGTTGCCCGCAATGTGTACACCGTTGGTGCTCACCGTCTGCTGGTTCATGTTCACACGAACCACGTAGGTGGCTGGCTGTGAACAGTTCATCGTGAAGATAGTGGAGTCGTAGCACGGGATCAAAGTGGTAGCCCCTCCTGGATCGTACGGGAAGTTGCCCGTGTCTTGCAGGATGAGCTTATTGCCCCAAGAGCACAAGTTCACCAAGCGGTACCAACCGGTATTCGTGCCGTCTGACAAACCATCTCCGTACGAGTCGGTGATTTTGAACTTATACGTTCCGCTCAACGGTAAAGAAATGGTGTCGATTTTCGTTGCTGCAGCTACACTGTACGTAGACAAGTCCGCGTACGGGCCGCCAACTTTGTAGACAACACCCGTAGTAGCATTGGTGATCTTGTAGGAAACTTCTGAACCGTACAAGTCCGTCACCAACTGCATGCGCACGTTGCCCGTAGGAGCCAGCGTTCCGTAGACTTTAAAGTCGTCAACCGCCCAGTACCAGCCGAACGTTCCGCCGTCGTTGAAACGCAAACGCGCCTTGAAGGCCGCGCCTTGGTAGGCGGTAACATTGTATTTCTTGGTAACCGGAGCCGTCCAAGAACCACTGGTAGCTACCATGGAGTCGATTTTAACCCAAGCACCGGCAGCGTTCAATACTTCAACATATCCTTTCTGTCCCGTCAAGCTGCGGTAGTACTGCTTGAACTCCACGTACAAGGTGTCGTAGCCCGCTGCATTGATGGATGGAGATTGGAGTACGGAGTTGGACGTAATGGTTGTGGATCCAGCCGCGTCGTCGTCCACCATCACAAACGGAGTTCCGTTGATGGAAGAAGCAGTTCCGTAAACGGTTTTAGGAGTCCACAAAGCGCCAGTGGTTGCGGAAGTGGTCCAGGTGCAAGGAACACCGGTGTTGAAGTCTACCGTGTACGGCATGGCTGTAGAAGGCAGGGGCGCGAAGGTCGCGTTTGCCGTAACCACCGGTCCCATGCACGCTTCGCTCATCTTCCAATCGAAGAAGTAGTAAGCGCGGGTTTGGGTAGAAAAGTTCACCGAATCCACCTGGCCCAATCCGGCCAAGTTGTACGGGTAGGTATGGCCTGCTGGCAAAGCCGTTGAACGGTACATAATGCCCGTGGTTCCTGCCAACTGCTCAATGTTGATCAAATACCGGCCGGGGGCAAATGCCAATCCAACGGGAACTTTGATGTTCGCGGGTGTGGTTCCGCTGTTTACCGCGCTGATGGGTGCAGAAGAGTACAAAAGAGCTCCGCCGTTCAAGCCGGTCGTGATTTTGCCCTTGCGCTCGTAAACACGAATGCGGAAATTCACCGTGCCGCCGTTGGCAGTAGGGAATACCCGAACAGTCGTAGAGTCCCACGTCATGGGCGTAGTAACCGCCAAACCGGTGTAGTTCGTAAAGTTCGCCCCGGGCGCCGTGGTGTAACCCACCGTGGTAGACGCAGCAAACAAAGCAGTAGAAGGGCCGCCGGAAACACGTCCTTTGGTGTTGTCGTCGGTGATCAAACGACCGGAAACGGTCGTGTTGGCCGTGATGGCGCCGGTTGTGTAAGATGCACCCGTTCCAACGGTGGAGCCGTTAGCCGCTACCCACATCATGGAGTAGTTGGGGTTGCTCCACGTTGCGGTAAACGTAACAGGGGCCGGGCCGCAAGAGGTTTGGTTGCCAATGGTAGGAGAAGCCGTCAACGGGCAGCTGGAAATAAAGCAGGCCGTGGTAACGAATTTTCCGTAGACGTAGTTAGCCGCCGTTGTTGGGGTCAGGGTAGTTACCGGTGTTTGCGTAAAAATCGTGTTGCCCGCAACATTCTTTACGTACAGGCCGACTTCATCTGGGTACGTTCCCGCTGCCAGAATCTGAACCCGAACGGAGTCGTTCTGGCAAAGCTGTACGATTGCAGTAGACGCCGCCGTTGGAGGCGTTCCGGTGCACCCGGAGAATCCGCCGCAAACATAGGTAATGGTGTCCATGCTCGTCCAGGCGCCTGCAACTTTCTGTTGCAGCACCACGGATGCTCCGTTCCAACCGTCGCCCCACGCATCCGTCATGTAAACGGTAAAGGCACACTTGTTCGCCGGAGGACACTGCGCAAAGGTTGCCGTTGCCGACAAGACCAAAAGCGCCATTAAGGTGTAAAGTTTCCTCATTTGGTTGTTGTTTTTGTGTTAATTAACGGCTTGAAAGGTAATGTATTTAACGTTTCCTAGGTTGATACGTTGTGGGGAATTTTAATTTTTCCCGATTTTCTTCCGGTTCTTGCAACGGGTCGCACGGCGCTAAATCCGCCTTTGCTTCGCCCGGGAGGCGCTGGTACCAGCCGGTTCCTTCCGTTTTCCAAGCCAATTGTTCGTCGGACACTTGTTTGACAATTTTGGCCGGGTTGCCCACCACCACACTGCGGGGGGGGATGTCCATTCCTTGAGGAACAAAACACAGCGCGCCCACAATGCTTTCGTCGCCAACGACGGCTTGATCCATCAAGACGGCGTGCATGCCCACCAAACAGTTGCGGCCCACGGTGGCGCCGTGCACAATGGCGCCGTGCCCAATGTGGGCCATCTCGTGCACCACCACATCCTCGCCCGGGAATACGTGGACCACGCAATTTTCCTGGATGTTGGCTCCGGCGTGAACCGTGATGCGTCCCCAGTCGCCGCGCAACACCGCGCCCGGACCAATGTAGACGTCGGGCCCAATCCAAACGTCTCCGGTTACGTTGGCTTCCGGATGCACAAAGGCCGACGGGTGTACGATGGGGCGCAAACCTTTAAAGGAGTAGAACATGCGGGTGTTTTATTAGACGTTGGCGAAACAGTCGATGGCGGACGATGGCGGAATTAAACGCGCTCCAGAACAACGGCGTAGCCCTGGCCCACGCCGATGCACATGGTGACCAACGCGTAGCGCTTGCCGGACTGAGCCAAATTTCGGGCGGCGGTTAGGGCCAGGCGCGCGCCGGACATGCCCAGCGGGTGGCCCAAAGCCAGCGCACCCCCGTTCGGATTGATGCGGGGGTCCAAATCGTCCAAGCCGAGCGCTCGGGTGCAGGCCAAAACCTGTGCGGCAAAGGCCTCGTTGAGTTCGATGAGGTCCATTTGGTCCAAGGTGAGGCCCGCGCGCTGGAGCGCCAACTGCGAGGCAGGAACCGGGCCAATTCCCATGGTGCGGGGCTCCACACCGGCGGCAGCGCCGGAAACAATGCGCACCAAGGGCTGGAGGTTGTGGTCCTTCAGGCCTTGTTCGGAGGCCAGGAGCAGGGCGGCCGCGCCGTCGTTGAGGCCGCTGGCGTTGCCGGCGGTAACGGTGCCGTTTTGCGGGCGGAAGGCGGGGCGCAAGGCGGCGAGCCCTTCCGCCGTGGTAGCCGGCTTGGCAAATTCGTCCGTGTTGAACAAAACGGGGTCTCCTTTGCGTTGGGGGAGTGGAACTGCTAAGCGTTCGCCGGCCAAGAATTCAGCGGCTGCCGCAGCGCGTTGTTGGCTCCGAACGGCGTAGGCGTCCTGGTCTTCGCGGGAAATGCCGTACTGGTCCACCAGGTTTTCGGCCGTTTCGCCCATGGCGTCTGTGCCGTACTGGGCTTTCATTGCGGGGTTGACGAAGCGCCAGCCAAAGCTGGAGTCGTAGAGTTGGGAGTCCGTTCCGAAGGCTTTGGAGGCTTTACTCATGACGTAGGGGGCGCGGGTCATGTGTTCCACGCCGCCGGCTACGGCGAGGGCGCCGTCGCCCACGGCGAGGGCGCGTGCACTTTGGTAAACGGCACTCAATCCGCTGGCGCACAGACGGTTGGTGGTTTCGGCGGGAACGTTGAGGGGGTAATCCGCAAGCAGGGTGGCCATGCGGGCCACGTTGCGGTTGTCTTCACCGGCTTGGTTGGCGCAGCCCAGAACCACGTCGGCAATCTGGGAAAAATCCACATTTGCGTTTCGGTTGCGCAATTCGCGCAAAACCAAAGCGGCCAAGTCGTCGGCCCGAACCGGCGACAAACTTCCTCCGAAGGACCCGATGGGGGTCCGTATTCCGTCAACAATGAATGCGTCCATGGCTGTTTTGTACTCTAGGGGTGAATGAATGGGTTACCGTGCTGGGCCTTCCCAGCGCGTTTCTTTGCGGTAGACGGTGCCGTGAAAGAGGGCCACCAGCTGGTTTCCGTTGGCGGTGATGCGCACGGTGTAGCGCGCAAATTGCTTGCTGCGCTGATCCTCCGTGGCAATTGCCTCCAAGCGGTCTCCCGCACGAACAGGGGCCGTGTGGGCAATGGAGGTTTCCACCGAAACGGCGTGCTGGCCGTGGGAGTTGGAGGCAAACGCCAGGGCAGAATCTGCCAGGCTGTAAGTGATGCCGCCGTGGGCCACGCCAAAACCGTTGGTCATCTCGGGGCGTACGGTCGCTTCCAGGGTGCAGGCACCTGGGCCAATGTGCGTACAGGATACGCCCAGCCATTGGCTGAACGGGTCGTTGTCCAGCATCGCGCTCAAGATGGCTTCCGGGGTCATTCGATTTCTTTTTTGGGTTCCAGTTGAACGGCTTCTTCAAAAGCGCCAATCAGCACATCGATTAAAACCAACAGGTTATGGCGCTGAACTTGGTCCTCCGGGAGTCCGTCTTGCAGCTCCGTGTGCAGAAAGGTGCGCATTTCCTCAAACACAAAAGGGGAGCGCGCCACCCGAACCATTCGGTCCAAATCCAATTCAGCGTCTTCCTCCAACAATTCGGTGAGGTCGTCCAGCTGGGCCGTGACGTCGTCGATGGCAATTTGGAGGTGGTGTTCCGTAATCAACCCGACGTTGAGTTGGGCGTGGGCAAAACCTTCGTTGAGCAACAAGGCCGTGCGCAAAAGGGCCTCGTGTTCTTCCTCCTCAAAATCTTCGGATAAATTGAACAAAAAGCCCAGCAAGTGGGGTTGATCGTCCAAAAACACACTCAATCGATCGGCGTAGGTTTCGTGGGGCCACTGGCGAACGGCGGCGGCGGCAAGGGAAAAAAGAGGGGTTTCCATGGGGCTGCTTTACGGATTGGTGTCGAATAAATAGAGCAAGGAGGCCATGGCGGCGGCGCCCAGCTCCAATTCGCGCGGATGAATGCTCTCGATGCGGTCTTGAGCGGAGTGGTGGTAATCAAAGTAACGCTGCGAATCTGCGGACAGCCCCACCAAAACGACCTCGCCTTGGCCGCGCAAGGCGCTTATGTCTGCGCCGGAGCCGCCCACCGAGTAGGCCAACAAACCGTACGGAGCCAAAAAGGGCTTGAACTGCTCCAGGCGCTCCCGGGCAGCAGCGTTTTCCGTGGAAAAACCGCGGGGCGTGCCGGATCCGCCGTCGGACTCGATGGCCAAAGCATGCACTTCGCTCCGGCTCAAGGCGCTCGCCGCGTAAGTGCGGCCGCCGTTCAATCCAAATTCTTCGTTGGCGTACAGCACCACCCGATGCGTTCGGTTGGGCCGGTAGCCGGAACGCATGAGGAGCCCCAGGGCTTGGATGCTCTGCACGCAACCGGCTCCGTCGTCCTGAGCGCCCGTACCCAAATCCCAGCTGTCCAGGTGGCCACCCACCAGCGCAATTTGCTCCAAACTCGCCGTGCCGCGCCACTCGCCCACCACGTTGTACGAAGTACAGGTGCCGCGCATTTCGCAACCCAGGGTGAGCTGCACGCGCAAACCGGGGTTCTTTTTCAATTCCGACGACAGCCAGTTGGCGTCTTGAGTACTGATGCCCGCTGCGGGGATTTTAACGGGGGAATCGCCGTAACTCATAGCTCCCGTGTGCGGAAAATCGTCGGTTCGGAGGGTCAAAGACCGCACCAAAACCGCAACGGCGCCGTGCTTGCTTGCCTCTTGGGCGCCGGCCCAACGCTGGTCGCCCGCATTGCCGTAGGCGGAGCCGGTATTGATGTAGGACGGGTCTAGGGGGCGGTTGAAAAAAACGACTTTCCCCGCAATTTCACCGGCAGCGGCCAGGGCGTCCAGTTCTTGGAAATTCTGAACCTCCACCACCTCTGCGCGAAGGCCTGAGCCTTTATTTCCTCCCGGTGTTCCAACACTGCCCCCCAAGGCCGTCACGCTGAGGGCTCCCTTTTTGCCGTAACCCACCACCGACGCCGTCTCCACGCCGCGCACCCAGTGGGGGTTGCCGGGCACCTCTTGTAGGTAGACGGAATCGAACGGAAGCTCTTCCAATTTGCGCACCGCCCAGGCAATGGCGCGCGCGTCGCCAGCGCTACAGACGGGGCGCGAGCCCACTTCCGAACAGAGCGACTCCAGTAGCCGGTATCCTTGCTTGTGGGTCAGCGCGTCGGTGTACAAGCCGCGAATAAGCTGCGCCTTTTGCTGCTGCTGCGCAGAATCCGGCGGCAGTGTGTTTTGTGCCCAAGCGGCGGCGGCCCACACTACGGCGCCAGCCAAAATTAAATTTTTTCGTTCCACGGTATGAATTGTTGGCGGTCCATCCAAGAGGATAAATTTCCCAGACGCACAAGGTACCTGTCTTTCTTAACTTCCAAAAGCTCTCCCGGGGTTCGCCCACCGGAGAGCACGCGCACTTTGTCTCCTCTATTGACCGGCATCGCCCACAACTGCTCCAAGCGTATACGCTGGGCTTGTTGGGCTTTGGTTTCGGCTTTTTTCTCGTCCTTTTTGGCCCTTCCGGCTCGTTCGGCAAACAATTTCACCACCTCGTGCATAACTTCCTGCCGCGCTTTGGGTCCTTTGGATGCTGCGTAAAGCTTGGCTGCAGACTCAAACCGTTTGCCCCAGGCCAATCGGTCGGCTACCTCGGCGTTAGCACTTCCAACGCGTTCCAATTTATCTTCCAATTTGGCAATTCTACCTTCCTGGTCGGCTTTGAGCTGCTCCAATTCTCGCAAACGTTTGCCGCTCTCGTTTTGCGTTCGATCCAGGGTGGTTCTTTGGCGCTGAAGGGTCACCAACAACTGGTCCACGGAGCGGGTTTGTCCGTCCAGCGCTTCGCGCGCCTCCGCCAACAAGGCCTTGGGCAGGCCCACGCGTTGCGCCACTTCAAAGGTGTAGCTGCTTCCGGGCGACCCCACGTGCAAACGGTACTCGGGCTCAAACGTCTTGACGTCAAACGCCATGTTGGCGTTGGTGGCGTGCGCCAAACTTCCCGCCAGTGCTTTGATGGCGTTGTAGTGGGTGGTGAACACGCCCAAGGTGCCGCTTTCGTGCAATTTCTTCAAAAAAACCTGCGCCAAAGCGCTGCCCAGGTCCGGGTCTGATCCGCTGCCGAATTCGTCTACCAAACAAAGCGATCCGGGGCCCGCGTGCACCAGCAACTGCTTCATTTTAGACAACTTGGCGGAGTACGTGGACAACTCGTTCTCCACGCTCTGTGCGTCCCCAATGTCCACCAAAATTTTCTCAACCCAACGAAAAGCGCTGGACGGATGAACGGGCACCAATAATCCGCTTTGCAGCATCAACTGAAAAAGTCCCAAGGTCTTGAGGGCCAGCGATTTTCCACCCGCATTGGGTCCGGAAATAACCACCAGTCGGTGTGGGTCGCCCAGGGTCAAATGCAGCGGGACCACGGGCTTGCCTCGGCCTGCCTGCACCCGGCGCAGAACGGGGTTGATACCGTGTACTAGGTGGACCGGGGCCAGCGGTATGCGTCGGTCCTGGCCTTTTCCGTACCGATGAATGGTGGGCAAACAGGCCCCTTCGTCGAAGGCAAAGCGCGCTTTGGCGTTGAGAAAATCCAAATCAATGAGTCTCTCCGCGCTCGCCAACAACGGCTCGCGCAGCGGTGCAAGTTGCGCCGTCAATGCTTTCAGTATACGCCGAATCTCCTTCGTTTCTTCCTCGCGCAGCAAGTCTACCTCGGCATTGATTTCCAGGCATTCGCCCGGCTCCAAGAAGACCAAAGACTGCTTGGATGAGCTGCCGTGAAAGGCGCCTTGGGCGCGGTTCTTGTACGACGCCGTAACGGCCAAAACGCGTCGGTCGTCCGCTACACTCTCGCGAATGTCCCCCAACCACCCTTCGGATTCGTACCGACGGAGCACTTTGTAAAAGACCCGCTCTGCCGCAGACCGTTTTCGGGACAAGGTGTTCCGGATGGTGGCTAATTCCTTGCTGGCGGACGTTTTTACCTCCCCGTTGCGTTCCAAAATTTTGTCGATCCAAAGCGGAACCTCATCCACCGGGGGGGTGCGCTCCAGCAACTGAACAACAGCGGGCATGGACGCGCGGTGAAGACCGCAGAATCGGTAGAGGTTTTGGTAGCTTTCGGTTTGTGCTTTCAAGGCCAAAAACTGCTCAGGGCTCAAAACGGCCTCACGCACCCGCAAGAGGGTCAGTGCCGACGCGGTATCGGCCGTGGCCACGGCCGGTAAAAAATGCCCCTGTTGGTACAGGGTCAGCATTTGGTCCGTGCGCTCCAGTTCCTCCGCTTGCGCTTCCCAGCTAAATTCCGGCTGCAACTCCTCAATGCGGCGGCGGGCCTGCGGCGTCGCCGCCCGCTCCCCCACCATCGTCTTCAGTGCCGTAAAGTCTAGGCTGTCTGCCGCGTCCGCCGGATACAGCATGGATTAATCGACTTTTTCAGGACGCATTTGCGGGAAAAACAAAACCTCCTGTATGCTGCTTTGGTTCGTCAACACCATCGTCAAACGGTCCATTCCAATGCCCATGCCCGCGGTGGGCGGCATGCCGTACTCCAGCGCGCGCAAAAAGTCCTGATCAATAAACATGGCCTCGTCGTCGCCTTTTTCAGACAACTTCAACTGGTCCTCAAATCGCTCGCGTTGGTCGATGGGATCGTTCAACTCGCTGTACGCGTTGGCCAGCTCCTTCCCGTTCGCAAACAACTCAAACCGCTCCGTCAACGCGGGATTGTCCCGGTGGCGCTTGCACAGCGGAGACATCTCAATGGGGTAATCCGTAATGAAGGTGGGCTGCACGTAGTGGTGCTCGCACTTTTCGCCGAAGATTTCGTCGATCAACTTGCCCAAGCCCATTTCTGCCTTCACCTCAACGCCCAAAGACCGCGCAATGGCACGAACCTCGTCTTCCGCCTTGCCGTTTAAATCGTGACCGGTGTGCACGCGAATGGCTTCCAAAATGGGGACCCGCGGGTACGGGGCTTGGAACGATAGGGTGTGTTGGCCCACTTGTACTTCCACCGAGCCGCCCGTTACTTCGCGAACCACCTCTTCCAACAAAGACTCCGTGAACTGCATCATCCAGCGGTAGTCTTTGTACGCCACGTAGATTTCCATTACGGTAAACTCAGGATTGTGCGTCCGATCCATTCCTTCGTTCCGGAAATCCTTGGCAAACTCATAAACTCCATCGAACCCACCCACTATCAGGCGCTTCAAATACAGTTCGTTGGCAATGCGCAAATACAGCGGCATGTCCAAGGCGTTGTGTTGCGTAATGAATGGGCGCGCGGCGGCGCCTCCGGGAATGGGCTGCAAAACTGGCGTTTCCACCTCCAAATAACCAGCGCGGTCAAACACCCGGCGCATGGTGTTGAAGATTTTGGTGCGCTTCACAAAAACGTCTTTCACGCCTTCGTTCACCACCAAATCCACATAGCGTTGGCGGTAGCGCAGCTCCGGATCGGAAAACGCATCGTACACCGTGCCTTCCGCATCCGTTTTCACCACGGGCAGCGGGCGCAACGATTTGCTCAACACCGTCAGCGACGTAGCGTGCACCGAAATCTCGCCGGTCTGGGTTTTGAACACGTGTCCTTCCACGCCCACAAAGTCGCCCATGTCCAATAACTTCTTAAACACCTCGTTGTAGAGGTCTTTGTTTTCGTCGGGACACAACTCGTCCCTGTTCAGGTACACCTGAATGCGCGCGGAACTGTCCTTGAGCACCGCAAAAGAGGCCTTGCCCATGATCCGTCGGGCCATCAACCGACCTGCCACGCACACCTTGGAAAAGGCGTCCGGATTGGCCTCGTAGCCGTTCAAAAGTTCTTGGGCCGTATGCGTAATGGGGTACGACGCGGCCGGATAGGGTTCAATGCCCATTGCCCGCAGTTGGGTCAGGGACTCGCGGCGAAACTGTTCTTGCTCGTTGAGGGTGCGCTCCATAGGCAACAAAGATAACGATTGTACGCAGTGGGCTATCTTTGTTCCCCTCAAGGAAAACCTTATGTCTTCACGTCCCGTTCGCGTTCGTTTCGCCCCCAGTCCCACCGGTGCGCTCCACATGGGTGGCGTTCGTACCGCCCTCTACAACTACCTGTTTGCCAAGCAACACGGGGGTAAGTTCTTGCTGCGTATTGAAGACACGGACCAAACCCGCTTTGTCCCGGGCGCGGAAGAGTACATTTTGGAGGCGCTGGCCTGGTGCGGCATTTCACCGGACGAGGGCCAGGGTGTGGGCGGTCCGCACGCGCCGTACCGCCAATCCGAGCGCAAACCCCTATACCGGCAGTACGCCGATCAACTGATCGCGGCGGGCAATGCGTACTACGCGTTTGACACCCCGGAAGACCTGGAGTTGGTTCGCGAACGCGCTAAAGCAGCGGGCAATCCCAACTGGCAGTACAACAGCATCACGCGCACGGCCATGAAAAACAGCTTAACTCTTCCGGCAGAAGAAGTGGACCGTCGGTTGGCTGCTGGTGAGCCCTACGTGATTCGCGTCAAATTGCCGCGCAACGAAGAAGTGAAATTTCAAGACCGGATTCGGAGTTGGGTCAGTGTGAATACCTTGAATTTGGACGACAAGGTTTTGCTCAAGGGCGACGGCATGCCCACCTACCACTTGGCCAACGTGGTGGACGACCGGCTCATGGACATTTCCCACGTCATTCGCGGCGAAGAGTGGCTGCCTTCCGCCCCGCTGCACATCCTGTTGTACCGATTCTTTGACTGGGAGGCTCCTGAGTTTGCCCACTTGCCCCTGCTCTTGCGCCCGGACGGAAACGGAAAACTGTCCAAGCGCGACGGCGATCGGCTGGGCTTTCCCGTGTTTCCGTTGCGCTGGGTCAGCCCGGAAACCGGCGAGGTCTCCAGCGGCTACCGCGAACGGGGCTTTTTGCCGGAGGCATTCACCAACATGCTGGCCTTTTTGGGTTGGAACCCCGGCGACAACCGCGAACTGTTCTCCTTGGCTGAATTAGTGGACGCCTTCAACTTGGACAAGGTGCACAAGGCTGGCGCCCGTTTTGATTTTGAAAAAGCCAAGTGGTTCAACCAGCAATTTTTACGCGCTCTTCCGGCGGCGGAACTCGCCCAAAAAGTAGCTGCAGACTTGACCCGTCGGGGCGTTGCCGTTCCCGCTCCCCATGTGCTGGAAGGGGCTTGTTCTTTGCTGTTGGACCGCGCCGTATTCCCGCAAGACGTCTACGAAAATGGGCCCTATCTGTTCCACACTCCCCACGGGTACGACCCCGAAATGATGGGCAAGAAATGGACCGACACCTCCGCCGAACACCTGCGTGCACTAGCACAACGATTTGCAACTGTGGAGCCCTTTGCCGCCGAGGCCTTGGAGTCTAACTTTAAATCCTACTTGGCAGAATCCGGCCAGGGCTTCGGTCAGTTGGGTCCTGTTTTGCGTTTAGCCATCACAGGCGTTACGGTAGGGCCGTCGGTTTTTGAAACCATGGGCCTGCTGGGGAAAACCGAATCTCTGGAACGCATTGAAAGCATTTGCCGTGCGCATTGAGGTGACCCAACAAAGGCTGTACGCTTACCACGGCTGCCTTCCGGAAGAAGCGCAAATCGGATCCCACTACCACGTGGACTTGGCGGTGGAGGTTTCCGACGAACGAAGCGCACAAACGGATCTGCTAAACGACACCGTGGATTACGTTCTTCTCGCACGCATTGCGCGCGAAGAAATGGACGTTCGGGCTCAATTGCTGGAGACCGTAGTCTTGCGCATTGGAGAGCGCATCCTCCGTGAAGCTCCCTCCGTGGATTGGGCACAAGTGCGGGTGGCCAAACTCAGCCCACCTATAGATTCGGACGTGGAACGCGTGACGGTTCAGATGGAGTTTCGTCCGAACAGTTCCTCTTTGCGCTGACGACCGAAACCTTGGAATAAAGCGCAATTCGCAACAATTGCCTATCTTTACAGTCCGCTCAAAATTGGTCTCGTGGCCGAGTGGCTAGGCTCAGCTCTGCAAAAGCTGCTACAGCGGTTCGAATCCGCTCGAGACCTCTCTTTTTTCCCCGCCCCAGGCGGGGTTTTTTTTGCCCCGCCCTAGGCTGCCCTTGTTCCAACGGCACTCGTTGCCCGTTGCTTACCTTTGTACCATGGCAACGTACACAATTACTGACTTTTCCGCGCTGGGTTTGAAACCCACCAACGCGGGCACCTGGACCGGTCGTCAATCTTCCAACGCAGGACCTTCTCTAACCAGTTATTCCCCGGTGGACGGCAAAGCCATTGGTGATGTAAACACCACCACGCGGGCAGAGTACGACGCTGCACTGGAAAAAGCGCACGCGGCTTTCCTCCACTGGCGCACCATCCCCGCGCCCAAACGCGGCGAATTTGTGCGTCAATTTGGCGACGTCTTGCGCGCCAACAAAGACCTTTTGGGTAAATTAGTCAGCTACGAAATGGGTAAATCCCTCCAAGAAGGTTGGGGTGAGGTCCAAGAAATGATTGATATCTGCGATTACGCCGTTGGTTTATCGCGCCAACTTACCGGCCTGACCATTCAAAGCGAGCGCCCCAACCACCACATGATGGAACAGTGGCACCCCTTGGGCGTTGTGGGCGTCATCAGCGCATTCAACTTCCCTGTGGCGGTGTGGAGTTGGAACGCGGCCCTGGCTTGGGTTTGTGGCGACGTCGTGGTTTGGAAGGCTTCTGAAAAAGCTCCTTTATGCGCCGTAGCGTGCCAACACCTTTGGAACCTGGTGGCTGCTGCCAACAACCTTCCAGAGGGCATCAGCACCATCGTTACCGGTGCCGTTGAAGTGGGCCAGTGGATGACCGCCGATACCCGCGTTCCTTTGGTTTCCGCGACGGGTTCCACCGCAATGGGTCGCAAAGTTGGCGCTGTTGTTGCGGAACGTTTTGGAAGCACCATTTTGGAATTAGGCGGCAACAACGCCATTATTGTTACGCCGGAAGCAGACCTTAAAATGACCGTCATTGGAACAGTCTTTGGTGCCGTGGGTACCGCCGGGCAGCGCTGCACAAGTACCCGTCGACTCATTGTACACGAGTCAATTTTTAACAAAGTGGTGGACGTTTTGAAAAAAGCCTACAGCCAGTTGACCATCGGAAATCCTCTGGATCCTACCGTACACGTGGGTCCTTTGATCGATTCAGCTGCCGTAGCTCAATACCAACGTGCATTAACTGAAGTCGTACAAGAAGGCGGGAGCATCTTGGTGGAGGGCGGAGTTCTCAGCGGACCCGGCTACGAAAGTGGCTGCTACGTAAAGCCTGCCATTGCGCACGTAGAAAACCACTACGCCATCGTTCAGCACGAGACGTTTGCGCCCATTTTGTACCTCATGACTTATTCCACCCTGGAAGAAGCTATTGCTTTGCAAAACGGAGTGCCGCAGGGCCTCTCGTCGGCCATCATGACCCTGAACATGCGCGAGGCACACACCTTCTTGTCTGCGGCCGGTTCCGATTGCGGCATCGCCAACGTAAACATTGGCACCAGTGGTGCAGAAATTGGTGGTGCCTTTGGTGGAGAAAAGGAAACCGGTGGTGGACGCGAATCCGGATCGGACAGCTGGAAGGCGTACATGCGTCGCCAAACCAACACCTTGAACTACGGAAACAACCTTCCGTTGGCACAAGGCATCGTTTTCAACATAGAATAACCATTAATTAAATTTTTTTAATAGAAAAGTATTGTTTTTAATGGTGCGTTCATAAGGGGGATAACTTTTGTCCTCCTTTTTCTTTTCAACGCATTTTGGACTTTGTGAACAGTTTATTAACAAGTCCATTGCGTTCGACATCCTTTTGAATTAAGTATTTTATCCGTCGCACCCCTTCTTTATGAGCAACGGTGGACATCATCTTTTGTATTTGTTCGTTAAAATCTTTTACCCGCACTTTAGGTCGTGTCGTTGTGGATAAAGTGGGGTAATTTTACAGGGTCTAATTTTTGTATTGACTTATTCACACAACTTCACAGGTTATGAA
>ENA-OUVC01000836-OUVC01000836.1-marine-metagenome-genome-assembly--contig:-NODE-836-length-19146-cov-2.944465_pt1 | contig 19146 bp, 18 predicted proteins | sample MGYA00248622_ERZ508571 | MGnify/ENA primary metagenome ERZ508571 (study PRJEB26236, sample SAMN06267175) | marine metagenome | isolation source: Columbia River Estuary | place: USA:Columbia River Estuary... | reverse complement strand
CACCAACGACCACGTCATCTACCGCGAGGTTCGCACCCGCCCGGGAGACCTCTTCAGCCGCGCAGACATCCAACGAACCATCCGCGAACTGGGCCAGCTGGGTTATTTCGACGCCCGCAACGTCAACGTGACCCCCAAACCCAATGCCGAAACCGGAACGGTTGATCTGGAATACACCGTGGTGGAGCAGTCCACCAGCCAATTGGAACTCCAAGGCGGCTGGGGTGCCAATACCGTGGTAGGTACCTTGGGCCTGAATTTCAACAACTTCTCCGCCCGCAACATCGGCAACAAAAAGGCGTGGAAACCCCTCCCCACCGGCGACGGCCAAACCATCAACCTCCGTGCGCAAACCAACGGCACCTTCTTCTCCTCCTATTCCTTCAGCTTCTCGGAACCCTGGCTGGGTGGCAAGAAGCCCAACGCCTTGAGCGTCAGTGCGTACCACAACATTATGAACTCCAACGGCCGCACGGACTCGTTGGCCCAAAAAATCTCCATCACCGGCGTGTCCGTAGGCCTAGGCAGACGCCTCAAATGGCCGGACGACTACTTCACCCTCTTCCAACAGGTGGAATTTCGTCGGTTCGACGTCAACAACTACCCGTTCATTGGCGGCGACTTCAAGCAAGGCGTCATGCACGCCCTGGCCTACTCCTTTGTGCTGCGTCGGGACAACCGGGACTACCCCATCTTCCCCACCCGCGGTACCTCCTTCAACTTCACCTTAGAAGCCACCCCGCCCCTCTCCCTGCTGGACGGCCGCGACTACTCCAAGCTCACCGCCACGGAAAAATACCGCTGGGTAGAGTACCACAAGTGGAAGATGACCTTTGACTCCTACGCCCTCCTGGCCAAAAACACCGTCTTCCGCGGCTACATGGAATTTGGCATGCTGGGCATGTACAATGCCAACTACGGACTGCCCCCCTTGGAACGCTACTACCTGGGCGGCGACGGTCTCCAAAACTTCGTGCTCGACGGCCGCGAAATCGTAGGCCTGCGCGGTTACCAAAACTACTCCCTCACGCCCAACGGCGGCGGCGCACTCTACAACAAGCTGACCGCAGAACTGCGCTACTTGGTAACCCCCAACCCCAGCGCACAAATCTTCCTCCTCGCCTTTGCGGAAGCCGGCAACAACGTAGACCGATTCCGGGACTACAACCCCTTCTACCTCAAGCGCTCCGCCGGTGTGGGCTTGCGCATCTTCATGCCCATGTTTGGCCTCCTGGGCGTAGACCTGGCCCACGGATTTGACCCCCAACCCGGCGCCCTCACCCCCAGCGGCTGGCGTACCCACTTCGTGATGGGGCAGCAATTCTAATCCCGCCCTCCCCTTTGACGTTCTCCATGGAAAATAGATTCCCTTCAATGCCCGTTTGGATGCCCAAAACCCCGAATCGTTTTAAACCGTGCCTGCGTTTATTGGCCGTTGTTACCGTCCTGTGGGGCTGGTCCTTGGAAGCATCTGCCCAGCGCCTCGCCTACTGCAACACCCAGTACGTGCTGAACAAAATGCCCGAATACGCACAAGCCAAGAAGGAAATCGAACGCGTCACCAAAGAATGGGAAGGTGAAGTCCTGGCCGCCCTAGACGAAGCACAAGCCCTGGAGCAAGCCCTAGAGGCAGAAAAGGTCCTCCTCACCAACGCCCTCCTAGCAGAACGCAAAAAAACAGTTGAAGACAAGCGCGCCCAAGCCCGCACCCTCCAAATGAAATACTTCGGCCCCGAAGGCGAGCTGTTCAAGAAGCAAATGGAATTGGTGCGGCCTTTGCAAGACCAAGTGTACAATGCCGTTCGCGAGGTAGCCAAACGCAAGAAACTCGATTTCGTCTTTGACCAAGGCACCGCCGTGGGCGTGCTCTACGCCGCGGAAACCAACGACATCTCCGACGAAGTCTTGGACAAGCTCGGCCGTTAATCGTTTAACGTTCCGATTAAAACCCAACTCCTATCTTTGCCCAACTACGAATTTCCAAGAACCTCAACCTGATCAATCTCCAGCCGCACCGAAGCGGTCTCAACCCCAAAATCATGAAAAAAGTCCTCTTCGCCGCCGCTATCGCACTCTTCTCTGCTGCTCCCGCGCTCGCCCAAAAGGTGGGTCACGTCAACATTGACTCCTTGCTGGTCCTGATGCCGGAATACAAAACCGCCATGGTCAACCTGGAAGCTGAGCAAGCCAAATTTGAGAACGAAGCCCGCGAAATGCAAGCCGAATTGGAAAAGAGCGCCGCTGCCATGCAAGCCGCTTCCGTCAACTGGAGCGAATTGCGCAAGCAACAGGAAACCAAGAGCTTACAAGATGCCTACGCCAACATCCAATCCTACATGCAGAACGCTCAAGAGACTCTGCAAACCAAGGAAGTGGAAATGTTGACCCCCGTCTTGGAAAAGATGCAAAAAGCCATCGACGACGTAGCCACCACCCAAAAATTGTCCTACGTCATTGACTCTTCGCGCTCCAAGGGCGTTTTGGTGTACCAAAAAGGTGGAGACAACCTCATGAAGGCCGTCAAAGCCAAGCTCGCCATCAAGTAAACCGCGGCAAAATTTGCCGCGAGGAGCCTCCAACGGCGCTGACGCGCCGTTGGAGGAAACACCTCCACCCCACCCGTTCGCCCCATCCTCAGCCGAATGCAAGCAACCCCCAACGGCCCCATAGGACTTTTTGATTCCGGCGTTGGCGGCCTCACCGTAGCCCGCGCGGTTGCTCAGCGCCTTCCGCACCGCCAACTCCTCTATTTTGGAGACACGGCTCACCTTCCCTACGGCGACAAATCGCCCGAAGCCATTCAATCGTACTCCATCGCCATTGCGGATTACCTATTGGCCCACGGAGCCGTAGCCATTGTAGTGGCCTGCAACACCGCGTCCGCTGTGGCCTGGGACGCACTTCGCGCCCACGTGCCCGCGCACATCCCCATCATCAACGTCATCGACCCCGTCGTTGCCGCCGTGGCCCAAACCTACCGCACCCAAAGCACACCCCCCAACGTTGGCGTCATCGGCACCCGCGGAACCATTGGCAGCGGCATCTACCCCGCGCGCATCAGCGCCGCCGGCGTTCCTGGAACCGTTCACGCACTGGCCACGCCCCTCCTGGTCCCCATCATCGAAGAAGGCCTGGCGCACTCGGAAATCCTCCGTGCCACACTGCGCCACTACCTCGCGCAACCGGAACTCCAAGGCATCAACACCCTCATCCCCGGCTGCACCCACTACCCCCTGCTCACCGACGAAATCCGCGCCTTTTTCGCCGAGCGCAACACCCCCATCACTCTGATCGACGCCCCCTCAGTGGTAGCCAACGCCGTGGCCAACGCCCTTGAACCCGACCGTCCAGCACCAACCGCCACCGCGCAAAGTCCGCAAACCCCACACGCGCCGCACCGCTTCTTCGTCAGCGACTACACCCCCACCTTCGAACGAATCGCCCAACAATTCTTCGGCGACGTCGTCACCCTGGAATTAGCACATTGACCATGGCCCTCGTACTTCCCGTCAACGGCATCGCCCCCACCATCCCCGCATCCTGCAAACTCCTTCCAACGGCCACCGTCGTGGGCGACGTCGTCTTCGGCGAAGAATGCTCCGTCTGGTTCAACGCCGTCGTCCGGGGCGACGTCAACCAAATTCGCATCGGTAACCGCGTCAACATCCAAGACAACGCCGTCATCCACTGCACCTACCAAAAATTCGCCACCACCCTCGGAAACAACGTTTCCGTTGGCCACAACGCCATCGTCCACGGCTGCACCCTCCACGACAACGTCCTCATCGGCATGGGCGCCATCGTGATGGACGGCTGCACCGTCGAGTCCAACTCCATTGTAGCGGCCGGCTCCGTCGTCACCCAGCACACCCACATACCCGCGGGCGAAATCTGGGGCGGCATCCCCGCACGCAAAATCAAAGCCATCAGCCCGGAGCTGCAAAAAGGTGAAATTGAGCGCATTGCCCAAAACTACCTAATGTACAGTTCCTGGTTCGACACCCCTCAGCCCAACACCGGCTCAGACACCGCCACCGACACCACCCCCGCGCAGCCCCGCTGAGGCTCCGCCGCACCTTTACTTTAGCATTCTTTCTTTTGCTCATTCCGGGTGCAAGTTGATCCTTTTTTGGCCCGACATCCGGTTGTAAACGGATAGAAGCGTATATAAGCGACTACAATTGTACTTTACTGAATATCAGCTAACTGTGCATTCCTAAACGTTTGCACTAAAGCACCAAAAAAGACACGGTCGCCAATCCACCGAATACGCTAATTTTGGGGTATGGAAATCAAACGCGTCCCCGTCAGCATCTACGCCGAATCGACCCCCAACCCCTCGGTCATGAAATTCGTCGCCAACAAAATGCTCATCGACCAAGACCACGTCGAATTCCGCAACATCGAAGAAGCGCAACCCAGCCCCCTGGCTGTTCAGTTGTTTCACTTCCCCTTCGTCAAAGAAGTCTTCATTTCCAGCAACTTCGTTGCCCTCCACAAATTTAACGTCGTGGAATGGGACACCGTCGCCCAGGAAATCCGCCAATTCCTCACCGACTGGGTCACCTCCGGCCAACCCATCCTCACCGGACCCGTTGCGCCCCGCAAAGACGAAGATACCGGCACCCAGGCCATCACAATGGACTCCCTCCCCACCGACCTGGGCGAGATCGAGCAACGCATCGTAGAAGTCCTGGACGAATTCGTCCGACCCGCCGTGGCGCAAGACGGCGGCAACATCGCCTTCGTCAGCTACGCCAACAAAATCGTCACCGTCCAGCTCCAAGGCGCCTGTTCCGGCTGCCCCTCCAGCACGCTCACGCTGCAGTCCGGCATCAAAAACATCCTCCAGCGCATGCTCCCCACCTTGATCGACGACGTCGTCGCGGCCTAACCTACGTCTTTTTAAGAATTCCATGAATCCGACGAAAACCCGCGCGTGGCAAGCACTTGAGGCCCATTCCTCCTCCTTCAATCTGCATTTGCGCGACCTCCTCACGGATCCCGCCCGCGTTTCGGCGCAAACCATACGCCTGGACCACCTCCTCCTCTTCGACTACTCCAAACACCGCGTCACCGAAGAAACCCTAGGCCTTTTGGAGCAGCTTTTTGTAGAAACCGGCGCCGCCGAAGGGTTCCAAGCCATGCTCCGCGGCGACAAAATCAACGCCACCGAAGGTCGCGCCGTGTTGCACACGGCGCTCCGCGACCCCCGCACCGAGCCCCTCCTGGTGGACGGCGCGGACGTACGAGCGCTCGCCTCCGGCGAGCGCCGCCGCATGTACGACTTCGCCGACGCCGTCCGCGCCGGCCGCAAACGCGGCCACACCGGTCTACGCTTCAACCACATCGTCAACATCGGCATTGGCGGATCCGATCTGGGCCCCCGCATGGCCTACGAAGCGCTGAAACCCTTCACGGACCGCGATCTCCAAATCCATTTTGTCTCCAACGTCGACGGCGCAGACCTCCACGAATGCCTGCGGCAGCTGGACCCAGAGCGCACGCTCTTCCTGGTGGCCTCCAAGACCTTCACCACCCAAGAAACCATGGCCAACGCCGACGCTGCGCGCACCTGGCTCATTCAACAACTGGGCGACCCCGCCTGCACCGAAAAACACTTTGTAGCCCTCAGTACCAACGCGGAAAAAGTTGCGGCCTTCGGGATCACCCCGGAACACACCTTCGGCTTTTGGGACTGGGTGGGCGGACGCTACTCCGTTTGGAGCGCCATCGGCATGCCCCTGTGCATTGCCCTAGGATCGGAGCAATTCCAATCCTTCTTGGACGGTGCGCACCGCATCGACCGCCACGCCGCAGAAGCCCCTTTTCGCCAGAACATCCCGCAAATCATGGCCGCACTGGGCATTTGGTACCGGAATTTTTGGGGCGCCAGCAGCCACGCCGTTCTGCCGTACGACCAGTACCTGCATCGCTTTGCGGCCTACTTGCAGCAAGCAGACATGGAGTCCAACGGCAAGTCCGTGGACCGCGACGGCAACCGCGTTACCTACGCCACCGGACCCGTGGTTTGGGGCGAACCCGGCACCAACGGCCAACACGCTTTTTACCAATTGATCCACCAAGGCACGGAATTAATACCGTCGGATTTCATTGCCAGCGTGCATCCGCAGCACCCGCTGCACGCACACCACGCCAAGCTCTTGAGCAATTTCTTGGCGCAAACAGAGGCCCTCGCATTGGGCCGGCCCGCCGCCCCCACCCCCTACAAGGTATTCGAGGGCAACAAACCCACCTCCACCTTCTTGTTCGACGCCCTCACCCCCTACGCCCTGGGCGCACTGATTGCCCTCTACGAGCACAAAATATTCTTCCAGGGCCACGTTTGGAACATCTACCCCTACGACCAATGGGGCGTGGAACTGGGCAAGGAAATGGCCAACATCGTGCTCCCGGAACTGGAGGGCGACGGCCCCATCGGCACGCACGACGCCTCCACCGCGGCCCTCCTAGCGCACGTGCGGAATCTGCAGCAGCAATAGAACCCGGTAGCACCGATTGAACCGCATCCCACCAAATCTACCCTCCCTCAACACGCCCGCAACTTGTCCAGCAGGTCACTCAGCAGCTGCGCTTCTTCTGGCGTCAGCGCTTCCTTCATGCGAACGTGCGGGGCATCCATGCGCACGTCAATCTGCTCCAAAAGGGACAGGCCTGCGGCACTGATGCGCACGTCCACCAGCCGACGATCCCCGGGGCTGACGCACTTTTCCACGTACTTCAACTTGGCCAAACGGTCCACCAAACGGGACGCGTCGCTCATTTTGTCCAGCATCCGGTCCCGAATCTCCCACGTGGTGACGGGCTGTGGGTGCTGGCCGCGCAGGATGCGCAAAACGTTGAATTGCTGGGCCGTCAAGCCGTACGGCTTCAACCACTGCGCCAGTTGCTCCTTGAGCCACCCGTTGGTAAACAAAATGTTGAGGACCACGCGCTGGTGATCGCTCTCAAAGCTGGACTGCTTGATTTCCTCCGCAAGGCTTTTGACGGGAACCGACGGTTTCACCGATTTAAACGGTCATGATTTCCGCTTCCTTCTCCGTAATGAGGTTCTCCACCTTGGCCACGTAGGAGTTGGTCAGGTCCTGTATCTGCTTCTCCAAATCCTTGCCCATGTCTTCCGCAAGTCCGTCCTTCTCCAAGCGCTTGGTCTCGTCCATGCCCTCTTTGCGGCCAGCACGAATACTCACCTTGGCCTCCTCGCCTTCCTCGCGGGCCATTTTAACCAGCGACTTCCGACGCTCCTCCGTCAACGGCGGGATGTTGATGATGATGGCCTCCCCATTGTTCATGGGGTTGAAGCCCAAATTGCCGTTGATGATGGCGCGCTCAATGTCCGGAATCAACTTCTTCTCCCACGGCTGCACCAGCAGCGTACGCGCGTCCGGCGTATTGATGTTGGCCACCTGCGCCAAGGGCGTCATGGCTCCGTAGTAATCCACCCGAACTCCATCCAGCATGGCCGGATTGGCCCGACCTGCCCGAATCTTCAACAAGGCCTTCTCCAAGTGCGAAATCGCCTTGTTCATGTCCTCCTTAACCGAATCTTTGATGAGCTGAATGTCTTCTTCCATGGGGTTTGACTTTGGTGCAAATTTACGGGATTTTCGCTGCCCTCGCTACGGTTCCACGACCCACTCCTCGCGCCGCTAATCCCCAATTATCCGGGTTTTTGGCGATTGTAATCCCCAATTATCCGGTTTTTTGGTGCATTCGCGCCACCCCCTCCGGCCTACAAACAATAAAAAAGCCGGAATTATTCATTCCAGCTCTTTGTAAATCAAATAGATAACTAAACCTACCCCCTTGGTTTGGGGCTGGGTGCAGCGTCGCTCCTTAGCCGCGGGGATCCACCAGGGTTCCCACCACCTCGCCGCGCACCACGCGCGTCAGGTTTCCGGGAGCGTTCATGTCAAAAACCACAATGGGCAGTTCGTTTTCTTTGGACAGGGTGAAGGCCGTCAGGTCCATCACGTTCAGCCCCTTTTCGTAGACCTCAGAGAAAGTGAGCGTGTCGTACTTCGTGGCGGTATGGTCTTTTTCCGGATCTGCGGAGTAAATTCCGTCCACCCGGGTGCCCTTCAAAATGACGTCTGCTTCAATCTCAATGGCGCGCAAGGTAGCTGCCGTGTCCGTGGTGAAGTACGGGTTGCCCGTTCCGCCACCAAAAATGACCACGCGGCCCTTCTCCAAATGGCGAATGGCCTTGCGTCGAATAAACGGCTCGGCAATTTTGTCCATCTCGATGGCCGACTGCAGTCGCGTGAACACGCCTTCTGCTTCCAAGGCGCCTTGCAGCGCCAAACCGTTGATCATGGTGGCCAACATGCCCATGTAGTCTGCTTGTACGCGGTCCATGCCTTTTCCGGCACCTTCCATGCCGCGGAAAATATTACCGCCGCCAATGACAATGCCAACTTGCACTCCCAGTTCCACTACCGCCTTGATTTCGCGGGCATACGTTTGCAGTTGTGCCGGCTCAATACCGTAGGACTGGGTGCCCATCAGCGCTTCGCCGCTGAGCTTGAGGAGAATTCGCTTGTACTTCATCAAAGATCAAAGATACGTTTACCCAACGTTTTCTGGGCGGGGAATGTTAACGCAAAAGAAACAAAAACCACGGGCACAAAAAAAGGGGCCCCCGCTGGGGCCCCCTTGAATCATTTTCGGTTCTAAACGGGATCAAATGCCCAAACCTACGCGGCGGAAATCCACCACGGCCAGGCCTTTCTGCACGCTGTCCAAGTACTGGGCAACGGTCATTTTGTTGTCCTTGATGAATTCTTGCTCCACTAGGGTGCTCTCCTTGTAGAACTTGTTCAGTTTGCCTTGAGCAATTTTCTCTACCATCTCCTCAGGCTTGCCCTCCTGACGGATTTGCTCGCGGGCAATCTCCAACTCGCGCTCCAAAACCTCAGCAGGCACGCTGTCCTTGTTCAAGGATACCGGATTCATGGCAGCGACTTGCATCGCCACGTCGCGGCCGGCTTCCGAGGCAGCAGCGGTCAACACAACGGCCGTAGCCAATTTGTTGTTGGAGTGGATGTAGGTGGCTACGAAGGCGCCTTCTACGCGCTCGTAGAAAGCGATCTCAATCTTCTCACCAATGACACCGGTTTGCTCGGTCAATTTATCGGCAATGGTTCCGTTTTCAAACGGAAGCGCCAACAATTCGTCTTTGGTAGCGGGGAAACCAGTTAAAGTGGCATCTGCCAATTGGTTGGCCAAGGCAACGTAGGTGTCGTTCTTGGCAACGAAGTCTGTCTCGCAGTTCAACGAAATCACAATACCGCGGGTAGCGTCTCCGTTGGCTTTGGCGATAACAGCACCTTCGGTGGCGTCGCGATCGGCGCGCTTGGCAGCGATCTTCTGACCCTTCTTGCGCAAGTTATCAATGGCTTGCTCGAAGTCTCCGTTGGCTTCGACCAATGCGTTTTTGCAGTCCATCATGCCTGCGCCCGTGATTTGGCGCAGCTTGTTTACGTCGGCAGCGGTAATGGCCATGGCTTTTTGAATTTAATTCGGATTTGACTTTTGTGGCGTGCCGTACCGGTTTTGGGAGTCCCTTCGGTACAGGCGGTAAAAATAGGCGCGGCCCTGGGGCCGCGCCGTTAAGTTTGCGTTATTCCGCAGATTGGGCGGTCTTCTTGGCCAACTTGTCGTTGCCAGACTTTTCCTTTTCTTCCTTGCGGTTGGAGAGGGCCTCACGAATACCGGTTCCTACCGCATCCATGATCAAGGCGATGGACTTGGTGGCGTCGTCGTTGGACGGGATCACAAAATCAATCAAGTGCGGATTGCTGTTGGTGTCCACCATGGCAAAAACCGGGATGCCCAAGTTGCGTGCCTCAGCAACGGCGATGTGCTCGCGCATGATGTCCACAATGAACAAAGCGGCGGGAAGACGGCTCATGTCCGCGATGGAACCCAAGTTCTTCTCCAGTTTGGCGCGTTGACGATCCACTTGCAAGCGCTCGCGCTTGGAAAGGGTGTTGAATGTACCGTCCACTTTCATCTTGTCGATGTTGGTCATCTTCTTGATGGCCTTGCGGATGGTTACGAAGTTGGTCAACATACCGCCGGGCCAGCGCTCCGTGATGTACGGCATGTTCAAGGCCTTAGCCGTTTCTGCTACGGTCTCTTTAGCTTGCTTCTTGGTGGCAACAAACAAAATCTTACGACCGCTGCCGGCGATTTTCGCCATGGCGTCCGTGGCTTCCGCCAATTTGCGCTGCGTCTTGTTCAAATCAAGGATGTGGATTCCGTTGCGCTCCATAAAAATGTAGGGAGCCATGTGGGGATTCCACTTGCGGGTCTGGTGACCAAAGTGTACGCCTGCGTCAAGCAGCGTTTGGATGTCTGGCGTTTGGGCCATGGGGATTGGGTTTACATTCACAAAAAACAACCGATGGGTAGCCGGAGTAAGCTCCGAGTCGCACCGGTTTGGATACTAAACAAACCGATAAAAAGAAAGGTTGATTAACGTTTGGAGAACTGGAAGCGCTTGCGGGCTTTCTTCTGACCGAACTTCTTACGTTCCACCATGCGCGGATCACGAGTGAGCAAACCTTCTGGCTTGAGCATTGGGCGATTCTCGCTGTTGATGGTAACCAAGCAACGGCTGATGGCCATGCGGATGGCTTCGGCTTGGCCGGTGATGCCACCGCCCTCAACGTTAACCTTCACGTCGTATTGGTCCACCAAGTTGGTCAAAGCGAACGGCTGCAATACTTTGTACTGCAAAGCTGCCGTTCCAAAGTAGTTCTTCAGGTCGCGGTGGTTGATGATAACTGTTCCGGTGCCGGGCTTAATGTAAACTCGGGCAACAGAGGTCTTGCGGCGACCGATGGCATGCGTTTGAGACATCGCTTAGAAAATTTCGTTCAAGTTGACAACAGCAGGCGTTTGTGCTTGGTGGGAATGCTCAGCACCTGCATATACATGCAAGCAGTTGAACATAGCACGTCCCAAACGATTCTTCGGCAACATACCGCGAATCGCTTCCTCAACAACACGCGTGGGTCTGCGCTTCATTTCGCTCGCTGGCGTAGAAAAACGCTGACCACCGGGGTATCCCGTGTAGCGAACGTACTTCTTATCGTCCATCTTCTCACCAGACAAAGCAATTTTGTCGGCGTTGATGATGATGACGTGATCGCCGCAATTTACGTGCGGAGTGTAGGAGGGCTTGTGCTTGCCGCGGATGAGTTTGGCCACTTGCGACGACATGCGTCCCAAGGTTTGACCTTCGGCATCCACCACGAGCCAATTTTTCGTGACCGTCGCCTTATTGGCGGATAGAGTCTTATAGCTTAACGCGTCCACTGTGTTATGGGTCTTTTTATGGGGCTGCGAAGATACGGAGATTTTTTGGGATTTACCAACACCGCATGGTGCAAAAAATGCAAAAGGGTGCGGGCCGACGGATCTGCATTTGCGTTTAACGCGTTTTTTCGGGGGTTTCTGGGGGTGAAAAGCGCGCGCAGTCAGGCGCTACTGACTTCGGTATGCCTTTTGATGACTACCTTCGGATTCCTTTTTTTGGTGATTCACCATCCTTGATCCGTTGTCTTTGATCGCTCCTTCTCGATTATCTTCTAAAATGGTTCCTACCTACTCCTTTCTTAGAGCGTCCGTCCGTCGGATTGCGCTCCTGTTCATTCTCTTGGCGGGATCCCTGCAGCTGCAGGCGCAAACCACCCACCGATGCGGCACGGACGAGTACCACGCCGGATTGGCGGGCTTTGAGGACCGTCGGGCCCGCACCGACGCCACACTAGCGCAGTGGATGCAGGACAACCCGGGACTGGACCAGTACACCCCGGAGGCCACCTACACCATTCCGGTGGTGTTCCACGTGATGTACTACGACCAGACGGACAACATTTCCGAGGCGCAAATCAACGATGCCCTGATTCGTTTGAATAAGGATTTCCGACGCCTGAACAGCGACGCCGGCCAGTTGCGCTCCATCTTTACCGCCCGCGCTGCAGACCTGAACATTGAGTTCGTTCGGGCGAAGGTGGACCCCACGGGCAAGTGCACCAACGGCATCACGCGCACGCAAACGCCCCTCACGCTGGCGGCCAACAACAACGTGAAGAGCGTCGTGGGTTGGGACAACAAAAAGTACCTCAACATTTGGGTGGTACGGGACATCGACCTCGCCGGCACCCAACCGAACGTTATCGTATTGGGCTACGCCGCGTTCCCCTACAACGGCCTTCCCGGAACCCAAGACGGCATCGTCATTCGGCACGACCAAGTGGGCGGAACGGGCACCTCCGTGAGCAACGGGCGCACGCTCACCCACGAGGCCGGTCACTACTTTAATCTATACCACACGTTTCAAGGCGGTTGCGGCCAAGGGGATCAGTGCGCAGACACCCCGCCGGTTACGACCGCCTCCGACGGTTGCAACAAGACCCAAAACACCTGCACCAACGACGTTCCGGACCTCCCGGACATGCTGGAGAACTACATGGATTACTCCGACGACAACTGCATGAACACGTTCACGTTGGATCAGCGTTCGCGCGCCTGGGCCGTGCTGAACTCCTTCAACCTGCGCGGCTCCCTCACCGCTCCGTCCAACTTGGTGGCCACCGGTGCAACCGTTCCCCTGCCCACCTGCATCCCGGTCTCCAACTGGACCTCCAACACGCGCACCGTGTGCGCGGGCGACTCCGTGCAGTTCACGCAACTGGCCGTTGGCTACAAGCCCCTGTTCTACCACTGGACCATCATGGACGCCTACCAGAACAATCAGTTCCACCTCCTGACCCCCAACCCAAAAATCAAATTCACGCAACCGGGCCGCTACAAAGTGGAATTGAACGTCAGCAATCCCGACGGTTCCTCCACCGTGACCCGCGATGCCTACCTCACGGTTCATCCATCCACCCCACCGGCGGTGGCCTCCCCCAGCTGGACCCTGGAAAACTCCCTGCCCAATATGCAGTGGACCGTGGACGAAAGCGGCGACAACATCGGTTGGGAAAGCACCTCTTCCGCCGCGCACACGGGCTCCAAATCCGTCCGCATCCGGCACTTTGACGTTAAATCCCCCGGCGGCGGAGATTTCCTGACCTCGGCCCCGGTGGCCACGGGCGGCACCGGCACCCTAACCTTGAAATTCTGGGTTGCCTTCGCGAAGAAACAGGCCAACAACACGGACCAATTGCGCATTTTCACCAGCCGAGACTGCGGCAAAACCTGGACCTTGGAACGCTTGATCACCACCTTCCAGCTGAACTCCACCGCCAACGTATTCCCCAACGTAGGCTACGTCCCGCAGGCGTCGGACTGGAAGGAATTGTCTGTGGTTTTGTCCGCAACCGCCGCCACCGCCCCGGAAATCACGGTGCGCTTTGAAAGCATTAACGGCGGCGGCAACAACCTCTACCTGGACGACATTCGTTTGTCTTTCTCCGTGGGATTGGACGAAGCCGACGAGGCGCAGGCGCTGCGCGCCTTCCCCAACCCCGGATCAGACCGAGTACGCCTGAGCGCATCCCCCGCGGAGGGCGGTGCCAACGATTGGACGGCCACGGATTGGACCGGACGCACGGTATGGACGGCACCCGCCGGCCGCGAGGAATTTGTGGACGTTGCCACCTTCGGTTGGCCGGCCGGCCTCTACGTCTTCCGACGCGGGGACGCTGCGGTTCGGTGGATTAAAGAGTAACAGCGGACTTCGGCAAAAGCTCCAGCAAGTAGGTGTCCGGATTGGGCAGGGTGAGTACCAAGCGGAACCGTTCGGGGCGCTGCTGAACCGTCGGGACCAAATAACGGCCCACGCTGGCGTACCCCATTTGATCGATGACCACGTGGGTGACGCCGGACCGTTCCATGCCGGCCAATACCGTGTCCGGATCGGTGCTGGAGTCAAATTTGGTGCACGTTCGGTTGGCGTAGAGGTAAAAAAGGGCAGGTTTGTAGGTGCAAATGACGGCGTCGGCTGGGGTGTTCTCCTGAACGTATTTGCCCAAGTTGAAGTAGTTGTTGAAATTGCTTACGTGCGGCTCTTTGGAGGACTTTACCTGGGCCAAAATGCACGGGTGGTTGCTCACGGGATCCTGGGCTGTGGTGGCTTTTCCGAAGGCGGGCAGCAGAAACAGCGCCAGTACGGCCGGATGCGCCAGCAGCCCAATGGAGGATTTTTGTGCGGCGCGCTGCAGGAGGTCCCACGCCCCCACGAGGGCGGCGAAGCCCACCAGAGGAAGCAGCGGTTGCAAAAAGCGGACGCCAAACCAGACGTCGGGCCACAGGAGGAAAATCACCGCACTGGAGGCGAGGTAACCGGCGTAGAGCGTGCGCAATTTGGGCATGCGGACGGCGCCCCAGACGGTGAGGCCGAGCAACAACAGGCCCAACAAGGGGTAGGAAACCAGTTGTTCTTCTTGGTAGGAGACCTCGTAGGCGGGAAAGAATCCGTTGGGGAGCTCTTGGGTCAGGTAGCGGGAGGCGTTGGCGCCAATGCGGTCCAGCCAGCCGCTGGCGTCCAGCAGGCCTTCTTCCGGACGGTAGGGATTGACCCGAACGAGTTGCTGCAGGTAGCCGTTGCCGCCCAGCGCTTTGCCGCGCAGGTACCACGGCAGGCAAAGGGCCAAAAAGCCGGCACCGTAGGCCACGGCGGGCACCCACCGCTTTTGGAACAAGAGGTACAGGCCCACGGCCCCCACCAGCGCAATGCCGGCTGTCCGGAGGTGGTAACTCACGGCACTGAGCAGCACCAGGGACCAAAACACAGGCGACTTCCAAAAGGGCTTCTCTTCCCGCTCCCAGCGCACCAAGGCGTGGAGCACGAGTACGGAGAAGAACAGGAACGGTACTTCGCTCATCATGATGGTGGCGCTGCGCAGCAGGTGACCGTTGAGGAGGGCAAAGGCCGCCGCCAAAAAGGCCACGGTGGTATTGCCCACGGTTCGTTCAAACAATTTGTAGAGCAAAAGAACGGTGGCCAAAAAGAGCGCTCCGTTCATCAACTTCAGAAACACAAAGGCGTCGCTCACGAACATAAACAGGGCCAGCAAAGCGGGGTAGCCGGGCGGGAAGTGGTTGGCCGGGGTCTGCTCCGGAAGGTGGATGTCTGTGTAGCCGGCACCGGTGCTCAATGCCTTCCCCAGGATGTAGTAGCCGGCGTTGTCTCCGCCCAAGTCGATTTTGGAGTCAAATACGGCCGTGTAAACGAGTAGAAACAGGCCGGTAAGGAGGTAGAGGGGCAGGTTTTTCTTCATGATCGTATTTGGGAATTCTTGAAGCTCCACGGGAAGGCTGCAGAGCGGATGCACGATGCGAATTTAAGGTTTTGCCCGGGACCTGAGCGCAGTGGGCATCACCGATTTTCTTATTTCCCTACCATTTAGGTAGGAATTTGTATCTTTGCCCCCGACGATGGCGGATTCAGTTTTACTCCTTATTTACGGTGCCGTAGTACTCGGGGTCTTTGTACGCGGGGTGCGGCCGGGCGTGCTCTTTGCCGGCGCTGCCGTAACCGCATGGGCATTTGGCGCCCTGGCTCTAGAAGATTGGGCCGCAACCCTGGGCAACCGAAGTTTGCTGACCATTTTTGCCCTGACCATCTTAGCGGGCACCGTGCAGCAAAGACTGGGTTTAACGGCTGGGCTTTTGCGTCTTTTGCCCAGCGGCAACCGCCCCAACCGCTTTTTGGCGGCGCTGGTGGGTGCCACCTCCGGGTTGAGCGGATTCATCAACAACACCCCCTTGGTGGCACTGCTCATCCCCTTTGTACGCAAATGGGCTGAAGTCCACAAAAAACCCATTCAACCGCTCCTGATGCCCATGGCTTTTGCCGCTACCGCCGGCGGTATGTTGACCGTATTCGGAACCTCCACCAACCTGGTTTTGAATGGCTTGTTGGAAGAGTCCCCCGGCTTGCTGGGCGCATCGTCGCCAGACACCCTCCAGACGGCTCAGTACTGGGGGCCTGGTTTGACGGTAGTTGTTTTGACCGGTCTTGCGCTGATCTTTTTTGCTCCCAGACTGCTCCGCGGACGAACGGACGGCTCCACCTCCGAAAACCCTGCAGCACGTTCCTACACCGTGGAAACACTGCTGCTGGACAACGCTCAGGCCGTGGGCAAGACCGTTGCCCAGGCCGGTTTTCGCAACCTCCACGGGCTCTTTCTGGTGGAAATCATGCGGAGCGGGCAAACCATTGCGCCGGTGGGGCCGGACGAGGTGCTGGTGGCGGGAGACCGACTTTTCTTCGCAGGGGATTTGGACCAAATTCGCCAATTGACCGCCGAACGTCCGGGTTTGGCCCTGCCCCAAGCAGACCTGACGGACCGCGCCGCCCACGCTCCGGTGGTGGAGGTATTGGTGCCCAACGCCTCTTCCTTGGTGGGCCAATCCGTCAAGGAAAGCAATTTTCGGGAACGCTTTGGCGCTGCGATTGTTGCAATCCACCGCCGTGGACAGCGCTTGGGCGGACGCATTGGCGATCAATTTCTTCAAGCCGGGGACTTGCTGGTTTTGGTGGGTTCCGAACGACTGGACGAACGGCTGGAAAACCAAACGGACCTCTACCCCATTGGCGAACGGGCCGCGGAAAGCGCTCCGGGCGACCCGGTGAAAATCCGCCTATTTTTGGCCAGCCTGGGCCTGTTGATCTTGGCCGCCAACCTCGGCTGGACGGATCTACTGGGCGTGGCCGTGGGCCTTCTTTTTGTGGGCTCCCTCCTGGGGTTTGTGACCCTTTCCGCGGCGCGCAAACATTTGGATTTAGAGCTTTTGTTGGTTTTGAGCAGTTCCTTGGCCTTGGGCCAGGCGCTGGTGGCCTCTCCTTGGCCCGCTAGAGCCGTGGAGGCACTGCAGGAGCCCTTGCACGCACTGGGGCCGTTTGGGCTCTTGGTGGTCCTCTTTTTGGTGGCCACCGCCCTGACCAACGCCGTCACCAACAACGCGGCCGTCGCCTTGATGTTTCCCTTGGCCGCGGCCGTAGTGGTGGCCGGATTGATTCCACCGGTACCGGCCTTCTTGGCCATCGCTTTTGGCGCCAGCAATGCCTTCCTCACCCCCATTGGCTACCAAACCAACCTCATGGTGATGGGGCCTGGAGGTTACACCGGACGAGACTACCTCCGCATGGGTTGGGTAACCACAGCCGCCTACAGCACCGCATTTTTGGGATTTTCCGCTCTCTTTTTGTTGTAAACCCAACCGACCTTTATTCCTCATGAACCCCGCTTCCAACCTCACCTACCACGTCCCAACCGTCGCTACCGAAGACCGAGAACGCTTGCTGGGCCAAACCGGTCGCGTTTTGTGGTTTACCGGGCTCAGCGGCAGCGGTAAGAGCACCCTGGCCAACGCCACGGAGGCCGCGTTGCACGTGGCCGGCCGCGCCACCTTCCTGCTGGACGGAGACAATGTGCGCCTGGGATTGAACCGGGATTTGGGATTTTCCGCACAAGACCGCACCGAAAACATCCGTCGGATTGCCGAAGTGGCCAAACTGATGGCGGACGCGGGCTTGGTGGTGCTCACCGCCTTTGTTTCTCCGTATGCGGCGGACCGCGCCGCTGCGCGCGCGGTGGTTGGCGAAGATCGCCTGGTGGAAATCTTTGTAGACACCCCGCTGGAGGAATGCGAGCGTCGGGACCCCAAAGGCCTGTACGCCAAGGCACGCGCCGGTCAAATTTCTGATTTTACGGGCATCAGCGCACCTTTTGAAGCCCCGGAAGCACCCCACATCCACCTTCGCACCGCACAGCGCACCGTTGCGGAATGCGTCGACCAAATCCTTGGCTCTTTGCCCCTCTGAATATGCCCTTGACCTACGCCCACCTGGACGAACTGGAAGCCGAAGCGATCTACGTGATCCGCGAGGCCTTTGCCCAATTTGAACACCCCGGAATCCTGTTTTCCGGCGGCAAAGACTCCATTGTGGTGACGCATTTGGCCGCCAAGGCCTTTGCGCCCGCCAAACTTCCTTTTCCCCTGGTGCACATCGACACCGGCCACAATTTCCCAGAAACCCTGGCGTACCGCGACGCACTGGTGGAGCGCCTGGGCGCTCGGCTGGTGGTGGGCAGCGTGCAGGAGTCCATCAACCGCGGCTCCGCGCAGGAGGAAACCGGTAATCAGGCCAACCGCAACCGCATTCAAACGGTTACGTTGCTGGAAACCATTGAACGCGAGCGCTTTGACTGCTTGATGGGCGGCGCCCGTCGGGACGAAGAAAAGGCCCGCGCGAAAGAGCGTTTTTTCAGCCACCGCGACGATTTTGGCCAATGGGACCCCAAGAACCAGCGCCCGGAATTGTGGAACCTCTTCAACGGGAAAAAGCGCCCGGGCGAGCATTTCCGCGTGTTCCCCATCTCCAACTGGACGGAATTGGACGTGTGGCACTACATCCGCCGCGAGGGCATAGAACTGCCGGAACTCTATTTTGCCCAACCCCGCAACGTCGTATGGCGCAACAACGCCTGGCTTCCGGTATCGGAATTCATCACCCTCCGCCCCACGGACCAATGGGAAACCCGCTCCATCCGCTTCCGCACCCTGGGAGACATCACCATCACCGGCGGCATTGCCTCCGAGGCCAGCACCCTGGACGACGTCATCCGCGAGATTGAGTCGTCGCGCCAAACCGAGCGCGGCAACCGCGAGGACGACAAACGCAGCGAAAACAGCATGGAAGAACGCAAACGCGAAGGCTACTTTTAACCCATGACCACCCCCATCCCCTCCGAGGCAACGCCCTCCCGCACGCCTTCCCCCGCATCCGGCCCCACAGGCGCCACGGCGGACCTCATGCGCTTCACCACCGCCGGCTCCGTAGACGACGGTAAATCCACCCTGATCGGTCGCCTGCTGTACGACGCCAAAAGCGTCTTGATAGACCAATGGGAGGCCATGGAGCGCACCAGCCTGCGCAAGGGCTTGAGCCACGTGGACCTCAGCCTCCTGACCGATGGCCTTAAGGACGAACGCGAACAGGGCATCACCATCGACGTGGCCTACCGCTACTTTTCCACTCCCAAGCGCACCTTCATCATTGCGGACACCCCCGGCCACGTGCAGTACACGCGCAACATGGTCACTGGGGCCTCCACGGCCGACGTAGCCCTGGTTTTGGTAGATGCGCGCAACGGCGTG
>ENA-OUVC01000835-OUVC01000835.1-marine-metagenome-genome-assembly--contig:-NODE-835-length-19154-cov-4.742465_pt1 | contig 19154 bp, 18 predicted proteins | sample MGYA00248622_ERZ508571 | MGnify/ENA primary metagenome ERZ508571 (study PRJEB26236, sample SAMN06267175) | marine metagenome | isolation source: Columbia River Estuary | place: USA:Columbia River Estuary... | reverse complement strand
ATTGCCGTACTTGGAGCATGTTTCGACCCTGCCGGATACACGGCTCGCAAGGCGCTTATTCCCAATGCCGCGACTGCGTCTGGCGTGGAAATAGATTCAGCAAACGGCCGACACGAAGGAATTTTTGCAATTGGCTGGATGGTTGGTCCAGCAATTGGCTCTGCATGTATTAAGTGGAGCGGGCCAATGCTTGCTTTTGCGGTTACCGCTGTGATGTTTGCACTAGCTGCGCTATCAGTGTCGTTAATGCGTGTGGATGATGAGCATGGAAAAACAGTGGCGCACAAAGAAGACGGCCACGAGCCGTTCTTCTCCTCGCTGCGTGAGGGGTTCCATGCACTCACGCGAGACAAGCCATTGTTTGCATTGGCTATTGGTTTCATGTTTCTTTCGGGCCTGTACATGCCAATCGATACGGTGATTTTTCCGACGTATTTTGAATCCATCAATAATGCGACAGGACTTGGCGCGTTATTTGCATCTCTCGCTGCAGGAATGGTGATCGGTTCATTCGCTTATGGGCGACTTGCAGCAAAGTTTTCGGCCGCTGCATTGTTGCGCATCGTGATGATTGTGTCGACGGCAGCGCTCCTTCCAATGGTGATATTGCCGCCAACGTGGTTGTTTGTTGTGCTCGGATTCTTCGCTGGTCTTTCGTGGGGGCCCTTCAACCCTTTGTGGAACTCCATCGTGCAAAAGCGCGTGCAACCAGAACTGCAGGGTCGCGTATACGGGCTGCAGATGTCGCTTCTGTATGCGGCACCTCCACTTGGTCAGTTGATTGTTGGTGCCTGCGTTGACCATTTCGGTCTGCAGCCAACATTTGTTGTGGTGATGGCGGTATTCGGGGCAGTTGGGTTCACCTTCGCTACCACTCCAATATTGCGCAAGCTTTAGAGTGGCGATATGCCACTTCACCCACAAGCACAAGCAGTAGCCGACTTTTACGCAGCAATGCGCACCACTCCTTTCGAGGAGATGCCTCCAACCGAAGCTCGTGCGTTGTACAGCGCTGGGCAGGTGCCAAGCACGGAAGTTGTGTATGAAATTCGCGAAGTGCAAGCGGGAACTATCCCATGCCGTTTGTATCGTCCATCGTCAAAAACTGACCTTGGCTTACTCGTGTTTTTTCACGGAGGCGGTTGGGTAATTGGCGACTTGAATTCACACGATGGCGTATGTCGTTCATTAGCCAATAAGTCTGGGCATGCGGTGTTATCAGTTGATTATCGATTAGCGCCGGAACATAAATTTCCAGCTGCATTCGACGATTGTGCAGCTGCCGTGAAGTGGGCATACGACAATGCAGCATCTCTTGGTGTCGACAACACACGTATTGCAGTAGGTGGCGATTCTGCTGGCGGGAACTTGGCCGCTGCAGTTGCACTTGCCGAAATAGTACCGCTGAAGTTTCAAATGCTGATTTATCCAGCAGTCGATATGCGCATGGAGTCGCCATCAATTAATGAAAATGCTCATGCTCCTATCTTGACAAAGTCGGTAATGACATGGTTCGTCAATCTCTATCTGAATGGTGACGCCGACCGCTTGAACATAAACGCTTCACCGATAGTTGCTAGCGATGAACTGTTGAAGCGGATGCCGCCTGCAATTGTAATTACTGCACAATTTGACCCATTGCGCGACGAAGGCGAGGCATATGGAAAGCGCCTAGTCGAAAATGGAGTCTCGGCAACGATTACTCGCTATAACGGTGCGTTCCACGGATTCTTCAACATGATCACCATGTTGGACGATGCGCAATCTGCGCACGCCCAAGCGTCAACGCTGTTAAAGAAGTATTTGGACTAACGAATTATTCGTTGCCCTGCACGCGCTCAAGTTGCGTGTTGTCGGCAGCAAGAAGACCAAGTGCATCGCCAGGTGTGATTGCTGTGCAGAACTCGCCATGCAGGTTGGCAACGGTCATGTCGTGCACGAGCTCTGGGTCGTAGTCGGCGCCGTCCCAACCGATTCGGTTTGACGTAGCGCAGCAATCGGGAACGAGATACGTATCGAAGCCAAGGTTTCCGGCCATGCGCGTGGTGGTTTCAATGCACATGTTGGTGAAGAAGCCAACAATGACCAAACGCTGAACACCTTTACGACGCAGTTCAACTTCTAAGTCGGTGCCAATGAATCCACTATTCACATCTTTTTCCACCACGATGTCGCCAGGTTGAATTTCGAAGCCTGGCTTCTGGTCGCCAGTAGGAAGCGAGAACTTCAGCGGTGAATTGGCCTCACGTGAATCGTGTCGTGTGTAGGCAATCGGTAATCCTTTTTCGCGAAAACCTGCAAGTAAGCGAAGCATGTGTGACTCTGCATCTGGGTTATTACGACGACCAGTTGGCCCACCCCAATGTTGCAATACGTCAACACCTTTTTGCACATCGACGAGCAGGAGAGCGGTTTCTTTTCCGAATTGGCTGATCATGGGGCAAATGCTACTTGCGACGTGAGTCGCGGGCGGCTGGCATCCAGTTTTCACCAGCCGTGGCATCGATACGTGCAAGAAATTTGTGTCCTACTGGCTCGATGAGCGCGCAGTATTGCTTGGTAAGTTCGGAGCCAAGTGATCGCCAAGCTTTTTCGCTGAGTTCATTGGTTTTATCTTCAAGGTATTCGCGATAGGCGAGACCCGCTTCGTTAATCCGACCATCGGTCACAAATCCACGAACATCTAGAACATCCCACGCTTGCGCAATTTGTGCATCGTCGGCTCCACGACTGCGTGGAATCCAGTCGCCCGGGTAACCCAAGAACGCATCGTGCAAAAGTCCTGCTTGCACACCGCTGATGTCTTCGCTGGCAAGAATGGCGAAGTGTGTGTCGCCACGCCATTCACGGATGCAGTTCACTGCAAGCCATGCACTGAGCACCGGATTGTCGATATTTCGTGGCCAACTTTTGTGTGCGGCGTACACGGTGTGTCCAGCAACGGGCAGTGAATCGGCCGCGTCCCACAATTGAGGAGCAAGTGCGCCAAGTTCGTTGATAATTTCTGGCGCATATTCGCGCAACCCGGCCACTACTGCTTCGTTGCGAACGCGGTATGCGTCTTCAAACGTGGTGTGTTGGCGTGCAACGTCCAAGCACAGATTGATGAATTCTGCACGAATGGAATAAAACGCTGCGGTAACAACATCGTTTCCAGCATTTGCCAGCGGTGCAGAACGAGTGGTGATGTAATAGCCGAGACCGTTGGGTACGCCAAGATCGGTAAACAGCTGTATGCCCTTTGGATCCCAGTAGATCCAGCCAATTAATCGGTGTGAGGCAAGCGATGCTCTGGCACTGAGTGATTGCCAATCGGTCATGTGAGAACCGTAGCAATAGTGCAACAATATGAGCGAACTATGAGCACTCCCAGCCTGTTTAGCGACAAGCGCGAGTTGTTGCCATTTGACGGAAGCGCATTGTTGATTCCGAGATTCCTTTCTTCTGCTGAATCCACAAAATACTTTGCTCAACTCAACGAAGAAACTCCGTGGGAGATGCCAGAAATAGTGATGTTTGGAAAGAAATATCCGCAAGCTGGATTATCCACATGGTTTACCAACACAAAAGTGAGTTATGTGTATTCAGGCATTACTCGCGCGCCACATGCCATGACGCCACTGTTAAACGATGTCATGAATGCTTGCGCGCTGGCTTCTGGCGCAGAGTACAACTCGGTGCTGGTCAACCTGTATCGCGACGGCAATGACAGTGTGAGTTGGCATTCAGATAACGAGGAAATCAACGGAAGCGAACCAACCATTGCCTCGGTCAGTCTTGGCGAAACGCGCAGGTTCGACTTGCGACATAAAGAGTCTGGTGAAACCGTGCGCGTCGACCTGGAAGACGGTTCGTTGCTCGTAATGTCGGGGCTATCGCAGCTCTGTTGGGTGCATCAAATAGCAAAGACGAAGACCAAAGTTGGCCCTCGCATTAACTTGACGTTTCGACGAGTAATTACTTCGCAGCAGCCTTAACACGCTGTGCAGCTTGGATGTGTTCGATGGTGAGACCACAGCAGCCACCAATCAGTTGAACGCCTTTGCCTACCCACTCGCTATAAAACTCTTCAAGTTTTTCTGCGGGAATCACTTCGTTGAAGTTCCAGTCGGGCATTTCAAAATATCCACTGTCAGGGTAAACACCGATTGGGCCAGTAAACCGCTTGCGCACCATTTCGATGGTGTCACTCACCGCTTGAGGTTGCGTGTGCATCACATTGACCACATCGATACCTGTCTCTGGAATGAAATTGATGATGGTTTCAAGTGGAGATTCTTCGGCGAGATTGAAGCTGATGATGTTTCCTGCATCGCTACGTCGTGCTGAAAGCCCAAACCACACGGGCAGACCAGTTGCTTGCGCTGCTGCAAGTGCCAGTGGGGTTCTGTTCTCTTCGTACATCATTTCGAGCATGATGTGATCTACTCCACCGGCCTTCAGTAACTGCGCAAGTTCGTGAAACGATTCGGCCATTTGTGCTGGTGGAGGAGTGCGATCGGGGTCAACCAAGTCAGTTCCTGCAATGTGGGGAACCATGTGCGAAAGCGAGCCTCCAACTACAACATTGCGACCATCAGGAGCCTTGTCACGCGCGCGAAGCGCAGCGTCGACTGCAGTTTTCACAATGTCTTTCACCTTCTCTCCGTAACCCGCAGGAGTGAGCATCATGGAGTTAGCTGCATAGGTATTAGTGGTGATGACGTCGCTACCTGCATGGATGTAGTCGAGGTGAATTTGTGTAAGCAGTTCGCCATTGTTCAATGTTGCGGGGCCACACCATGCTTCTGGGCTCATTTCCACGCCACGACGCTGCAGTTCAGTTCCTGTTGCTCCGTCAAGAATGATGACTTCGCCTGCGTCTAAACGCTGTTTGATTATCTGGTAGCTCATGGTTACGACCTTTTTGTTGAAGCTGCGATTACACCAAGTAGTACGAACACGCTTCCAGCAACGTATCGCTGTACGAATGGAAGAGATTTACCTCGAAGTAGCGGGCCACGCAATGCGCTCGCAAGAATTGCATACAGTCCGTCGGAACACATACCTAAAAGTACAAAGATTGATCCGAGAACGAGTGACTGCAAAGCCGTTGAACCTTTTTCCGTGTCAATGAACTGAGGAAGAAACGACAGAAAGAACAATGCGACTTTTGGGTTGAACGTATTGACAACAATTCCTTGCGTAAAACTTTTGCGTCGTGATAGCGACTTTTGCTCTTGATTGAATGTTGCGGGTTTGCGAGACAGTGTTCGAATTCCGGTGTAGATCAGATAGCCAGCACCAATCCATTTCACTACGCCAAAGGCTGCAGCAGATGCGGCAATCACCGCGGAGAGCCCAAGCGTTGCGGCAACGACATGCATGAAGTTGCCGATCTCTAATCCCGCAACAGCAGCAAGTGCCGTGCTTCGACCATCGGAAATACTGCGATTAATGACGTACAACACCGCAGGACCAGGAATGATGAGCAGTGCCAAGGATGCGATCGCAAACGCGATCATGGAGTCGATCGAGGGCACGAATGCAGACTAGTTCGTTACGGTTTCGTGACAGTTACCCCTTATTACTCGTATTTAAGAGCGTGATCAGTAAAGGTGTTGCTAATAGTTGGTAAATTTCATGCCAAGTTCGATTGAGGAGATTTTATGAAAAAGACCATGGTGAGTGCGCTTGGAGCAATCGCGATTTTGTCAACTGTAACTATGGGCTGCGCAGCCGATGCACCTGATGCAGCGGGTAGCGCGGCTGCTGAAGTACCTGCAGGTGGGTCAACTGCAAACGAAGGCAATTTTGTCAGTGGCACATTGCAGGAATGGAAAGTGGCAGTTGCACCGAATACTGCGACTGCTGGCGAAGTGAAATTCACCATCGAAAACAAGGGAACGATCGGCCATGAGTTTCTCGTGGTGAAGACCGACATCCTGGATGGCAAGATCACGCTTGATGGCGATCACTTCGCTGAACCATCGCCTGGCCTCGAAGTAATTGATGAAATCGGCGAATTCAAACAAGGAACAACAGAGTTGCTGGTGCTCACGTTGGAGCCAGGTAATTACCAGTTGGTATGCAACCTTCCCGGCCACTACGCCGCAGGAATGCATACGACCTTCGTCGTCAGCTGATCTCCGACACCACGCGCCAAAGGCGCGATCGTTAGTCTGTGGGTATGAGAGTTTCTGTAGATATGGGTTCATGCCACGGTCATCAAATGTGTGCCATTGCAGCGCCAGAAGTTTTTGGTAGCGACGAATTGGGCAACGCAACTGTGTTGATTGCTGGTGATATTCCTGCAGAGCTTGAAGGAAAAGCGCGTCGTGCCGAGGCAAATTGCCCGGAGCGAGCAATTATTATTAGCGAATAGTGAACCTGGGGGGTTCGTTATGACCGACACACGCAAGCCAGTTGAGAGTCTGCTTACGGACTACGACATTTTCGAACCGAGCTTTATTGCCAACCCGTATCCGGGATACAGCGAGATTCGTGAATCCGAATGCCCAATTGCGCATACCGATCGCTACCAGGGTTCATGGCTGCCAACACGGTACGAAGATGTTGTTGCACTGGCGCAAGAGTACGAAGTGTTTACTTCGCGTGGCATTTTGGTCATGCCTCCACCTCCTGGTCAGGCCGAAGGCGCTTACGGCGGCGTTGCTGCACCTCCAATTACTTCGGATCCACCAGATCACCATTGGCATCGACGATTGATTCTTCCAGTGTTCGCTCCGCAAGCAGTAGCGAAGTACGAACAAGGAACTAAAGACTTGTGCAATGCATTAATTGATGAGTTCATTGACAAAGGGACAGCCGACGCTGCTGCCGACTACGCGCAGCACATTCCTGTGCGCGTAATTTCGACGATGCTTGGAGTTCCATTTGACATGGAAGAAGAGTTCACCGATTGGGTGCGTGGTGTATTAGAAAATATGCACGATTTAGAGCGACGCAAGCGCAGTCGACAATCAATTATTGAATTCTTTTTGGCTCAAGTTGAAGACCGTAAGAAGAACCCACGCGACAACGATTTGATTACCGAATTATTGAACACTGAAGTTGAAGGCAAGAAAGTCCCTATTGAGTACGTTCTTGGCGTGTGCAACCTGATGCTCGTTGCAGGAATTGACACCACATGGTCGGCAATTGGTTCTGTTATGTGGCACATGGCCCAACACCCAGAACACCGTAAGCAATTGCGCGAAAATGATGACCTGTGGCCAACAGCCATTGAAGAACTGTTGCGTGTGTATGCACCGGTAACTATGGCTCGCATTGTTGATCGCGATATCGAGTTTCAGGGATGCCCAATGAAAGCTGGCGACAGGGTGCTGATGGCATTCCCGGCAGCCAATCGTGACCCGCGTCAGTTTGAGAACCCAGATGAAGTGATTTTGGATCGCGAACATAACCGCCATGTTGCGTTTGGCTCTGGCATTCACCGCTGCGCAGGCAGCAACCTTGCTCGTTTGGAAGTTCGCGTTGCGTTACAAACGTGGCTCGAACGCATTCCTGAGTTTGAACTGGTAGACCCGACCAGTGTTACATGGGCCGGCGGTCAGGTGCACGGCCCACGCAGTTGCATGGTGAAGTTTTAACCAACGAACAAACGTTTTAGTTGGTTGCCTCTTCGGAGTGCACCACATGGTGACCTTCAACATCGATTTTTGGAAGCACGCGGTTGATCCATGCTGGAATCCACCAGTTGCGATTACCTAAGAGTTCCATAGTTGCAGGCACCAACACCATGCGCACAAGGGTTGCGTCGATGAATACTGCAAGTGCCAGGCCAAGGCCAAACAACTTCAATTGACGGTCGTAACCAAGAACGAATGCCGAGAACACGCACACCATGATGAGCGCTGCAGCGGTAATGACTCGTGCAGTTGCCGTTAGGCCATCGGCTACGGCAGAAGCATTGTCACCTGTGCGGTCATATTCTTCCTTCACTCGTGATAACAAGAACACTTCGTAGTCCATAGACAATCCGAACACAATGGCGAACAGCATCATTGGCGCCCAACTTTCAATTGGGCCAGCCTTGCCAACGCCGATCAGGCTCATTCCCCAGCCCCATTGGAAGATGGCGACAAGTACACCGTAAGCAGCACCAATGGAAAGCAAGTTCATGATGACTGCCTTCAATGGAACGAGCAAACTGCGGAATACAGCCATGAGCAACAGGAATGAAAGCGAAAGAACGCCAAGGAACAGGTACGGCATACGACTGCCGATGGAGTCTGCGAAGTCCACGCCTGCAGCAGTGAAGCCTCCAACTTTTGCTTCAACACCAGTTTGTGGAATGACGTTTGAGCGCAAGTTGCGAATCAGTTCTTCAGTCTTTACGTCTTGCGGGGAGGTGGTTGGGTAAGCCATGACGAGCGAAAGACTTCCGTCTTGCGAAGCCGGCATGCCTTGTGCAAATGCAACACCTTCGGTGGCATTCAACGTGTCGACAAAAGTTTGCAATGCTTCTGGAGTTTTTGCTGCATCGCCTTGCACGGTAATAAAGAGTGGCCCGTTGAATCCAGGTCCGAAACCTTCAGCCAACATGTCGTACGCGCGGCGAACGGTGGTGGACTCCGGTGCATTTCCATTGTCACCAAAACCCAGGCGAATTGAGGCGAGTGGCGCAGCGAGAACAAGCAAAATTGCTGTTGCGCTGAGCGCTGCGGTCCATGGGCGACGTTGAATAAAGCGACTCCAGCGATACCAGAAGGTGAGCTGCTTTGCCTTTGGCGTTTTACGTGGAATATGGCGTCGAAGTGGCTTGATTGCAAAACTGAGTGCGGTGATGACAACAACTGCAATCACTCCAATGAGTGCGAACGTTGGTGTTTCGGTAATGACAGCAAGCAATGCAGAAACAATGAAGGCAACGAGTGAAATGAGTGCCGCCCAGGTGGTCACGCCAATGCGATGCTTTGCCATTGCGAGAAGCGAAGGCAACAGTGTGATGCTTGCGAGCATCATGATGAGCACGCCGACAACTGCGCCAATGGCGAGTCCGCGAGCAAATGCAAGTCCCATGACGAACAATCCGAGGAGCGAGATGATGACGGTGATGCCCGCGAAAATGACCGCACGACCCGAAGTGTCTACGGCATCGACCACCGCCTCTTCTACGGTGAGTCCTTCGGCTAAACCTTCGCGGTAGCGAGTAACGATGAACAGTGCATAGTCAATACCGACGCCAAGGCCAATCATGGCAACAAGTGATGTCGTGAAGTCAGGCATCGGTACGACGTGGCTCAAGATGATGGCAAGCGATGAGCCCACTCCAAGACCAATGAGTGCGGTGCCAATCGGCAGACCCATTGCAAGCACAGAACCAAATGCAAGAACCAAAATGATCATTGCAGCGAGTAATCCGTAAATCTCAGAGGCTGGCATTTCGAAACCAGCAAAGACGTTTCCGCCGTATTCCAATTTCAGACCATCAATATGAACTGCCTTACCCATGTCTTGAATTTGTGTGGATAGCGACATGATTTCGGACTGGGAACGAAGGGAAACATCGAGCGAAGCAAAACCAGTTGTGCCTGCCTGGTTGATTTGACCCTGTGCAGTTTCGCTGAATGGTGAAACAACGGTTACGCCAGGAAGTGATTCAACGTTGTCAAAAAAAGGCGTGAGCGCTGCAACTACGTCATCGGAGTTGACACCATTTGCAGATGAGAACACGATGTCGCCTGAGAAGCCGGCCTTGTTTGGGCTGTTTGCCTCAAGCAGCTTCTGCACATCGTTGGCTTCACTTTTTGGAAGTTCGAATTGGGTGCTGAAGTCGCTGCCCATTTTTCCTGACAGCATGCCAACGATGACAAGCAGAGGAATCCAGATTCCGAACACCATGATTCGGCGATGACGAACGCTAAAACGAGCGAGTGCAGCAAGCATGTGAGGGGGCTTTCTGTGCAAGGCCAACAGGGGGTCGGCTCAGTGGACTATTAGATAGTAATTGGCGCTAATTGCTTGAGGTCGGATTGAGGGCGTGAAATTAGTTACGCCAAGTAACACCAGTTGGCCATTCGCCAACTCCACCGTCTTCCATGAGCATGCCAGTGAGGTCACGATTGGTGTGACGCGAACGCCACACCAACATGTCCTGCGCCATGGTGAGCACTCGTGACGGATCGGTAAACGTGGTGCGCCACGTTGGGTCAGTAGCAAGATCAAATGCCAACCATGTTCCATCACCGAATTGCACATATGCCTTGTCGTCGTAACGTCGAACTGCGAGGTTCTGTTTTTCTAGTCGTTGATCCCACGGCCAATTCCGTTCGCCCATGCGAATGAAATAGTGACGCCAGTCGTATTCGTAAGATGCTGCATCTCGCCAATGGGGAAGCGGTTCACCACGCAAAAACGGAGTGAGCGGCAAACCATCGCATTGCTTCGGCACGGGTTGACCGAGTGCTTCTGCAATGGTTGGCACGATGTCAACATTTTCAGTGAACTCTGTGACTTCGGTTCCGTGCTGTGAAGAATGCTGAGGGTCACGGACGATTCCAAGAATGTGGTAGCTCTGATCGAAGAATCCAAGTTTCTCTTTTAGACCATGATCGCCTAATTGCTCGCCGTGATCTGCAGTCACAATGATGACGGTGTTTTCCCACATGCCAAGTTCGACCAAGGTGTCCCACACTCGACCAAGTTGTTCATCAACATCGCCGATCATGCCGTAGTACTGCGCAATCATGTGCCGAACTTCTGACTCATCAGTCGGTGCTGCCGCGCCTGGAATTTGCAAAGCGAAATCGTGAAATGGATGACGTTCATCTGATGGGCTAATTGGCATTGGCACATCTGCTGGGTCGTATGCACTTGACCATTTTCCTGCAGCGGAATATGGCGGGTGCGGGCGAAGGTAACTGGCGTGTGCAAACCACGAACCGTTTTGTTCGCGTAACCATGCAAGAAAGTGATCGGTCAGAAACGCCGACATTCCGAACTCCGCAGGACGCGATGGTTCGCCGAGTAACGCTTGCTGCGCATTCATCGGAACATCGAAGCCATTGGCGCGCAGGTGTTCGATCCACAATGTGTGAGGTTCGGGAAGAAAGAGCTTGCAGTCAAAACCTGGAAGCACTTCTTCATACGTGTTCAATCGAGAATCGTTTGAGTCTGCGACATCTCGGGGGTCGATTGCTTGGTCGGTATAACCAAATAGAACAGGTTCGTATCCGGCGCGTTGCGCAAGCAGCGCAACATTGTCAAATCGTCCATCGAGTGGTGTGCCGTTGGCAACGACGCGATGATTCATTTGATACATGCCCGTGTACAAACTGGCGCGCCCAGGGCTACATGGAGCACATTGGCTGTAGTGCTTGGTGAGGCGCACGCCCTGTTGCGCGAGCCGATCAAGATTTGGCGTTCGAACGAGTGGATGACCCGCAATGGATAAACAATCTGCACGGAATTGATCCAAAGTTATGAGCAGGACATTCGGCTTCATTGAGTGTGAAGCGTAGTGTGATTGTTATGAATTCTGCTGAGCGCACCACCGTGATGGTTGATGCTGGCACGGGAGTTGCACTGCGTACGGTGCGCTGGGGAAATCCCGCAGACTCGGTGTTTGCTCCGTTGGTGCTCATTCATGGGCTGGCTTCAAACGCAATGTTGTGGGAGGGAGCGGCCCTTGAGTTAGCTGCCCTTGGTCATGCAGTCGTGGCGGTTGATTTGCGCGGGCATGGTTTGAGCGAAAAACCCGACGATGGATACGACATGGTGTCGGTGACAAACGATGTTGTTGGCGTCTTGCACAAACTTGCCGCAGATGGTTACGAGCGACCTGTCGTCATCGGTCAATCGTGGGGTGGCAACGTGGTAGTTGAGCTTGCACATGTGCACCCCGAACTTGTTCGCGGGGTGGTCGCTGTTGACGGCGGGTTCTTAGAACTGCAAACACATTTTCCACAATGGGAAGAGTGTTCAGTTGCTCTTCGTCCACCAAATTTACTGGGCACTCCTGTTTCACGGATGCGCGGATATATGGAAGGTGCGCACCCTGATTGGCCAAAGACAGGCATCGACGGCTCGATGGCCAATTTCGAACACCTGCCTGATGGAACTATTCGACCATGGCTTACCTTGGAGCGCCATCTGATGGTGTTGCGTGGATTATGGGAACACAAGCCGACACATATATATAACGACATATCCGTGCCGGTGATGTTTGTTCCCGCAGAAGGCCCGGGCGGTGTGTTTTCAGAAACAAAACGCCACGCCGTTGAGCACGCATTGCACAATGTGCCAACAGTTCGGGTTGAATGGTTCAGTCCCGCAGATCACGACTTGCATGCACAACACCCTGTGCGTTTTGCGCAAGTTGTGCATACAGCAACAACAGATGGGTTCTTTTCATGACGCTTCCACGCATTTTGGTCATTATGGGTTCTGGCGAAACTGCGCCAACCATGGTGCCAACCCATCGTCTTATTTCACGCATGTTGCCAAACCCTGCGCGTGCAACACTGCTTGACACGCCGTACGGGTTTCAAGAAAATGCACCTGAACTCGCTTCAAAAGCAGTGGAGTATTTCAACACCAGTATCAATATGAAATTGGATGTTGCTGGGTTGACGCAATTAGTAGACGCAGATGCGCTGACTGTTGAGCGCGGTTTGCAATTGGTAGCAGATGCTCATTATGTATTTGCGGGCCCTGGTTCGCCAACGTATGCATTGCGCCAATGGAGCGGAAGTCCACTCGCTGGTTTGCTGGTGAAGAAGCTGCGCGACGGTGGAGTAGTCACGTTTGCGTCTGCTGCTGCACTGACGCTTGGCAGATTCACACTTCCCGTGTACGAAATTTATAAAGCCGGAGCTAACCCATATTGGTTAGAGGGTTTGAACATTCTCGGCGAAATTGGCGTTAATGCTGTTGTTATTCCGCATTACAACAATGCTGAAGGTGGGCATCATGACACTCGTTTTTGTTACATGGGCGAACGTCGCCTTTCAGTAATGGAAACAGAGCTTCCCGATGACGTTTACGTGTTGGGTGTAGACGAACACACAGGCATCATGCTTGACCTCGATGCAAATACTGCAACAGTGGTGGGCAAAGGAGTGGTCAGCCTGCGCTTGCGTGGAGCCACTACCGAAATTGCAAGTGGTGAAGTTTTCTCAATTGATCGCTTGCGTAACCCATGGTCGGATGCAGTTACGTCAACAGTTGCCGCAACTCCTACTTCAGCACCTGCGGTGGTTGAAACGGTTGATAGCAACTTGCGCCAAGCAACTGATCGACTCAACGATGCATTTGCTACTGCGCTTAATGAAGGAAATGCAGATGCCGCAGCACGTGCTGCACTGGAGTTAGATGATGCAATTGCGGGTTGGTCTGCAGACACGTTGCAAAGCACTGACGCAGAATATGCGCGCAGCGTATTGCGCAGCATGGTGACACGTCTGGCAGGTGCGGCGACTGGTGGGTTACGTGACCCGCGCGAAGTTGTTGGGCCATTCGTGCAGATTCTGCTTGACCTACGTGCGCAGGTGCGCGCCGATAAGCGATTCGATTTGTCCGACATGATTCGCGATCGATTCGCTGAAATCAAGGTTGAAGTACGCGACACCCCGCAGGGCGTTGAATGGGGCTTCCGCCAAGAGGATTAGATGGTGGTGGTGGTGAGGTCGTCACCAAGCACGATTTCACCATCGAAATACTTCGCCGCAAATGCGCGCCATTCATCTTCTTGACCTGGCTGCATTGAAGGAACGTAGTGCGTAAGGATCAGTTTCTTGATTCCAGCCTTCGTTGCTGTTTGTGCAGCCTGCTCAACTGTTGAGTGGTAGTCCAAAATGTCGAGGAATCGCTTGTTTTTGACGAGCTTGACCAAGTCTTCACGGATCACGGTCTGCACGTAGGCATCAGCACCTGCACAAATTTCGTCCAGGGTGTCGCACGGAATGCCATCGCCACCAAGCACGACTGACTTGCCATCGTGCTCTAAACGGAATGCAACTGTTGGCTCAACTGGTTGGTGATGTGTGCGTGCAACTTTTACTTGTACATCGCCAATTGCAAATGTTGCTCCAGGCTTCACTTCGGTAACTACGACTTTTGGCTTATAGGTAAGTGTGTCGGTGTGGTGTGCAAGACGATATGAAATGTCTGGTGCAAGCATCATCAAAATTCCGTCCACCACGGTTTGGGTTCCCGGAGGGCCGTACACATTGAGCGGTGTTTCAATGCCGGTCATAACCCAATGGCTCGTGATGACATCATTCAAATCGGTGATGTGGTCGCTGTGTAGATGGGTGATAAGCACTGCATTCAATAACACGGGCAATGTGCCCGCACCTGCAAGGCGCATGACAACTGCTCGACCAGCATCAACGAGGATGGTTTGTCCACCTGCTCGAACCAATGTTGCTGGCCCGCCTCGACGCGCGTCGGGTATTGGGCTTCCAGTTCCAAGCAGCGTGATTTCCATTTTGGTGTCCTTTACAAAGGTGTTGATGCGATGAATGAATTGATGAGCGCGGCGAGCTCTTCGCCTTTGTCTTCTTGAACGAAATGTCCTCCGCCTTCGATGGTGACGTGTGGTTGACCAAGTGCCCCAGGAATCAATGTCATAAACGGCTTTGCTCCACCCTTGGTGACTGGGTCTTTGTCGCCAAAGCAGCACAACACTGGACGCTCAAACTTCTTCAGTATTTCCCATGCAGCAACATTGTCGTTGTGAGCAGGGTCGGAAACTGATGTTGGAACAAACGAAGGGAAAATTCGCGCGCCGGCTTTGTAGGTGTCGTCGGGGTATGGCGCATCGTATGCAGCGATAGTTGCTGCACTTAAGTCTGTTGCGCTGCCGCCATTGACAATTGTGCCAATTGGGAACACTTTTGAATTCTGAGAGAAGTCACGCCAAGCAATAAATGCATCGGTTGGTGGCTGTTCGCCAGTTGGAAGACCGGTGTTGCTCACCACAATGCGTGAAAAACGCTCGGGTTCTGCTGCGACGAGGCGCAGTCCAACAAGCCCGCCCCAGTCTTGGCCAAAGAATGTGGTCTTGCGAATGGACAAGTGATCAAAGAGCAACTCTGCCATCCATTGCACGTGGCGTGAATACGAATAGTCAGTCATTTCGGTTGGTTTGTCTGATTTTCCAAAACCGACAAGGTCTGGGGCAATCACGCGGTGGCCTGCTGCAACCAGTATGGGAATCATTTTGCGGTACAGGTACGACCACGATGGTTCGCCGTGCATGAGGAGCACGATGTCGCCCTCGCGCGGACCCTCATCTATGTAATGAACACGAAGTTTTCCGCCATCAAGATCGTTGATCTCCACATAATTTGGAGCGAAGGGATAATCGGCAAGATTGGCGAACCGATCATCGGGTGTGCGTAGTGCTTTCATTGAAGTGCCTTTCGAATCGACTCGGTAAGTACTGACTTAATGGCCAGAACTGACATTTTTTGGTCTGAGCGCATCATGTCGTAGTACTCAAATGTGGTTAGTGAATCGATGATGGCCACTGCAACTTGCTGTTGCTGTTTGTCAAACACCGAAAGTTCCTCGGCGAAGTGTTTGATGATTTGAGTACGAAGCAATTTTCGCCCAAAAACAAGTTGGTTCTTGATGATCGGATTCTTGAATGCAAACGATCGTGCCGCTGGAGCAATCTTTTCGTTCATGGTGTAAATACGAACGCGCTGATTGACGAAGTTTTCTATCTTCGTATCAAGTGAACCGACACCTGCATCATCGATGAGTGCATATTCAATTTCCTTCGAAAATGCCAAGTCACACACCGAGCGGTACAGGTCGTTAACGTCATCGAAATATCGAAAGATAGATCGCTCCGAAAGTCCTGCTTTGCTCGCAATGAGCGCTGCACTGATTTCAGTCTCTCCATTTTCAATGAGACCAAGCAGTGCGTCAACAATGTCTTGTCGATTGCGTTCGCGACGCAGACTTCGACCGTCAACTGCAGATACCGGAATGCTGGTCATTGGGTTATGAAGTGATTCCGTCAATTGAGGCGGAAAGCGTCATTGCATAACTCTCACCAGAAGAAAGTCCATTGATCGATGTAACGAGCGCATCTGCTTCTTGCTCGGTTGCAACGTGAACAAATTGCACAGTGTCGTAGTTGCGACCGTCACCAATAATGGTGCCTTCGGCGCGCATGCCAACTGCGTTCGGTAATGAACTGAGGACTTGTTCGCGGTCTGATGCTTGGCGAACTACCATGACAATGTTGCGCAAGCCAAAATCTTGTGGTCGAGTCCGAGTGTCAAGCGCTTCATCCACCGGCCTGCAACACACGATGGTGGTGCGCTTCATGCCGGCCGCTTTGTGTTCGTGCTTTTCGGCGAAGTCTTTTCGTTGCTGCATATCAATGAATGATTTGCGTGTTGCATAGCGAACGATGGCAATGCGATCCCAGTCTTCATCACCGATGTGATTCTTCGTTACGTCAGCAACGAACACAATGTCTGCGCCAATTTTGTTCAAGATTGACGCAGGGTTGTACTTGTCGTCAGCTTCGCGACCACTCACTTGTGGTGCATCGGTGCTGCTGTACTGCGCAACTTCGTGATACTTCATCAGGTTGACCATGAAGATCGGTCCGTCTTGTTCTGGGGGCGTAGTTGCGAGCTTCGCGGCGTAATCCAAGTCAATTCGGCCGTATTTGTGCTTGAGATTTGGTGTTTCTTCTGCAGACATCGTTTCCCCCTTGATGTGTTTTGACAGACTCTATGACAAAACATAGAGTCTGTGCAAGGGGGCAAATCTCATGAGTCAGTACGAGCCGGGCTTCACAGGCAAGATCGCTAACACCTATCAGGAGTCAACTCCTTCGTGGCCTGAGTTGCCGAAGGCACTTGGTGGACCAAACGTGATCACCATTGTGTTTGACGACATGGGCTTTGCGCACCCCAGTTGTTTCGGAAGCGAAATTCCAACTCCAAACATCGATTCACTTGCTGCAACTGGGCTGAGGTACACGGGTTTTCACACCACGGCGTTGTGCTCACCATCGCGTGCATCATTGTTGACAGGACGTAATCATCACTCGGTTGGCATGCGCGGAGTGTCGAACTGGAATACGGGGTTCCCAAACATGCGTGGCGGAATTTCTCCACGTGCAGGAACTATTGCTGAAGTGTTGCGCACACAGGGTTATGCAACTTTTTGTGCAGGCAAGTGGCACTTGGCTCCAATGGAAGAGTGCACTGCAGCAGGCCCTCACCACAATTGGCCGTTGCAAAAAGGCTTTGATCGCTTCTACGGATTTCTTAATGGTGAAACTGACCAGTTCTATCCAGAACTCACACAAGACAATCAGCACATTCTTCCTCCGCGTACTCCGGAAGAGGGATATCACCTCACCGAAGACTTGATTGATCAATCGACGACATGGATTCGTGACTTGGTGTCGGTTCGACCAGACCGCCCGTTCTATTTGTACTTAGCCTTCGGCGCGCAACACGCACCACACCATGCACCAGATTCGTACTTAGCGAAATGGCGTGGCAAGTTTGACGAGGGTTGGGATGTACATCGCGACCGAGTGTTTGCACGACAGAAAGAAATGGGAATTATTCCTCCAGACACCACACTTGCCATGCGCAACCCTGGCGTTCGCCCATGGGTTGAATTGACGAAGAACGAGCAATTGTTTGCGTGCAGACTGCAAGAAGCGTTTGCAGCGATGCTTGATCACACTGACGCGCAAATTGGCAGACTGCTTGCATTTTTAGAAGAGCGCAAAATGTCTGACAACACCATGATTGTGTTGCTCTCTGATAATGGTGCAAGCCGCGAAGGCGGACCGCAAGGCGTAATGGATGAGTGGAGCTTCTTCAACAACGAATGGGAAAATGTTGACGAAATTGTTGCCAACAGGCTTGACTACATCGGCACGAAGAAGGCGCACTCGAACTATCCGTGGGGCTGGTCGCAAGTCGGTAACACACCTAGTCGTTGGTACAAGTCGCAAACATACGGTGGCGGAATTCGTGACTCACTGATCATCAAGTGGCCAAAGGAAATTGCCGACCCTGGTGCAGTGCGCACTCAGTTCTGCCACATTTCCGATATCGCATCTACCGTGTACGAATCGCTGGGTGTTGAGCAGCCCAAAACATTGAATGGTCATGAACAAATGGCAATGCACGGTGAAAGCCTGCGCTACACATTTGGTGGACCAGTGCAGGGAACGAAGCGCGGGCCACAGTATTTCGAGATGATGGGTCACCGTGCCATTTGGTCGGAAGGCTACAAAGCAGTCACATTCCATGACCAAAACGTGCCGTACGAAAACGACACCTGGGGTTTGTACAACCTGAACGAAGACTTCTCGGAAATGCACGACCTGTCGTCAAAAGAACCTGAGCGTCTAAAGAAGATGATTGCGTTGTGGTGGGAAGAAGCAGAAAAGTACGGAGTGCTTCCACTTGATGACCGTGGCATTGAAATATTCGGCAGCAAGTCTCGTCCTGGTTCGCCGCACTACGGCAATACATATACGTATTATCCGCCAATCGCCCACATTCCGTCCGATGCCTGCCCGATGTTGAGCGGCCGTGCGTGGACCTTTACGGCAGAGATTGAAGTGGGAAGTGCGCCGCTTGAAGGTGTCATTTATGCACGCGGTGGACACAATATTGGACATTCCATGTTCGTTCGCAACGGCGAACTGCACTTCTATTACAACGCACTTGGCAAGCATCAACGCGTCGGCGCGGCTATTACGTTGAAGCCAGGAAAGCACTCGCTTGCTGCGCGATTTGATCGCGAAGGTGAAACCGGGACCATCACGTTGATGGTTGATGGAAAAGATGTGGGAAGTGTGCACATTCCAAAGATCATGAGAATTTTGGGAAGCATGGGAATGGACTTGGGGTGCGACCGCTTGTCGCCAGTATGTCCGGACTATGTCGCGCCATTTCCATTTACGGGAAAGATTGAGAAAGCGACTTTTGAAATTCGTAGCCGTCCAACAAAAATTGACGAGCAGGCAGAAATGCGTGCAGAAGCAGCAAAGGAATAGCAATGTCGAACGAACTCATCATTGACTCACTGCAACGCCGAATGAAAGCGTTGCATTCGTTGTATGACCAGGCTCTCAGCACCATGACGCTTGATCATGTGAATCATTTCGAACGTGAGGGTGTGTTGCCAATTGCATTCAGCCTGTTTCA
>ENA-OUVC01000829-OUVC01000829.1-marine-metagenome-genome-assembly--contig:-NODE-829-length-19207-cov-4.647831_pt1 | contig 19207 bp, 19 predicted proteins | sample MGYA00248622_ERZ508571 | MGnify/ENA primary metagenome ERZ508571 (study PRJEB26236, sample SAMN06267175) | marine metagenome | isolation source: Columbia River Estuary | place: USA:Columbia River Estuary... | reverse complement strand
CAGATTTCTGGTGATGAGTCCGAGAGTCAGGTAGTTGCGCGGATGGTGCAGTTGATGGAGCGCGTCGGACGACAAGAAGGCCTCAATCAGTCTCAGGACCTTGTTGGGTTTTCGCCCTACAAAACACTGGTTATTGCGTCGATGATTGAGCGGGAAGCAAAGACAGAAGGAGATCGCGCCAAGATCGCTCGCGTGATCTACAACAGACTTGAACTTGGCATGAAACTGCAGATTGACGCAACGTTGTACTACGCGGCTCCCGAAGGTTCGACGTTTACTCAGGCAAAAGAACTCGACACGCCGTACAACACGTATTTGTACAAAGGTCTGACTCCGACGCCAATAGCGAATCCTGGTCGTGCCTCTATTGCGGCTGCGCTTCACCCCGCACAAAATCCGTTACAAAATGACCCAATCTGTAAGGGCGTTGCAAAACCATGTCGCTATTTGTTCTATGTGTTGTCGGACAAAGACGGCAACCACACATTTGCTGCGACGCTTGCGCAGCACGAAGCAAATGTTGAAGCATCGCGGGCTGCAGGGTTGTTGCCATGACACTTGAAGTAGCAGCAATTATCGGTGATCCAGTTGTACAGAGTTTGTCACCGGCAATGCATAACGCTGTATTTCATCAACGAAAACTTGACTGGACTTATGTAGCAATGGAAGTGCGCGAAGACGCACTCACTGGAGTTTTGCAAACACTTGGCGGCACGAGCATCAAAGCATTCTCGGTGACCATGCCACACAAAGAAGCAGTGTTTGAAATGTTGTCTAGCGTGTCAAGCAATTTGGGAGAAGTAGACGAGTCTGCACAGGCAGCGCGGTCTGTCAACACCATTGCCATCAGATCTGGTCGGATGTTTGGCTCAAACACCGATGGCGACGGATGTTGCAATGCAGTTGAGCAGGCTGGCATGGGCATAGCTGGCTCGCGCGTTGTGGTGATTGGCGCAGGTGGTACTGCGAGAGCAGTAGTTGTAGCACTCGCTCGACGTGGTGCAAGTGATATTGCGGTCATCAACCGCACAGAGTCGCACGCACGCGATGCCGTTGCATGCGCTGATGTTGCGCGCATTGGTTCGGTTGATGACATTGCAACTGCAAATATTTTGATTAATGCGACTTCTGTCGGCATGGGCAGTCAAGAATCTCCTGTTGATGCTGCTCGTTTACATTCGTCCCTCGTAGTGCTTGATGCGGTGTATCAACCACTCGAGACAACGTTGCTGCGAAACGCCAAAAATGCTGGCGCTGTGACGGTGGATGGTTTGTGGATGTTGGTGCATCAAGGCGCATTACAGCAACTTGCGTGGTTCGATGAGATTGGTGATGTGCAATTGATGCGTCAGGCCGCGCTCGACGAATTAGCGAATCGTGCTCTGCACGGCCCTAAATAGCCGCGCTCATAAATAGCCATAGTCGGCGCTCACACCACAGGTAGCCTGTATGTATGTTGCGTTACTTGACCGCAGGCGAAAGCCATGGCCAGGCCCTTGTGGTCATTGTTGAAGGTTTGCCTGCAGGGCTTGAGGTCACCGCAGAGCAGATACAAACTGAACTTGCGCGTCGGCGACTCGGTTATGGGCGCGGGCCACGACAGCGCTTTGAAGAAGATGAGATCGTATTGCTCGGTGGAATTCGACATGGTCGCACTCTTGGTTCGCCTGTTGCAATTGAAATCAAGAATAGTGAGTGGTCGAGGAGCGATGTGTGGCACGAAGAAATGTCGCCTGCCCCTGGCAAGACCAAAAAACCACTCACACAGCCGCGTCCCGGTCATGCCGACCTCACGGGTATGCAGAAATACGGATTTGATGATGCCCGCGATGTGTTGGAGCGAGCCAGTGCGCGCGAGACGGCAGCACGTGTGGCCGCGGGCGCTCTCGCAAAAATTTTTCTGGGAACTATTGGCGTCGAAATTCTGTCGCACGTAGTGCAAATGGGAAGCGCGCGCAACACCACGGCTGTACGTCCATTGATGAGCGACTTGGCATTGGTTGATGAATCTCCCGTGAGGTGCTTTAACAAAGAATCTGAGGCACAGATGATTACTCAGATCGAGGCAGCGGCAAAAGATGGCGACAGCCTGGGTGGGATCGTTGAAGTGCTTGCTTATGGAATGCCAGTCGGTTTGGGAAGCTACGTGCACTGGGACCGCAAGCTAGACGGTCTTTTGGCCCAAGCGATGATGAGCATTCAAGCAGTGAAGGGTGTAGAGATCGGTGATGGTTTTGAAGTTGCCGGACGACGGGGCAGCGAAGCGCACGACCCAATCATTTGGGATGAGTCAAATCAGTCGTATCGACGTGAGAGCACCTTGGCTGGCGGTACTGAGGGAGGAATGACAACTGGCGAGTTGCTGGTTGTTCGCGCAGCAATGAAACCACTCGCGACACTAAATCGACCAACGATGAAGACTGTTGACACAGTGACTAAGCAAGAAGTGGTCAGTTTCAAGGAACGAACCGATGTCACTGCGGTTCCTGCGATGGGCGTTGTTGCCGAGACGATGGTTGCTCTCGTGCTTGCTAATGAAGCGCAACGAAAATTTGGTGGAGACTCAGTGACCGAATTTGTGCGCAATGCTCAGGCATCTGCTGCATCGTTGAAGTGAGCGTTTCAACTGCCCTGCCTATGAACGCGCAACCATCGACGACAAAATCTGGTGTGGTAGTGCTCGTGGGTGTGATGGGAAGTGGTAAGTCAACTGTTGGCGCAGGTATTGCTCATGTTTTGCAGTGTTCGTTCGTAGATCTCGATGTTCAGATTACAAAGTCAGCAAAATGCACCGTCAGCGAGATTTTTGCGCGCGGAGGCGAGACCGAATTTCGCGCCATCGAAACAGATGTGTTAGCGACGGTGTTGGCTGACGCATGCGCGCAGATTGCTCAGCAGGAAGCACGTTCTGTGGTGGTGGCCACTGGCGGTGGTGCGATCATCTCGCAGGTCAATAGAGACAGAATTGCTGCTGCTGCCGATCACGTGATTTGGTTGGATGCGCAAATAGATGATTTGGTGAAGCGAACCTCGTCCTCAAAAACTGCAAGACCACTTCTTGCAAATAATCCACAACAAGCGTTGAGCACTCTGAGCAGTGAACGGTCCGGATTGTATGAGCAGGTCGCAACCGCAAAGATCGACACCACCGGCATGCGAATTGACCAAGTGATTGATGCTGTTGCACAATTGGTTCGTCCAATGGCGGCAAAATGAGTCGCCAACAAATAACCGTGCAATTGGGTGAGCGTTCGTATCCAGTGATTGTTGGTGCTGGCGTGCGAGTCGAACTCAATTCGGTATTGCCAGCAACGGCGCGCCGCGCGGTGATCGTGACGCAGCAATCCATCCCAATTCAGGTAGAGACCGATATTCCAAGCACCACGGTGGTGATAGGCGACGGAGAACAACATAAGACGATGGCCACTATTGAGCATGTCGTGCGTCAATTTGCTGCTGCTGGGCTCAATCGCAATGATGTCGTCATCGGAGTCGGTGGAGGTTTAGTCACGGATGTTGCTGGCTTTGCAGCAGCATCGTGGCATCGAGGTACTCCAGTCGTGCATGTGTCAACCTCTCTCGTCGGCATGGTTGACGCTGCTATTGGTGGCAAAACTGGTGTCAATTTGCCAGAAGGCAAAAATTTAGTCGGTGCTTTTTGGCAACCTCACGCAGTGTTGTGCGACACCGATGCATTGGCAACATTGCCAGAACGAGAGTTGCGATGTGGCTATGGAGAGATGGCGAAATATCATTTTTTGACAGGCGACGACTTGCTGGCGATGGATCGCACTTTGCGTATTGCGCGTTGCGTACAGATCAAGGCCGACATTGTGGCGAGTGATGAGCGTGAAGGGGGACGTCGGGCTGTGCTCAACTACGGGCACACACTTGGGCATGCACTCGAAATTGCGACTGGATTTGACATCGCACACGGAGAGTCAGTTGCCGTTGGAATGATCTTTGCCGCACATCTTGCGCATATTCTTGGGCGGATTGACGAAGAGAGAGTTGCATACCATCAGCAGGTTGTGTCGGGTGCTTACGGTTTGTCAACCGCACTACCGCGAGATTGTCGTGCAGAGGACTTGATGGCGTTGATGATGGCCGACAAAAAGGCTCTGCATGGTCTGACTTTCGTCTTGGATGGTCCCAACGGAGTTGAACTCGTTGCGGATGTTTCGACTAAAGCAGTGACTCAGGCATTCAGTCGCATGGAAGTACGCTAAGAACATGGCACGTGAGAACAAGATCCTGCTGTTAAACGGTCCGAATCTCAATCTGCTCGGATCCCGTGAGCCAGAGATTTATGGCACGGCAACGCTCGAAGATCACATCGCCGTGGCATCACAAGCAGCAGTTGCAGCAGGTTTCACGCTAGATGCGTTTCAGAGCAACAGCGCTTCAGAGTTGGTGAACAAGATCCACGATGCTCGCTCCAAGTACTCGGCGATCATTATTAACCCTGGTGCGTTTACGCATTATGCGTGGAGCATCTCTGATGCACTCAACGCTTTTGATGGCCCAGTTGTTGAAGTGCATATCTCGAACCCTCAATCGCGTGAGTCGTGGCGACACACGAGCGTTGTCGCGCCTGTCGCGATAGGAACAATTGCTGGATTCGGTCAGCAGAGTTATGTGCTTGGTGTGCAAGCAATTGCGCATTACCTCGAACATAATTAGTTGAAGGTTTGCGGCCTTGAACTCGACACAGTTTCATAACTCGTCGTTGGCCTTTTCGAAATTGCAGCCGTTATTGGTAAACGATCGATTGCAGCGTGCTTTTGATGTAGCCAAAGATGCATTTGGGGTGAGTGCACTCGTTGTCGTCTCTATGGACAACATTCGTTGGCTCACAGGATTCACTGGATCAACAGCAACGCTTGTAGTAAAAAACAATGACGCGGCGTTGATTGTTGATGGGCGATACACACAACAAGCAATCGATCAGCTTCGTTTGGCAGGTGCTGCGGCGAGGGTGGTCGAAGCTCGAACACAGTCTCTGCAGATAGATCAACTTTCGCGAGAACTTTTGGGTGTGAAGTCATGCGGCTTTGATTCGAGCGAAATCACGATGCTCAACTTCGAGATGATTGATGCGCAGAGTGACTGTTCGTTTATTGCTGCGAATGGTGTGGTGCAACAGTTGCGTCGAGTTAAAACAGAAGCCGAAATTGAGCGTATGCAGTTGGCGGCGCACGCAACAGATCTGGCCTTGACCGATGTGCAATCGATGCTTGAAGATGCAGTGTTGACGCAAATATCTGAACGAGATGTGCGAGACGAATTGGAGTACAAAATGCGCCGTTACGGCGCCGATGGTCCGAGTTATGAAACGATCGTGGCAACGGGTGAGAACTCTGTCAAACCCCATCATCGTCCTACCAGCACCATTATTCGTGAGGGTGATTCGGTGGTCATTGACGTGGGTGGTCTGGTGGATGGGTATCACTCCGATATGACACGCACGTTTTTGATCGGTCAAGTTGCTCCTGAACTCGCTGCGATCCATGATCTTGTGTTGCGTGCGCAACGTGAAGGAGTGCTGGCCGTGCGACCAGGTGTGAGCGGTGCGTCGATTGATGAGGTTTGTCGAAGCATCATTACGCAGGCTGGCTACGGACCAGATTTCATTCACAGCACCGGACATGGCGTTGGACTGCAAATTCACGAAATGCCGTGGGTGCGCTCAGACTTCATCGAACCCTTGCAGTGTGGCGAGGTAGTGACCGTAGAGCCAGGGGTCTATCGTGTAGGTGTTGGAGGAGTGCGGATAGAGGATTTGATTCTTGTAACCGCAACATCCAGCCAAACCCTCACCCTGAGTCAGAAAGAATCTTTGTGCCTGCCATCTCGACGAATGATCTGAAAAACGGAGTTTCCCTCAACATCGATAACACGTTGTACACCGTTGTCGAATTTCAACACGTAAAACCTGGCAAGGGTGGAGCGTTCGTGCGCACCAAATTGCGCAACCTCCGCACGGGCAACATGCTCGAGCGCACGTTTAACGCTGGCATCAAAGTTGAGCAAGCCATTCTTGACAAGCGCGACATGCAGTTTTTGTACAAAGATGGTGATGACTACGTTTTTATGGACAACGTAACTTACGATCAATTGACGATCAAGCCTGTAGCTCTTGGTGACGCAGCTGATTACTTGATTGAGAACGCGGTAGCGATGATCGCAAGTTACGGCGACGAAATCGTCAGCGTTGAAATTCCGCCTTCAGTTGAGCTCGAAATTGCATTCACCGAGCCAGGTATGCAGGGAGATCGAGTGTCTGGTGCACGCAAGCCAGCGACGTTGCAGACAGGCAAAGTAATTCAGGTTCCGTTGTTCGTCAACATTGGCGACCGCGTCAAGGTTGATACTCGCACTGCCGAATATGTGACTCGCGTCTGACCGTGACGGACGACAAAAAACCGCGCACAGGGGGCAAGACTGCTCGCTCGGATGCTCGTGAGCGTGCAATGCATATTTTGTATGAGGCAGACACCAAAGGGTTGACCGGAACCGAAGTGCTTGCAATACAAGTACTGAGTGTCGATGACCTGACAACAGAGATTGTGACGGGAGTATCGACGCATCTGGACGAGATAGATGGTCACATAGTTGAGTGTGCAAATGGCTGGACACTTGCCCGTATGCCAGTGATTGATCGAAATGTTTTGAGAATGGCCGTGTTTGAGCTGTCTTATAGCCACGATGTGCCGGTTGCTGTGGTGATCAATGAAGCAGTCGAACTTGCCAAGACATTTTCGACTGATGATTCTGGACGCTTTGTCAACGGTGTGTTATCGGCGATTTCTAAAGTGGTTCGCGTCACTTCGTAGCGATGAATCGCTTGTCCGCTCGAGTCCGACGCATGTCGTCGTGGACTCTTGTAGTTGTCGCGGCAATTACTGCGTACGCCTGCTATTTCAGTTTTACCACGGTGCAGATTCATCGTGGGCTCGGCACATCGGCGTATGACTTCGGTCTGTACGACCAAGGCATTTGGCTGTTGTCAGAGGGCAAAACTCCATTTGTGACATTGATGGGTCGCAATCTGTTTGGCGATCACACGTCATTTATTCTGTTGTTGCTTGTGCCGCTCATGTGGATTTTTTCATCTACGAGCATGCTGTTTGTTGTGCAATCAGTGGTGATCGCATGTGGCGCCATTCCGATATATGCATATGCTCGAAAACGACTTGAGAGCGATGCGCTTGGTTGCGTGTTTGCTTGCACATACTTGCTCTACCCAGCAGTGAGTTGGACAAATGTTGAGAATTTTCACCCAGATTCGTTTTTGGGTTTGTTCATCGCGGTCGCTCTCTGGGCTGCTTTGATTCGTAAATGGCGATGGTATGTAGTGGCTGTCGTGTTGGCATTGTTGGTCAAAGAAGATGTTGTGTTGGTGGTGGCACCAATTGGAGTCTGGGTGGCGTTGCGTCGAGATGTGCGTATTGGCATAGCAACAGTTGTTGGTGCTATCGGAGCAGCGTTGCTGTGTTTTCTTGTTGTGATTCGCGACTTGACCGGAACGGCATTTAGGAATTCGTGGCGCATACCTTTTGGTGGTGTAGGCGGACTTCTTAAAACGGCGCTTACAGCGCCATTAACTCTGCTCCGTTATCTGACTAGCGATGGTCGCATGACATATTTGATGCAGATGTTGTTGCCAACAGGGGGCATGTTCTTTATTGCTCCGAGCGTGGCGTTGGTCGGATTCACGGTGCTGTTGTCCAATATCGTCAGCACGTTTTACTACCAATACCAAATTCAATATCACTATTCACTTGTTGTTGCGCCGATTTTGATATTTGGCAATGTCTACGCAATTGGTCGATTGAGTAAACCTGCACGTCGTAGAGCAACATCGGTTGTGGCGGCGTGCGCGCTTGTGGGCGCGTTGTTGCTGGCGCCGTTGCCGTTTGCACGCAACCAAATTCAGAAGTTTCCACCTTCAAATTCGTCGGTTGCGGCGGCCCATAGATTGTTCGCTCAAATACCATCCGAGGCCGTGATCTCTGTGTTTCATCCGCTGTCGGCGCAGTTGGCCCGCCGAGAACGCGTCTATGTTTTTCCAAATCCATTCCGTCGTGCACTGTACGGTCCAGACGTGTTTGCGGCTGGAGACAGACTGGATTTCGCGGACGAAATTGAGTACGTGATGTTGCCAATTGCGCTCACAAGAGAATCCGAAGAGGTGTGGCGGTCAGAGATCCACGACTATGTACTTGTGGATTCCAACGAGTGGTGGATTCTGTATCGCCATCGATAAAAGGTGCTACAGTCAGTGACGCATTCATCAGAATGCAAGTCGTTAATTGAACCCTGTGAGGTTCAAACGAAGGGATAACAGTGAGTAGTGCACCACAATCGGCAGTTGCCGTCATGTCTGGCCCCGATGTCACTCGAGCTATTAGTCGTATTGCTCATGAAATTGTCGAGCGTAATCACGGTGTTGAAAACGTCGTACTGGTTGGTTTGCAACGGGGTGGCACGTGGATTGCAGATGCCTTAGGTGAACGAATCTCATCGATTGAGCCAAACTTTGCAGTACCAGTAGGTTCGCTTGACCCAACTATGTATCGCGACGACATTGGGCTGAGGCCCGTTGTTGCAGGATCAGCGAGCCATATTCCTTGTGACATCACCGGCGCAACCGTCGTATTGATTGATGATGTTCTGTATACGGGAAGAACGGTGCGTGCTGCACTTGAGGGGTTAAACAATTTTGGACGACCGCGCGCAGTTCAACTTGCTGTATTGGTTGATCGTGGGCATCGCGAACTACCCATACGACCCGATTATGTGGGCAAGAACATGCCAACACAAACGACAGACGAAGTGGATGTCTCGGCAGAAGGCGTAGTCGTTACCTCGGTAGCAGGGGCGTCTTCGTGAAGCATCTGCGTTCCATTTCCGAGTTGGGTGCAGATGGATTGTCTCGCATACTCAAACTCACCGAGAGCATGGCAGAGATCAATACCCGAGCAGTGCCAAAAGTTCCTGCATTGCGTGGCAAGACGGTGGTGAGCCTATTTTTTGAAGACTCGACTCGAACGCGATTGAGTTTTGAGACTGCAGCAAAGCGTCTGTCGGCGGAGACGATGAATTTCAGTGTTTCTACATCGAGTGTCAACAAAGGTGAAAGTCTGCGCGACACAATCGAGACCATCACCGACATGGGTGTTGACGCATTTGTTGTGCGCCACAAATCAGTTGGTGTGCCATGGCAAATTTCGCAATGGACAAATGCCTCGATTGTCAATGCTGGAGATGGGGCTCATCAGCACCCAACGCAGGCACTTGTGGACTGTTTTACGGTTCGTGAGGCTCTTGGTAGACAAGATCTCAGCGGACTCAATCTGACAATCGTCGGCGATATCAAACACAGCCGGGTTGCACGAAGCAACATCCAAGCTTTTTCTCTGCTCGGCGCAAATATCACGTTGGTTGCGCCTCCAACGCTCTTGCCACTAAACATCGAGCATTGGCCGGTGAAGGTGAGCAATGATTTGGACGCAGTGCTCGCAAGCACTGATGTGTTGTATATGTTGCGGCTGCAAAGCGAACGGATGGCGCAAGGTTTGGTGCCGAGTCTGCATGAATACAGCACGCGGTACGGACTCGATGAGAAACGCGTTGTGGCACTGCAGTCGAGTGCCGTGGTGATGCATCCAGGACCGATGAATCGCGGCGTCGAAATGTTGATTGACCCAAGCGACATACCAAATTCGTTGATTCATCGACAGGTTACGAACGGTGTATCAGTACGTATGGCCGTGCTATTCGATTTGCTTTCAGCGGAGGAGCTGTCATGACGATTGTGGTCAAAGGTGGGAGTGTCGTGGGGGTGAGTGGTGTCGAAAAAGTCGATGTACTCGTTGACAATGACATCATCGTGAAGGTTGGCAAAAATTTGACAGGCGATATCGCGCTTGATGCAACTGGTTGTCACATATTTCCTGGTTTTGTCGACTTGCATGCGCACTTGCGCGAGCCAGGACGCGAAGATACCGAAACAATCGAAACCGCTAGTCGTGCAGGTGCAAAGGGTGGTTACACGGCATTGATCGCGATGCCCAACACCAATCCAGCACACGACTCGGTCACGGTGATTGAGTTTGTGCGTGAACAAGGACGCAAAGCAGGTTTGCTCGATGTGTTTCCAAGTGGCTGCATCACCATGGGGCGTCAAGGTGAAGCACTTGCACCATTGGCCGAATTGAGTGCTGCTGGTGTGCGCATCTTCACCGATGACGGATCTGGGGTGCAGGACCCTGTATTGATGGGTCGTGCAATGCAATACGCAAAATCACTCGGAATAACCATGGCGCAACATTGTGAAGTCTCGGCGCTCACACAAGGTGCAGTCATGAACGAGTGTGGTTGTTCTTCGGACATGGGTGTGCCAGGCTGGCCTGCAATTGCCGAAGAGATGATGGTGCAACGAGATATTGAGATGTCTCGAATAACTGGTGCATCGGTGCATTTTCTGCACTTGTCTACAGCGAGGTCAGTCGAGTTGGTACGTGCTGCAAAAAGCGAGGGTCTCAACGTAACGGCTGAGGTGACGCCGCATCACCTTTCATTAACGCAGGAGTTGCTGACGACATTCGATCCCATTTATAAAGTCAATCCACCACTGAGGAGCATGACTGACATTAAAGCGCTCAAGTCGGGTCTGTTGGACGGAACCATCGATGCAGTGGCCACCGACCATGCGCCACACGCCAGAAGAGACAAAGAACTCTCGCTCGATCAGGCGCCACCGGGCATGATCGGTTTGGAAACAGCCCTTGGCGTTGTGTTATCTGCAGTTGATCTGGATCCTGTGCAAATCGCTGCAGTGATGTCACGAAACCCCGCGCGCATAGCCCAGATCACCGATAATCACGGTTGCAACATTGAAGTAGGCGACACCGCCAATCTGTGTGTCGTTGACTTGGATGCGATGTGGCAAGTGAATCCTGCCAAGTTGGCGAGCAAGAGCAAAAATACTCCCTTCGTTGGGAGACAATTGCGAGGTATGGTGCGCAGCACGATGTATCGCGGGCAAATCACTGTTCAAGATGGGGAAGCACAGAAATGACAATTCGCGAATCAGTGTTGGTGCTTCGAGATGGAAGCGTTTTTGAAGGTGAGGCAATAGGGGCAGACCCTGTCGGCGGCATCGCAAGTGGCGAGGTTGTCTTTCATACTGCGCTAACTGGTTATCAAGAAGTGATTTCCGATCCTTCGTATGCCGGTCAGATCATTACGTTTACAACACCGCATATTGGCAACTATGGAACTACACCGCTCGACAACGAGTCGTCACACGTGTTTGCTCGCGGTGTCATTGTGCGCGAGATGTCGCAGCGACGGAGCAACTGGCGAGCCAACAACGATCTTGACGCCTACTTACGTGGAATGAATGTGAGCGGTATTGCAGGCATTGACACCCGAAGACTCACTCGAGTTCTCCGCGACACAGGTGCGATGCCTGGAGCTTTTGGTCAGGCGAGCGAGGCAAGTGTGTTGGCTCGAGCACAAAGCGAGTTGGGCACATCTGGCATCGATTTGGTGAAACAGGTAACGACAACTCAGCCATACGTCGTTGGTGGCGGGCACATGAAAGTTGTTGCATACGATTTCGGAATCAAGAGCACCATTCTTCGATGCCTAAGCGAAATAGCAACGGTGCATGTCGTGCCTGCGCACTATTCGGCCGAGCAAGTTTTGGCGCTGCAACCCGATGGTGTGTTCTTGTCTAACGGCCCAGGGGATCCGGAAACGGTTGACGGCGCACCCGCTGCAATTCGTGCCATCATCGAACAGGGCGTTCCGATGTTTGGTATCTGTCTCGGTCATCAACTCATGGCACTTGCACTTGGAGGCAAAACCTTCAAGCTGCCATTTGGTCATCACGGAGCAAACCATCCTGTTCGCAACTTGCGCACAGGTTCGGTTGAGATCACAAGCCAAAATCACAACTTCTGTGTAGACCCTGCATCGCTCAGCGATGTCGCCGACATCACGCACACCAATCTCAATGATCAAACCAATGAAGGCATGCGCGTTCGGGATGTTCGCGCATTCAGCGTGCAATATCACCCCGAAGCCGGTCCTGGCCCGCACGACAGTCGATATTTGTTTAATGAATTTGCACAACTGATGGGACAACGCTGATGCCACGCCGCAGTGATTTGAAATCAATTTTGATTATCGGCTCAGGCCCCATTGTCATTGGCCAGGCGTGTGAGTTTGACTACTCGGGCACTCAAGCATGTCGAGTGCTGAAAGAGGAGGGCTATCGCGTGATTTTGGCCAACTCAAACCCGGCCACGATCATGACCGACCCAGATTTTGCAGATCGTACGTACATCGAACCTCTCACTGTTGACGTGGTCGCTGCCATCATCGCAAGAGAAAAACCAGATGCGGTTTTGCCAACTCTCGGAGGCCAGACTGCATTGAACCTTGCAATGGCGTTGCACGCCCGTGGATTAGTTGGAGTGCCAGGTACTCCCGAACTGATTGGAGCGAATGCTGAGGCAATCGCAACAGCAGAGGATCGCGAAAAATTCAAGATCGCAATGATCGAAATTGGACTGAACGTGCCTGTGAGCGGTGTGGCTCACAACATGGAAGAAGCCTTGGTTGTGCGCGACGAAATTGGGTTGCCAGCCATTATTCGTCCTGCGTACATCTTGGGCGGTCGTGGCACCGGTATAGCGCATAACGAAGAAGACTTCAAAAAGATTGTTGCGGACGGCTTGTTGGCTAGCCCAATCAATGAAGTACTGATTGAAACTTCGATTGCTGGTTGGAAAGAGTACGAACTTGAAGTGATGCGCGATCGTGCCGATAATTGCGTGATCATCTGTTCAATTGAAAATATTGATCCGATGGGAGTCCACACAGGTGACTCCATCACCGTTGCGCCAGCGATGACGCTGTCCGACGTTGAATATCAAAAAATGCGAGATGCAGCATTTGCCTGTATCAGACGAGTTGGCGTCGAGACTGGCGGATCCAATGTGCAATTTGCAGTCAACCCACTGACAGGCGAGCAGGTGGTGATCGAGATGAACCCGCGGGTTTCGCGTTCGTCCGCTTTGGCATCCAAAGCAACTGGCTTTCCGATCGCCAAAATTGCCGCCAAGTTGGCAGTTGGTTACACATTGGATGAGATATCTAATGACATCACCAAGATGACACCGGCAAGTTTCGAGCCAGTGATCGACTACGTAGTAACCAAAATTCCGCGCTGGGCCTTCGAGAAGTTTCCTGGCACATCCGGCGTGCTTGGCACACAGATGCAAAGCGTCGGTGAAGCAATGTCAATAGGCAGGACTTTTGCTGAAAGCTTGCAGAAGGCGCTGCGCTCGCTTGAAAATGGCCGTTCTGGATTGAACTGCGATCCACCAGAACTCTTGATGCGTGAGAAGTCGGACGATGAGATGTTGGCGCAGATTGCAATCCCCACGCCCGAGCGCATCTTCCAGGTAGGAGAGTGTGTCCGCCGAGGTATCTCGCGCGAGCGTATTTATGATGCGTGTCGCATTGACTACTGGTTTCTCGACCAGATGTCGATGATTACCGACGAGCGTGCGGAATTGGATGCATGTGGTATCGGCAAGATGACGGTGCGTACGTGGCGTCGTGCAAAACGCCTTGGTTTTTCCGATGCGCAGTTGGCTTATCTCTGGAAGGTCTCCGAGCCAACTGTGCGAGCAACACGCATCGCAGCAGGTGTCATTCCTACGTATAAAGCAGTTGATACATGCAGTGCCGAGTTTGCTGCTCAAACTCCTTACCACTACTCGACATACGAAGATGAAAATGAAGTACATAACTCGACAAAACCCAAAGTAATAATTCTGGGCAGTGGACCAAATCGCATTGGTCAGGGAATCGAGTTTGACTACTGCTGTGTACACGCAAGTTTCGCTCTCCGCGATGCAGGCTTCGAAACGATCATGGTCAATTGCAACCCAGAAACTGTGTCAACCGACTACGACACTTCTGATCGCTTGTACTTCGAACCATTGACGCAAGAAGATGTAATGAATGTGATCGAAGCTGAAACACTTGCTGGCGGAGTTGCACCTCGAGTAATCGTCGGTTTGGGTGGACAGACACCACTGAAGCTGGCAAATCACATCCCGGTTGAACTCATCGCTGGCACATCGCCACATTCAATTGATCTTGCCGAGGATCGCAAGAAGTGGAGTGCATTGTGTGAAGAACTCAAAATTACGCAGCCTCCAGGTGGAACCGCTTTAACAATTGATGAAGCGAAGAAGATCGCCTTGAAAGTTGGCTATCCGGTTTTGGTACGACCAAGTTATGTGTTGGGTGGACGAGCGATGCAGATCGTGCACGACGAAGCGCATCTTGAGCGCGCGATGCATGAACTGAGTGTTGCTGGAACTCTTGGCAGAGAGGGCGGACTTTCGTCCGAGCGACCAGTACTCATTGATCGATTTCTGGATGACGCAACTGAAATAGACGTTGACGCCATTCGCGATTCAACTGGCGAGGTGTTGATCGGCGCTGTGATGGAGCACGTAGAGGAAGCAGGCGTTCACTCTGGTGACTCAGCATGTGTGATTCCGCCTCCAACGCTTGAAGCATGGGTGGTCGAGGCAGTCGAGTCATATACAAAAGTGATTGCCAATGCGCTTGACGTGCGTGGACTGATCAACGTGCAATTTGCGGTCGCAGGTTCTCAGATCTATGTGATTGAAGCGAACCCACGGGCAAGCCGCACAGTGCCGTTTGTTGCCAAAGCAACTGGCGTGCCATTGGCAAAAATTGCAAGCAGAGTCATGCTTGGTGCGTCATTGGCTCAGTTGCGATCCGAAGGCCTCTTAAAGAAGCCAGTGAGTGGCAAACATGTTTCTGTCAAAGAAGCCGTACTGCCTTTTAGTCGCTTTCCAGAAGTAGATACTGCGCTTGGACCAGAGATGCGTTCTACTGGCGAAGTAATGGGTATTGACTCCACGTTCGGTCGGGCATTTGTGAAAGCCGAAATTGCAGCAGGAACCGAATTGCCTACAAGTGGCATGGTGTTCTTATCGCTCAACGACCGTGATAAGCCGAGTGGACTCGTTGTTGCCAAACGTCTGCGGGAGTTGGGTCTTGGCATTGTTGCAACATCTGGCACCGCCGATTATTTGCAACGCTTCGGGCATCCTGTTGATCGTGTAGTTGGCAAAGTTTCTGAAACCACAGCCGCACAGTCGACTCGTGGCAAAAAGGAGAAGAACTCACAGCCAGATGATGCCGTTGAATTGATTAAACGAGGTGAGATTGCATTTGTGATCAATACTCCACAGGGCAGAGGTGGTCGATCGGACGGCGAAGCCATTCGCAAGGCTGCAAACATCTTCAGGGTCTCATCTGTAACCACAATCAATGCAGCGTTGGCGGCCGTGCAAGGACTATTTGAACAACAAGAGCATCCACTCGAAGTGAAATCGCTCCAGGAGTATCACCAGCAGTGAGGCTGCGATCGCGATCACCGCATTTGGCAACGCATGTTGGTGCGGTGACTCTCAAGAACCCTGTCATGACGGCATCGGGAACATGTGGGTTGGGCGTTGAACTCGACGCATACATGCCGTTGCGCGAACTCGGTGCAGTAGTTGTCAAATCTTTGGCAGCATTTGAATGGGCCGGTAATCCGCAACCTCGGTTGCATCCAACAGCAAGTGGGATGCTCAACGCAGTCGGACTGCAAGGTCCTGGAGTCGAGCAGTGGATTGCGAATGACTTGCCACAACTTATTGACATCGGCGCAACTGTCGTGTGCAGCATCTGGGGTTTTGGTGTAGAAGATTATGTTGACGCAGCGCGCATGCTTGCGCCTGTCAAAGACAGGATTGCGGCACTGGAAATCAATTTGTCTTGCCCAAATCTCAAAGCAGCAGTAGTGGGCGACAACAAACCACACGCAATGTTTGCTCACGATGCAGATCTCGCAGCGCAAATTGTTGATGCTGCTCGAGTTTCTGGATTGCCACTTTGGGCAAAATTGTCGCCCAACACGGACCGCATTGGCGATGTTGCTGAAGCATGCGTTAATGCTGGGGCCGAGGCCTTGACTTTGGTCAATACTTCTCTTGGAATGATCATCGATACATCGACAGGTCGACCAGCTCTCGGCAATGGTGGCGGAGGATTATCGGGACGGGGCATTCACCCGATTGCTGTTCGGGCGGTTTCCGATATTTATTCGCGGATGCCTGGTGTGCCAATCGTTGGGGTGGGAGGAGTGACTAACGGTCTTGAGGCCCTCGAGATGATGTTGGCTGGCGCTAGTGCAGTGCAGGTGGGCACTGCATCGTTTGCCGAACCTCGGGCTGCATATCGAATTGCGGGCGAGTTGTGCAGATGGGCTGAACGGCACAAGATCTCAAGTTGGTCAGAGGTAATTGGTCTGAGTCACCGTGGCGGTTTTCGCACTACGAGTAAGCAGTGATCGCTGCTCAACGGTAAAATAGATCAATGACGACCTCAACCAAACTTCCTAGCGAGCGTCATTCGGCTGTGTTGCCGTTGCAGATTTTGCGCCAGCAAATGGATGCCGTGCTTGGTCAAGTTGAGAGCGGAGCACTTGACATTGATTCGATTTTGTCCCAAGACGATCTCGATGAAGCCAGCAGTGTGTTGTACGCGTGCAAGCTCATTGAAGTGGTTCCTGGAATCGGAAAAGTTAAGGCGCGACAGTTGTTGGCGCAAATGAAGATAAGTGAGACTGAGCAAACTGGCAACTTGACCATGAGTCAGCGGAACATACTTGCGCAGTTGATTGCGGCAGAGGTGATTGCATCATGAATGCTTCCGCTCAGTCATTGATCATTGTTGTTTCTGGACCGGGCGGCGTTGGTAAGAGCACGATCGTTGAAGAACTTGTAAAACGCGATGATCGATTGTGGCTGAGTCGGTCATGGACAACTCGCGAGCGCCGTGAAGGCGAAATGCAAGACGCATACAAATTTGTCACGCATGAGCAATTTCGTGAGCATATTGCAGCAGGCGGTTTTTTGGAGTGGACTGAATTTTTGGGGAACTTGTATGGCACTCCAATGCCAAAAGCGCCAGATGGCAAAGATATTGTGCTCGAAATTGAAGTGGATGGAGCGCAACAAGTAAAACGTCTGCATAGCGATGCGTTGTTGTTGTTTGTTCTGCCACCGACAAGAGAAGAACAAAAGGCCCGGTTGGTAGGTCGAGGTGACGCCGAGCAGAAGGTTGTTCAGCGATTGCAAAAGGCAGAAGACGAAGAGCCAGTTGGCAAGGCACTTGCTGACTATGTGCTGATCAATGATGATTTGGCTGAAACTGTGACCGAGATGCTCGATCTGATCGCTCGCGAACGATCAAACCGTCTGAAGTAGCCAAAACGGCCATTTTGCGCCCTGTATGCAGGTACAATCAACGGTTCGGTGAGTCGCTTTGACCCCGAACCAGAATTGACCCAAGAGAGAAATGAAAGGTAGTCCCATGGCCACTGAAGACACCATGATGAACCCCCGCATTGAGAGCCTGATGAAGCGCACTGCATCAAAGTTTGGTCTTGTTACTTTGTCTGCACGTCGCGCCCGCGAGATCAACTCGTATTTCAATCAACTCGGCGAAGGTCTCGGCACCATGGTTCCGCCACAGGTCAGTTCAACTTCGCGCAAGCCACTCTCGATCAGTTTCGAAGAGATTGCTGCCGACAAAATCTTGAGCGTTCCATTGTCGGTGTACGAAGAGTTGGAAGCCGAATTGGATGAAGAGTTGCTAGACGCTGTAGCCGACGATGTCGTGAGCGAACTCGAAACAGTCGAAGAAGATGTAGCAGTAGAAGCAGCAGAAGTGGTTGCTGAAATCGTTGTTGACGAACTCGTTGTCGACGAAGTTGTAGCCGAAGCAGCAGCCGAGTAACAATCTCGCAGTTGAGTTTCAACTCTCACTGGTCCTAATGAATTTGCTCGCTGGCAAACACATTGTTCTTGGTGTCTGCGGTGGCATAGCCGCATATAAGTCAGTCGAGTTGTGCCGCTTGTTGGTAGATGCTGGCGCGCATGTTGCGCCGATCATGACAAGTGATGCAGAACATTTCATTGGCAAAGTAACTCTTTCGGCTCTTGCTTCCGAACCTGTACACACAACACTGTGGGACGACGCTGATCCGATACCGCACACGCGCCTCGGTCAACGTGCTGATCTGATTGTTGTTGCACCAACTACGGCACGCGTGCTCGGTGCATATGCGGCTGGCATCTCGAGTGATCTTCTCACTGCAACCTTGATCGCAACACGCGCACCTGTGTTGGTGTGCCCCGCAATGCACACCGAAATGTGGGAGCACCCTGCAGTGCAAGAAAACATCACGACTCTCCGTCGACGTGGTGTCAATGTATTGGATCCAGAATCGGGTCGGTTGGCCGGCGGCGATATAGGAGCAGGTCGACTTGCTGATCCGCAGCGCATTTTCGATGAGATCGTGCAGTTACTGACACCAGGCGATTTGTATGGCACGCATGTTGTCGTGACGGCTGGAGGCACTCGCGAACCAATTGACGCTGTACGTGTGATCGCTAACCGTTCGAGCGGCAAGCAAGGTTATGCAATTGCTGCAGAGGCAAATGCCCGAGGAGCCAAAGTCACACTCATCTCGACTGTTGATCTTGTTGTTCCATTTGGTGTTTCTTTGATCGCTGTTGAGACTGCGCAGCAGATGCAAGATGCAGTGATGTTGAGTGCACAGCAAGCCGATGTTGTGGTCATGGCTGCTGCAGTTGCCGACATGCGTCCAGTAGTTGCGTCGGCATCAAAACTCAAGAAGAATCCCGCAACTGGTGTTATCGAAGGCTTGGAAAGCATTGCTTTTGAAGCAACTCCCGACATCCTTGCGGGCTTGGGTGCGTCTAAGCGACCAGGTCAGGTGCTCGTAGGTTTTGCTGCCGAGACTGAAAACCTTGTGGCAAATGCTCAAGCCAAACTGCAACGCAAAAATGTCGACCTCATCGTTGCCAACAATGTTGCTGATGCCGGGGTGGGCTTCGGTCATGAAACAAATGCTGTGACGCTGGTGTCAAATGGGGCAGAGCCTGTAGTGATCGGACTCACCGACAAGCGTTCAATTGCCAGATCGGTATTGGACGCAGTGGTCTCTATCCGTAGCCACTCGACCCACTAGTCTCGTCACGAACTATCTACTAAGGAGCAGCGT
>ENA-OUVC01000821-OUVC01000821.1-marine-metagenome-genome-assembly--contig:-NODE-821-length-19282-cov-4.192398_pt1 | contig 19282 bp, 19 predicted proteins | sample MGYA00248622_ERZ508571 | MGnify/ENA primary metagenome ERZ508571 (study PRJEB26236, sample SAMN06267175) | marine metagenome | isolation source: Columbia River Estuary | place: USA:Columbia River Estuary... | reverse complement strand
GATGTTGATGCGGTCGTGAAAGTGTGGCTTAAAACCATTAATTCTTAATGGTTTAGAGGCCTATTGGATGCCAAACTGTTTTGGCTTCCATAAAGGCAATGATTCGACCAGGATCTACAGATTTAAATGAGTAGATTCGCTTTAAGTTTTCAGCACCAGCAACCTTGACATCTGCATGCTGCTTAGCTGGAAGGCCAGAAATATCCATCGCATCAATATCCATATGCGATGCCATCCATGGTGCGATCTCATCTTTCTTGCCAGTCAAGATATTAATTACTCCAGCTGGCAGATCACTCGTTGCCAACACTTCAGCAAATGTCATAGCTGACAAAGGAGCCTTAGTGCTCGCAAGCACGACCACGGTATTTCCAGAAGTGATAATTGGCGCTACAACATCAATCAAGCCAAGCAGTGATGGTGTTTCGGGTGCAATCGCTGCCACTACCCCAATACTTTCAGGAATCGTAAAGTTGTAGAAAGGTCCCGCAACTGGGTTTGTTGATCCAGCTAACGATGCAATCTTGTCTGTCCAACCTGCGTACCACACTAAACGATCAACTGAATCTGTAACTTCCTTTTCAGCCTTGACCTTTGTCGCACCAGTAACATTCATAATCTCTTCAACAAACTGTCCGCGACGTCCTTCTAGCATTTCGGCGATGCGATACAAGATCTGTCCACGGTTATACGCAGTTGCCTTGTTCCAGCCACTATGTGCTGCGCGAGCTGCAACTACTGCATCACGTAAATCTTTGCGAGATGCAAGACATGGGTTAGCAACAAAAACACCCTTTGCATTCTTAACTTCGTAGGTGCGACCTGATTCGGTACGAGGGAATGCGCCATTGATGTACAACTTGTAAGTCTTCTTCACATCGATGCGATTACTCATGGCTGACTCCCTTCAAATATGCCGACAGGCCGTGACGTCCGCCTTCGCGACCCCACCCCGATTCCTTATATCCACCAAATGGTGAGGTTGGATCAAACTTATTAAATGTATTTGCCCAGATAACACCAGCGCGAAGCTGCTGAGATGCCCACAATGTGCGCGATCCCTTCTCGCTCCAGATGCCCGCAGATAAGCCAAAGGGGGTGTTGTTCGCCTTTTCTATCGCCTCTTGCGGAGTTCTAAAGGTAAGAACTGAAAGAACAGGTCCGAAGATCTCTTCACGTGCAATGCGGTGGGCTTGAGTAACACCTGTAAAGATTGTTGGTGCAAACCAGAACCCCTTTGCTGGCAGATTACATGCTGGGCTCCAACGTTCAGCGCCTTCAGAATCTCCAGCAGCTGCGAGTTCAACAATCTTTGCAAGTTGTTCCTTGCTGTTAATTGCACCCACATCTGTGTTTTTGTCCATTGGATCGCCAACACGGATCTTTTCCATACGATTCTTTAACTTGTGAAGAACCTCATCAGCAACGTTTTCTTGCAACAGTAGACGTGAGCCAGCGCAGCACACATGTCCCTGGTTAAAGAAGATTCCGTTAACAATTCCTTCAACTGTTTCATCGATTGGCGCATCATCAAAAACAATATTTGCAGCTTTGCCACCGAGTTCTAGTGTGACGCTCTTGTTAGTTGGTGCAACTGCGCGAGCAATAATCTTTCCGACCTCTGTTGATCCCGTGAATGCGATCTTGTCGATACCAGGATGGTTAACAATTAAAGCACCAGTTGAACCATCGCCTGTAAGAATATTGACTACACCAGCAGGTAGTTCAGCTTGTTGGCACACTTCAGCAAATAGCAAAGCGGTTAATGGTGTTGATTCAGCAGGCTTTAGTACAACAGTATTTCCTGCAGCAAGTGCAGGAGCAACCTTCCAGGCCAGCATCAATAAGGGAAAGTTCCAAGGAATAATTTGACCAGCAACTCCGAGCGGTTTTGGAGAAGTACCAAGACCTGCATATTCAAGTTTGTCTGCCCAGCCTGCGTGATAGAAAAAGTGTGCTGCTGCCAATGGAATATCAGTGTCGCGTGATTCGCGGATCGGCTTGCCGTTATCGAGAGTCTCTAGCACTGCAAATTCGCGGGCACGCTCCTGCATGATACGAGCGATGCGATACAAGTACTTTCCGCGCTCTTTGCCAGACATCTTTGACCAGGTAGTTGTGTACGCCTTACGAGCCGCCTTTACAGCTGCATCAACTTCAGCTTTACCGGCAAGTGCAACCTGACTTAAAACCTCTTCAGTCGCAGGATTAATAGTGGGGAAGTGCTTGCTGCCTGCAACAAACTTTCCGCCGATGAAATGTCCATACTTTGGCTTGATTGTGACAATTGCGCGTGATTCAGGCGCTGGTGCATATTCGAAGGTCATAGTGGTCTCCATTAATCCATCGTCACATACTGCGGGCTTGAGTAATAACCATCATCCATCTTCATGCGCTGCATCAGTAAATCATTGAGCAACGCACTGGCTCCAATTCTAAATAACTGAGGATTGAGCCACTCTGGTCCAACAGTTTCATTGACCAAAACTAATTGCTTGATCGCATCCTTTGTATTTCGGATTCCACCTGCAGGTTTCACACCGATACGAGTCTGCGTCATCTCGTAGAAATCTCGTACCGCTTCAAGCATGACAAGGACAACTGGGGGAGTTGCAGCGGGTGCAACCTTTCCAGTCGAAGTCTTAATGAAATCCGCACCTGCTGCCATTGCCAAGAATGATGCTTTACGAACATTGTCATATGTGACTAATTCGCCGGTTTCAAAGATCACCTTTAAATGCGCTTTTTCGCCGCACACTTCGCGGATTTGAACAATCTCATTAAATACATCAATGTATCGGCCAGCTAAGAAAGCTCCACGATCAATAACCATGTCGATTTCAGCAGCACCAGCGTTGATTGCATCTTGTGTATCTTGAATCTTGACCGCCATCGATGCGCGACCTGATGGAAATGCCGTTGAAACCGCTGCGACTGGCACATGCTGCCCGCCAATTAAATCAAGGTGTTTACGCGCAATTTCGACCATATCGTTGTAAACGCAGACAGCTCCAACACTTGGAACAGTTGAATCTGTGGGATCTGGGCGTACCGCTTTGGTGCAGAGTGCTTTTACTTTGCCAGGGGTATCGGCGCCTTCAAGGGTTGTTAAATCCACCATGGTGATTGCGGTGTCGATCGCCCAACGCTTTGAGGTTGTTTTAATACTTCTGGTTGCAAGCATCGCAGCCCGTGCTTCAGCGCCAACTTGGTCAACACCCGAAAGATTGTTCAGGTAACTCTTTAGCGAGGCTTCGGTGCCATCGACTAAACCATAGAAACTCACGATAACAATTCCTTTAACGGTGGACGTAGCTGATCCAGAACTACTTGCGCAGTCTTTGAATCCTTTTCGATCGCCTCAATGTAACACTTCATCTTTGCTTCAGTGCCACTTGGGCGGATGATGATTCGAACTCCGCCATCTAGCCAGATTCGTAATCCATCTGTTGGCGGCAATCCATCTGTTGGTGCAGCAAGATCATCAATCGAAGTGACAGTACGTCCTGCAATTTCCTTCGGTGGATTGTTTCGCAAACCCCCAAGGATTACGCCAACCTTTGATAGATCGCTTAAGCGAATCGAAATCTGTTCTGTCGCATGGAAACCATGGCGTGCCCATACCTCATCAAGTAGATCAAGCACTGTCTTTCCTTCTGCTGCAAGATCCGTTGCAATCTGCGCCAAAGTTATAGCGGCAGAAATTCCATCTTTATCATTTACGGTAACTGCATCAACTGCATATCCAAGTGCTTCTTCATAACCAAAGGTCAGACCCTTGATTTTGGCAAGCCATTTAAAACCGGTAAGAGTTTCTTTAAATTCAAGGTTGTAATGAGCAGCAATCTTCTTCAAGATAGAGGATGAAACAATTGAGTTCGCAAAGATTCCAGTGCTGCTCTTGCGAGCAATAGATTCACCGAAAATCGCCCCTAGTTCATCTCCGCGAAGCATTCTCCAACCTGTGGCCGGATCATTTACAGCTGCCGCACAACGATCGGCATCAGGATCATTCGCGATTACTAGGTGGGCATCAAAACTCTTAGCTGTTTCAAGGGCAAGATCAATTGCACCCGGCTCTTCAGGGTTTGGAAATGCAACCGTTGGAAAATCAGGATCAGGAGCGGCTTGCGCATCAACCAAGATTGGAGATTGAAATCCTGCTTTATGAAAAACGCGTTGAATCGTTTCAGTGCCGACACCATGCATCGCGGTGTAAACAATTCGCAAGTTTCCAGGATTAGTGGCAAGAGATGCTGTGCGTGCAATGTACTTTTCAATGACATCTTCGCCCAACACTGTCCACTCTTTGCCACGTGGTTGTGCCTTTAATGAAGTGATCCCATCTATTTTCTCTGCGATTGAAACATCGGTGGGAGAAACGATTTGTGATCCTCGATATTCAATTCCATCAACGGTTCCACCTAGATAAACCTTGTATCCATTATCTTGAGGTGGGTTGTGACTTGCAGTCACCATAATTCCGACATCACATGCCAAATCATTTGTTGCAAATGCCAGGACCGGAGTTGGAAGTGGACGTGGCAATACATATACCTTCATCCCCGCACCGCTCATGATTTCAGCGGTTTCAAAGGTGTAATCCTCTGAGCCATAACGCGCATCACGACCAATAACTACAGAAGTTAAATTGCGTTCCTTCATGTAAGCAACGATTCCAGATGCAGCACGACCAACAACAGCACGGTTCATTCCTGAAGGACCAGGGCGAATAGGCCCACGCAAACCAGCGGTACCAAATTGAAGAAAACCACTAAATGATGCGCGAAGTTCTGCTTCGTTGTTTGTGTCTAGCCATTGGCGCAACTGTGCGGCGGTTACCGGGTCTGGATCATCTGCAATCCAGGCTTCAACCTCAGCGATTAATGATTGATCCATGCTCCTAGAGTAACTTCGGAACAACTCCTTGAAAAGTCTTGAAAACTCTACTTACGCATCAATAATGTCACAGAGATTGGTTCCACTAGAAACTGTGGTTCCAATAACTGCGGTCAAATTAGCGATAACGCCAGCTTTATGAGCGATTAATGGTTGCTCCATTTTCATCGCTTCCAAAACAATGATTAAGTCGCCAACTTCAACCGTTGCACCTTCTTCAACAGCGATCTTCACAACCGTGCCTTGCATTGGGCTCACTAATCCCGCACCGCTTGAACCGCCCGCCATTGTTTGCTTTGCACGGTGACGCTTCACAACCGGCTTTGGTGCATGAACCAAGATTTCGAAACGTTTTCCATTAACTTCAGTAACCAAATGTTCTGGAGCCATGTGTGTTTCTAGCGGTGGTTCTGTAGATTCAAATGCAGGGATGTCATTCTTGAATTCATTTTCGATATAACTTGTGTAAACCTTGAAATCCTTTGTGTAAGCAGGATCTTCAAGAATTGCACGGTGGAACGGAAGCGCAGTTGCTAAACCACCGACAATAAACTCAGATAGTGCACGACGTGCACGTTCAATAGCTTGTTCGCGAGTTGCACCAGTAACAATCAACTTGGCAAGAAGTGAATCAAAGTTTCCACCAATTGTGTCTCCGCCTTTAAATCCAGCATCGATACGAACACCTGGACCTGTTGGAATTTCCCATTCAGTGATGCGTCCTGGTGCAGGTAGGAATGAACGACCTGGATCTTCTCCGTTAATTCGAAATTCAATGGAGTGTCCACGAATTTCAGGATCATCAAAACCAAGTGATTCACCATCGGCAATTCTGAACTGCTCACGAACAAGATCAAGACCTGTGACCTCTTCGCTGACTGGGTGCTCTACCTGCAGGCGGGTATTTACTTCAAGGAAAGAGATAGTTCCATCAAGACCGACCAGGAACTCACAGGTTCCAGCGCCGATGTAACCAGCCTCTTTCATGATCGCTTTACTTGATCGATACAGTTCATCATTTTGTGCTTGGGTTAAGAATGGTGCTGGTGCCTCTTCAACCAATTTTTGGTGGCGACGTTGCAATGAGCAGTCGCGGGTACTAACTACAACAGCATGGCCATGCTTATCGACCAAAACCTGTGTTTCAACATGTCGCGGCTTATCCAGGTAGCGCTCTACGAAACATTCTCCGCGACCAAAACCTGAAATTGCTTCACGAACTGCAGATGCGAATAACTCTGGAATCTCTTCCATTGTGCGCGCAACTTTAAGCCCACGTCCGCCACCACCGTGTGCCGCCTTAATTGCAACAGGAAGTCCATGCTCCTTAGCAAAGGCGGTTACTTCTTCATGTCCGGCAACTGGATCTTTTGTTCCAGCAACTAATGGAGCACCAGCTTTTGCCGCAATCTTTCGAGCAGAAACCTTGTCACCTAGCGCACGAATTGCTTCAGGTGGAGGCCCAATCCAAGTTAAGCCTGCATCGATAACAGCTTGAGCAAAGTTTGCGTTCTCAGAAAGAAAACCGTACCCAGGGTGAACTGCATCCGCGCCAGATTCCTTTGCAACTGCAATTAACTTTTCAATATCTAAATAAGTTTGGGTAGCTGTAGTGCCATGCAGTGAATACGCAGCGTCAGCCATTTGAGCATGAAGCGATGTGCGATCCTCATCTGAGTAAACAGCAACACTTTCAATTCCGTGATCCTTGCACGCACGAATTACGCGAAGTGCGATTTCTCCACGGTTAGCAATTAGTACGCGCTTCATTTCATCACCTTTGCTTCTGGCCAGGTATATCCAAGTTGGGCAAATGCTTTACGAACAAAGGGCATAGATATTCCCACCACATTTGTGTAATCACCTTCGATTGAAGGAATAAATGGTGAACTAAATCCATCTAGAGTGAATCCACCTGCTACATGAAGTGGCTCTTCTGTCGAGACGTAATCTGCAATCTCTTCATCAGTCATGTGGTCGAAGGTGACCTTTGTTGTTACGCGATCAGAGATCTCAATGTCTTTAGCTGTATCAATGATGCAATGTCCTGTGTGAAGCAGGCCTGAGTTGCCGCGCACACGCTTAGCTCGCTCAGTTGCTACATCAGGCGTCCCTGGCTTACCTAGCGAAGCGCCATCAAACTCAAAGGTGGAATCGCAGCCAATAATGATTGCCGGAAAATCAACCTGCTCACGAACTGTGTGCGCCTTTGTAATAGCCAGCGCAATCACCATATCTGCAGGTGTCATGGCGTTAAAAAAGTCTGTCTCTTCATCCACATTGCTGACAATAATTTTTGGTTGCAAGCCGGCAGATTCGAGCAATCGACGACGACTTGTCGATTGAGATGCAAGAACGATTGTTGGCATGGTTATCCAAACCTTCTTGCACCAAAGGTGATTTGGTGGGGCAGTGGCTGGCGAAGCTGAGGTAACCCATAAATGCTTCGTCGAATTACGGGCTTGAGTTCTTCGCGCTTGTGTTGGGCCATAGCAACATGGATTGCCGCCAACTCTTCTGGAGTTGGGTTTCCCTTGGTAATTTCAAACTGCATTACAGCGGCATATTTCCGTGTTTGCGAGCAGGTAAAACATCACGCTTAGTTTTTAGAGTTCTAAAAGCCTTTGTGATGTATGCACGAGATTGATTTGGCTCGATCACAGTATCAATTGTTCCGCGCTCTGCAGCTAAATATGGGTTAGCCAAAGATTCGTTGTAATCATTAACAAGTTCAGCGCGCTTACCTTCAGGATCTTTGGCATCGCTTAACTCCTTACGATACAAAATATTTACCGCACCCTGTGCACCCATTACGGCGATCTCAGCACTTGGCCACGCAAAGTTAATATCACTTCCAAGATATTTAGAACCCATAACGATAAATGCACCGCCATACGCTTTGCGAGTAATAAGGGTTACAAGAGGCACAGATGCTTCAGCATAGGCATAGAGAAGCTTTGCACCGCGGCGAATGATTCCATCCCATTCTTGTTCAGTTCCTGGCAAGAATCCCGGTACATCTACAAGGGTTAAAATTGGAATATTGAATGCATCGCAGAAGCGTAAGAATCGTGCTGCTTTTTCACTTGAATTGATATCAAGTGTTCCTGCTAATTGATTTGGCTGGTTTGCAATAATTCCAACTGATTCACCTTCAATGCGAGCAAACCCAACAACAATATTTGGAGCATACAACGCATGAACTTCGAGGAACTCGCCTTCATCAACTAGGGCTTGAATCAGCACCTTCATGTCGTAAGGCTGATTTGGGCTGTCAGGAATCAAAGTATCTAAAGCGATATCTGAAGCCTTCTTTTCTAAAGTTTCAGTGGGAGGCAAATGAGGAGTGGCATCCATATTGTTCGAAGGAAGATATGAAAGAAGCGCCTTCACATAATCAATTGCATCATCTTCATTTTCTGCCAGGTAATGTGAATTACCAGTGCGAGTGTTGTGCGTGCGAGCTCCGCCAAGCTCTTCCATTCCAACTTCTTCGCCAGTAACTGTCTTAATTACATCTGGACCTGTAATGAACATGTGAGACGTTTCATTAACCATGACAGTGAAATCTGTTAGAGCTGGTGAATAAGCAGAACCACCAGCACAAGGGCCAAGGATCAAAGAAATCTGTGGAATAACACCAGAAGAGCGAGTATTGAGACGGAAAATCTTTCCGTAACCATTAAGAGATGCAACACCTTCTTGGATGCGCGCTCCACCTGAATCATTAATTCCAATCAGTGGAATTCCAGATTTCAATGCGAACTCGGCGATCTTTACAATCTTTTCAGCATGAACTTCGCCAAGTGATCCACCCATAACTGTGAAATCCTGTGAGTACAAAGCGATTGGTCGACCATCAACAGTTGCTGTTCCGATCACAACACCATCACCGTATGGACGATTCTTTTCCATTCCAAATTGAGTTGAACGGTGACGAGCAAACTCATCAATTTCCGTAAAGGAGTCTGGATCGACCAACATCTCGATCCGCTCGCGGGCGGTCTTCTTGCCCTTGGCATGTTGTTTCTCAACGGCTCGCTCGGAGCCGGAATTAACCGCCTCCTCGACACGATCTCGAAGGTCTTCAATTTTCCCGGCAGTTGTATGCAGATCACGGCTCATACGCGTACGGTACTAGTCGTGGGCAAAGAATTGTTAAGAGCAGCGCTTGATCAAGCCGAGATCAATCGATTAGTTACGCAGTACTGGCGGGTAAGCGTGGTTGAACTCACGAGTACAACTCAAGGAGATCTTGCACAACTGGTGCGTGATGGAAAAGCAAATGTCGGCGATGTCATTGTCGCTGAATATCAGAGTGCAGGTCGTGGGCGATTAGATAGAAGTTTTGAAGCAGCTAAGGGAAGTGCGTTGTTGTTTTCTTTTTATATCGAACCTAAAAGAAACCGTGATGACTGGGGATGGATTCCCTTAATCGCCGGTTACAGCGTTGCGCAATCACTGCATGCTTTTCATGCGAAAATAAAATGGCCTAACGACATTTTGATTAATGGTAAAAAAGTTTCAGGCTTGATTGCTGAAGTTGTAGGCGATGGAGTAGTTGTTGGAATTGGCGTAAACGTTGGAATGGAAGAAAGTGAACTTCCAGTTGAAACAGCTACCTCTTTGTTACTTCAAGGCGGCGTCGATCTGACGCGCGATCAACTTTTGTGCGAAATCCTCGAAGAGTTTGAAGAGCATTTTCTGCAGTGGGATCAAGGCATAGATGAGGTTCAACCGCTGTATCTACACATGAGTGCGACCTTGGGTAATGAGGTTCGAGTCGAGTATCCAGGCGGAGAATCTCATGTGGCTACCGCCGAATCGATTTCAGATACAGGCGCTTTGGTCTTAGATGATGGAACTCATGTTCAATCAGCCGATGTAATTCATCTACGATAAGTCAGTGAGCAAAGCCTTTCCTACAGTCGGAGTTATCGGCGCTGGCCAACTTGCTCGAATGAGTATCGCTCCTGCAACCGCATTAGGTGTAGATCTAATTTTATTAGCAGCAGATAGCAATGACTCTGGAGCGCAGATAACTAATCACATTGTTGGTGATTACACAGATCTCGAAACCGTCCGGGCCTTTGCAAGCAAATGTGATGTAGTGACTTTTGAACATGAATTAATCCCGCTCAGCATTATTAAAACACTTGAAGCCGAAGGCGTGGTTGTACGCCCATCATCTGCCTCTTTTATTTATTCACAAGATAAAGCGGCAATGAGGGAAAAATTACATGCGTATCCTGCGCCAAAATTTCAGATTGTTGCTGAGGCATCAAATGTTTCCGATTATCCAGTAATCGCAAAGGCAATTTCAGGTGGGTATGACGGCCGAGGTGTCTGGAAAGTTAATTCACAATCAGAGCTAGCCGAACTTCTGAAACAAACCGGCAAATTACTTGTTGAAGAGTTAATCGATTTTGATTTCGAAATAGCTGTAATGGTTGCACGATCACCACATGGACAAGCAACTACCTGGGCTCCGACCCAAACTGTGCAAAAAGATGGAATTTGTGTGATGACAGTTTCACCAGCACCTCAATTATCTGTGGCGTTAAGCGAAAAAGCACAAAAACTTGCATTAGATGTTGCAGCTGAAGTCAACGTAGTTGGAGTCATGGCTGTTGAGATGTTTGTAAAAGGTGATCAGTTGTTCATCAATGAGTTAGCAATGCGTCCTCATAACTCAGGACACTGGACTATTGAAGGCTCGCATACAAGTCAGTTCGAACAACATCTCCGCGCAGTACTTGATCTGCCACTAGGAGATCCGTCGATGACCGCTCCTATCGCCGTTATGGGCAATGTCTTAGGTGGAGAAAAGACAGATATGTACCGTCCATATTTACATTTAATGGCACGCACGCCTGCGCTTAACTTCCATCATTACAAGAAGGATGTCCGCCCAGGTCGAAAAATTGGCCACGTAACTTTGTTGGGTGAAGACCTCGTAGAATTAACCCACGAAGTGCAGCATGCGCTGGATTACATGAGTGGAGAAATCGATGAGTGATGTAGCAATCATCATGGGATCAGACTCTGATTGGCCAACGATGGAAGAGGCCGCAAAGGTGCTCGATGGCCTGGGAATTTCCTACACAGCAGATGTTGTATCCGCACACCGCATGCCACTGGAAATGGTTGAGTTTTCGCAAACAGCACAAGCAAAGGGTTACAAAGTAATTATTGCTGGTGCAGGTGGCGCTGCGCATTTACCCGGAATGGTTGCATCACTGACAACACTTCCAGTCATTGGTGTTCCTGTTGCACTTAAAAATCTTGATGGAATGGATTCACTTCTTTCTATCGTTCAAATGCCAGCAGGTGTTCCTGTTGCAACTGTCGGTGTGGGCAATGCAAAGAACGCGGCGTTATTAGCAGCTCGCATTCTTGGAGTAGCTGATGCTGCAATATCTGCAAAGGTTGCAGCTGGTTTAAAAGAGATTAATGCAGTTGCAAAGGAAAAGGGCGAGAATTTAAATGCTCGTCGTAATCACAAAACAGGTTTCTAAGCTCTAGCCTGATACTCAATTGCTGGGCAGCGATCCATCACGGTAAGTAATCCTGCAGCTTGTGCGCGGCCAACCGCCTCATGATCAATTACATCTAACTGCAACCACACAGCCTTTGCACCGATTGCAATCGCTTCATCTACAACCTTGCCGACTAACTTTGAGTTTACAAAGCAATCAACCACATCTACCTGCACAGGAATATCAGCGAGAGTTTTATAACCTGCTTCGCCATGAACCTCTTCAGCACGCGGATACACAGGAATAATTCTGTGCCCCTTGTCTTGCAAAAGTTTTGCTACGCCAAAGGCTGCACGTTCAGGATTATTACCAAGACCAACTACAGCCCAAGTCTTTAACGCAAGGACCGCATCAATTGTTTCTTTGCTATTAATCGGTGCGACCCAACGCATGGAATTTCCAGCCAGCGTTACGCCACATTGTGCGATCAAGCATGTTTCGACCATCGATAATGATTTTGCCCTTTACTAATGAACTAAGGGCCACCGGATCAATCTGGCGGTACTCCTTCCATTCAGTTAAATGCAGGATCAAATCAGCATCTTTAACAGCGTCATTAACCACTTCGGCGTACTTAAGTGTTGGGAAACGCTTACGAGCAGGTTCGATGCCTTGAGGATCATGAACAACGATGTCGGCACCTGCTGCATGAAGTTGTGCAGCGATATCAAGAGCTGGGGAGTCACGCACATCATCGCTGTCAGGCTTAAATGTCGCACCCAAGACAGCGATCTTGTACTTCGTTAAATCCTCTGAAAGTTCGCCGCGAACAACATCGATTACACGTTGACGTGCACGAAGGTTGATCGCATCGATCTCGCGCAAGAACTCAAGGGCTTGCTTTGCACCAAGCTCTTCAGCACGTGCCATAAATGCACGAATATCCTTTGGAAGACAGCCGCCACCAAAACCAATACCTGCTTGCAAGAAACGATTTCCAATACGTGGGTCGTAACCAATCGCCTTTGCAAGGACAGTCACATCTCCACCAGCTGCCTCGCACACCTCAGCCATTGCGTTAATAAATGAAATCTTTGTTGCAAGGAATGAGTTTGCTGCAACCTTTACCAACTCAGATGTTGGAAGATCTGCGCGGATCCATGGAGTACCAAGTGCAATTACAGGTTCATAAACCTCCTTAAGGATTTCTTCTGCGCGATCATTTGCAACACCAACAACTAAACGGTTGGGAGTCAAAGTATCTTCAACGGCAAAACCTTCACGCAAGAACTCTGGGTTCCAGGCTAAATCCGCTTGAGGTGCAATCTTAGAAAGTTCTGCGCGTAAACCTTGAGCGGTTCCTACTGGGACAGTTGACTTACCAACTACAAGCGAGCCCTCTTTCAAATGAGGAGCAATTGCAGCAACTGCAGATTTAACGTAAGTCAGATCTGCTGCCAAGCCATCTTTGCTCTGCGGTGTTCCAACACAAACAAAGTGAACATCTGCATCCTTCACCGCTGAAAAATCAGTTGTGAATGAAAGGCGACCAGTTTTCATCTCTTGCTCTAGAAGTGTGTCTAGTCCTGGCTCGTAGAAAGGAAGTTTTCCGCTTTGCAGTAGAGCTACTTTTTCTGGGTCTGTATCTACTCCGACTACAGTGAAACCGAGCGAGGACATACAAGCTGCATGGGTGGCTCCGAGATATCCGCAGCCAACTACCGAGAGAGTTAAAGTCATGTGGGGGAGTTTACTTCAGAGCCCCGCAAGGGTTTTCATCAGCGGTACGAGTCTTAAATTTATCGATCACAGTTGGCTTTGCTGATGTGCTTGATGACGCTGATGGAGATGGGGTTACCTCATCGGTAAGTGGTAAATCCTCGCGTAAGCGATTGAATAATTCAGGTGCAAGTACTGAATCCCACGTTACGACAGATCCCAGTCCTGGAACTCGGGCATTTGCATTGCCCAATGGGATTGTCAAAGTACGCATCTTGCTTGGTGAAAGATTTTTCATCTGCTTGGCAAGAGTCAGGAGATCACTTTCATTAAGCTCTGAATCTGTTTTTACAGTTGCAATCGCAGCGTTAAAGAAATTAACCAACTTAATTGGATTTAGTAGAACGCCAGTACTTGTCACCTTACGAAGAACCGCGCTCATGAACTGCTGTTGACGTTGCATACGACCAAGGTCGCCCATTCCATCAAAATCACGGGTACGAACATACTTAAGAGCTTCAACACCATCTAATGTGTGAACACCGGCAGATAAAACTAAGTGACTACCTGGGTCATTAATGTCGCGCTTTGTACACACTTCAATTCCGCCTAGTGCATCAACCATTCCTGCAAAACCCGCAAAACCAATTTCAATGTAGTGATCAATGCGAACACCAGATTCATTTTCAATTGTCTGAATTAAAAGAGGAGCACCACCCCAAGCAAAGGCTGCATTGATCTTTCCTTTTGCAGCAGGAACGATGCGAGTCTTATCTAGTGATGAAACATGTTCAGGAATAGTGACAAGTGAATCGCGTGGAATCGAAATGATCGTTGCCTTATCGCGAGACTTAGAAATATGAACCAACAACATTGTGTCTGATCGTGAACCAGCTGCGGTCTTGGTACTTCCGACGCGAAGCAGTTTCATCTGCTCCTTAGTCAATCCTTCGCGAGTATCAGCACCTACAAGTAGGTAGTTCAGTGCGCGATTTGGTTTATCGGGGCGGGATTTCAGGGTTCCAAATACATCAATGCGATCGATCGCACCGCTGACCTGTCCTAGTCCTAACCAAGAAAATGCGGAGATAAGGACGACTCCCACAGATAGTGAGGTAATAATCCGAATTGCCCGCGTTGATTTCACTGTCAGAGAGTACTTGAGCGATAGCGTGTGCGCGTTATGTCGACATCAGCGAACGCGTTATATGGCTCACCGAAGCGAGAAATCTCGGTGATCCTGCCTGTCCTCAATGAAGAGAAGTATTTAGAGGATGCTGTGAATTCAATTCTTGCTCAGAGGTACGATGGAAAACTTGAAGTAATTTTGGCAATCGGACCTTCTCAGGATAAAACCGCTGAGATTGCACAGAGATTACATAATGCCGATCCACGAGTTGTAGTTGTCGATAATCCAACCGGACGCACTGCTGCAGGATTAAATCGAGCAATCGCTGCTTCTCAGTATTCGATCATTGTTCGCGTTGATGGTCACGCCAATATTCCTGACAACTATTGCCAACTTGTATCTGAAATTCTTGAGCAAACAGGGGCGGTAAATGTTGGTGGAGTAATGGCAGCACAAGGGCAATCGCTCTTTGAAAAATCTGTTGCTCGAGCAATGCGAAGCCCATTGGGTGTTGGAGCCTCAAGATTTCACACAGGTGGTGGAGCTGGCGAAGTCGACACAGTTTATTTGGGAGCATTTAGAAAAGAAGCATTACTTGCAGTTGGTGGTTTTGATGAGCGATTTACTCGTGCTCAAGATTGGGAGTTGAACTTTAGATTACGACAAGCAGGTGGAGTTGTTTACTTTGATCCACGTCTAGTCGTTACATATCGACCACGATCTACCGTGAAAGCATTAGCCAAGCAGTACTTTGAATATGGTCGCTGGAGACGAGTAGTTTCTCGCCGACACCAAGGAACAATCAATTACAGATATTTAGCACCACCTTTCACAGTTGCAGCGACAACTCTTTCCTTGTTATTAGGTTGGTTGCTCTCACCAGTTCTATTTATTCCTGCCCTTGTTTATGCGGTGTTTATCCTTCTGGCATCTACACGAATTGGTAAAAGCGCGGGTGAGATTGTGTGTTTACCGTTGATTTTGCTAACAATGCATATTTCATGGGGGCTTGGATTTCTTACCTCGCCTAAGTCACTGGCCCCTGCGGTAACCTTGCATCCGTGAGCGCGCCAGCACAGCTTCCTTTACAGGTCTATGAACCATTTAGGGCTGGACTGCCTAAATTAGGGCGTTATTGGAAGTCTTTATGGTCACGCCGAACATTCATCGCTGAGTATTCAAAATCAGAGCTTCGCGAACAACACTTTGATTCAGTATTCGGCCAATTGTGGCTAGTGCTTAATCCGCTTTTGCTATCTGCTGTTTACTTTATTTTGATTGTCATTATTGGTGGAGCGACAGATAGCGCACGGTATGCGCACCTGACAGCAAGTCTTTTCCTGTTTTACTTAGTTGCAAATAGTCTTACGGGCGGCGTTAAATCCGTTACCGCCGGACAACGATTAATTCTTAATACAGCTTTTCCTCGCATCATGCTGCCTTTATCTGCAGTTGTAATTGCTGTCTTTAAGTTCTTGCCAACATTATTTGTATTTATCGTCATTAAAGCGGTTGTTGGATCCACATTTACATGGCAGATGCTGTGGGGAATTCCAGTTCTGTTTATTGCGGTGTTTTTGTCACTTGCGCTCGCAATTACAATTTCATGTATCAATGTTTACTTCCGAGATATTGCAAGCTTCTTGCCATACCTAACCCGAACACTTTTGTACTTGTCGCCAATTCTTTACGAAGCATCAGCGCTCAAGCCAAACCTACGTGCGCTAGAAGTTTTGAATCCACTTTTCCCAATCTTGGATTCATGGTCTCGCGCCATGGTTCATGGAGAAGTTCCGCAGATGTCTAGCCTTTTGCAAGGTCTTGCATGGGCAACAGGAATCTTCTTCCTGGGCACCTACTTCTTCTTGTCGAGGGAGCGTGAGTTCGCTGTCCGTCTCTAATTCACACATCACCAATGAGCTCGCGGTTTCAATCCGTGGAGTAGGACTTACCTACACGACCTCAATTGATAAAAAGCCAACCTTAAAGTCACGTGTTAAATCTTTGGGTCGCGGTACAAAACAAACTCGCGTTGTTCGCGCACTTGATGACATTAATTTAGATGTTCAGTACGGACATGTATTAGGTGTTATCGGAACTAATGGAGCTGGAAAATCCTCATTGATGCGCTGTGTTGCCGGCATTCTGCCTCCATCACAAGGTCGCATCGAGGTCTATGGCTCTGTCAGCACATTGTTAGCGCTGGGCGTTGGTTTTAACCCATCAATGTCAGGCCGGGACAATGTATTTCTTGGGGGATTAGCAGCAGGTATGTCTCGTGAAGAAATTGCTGGTCACTTTGATGAGATCGCAGAGTTTTCAGAGCTAGGTGATGCAATTGATGCACCAATGCGCACCTATTCATCTGGAATGTATGCGCGCTTAGCATTTTCGGTAGCAGCAACTGTGCGTCCAGATATTTTGATTATTGATGAGGCGCTTAGTACCGGTGATGCCAAGTTTAAAGAAAAAAGCCTGAACCGAGTAAAAGAACTTCGCAGCGATGATCGCGCTTTGATTTTAGTAAGCCATGCGATGCAGACATTGCGCGATACGTGCAATGATGTTGCTTGGCTTCACAAGGGCAAGTTAATTCAGCGTGGCGAACCAAATGCAGTCATTGATGCATATCAAGAGTTTTTACATCTTGGAAAGAGCGCAGCAATTGATGAGGATGTTTAAGCCCTTACTTCTTGCAACGCTCTTTGCGTTGATCGCTTCTCCACAATCAACCGCCGCAGATATTCCCGCAACCTTTTCAATTCATGGTGCTGGATATGGTCACGGAGTTGGAATGAGTCAGATTGGTGCAAAAGCAAAGGCGCTAGCTGGCGAATCAGCGGCATCAATTCTTTCGTACTATTACAAAGATATTGCGATTGAGCCCTTAGATGATTCAAAGATACTGCGAGTAAACATCGGTCATTTGTTAACTTCTGCAAAGATGGCAACAGTGACACCTGATGCGACCTTGCAAATCTTCAGTGGTGAAATTGGTGATGCGCAGGATCAAATTCCATTAGCAACCGTTGCGTTAAAGAGCTCACTTAACTTTACGATTCTAGGCTCTACAGTTGTTCCCAGCGTTGTAACTGGAAAGAAAACAATTAGTATTCCTCGCAATCGAGTTTTTACAGTTCGTTGGAGCGGCACACGTTATTTATCTGGCGTCGATGGTGTTATTTCACTTACTCACACAAGTACAACGAAGCGATACCGTTACGGCCAGATGCAATTTAGAGCTGTTAAAGCATCAGCCCTTGGTTATCGACTTGAAGTTACAAACTCCGTTCGGCTAGCTGATGAGTACTTGTGGGGCGTAAGCGAAGTTCCTTCATCATGGCCAGAGGCGGCATTACAAGCTCAAGCAATTGCCTCACGCACCTATGCGATGAATAAAGCTGGTATTTATCGAGCCTCATGTGATTGCGATTTGTACGGCGAAATTTCTGATCAATCCTTCTTGGGATACGCCAAAGAAACTGAAAAAGGGTGGGGCCAATTCTGGAAAGCGGCGGTAACTAACACCGCTGGCTTAACCATTACTCAAATGGGAAAGCCGATCGCCGCTTACTTCACTAGCTCTTCAGGTGGGTTAACAGAAACCGCTGTCAATGCTTGGGGTAGCGAAAAAAGTTATACCCAAACAGTTGCAGATCCTGCAGGAATAGATCCAGTTATGAACCCTCGTTTTTATCAGTGGGATCGCACAATTACACAAGCTGTAGTTGCTAAGGCCTTTGTATTACCTGATGTTGTAAGCCTTGAAATTCTCTCGAAAAATACCAGCGGTACTGTTGCCATGATTCAAGCAACATCTAGCACCGGAGTTGTAAAAACTTTACGCGGAGAAACCTTTAGAAGTCGAACAGTTATTCCATCTGCTTACTTTGATTTAGTTGGCATGCAGAATGCTGTTGAGCCCACCCCAAGTCCCAGTCCGTAATACAACCTCTAGCGAACCATCGAGAGAGTTACGTCGGAACAAAAGATTACTTGCACCAGAAAGTGTGCCAGCCTTTACGATTTCACCATCAGGCAACTTAACCTTTGCCGCTGCTGTTATGTAAGTACCTGCTTCGATAACGCAGTTATCTCCTAGCGAAATTCCAAGACCTGAGTTTGCTCCTAGTAAACATTTTTCTCCGATGGAAATAACTTCTTTGCCGCCACCGCTGAGTGTTCCCATAATCGAAGCACCGCCACCAACATCTGTGCCATCGCCAACAACTACACCAGCTGAAATACGACCTTCAACCATTGATGTTCCCAATGTTCCAGCATTGAAGTTAACAAAACCTTCGTGCATAACAGTTGTTCCAGATGCAAGGTGCGCACCAAGACGCACTCGATCGGCATCTGCAATACGAACACCACTTGGAACGACGTAATCAACCATGCGTGGGAACTTATCTACGGCATAGACAGTCACATGACCGTGCGCAGCCTTAAGTCGCGCGCGTGTCATTTCAAAACCTTCAACTGCGCATGGACCAACAGAAGTCCACACAACATTACTGAGCAATCCAAAGATTCCATCAAGTACAACTCCGTGTGGCTTTACAAGTCGATGAGACAGTAAGTGCAAGCGAAGGTAGGCATCTGCAGCATTTGCTGGAGCTTTTGTAATATCAATTTCAAGTGAAACTACTTCACGTGTAACGCCGCGTGATTCATCAGCGGTTGCAAGTGCGATTAGCTCGGCTGGTGCAGAACCAGAAAGTGAGGACAAGGATGGATTGGGGAACCAAACATCCAGGGTTGTTCCTTGCGAGATGGTTGCGATTCCGTGGCCAGATGCGATGGTCGTCATGTCCTAAGCCTAGCCTCTATTGTTAGCAGCATGCGTATTGCCGTCTTCTGCTCCTCATCACCAACGATCGATAACAAGTATGTAGAGCTTGCTTATGAACTTGGTCAGGGGATTGCCTCGACCAAGAATGAGTTGGTATCAGGTGGCGGGCACATTTCAATGATGGGTGCTGTATCCCGTGGTGCGCGAGACGGTGGCGGCAAGACAGTTGGCGTCATTCCCCAAGCATTAGTGGATATTGAG
>ENA-OUVC01000818-OUVC01000818.1-marine-metagenome-genome-assembly--contig:-NODE-818-length-19299-cov-3.590053_pt1 | contig 19299 bp, 34 predicted proteins | sample MGYA00248622_ERZ508571 | MGnify/ENA primary metagenome ERZ508571 (study PRJEB26236, sample SAMN06267175) | marine metagenome | isolation source: Columbia River Estuary | place: USA:Columbia River Estuary... | reverse complement strand
TGCTTCGACATTGCCGACAGACTCCTGCGCACAGGGGAAATTGGCGTCATCGTGATTGACTCAGTTGCAGCATTAGTTCCGAAGGCTGAGCTCGATGGCGAAATGGAACAAGCTCACATGGGCTTGCAGGCCCGCATGATGGCCAAGGCTATGCGTAAGCTTACTGGACTCGCTGCCCAGCACAACACTCTTATTATATTTATTAACCAGCTCCGCAACAAAATCGGAATCATGTTTGGTAACCCAGAGACTACTCCTGGTGGAATGTCATTGAAGTTTTATGCTTCAGTCCGTATTGACGTCCGCAAGAAAGAAGATCTTAAGGATAAAGCCGGAAATCCAGTTGGAGTTAAAGTCAAAGCTAAGGTTATTAAGAATAAGATGGCACCCCCAATGAAAATCGTAGAGTTTGATATCATCTATGCTCAGGGTATTGACGAGTACGGATGTATATTCGACATCGGTATTGACAAGGGGATTTTCACCCAAAAGGGCGCATGGGTATATTACAACGGCGAGAACTTTGCCCAGGGTAGAGATAACGCTATTGAGAAGTTGAAGTCTTCTCCTGAGATTGTAAGTGTGATTAAAGGCCAATGAGTCTTAATCCAGTATCTTGCGAGGATTGCAGTTTCCCTCCAAACTTTATTGTTCTTGAATTAAAAGATAAGTGGAACGTCCCGTACTACTCCATCAAATGCCGTGACTGTGGCGACAACTGGTATGAACCGAGTGAAAATTTTTTTGAAAATACAGAGACCCCCATTAGCGACGGAAATTTTTTTGAGAACGATGACAAATAGCCTACGCCTCTATCTTGAGTTTTCACGTTTGTTCGCTGAACTGGAATAACTAGTACTATTACAGTATCTATGTCCTTATAGAAGGAATGCTGTGTTATGGAATTTATACGTAGAATACTCAAGTTCTTTTCAGGTTCAGACATGAAGCGAAATGGCGACATGATCAACTTCACCTATGATCTGGAAGATGACAACACTCAACGTGTCGTATCTATTCATGCCGATGCCAATGGGTTTATGATCTTTACCATCTTCTCTGTAGAGGAATGGCAAATGATTGAAAGTATTAGTGAATTATCGGAACGTAGTGTAGAAGATGTTGTACGCGAAATATCAGAAGACGAAAGCCTGACAACAATCACCATCGATCCCACGGAGTTTGAATAGATTTCGCCCGGAACAAATAAGATATATACAAAAGAGGTGCTACCCCCTAAAGGGTAACACCTCTTTTTGTTTTTATCACAGGGTGATATTAGTAATCGTAACCGGATTCGTAGCCTAGCTCTTCCCACACTTGGTTTCCATATGAGGAACCATAGTCATTTGCAGACATAGCGAAGGATGTATTAGCCATGCCTCCGAAGGGGTTTACCCATTGGAAACAGTCAGGGCATCTAGTGTTGGCTCCTGAGAGGTCTTCATTGACGATATATTCTGTGCCACAGTGTGGGCAGTCCATATATGATTTCATGATTATTCCTTTGTGATTGTAAGCATGGGATGCTGGTTGTGTGAATCATTCCCTACTGGGAACGTCTTGAACTATATCTACTTGGCGGCGTCTTTGTCAACCTGTGTTAGAAAATATTTCAAATTTTTTGGGGCGAATCTCTATATGGGAAAAATTATTAGGGAAAAATTTTTGGACTGAAATGGATGACAGGTGTTGCGGGCTTTTCTAATCTCGAGGGTCATTTGTTTCTAAACTCGAGGATGTATAAACATATATAAACTTATTAAGGTAAAAACTAGGGAAAATTTATGGGGTGGTAATAGTGAGTATATGTGTGTACTTTAATTCTTTAACGTGCCCACCCCCCCATGGGGTCATATGCTCTAGTAATAAACGACAATAAGCGGTCGTCCATACCCCTACGTATGGTGCAGGTATCCAGCATAAAAGGACAGCTTGGGTGAATACGTTATCGCCATCAATGAAACGTAGTATCAAAGGAGAATGTAATGGTTGTAGGAACATACGATATTATCGGTACATATGCAGTGGATTACTTAGGTAACCCATTACCGAGTAGAAGGACATGGATTGGCAAGTACGCTGGACACAGTGGTGCAGTAGTATCTATCCATTCAACCCTACCCGGTGCAGACAGCTCTGACTTTCAGCGCTTTGCACACCTACACAGCAATACGGAATGGTTTGACCGCGAATTCGGTGGTCAGATGATCCGTATTGAACAGGTAATGCAGTACTCATATGAGTACAAGATGTGGTATTGGACGAACACCGCACATCACGCACGTTAATTAAGCAGTACCTAGTAGGGTAGGTATGGAGAAGGTGGTTCCTCAGGATCTTATGATTCTGGGGAACTTCCTTTTTTGAGGATAGGTCATTGTCCTTAGCGCAGAACCTGAGCGCTCTATAAATCATGGGTGACGCAGCAGGAGCTAATGCCTGACAGGTTATCTTACCTTGACAAAAGAGAAACGTAATAATCACGTTCAATACGTTAAGTTGAACAAAGGCATGTTTCTTGGAGGAATCATGTTGTCATTCATTAAAAGCAATAAGTACTTCGCACTAATCTTGTTGTTGGTATTCACACCAACATCAAAGATAGTGTTCGGGCTATTCGGCATTGCTGCCGGATTCATCAACTGGGGTCTCTTGATCCTAGTTGGCATCGTTGTGTTGGGCGTTAAGCTCAACAACAAGTTTGACCTCAGTGGGTTTAACCCATTTAAGTCAGACGAAGAGGATGACGACCTCTAATTAATTAGGTAGGATGATGACCCATCCTGCCTGAAAGAAGTTGTTTCCCCTGGGGCATTTGCCTTGGGGGAAACTTCTTTTTTTGAGGATAGTTATTTGTCCTCTAGCGCAAAACCTGAGCGCTCTATAAAACACGGGTGACGCGGCAGGAGCTAAATCCTGACAGGTATCCCAACCTTGACAAATGGGAAAACGTAATTATCACGTTCAGTACGTTAAGCTGAACAAAGACATGATCCTAGGAGGAAATCATGTTTGCACTACTCCAAAAACTCTTGCGCTCATTGACGCAAGACCAAGTGAATGAAATCCAGTTGAGCCCAATTTTGTGGCATAAACTGGACGTAGTTCAGTCCAACTTGTCACAGGAGACTTTCATGTCTTTCATGTGGGAAGCCCTTTATTGGGGATCTCCTTTGAGGAGCTCGTCAGTACTGCAGGACCCCAGCTTCATCTACCAGGTGGAGCAGGAACTTGGCGAGGAACTAATCACCAAATGGAACAACTGTAACAGGGGAACCATTTGGGATTTTGCTGGTATTCGCCAGCATATCCTCATCAATGGAACCCTTCGACCAGTCATCACCTGGAAGAAGTAAAACACTAAAAGAGGTATGTTTCCTCTGGGGTCTTCGGATCCTGGAGGAAACTTCCTTTTTTGAGGATAGGGGAAAGGCTCCTAACTCATTCTCTTGAAAGGGGAATTATTATGTCAGATAACATGTTCTTTATGATTGGCAACACCATATTTGTGGTTTGCTGCACAATGGCAATCCTACCATTGTTCTTCTACAACAAGAAGAAGTAATGGAATAAGGGTAGTGTCCTACCTTGCGTACTAGCAAAGACACACTATAGAAGAAGTTGTTCCCGGGGATTTCGGTCCTCGGGAACTTCTTTTTTTGAGGATAGGCCAACCGCGCCAGTCCAAGGGCATGAGTCACAGCCCTGCCAACACCGGCAAAGTGACAAAGGAGGTCGAGATGAAACTCGATATCCAATGGTGGGCAACCACCGACCAAGCCATCGTGGGGTTAATCCCTCTCGATGGAAAGATCATCGTGATCAAGAGTGATCATGATGGTGGCTTCATTGGCTATCAAGCCGATGAAGCAACACTGCAGCACATTGCTTGTGCAGGCGATATCTTTGCCCTGTACGCAGTTGTGCGCGCAGGAGACAGGGTTGAGGAGATTCGTCTTCTGAACCCTGTTTTCATGAACTTGTTGGGAACTGATCCCAATGAGATCATACAAAGCACTACCTTTATCTGAGGTAGTGGAAGAAAGTTGTTCCCGGGGATTTCGGTCCTCGGGAACTTCTTTTTTTTGAGGATAGGCAGCAAGCCCGTCCATAATACCTCGGAAAGGAGGTGAAACAATGAAGGCAAAGCCAGCAAGGCGAGTCTACGTCGCAAGGCGTATTCTCGTTGCGTTGATTGTTGTTCTTCTGTTCTTTGTTGCTCGCGGAATCCACCGTGAAGCAACAGAACCCGCTTACACATGTGATGTGTCTGCGGCGTTTGTGGAACAGGGGGATTCAATCTGGACTTTGTTAGAAGATCACTGTGAAGGCGATCTGACTTCCGCAAGATACTTTGTTACCAGTATCTACGGAACGAAGGTTTACGCTGGTCAGTTGATTCTTTTAACAAAGGACTGATCACAATCAACCAAGCTGCCACGACACGGGTGGCCAAGAAGTAGTGACTCTTGGGAACAGAAAAATCACTAAAGAGGTTGTTTCCCTGGGATCTTCGGATCCTGGGGAAACTTCCTTTTTTTGGGATAGGCATTCGGCCTCCCTATATCACCCCAGAAAGGAGGTGAAAACATGGGTGTCTCCATCTTCCTCGGAAACGAGGATCGAGCCTCTTGGACATATAGTCATTTTGACTATGTCCTCTGCCAACTAGGTCTTCCTAGCGCAGAGGAGTCCGATTGGGCTGGATCGATGGACCCAGAACATCTCGTTCAGAATCATCATAAGATTGTGAATGCAGATGATCGGGAATTCATAGCGGAAATCGCTATCGAGTCCCTGAGGTCTGGATCCTCGATCTCCTGGGAATAATCAGGCGATTGGACACCGCCACTTGTAAGAGAGTGGCCGAGTTGGCGCAACTTGGGAACAGAAGCGCTAAAGAGGTTGTTTCCTCTGGGATTTTTGGATCCTGGAGGAAACTTCCTTTTTTGAGGATAGACCATTGTCCTTAAATCTGGTATCTGTTTAGTATAAAACCAGACGATGTTTGTCACATTGTTAGCGTTGCAGACTATAGAACACCTGCAATTTAAAAGACTAGGAGACTACGCGTGCCTATCTAACTGCGTATTATGGTTCGGAGGAATCATGTTATCATTAACAATGACAAAGAAGAAGGGTACAACACTGGTACCAGAAATTGGTGATTATGTAATCGTTGAAGGTTGTGGTGTGGGTTGCCACGCTCCACTTGAAGGGTACATCATCGACCGAGTTTGGATCAGTGAATCCCGTAACGTGAAGTACAATCTGCTGACGGTGTTGAACACCATTAAGCAGGAGCGATTTACTCTGAAGCACACTGTGTTCATTGACAGTGATGCACCTGAAGGGGCAATCAACCACTTCTTCTGATCGTTAAGCTGATGAGTCCAGCTTAACAAAAGAATTGGAGTTCTCTCTTACGCATACAGCGTAGGAGGGAACTCCTTTTTTTGAGGATAGACCAAAGGGGTCAGTCCACAACTCACCAACGAAAGGAGGTGAAATAATGGCTTCCACCTGGGAATCGGTTGGTGTTTGTTCGCTTTGTGAACAGGACATCACCGTAGAAGAGGTGGTGGATCACTGGTACAAGCTCCCTACAGGGGAACTTGGAACAACGGTTCACCGCACCAGGGATGAATCTATGCCGCTCGTTCACGGGCAGTGCATCGATTCTCTCTGAGAGCCTCGTCCCACAAGCCGCTACTTGAAAGAGAGTAGCCGGGGTGAACACTCCTACCCTGGGAACAGAATGGAGACAACTCGTCCCTACCCTGGGGATCTTCGGATCCCTGGGGTAGAGACCCTACCTTTTTTTTGAGGATAGGCCACCCAGGCCAGTCCAAGAAAGGAGAGGGAGCAATGACAAAGCTCCTAATCATTCGTGGCTTACCCGGTTCGGGTAAAAGTACGTTGGCTGCCGAGATGGCACCCAATGCGTGCTTCGAAGCAGATACCTATATGGTAGACGCTTCGGGTAAGTACGAATTCGACCCTTCTCGCCTTGCTGAAGTGCACGAAAAGTGCTTTCAAGCAGTGCGAGAAGCTCTTGTTACAGGTGCCCCAGTGGTAGCTGTGGCTAACACGTTCACCCGGACGTGGGAGTTTGCTAAGTATATTAACTTAGCGCAAGAGCTTGGTGCAGAACACGAGGTAATCGTGTGTACCGGGTCGTACGGTAACATCCACGGCGTTTCACCTGAAATGGTGCAGCGCATGAGAGAAAGGTGGGAAGCCTAACAAAGAAGGTTGTTCCTGGGGAGAAATCCCTGGGAACTTCCTTTTTTTGAGGATAGGCCATCCAGGCCAGTCCAGAAAGGAAACCATGGCTTTTCGCAAAACCATGGTTGCCATCACCATTGTCGTAGCAGCGGCAATGTGGGGGCTACTAGCAAAGGCCACCTTCGGGTGGATCATTGTTGGTCTCCCCAGTGTCATTATAGCTTACGCTATAGTCGGCACCGTGCTGAGCAACGTCGAGAGGGACTAGTTCTCTCTCTGTCCATGAAACCGCTCCTTACCCTGGGGATCTTCGGATCTCTGGGGTAAGGACCCTACCCTTTTTTTTGAGGATAGGCCACTGGGGCCAGTCCACGAAAGGGAAAAATGAAAATCAAGAACAAGTGGTGGGTCTCATACAAGATCCGCCAAATTAGCAAAGCCCGTGAAAGGGCAATGGTCAACCCTGCCACAGTCAAGCAGTTATGCTTTATTGCATTCTTGCTTGAGTTCACAATCGTCAATGCCGAAGAGGCAAAGACCATTAAGAACATGATCCACAATGGAGTGGATTTCTACTGGGCCAGCAAGACCATCAAGTACCTGCAACAGAAGCCTTACCGCTTCACGTTTGCAGAGTACAAGGTAAAGAACAGTCAGTGGGACTACGCTAATCGGCGTTGGTTCTGATAGTAGTAGATAAATAAAAAAGAAAGTAAGGTGCAGATCCTCTCGTTTGGGATCTGTGCCTTCTTTTTTTGGCATAGGCGCTAGGCCTCTAGCTACAGTTAACTAACACTGTCGTAAGAAGTTAGTAAGAAAGGCAATCATGTCAAAAGGACCATGGGATGAAGATCCTATGTGGACTCCGGATCTCCAAGATTCGGAGCTTACTAATACATGTTTGAAGTGCCAACAGCTAGAAGCTGAATTAGAAAAGTGGAAGGACACGGCGCGTACATGGATGTGGGAAGCTGCAGACGCATCAGGTGAGGAAATATCGGATGTGTTAGACAATTGAGCAATGCTCACACCAAGGAGTAGTGATCCTATACGTACTTATACAATTCACTAAAGAAGGAGGTTCTCGGGAGATATTTCCCGGGAACTTCCTTTTTTTGAGGATAGACCATTCGGGTCAGTCCAGGAAAGGGAAAAATGAAAGTCAATAATCAATTCCGGCAAAGGCTGGATGTGATCTCGAAAGTAGAGATTGTATCTGGCTGCTTGGAGATTACTTCAAGCAACGCTGCAATATTACTTGCAGGACCACTGACGTATGGACAATACATTAGTGTGTTTTCGGGAAAGACATATTCATTTGTTGGAACATCGCAAGATGGTGCTATTATCGATGCATTTATGCATGATGGAAGTACCCGTGACAACGGAGGATATGGTGGCGATGCGTTTGAGCTCACGATGAATGATGGATCTCACCGAGTTTTGGTCGGTCCATGGTCTAGCCGACCATCAGTTCATGGTGTTAACAGTGGAATTTCTTTTACGGAAGTCCGCGTCAATGGTAGGTTAGCCTACTTTTCTCAAGCGTTTATTTCAGCAATTGTTTATGAATTCAAGATCAATGTAACAATGACCGTACGAGTTGATGAAGACGGTGAGATATATCTTGAGTTAGTTAGTAAGTAAGTAAACAAATAAGTAAGTAAAGGTCGTCCCTGGGGAGAAATCCCTGGGGACTTCCTTTTTTTTGCCAATAGATCGTTGGCCCTTAAACAGGAGGTAGAAATGTAATGAATATCATTGTTAATACTCAATTGCTTAATTTAGTAATAATAGACCCTTCTCTACCCCCCGCCTAGGAGGATAGCTATGGACCTTAGGTTCCTTTTTTTGACGATAGGCCATTGGCCTTTAGTCACACGTGAGGTTCCACGCCAGGGCCAAACAGTTTGTGTGTTCTGTACAAAGATACACAGAAAGGGAGGGAGAGATGCCGTATTTCCATGGCATTGTGGTCCTCGCTGGAAGGTGGCTTCGGCTGCTGACTGGTGCAGACCATGTCCCGGGTACCACCGTCAAGGAGGAGTTTCAGGGAGGACAATATGTCCCCGCGTTCCTGGAGCACTTCTGGGCAGGTCGGTACCGCGTCGAGGTGCGTAAGCTGTTCAGCCGTAAGGTTGGATCGGTGGAAAGCGCACCTGCCGTCACCAATAAGGAGCTGTTCTCTAGCGAAGTAATTCGTTGGAGCAACTCCTCGGACCAGTACATGTTGCGCATTAAGGGCAATGATGGCTGGCTCTCGGCATTTAAGGAAATCGGTCTTCTGATCGGTAACTCCAAGAAGATGTCGAAGAGGCTTGTAGAACTCGTGCGCATGTCGTGCATGTGGTTGTACATTCCCGAGGACAAAGCCCTTGAGGTTGACGTCATCGATCACAAAGCGTTGGGCATGCCTGACGAATATGTGGACGGTGCGACGTTCATCACCCGTGGTTTGGCCATCAAGTGCGTGAAGTCGAATACTTCGGCAACACGTGCTTGGAGGGCCAAGATGATCTGGGACATTCGCAATGGCAATCTTGTCGTTGTGCAGTTCCGGATGCTCTGTGCACTTGGAGAGATCAAAGGTAATGCTGTGATCACTCCTCGTCGCCAGATGCGAGGCTACGAAGTTCGGACATTTGCTCCGAATATCAAGGCTGAGATCAAGACCACAGGATGGCAATGGGTCACATTGGAGCCGTCTTACGGGACGATTCCAGTGAAGTCGGATGATCTGACACATTCCATTTACTGGGATGTTAAGGGTCTGTATGACCACGACTCACTCCTGGCTACCTTGGAATCCTCTTTGAAGCAATTCAAGGAGGACTTGGTGGCTGGCAAACGCTCTGAGTGGATGGAGAAGCTCGCTGAAAACAGCGGGAATATCCTACACGAGGAGTCGGAGGTAAAGTATGCAAAGGATCGTGGCCTAGTTGGCAGGATTCAGCATGCGGTTGCTCAACTTAGCAAGTTGGGTGTACCTCTGAATGCCAGTCAGACTCTGATGTTCTTGTCGGTTAATGGTTTGCGAAAGCAGCTGTTGGGCGACAATCGTCAGGGTGAGGTATGGACAGACAAGTCTCGTCACTGGTTTCCAGTGTCGTGGGCTTATGCTGCCCATGTCTATACCAAGGAGGTCTTGGAAATCGGTGGGTTTAACATGCCCGCTGGTGACCATGGCTTCTTCCATGAGGCTACCCACAGCTTCGTGGTACCTGGCCAGTTCTTGAAGGATAACTTTGAGAACTGGGGAGGCCCGGACCTAGATGACACAGTTAAGGTGCATGTGCGCCGTGTGTTAGATGGTAAGGGCAAGGTCAAGTTGATGGGAATTGTCATGCGCAATCCGAATGATTTCGGTGAGTATGCGATGATTCCGATTAAGGAGACCGGACCAGTCTACCATAGCTATGGTGCTGAGCCCCCGCTGGTGGATCTGCAGGAACTATCTAGTAAGGTTCCGCAGTTCACAAAGCTGAAGAAGCAGCTGAACATCGGTTCACTTCCGGCGATCACTAATCCACGTAAGCGTGGTGACGTGTTCTCGCTGGAGGATGAGTCGGCTGTTCGGCTTGCATCACAGGCTTTTCCACCAGGAATGGGCGGAACGGTCATCCCAAAGATGATCTGGTACGCTCAGTTCGGGAAGCCCATTGAGGAGTTGGTTGCAACTAACGAAGACATCGTTGATGTTCTTCAGCAGGGGCAAGCTTCTCTGGAGGATGTGCAGTTGATCAAGCAATGGATCGACAACACATTCACCACAATGGGTGAAAGGCTCAACTGGGAAATGGACCGCTTCTGGTTCATGACCCGGATGCCAGCACCATTGGCAGAGGTGTGGGAAACCTCATCCGAGGAAGCATCGCCTTGGGTCACACTCCATAAGGAGCGTGAGAACCTTGTGCGTCAGTACATTAAGGAAATGACGGATTGGCTGAATAGTCAAGTCGTTATGCCTGAAGTGCTGGAGCAGATCAACTGGACTCCAGAAGAGCGTGCAAACGCTTGGAAGAAACTGGTCAAGATCAAAGAGGTTCATCAAGCAGCTCGAAACAGTAGTCTCACCTGGTGTGATTACTTTGTAGAGCTGATGACCAAGAGCGATGAAGAGCATGGTGAAGAACGTACTGATCGTAAGATCTTGTGCTTAGCTCACCAAGCTATCCTCGCGAAGGCTCAAACGCCAGGAGCCAACCACGACCAGTGGCTGTTCTCGTTCAACGCTAAGAGCGAAATGCAACCGTACATGTTCTATGTACGTGCTCTCAAGCGTGTTCAGGACGGGACTTACAACTGGTAACCAGTCACTAAAGGTGACACCAATGTAGCCTCAGGGGTGGGAGAAATCTCACCTCTGAGGTGAATTAGTAGTTGTATTGAATTGTTATGAACGAGGTAGCTCTCGTCTGCGACATTGAAAGCAGTACCTGTGGGATTAAAAAGACCGCTAAATGAGGAGGTTGTTGGGAAGAAATTCCTGGCAACCTCCTTTTTTTGAGGATAGTTCACTAGCCTCAAGCGCAGAACCTGAGCGCTTAATAGTAGTTATTAGAAATCATGGGTGACGCAGCAGGCGCTAAAGGTCTGACAGGAATTCCAACCTTGACAAATGGAATCAGCCAAGGAGGCACAAAAATGGAAGCAATTAAGACAGCAAAGGATGGCCGTCAGTACACGGTCATCAATGGCAAAGCAGTCTTTGTGAAGGGTTCAAAGCCCATCGCAAAGCCTGTTGTCGAGATGGCACCGGCACCGGTTGCAGAGACCAAGGGCATCGCCTGCGGTAACTGCAAGCAGAATCATTCATCCATCCAGGATGTTCGTAACTGCTACGGAGTTAAGGTTGTTACAACCACTAAGTGGACAGCTCGTCCTATTTCAGTTGTTGCTGACCTTGACAAGAAGGTCATGGTTACTTGTGGATGGGGAAAGACCAGCCATAAAGTGGAAATGACCAAGGCCGATGCAATCGCATTCCGCAACACCTGCGAGCAGCATCGCTGATCATGGCTTACAACCATCACAATCAGCACTGCGGTCTCAGGGCACCTGGTTGCGAAGGTTTCATCTTCAAGGGCAATGGGCGATTTGTCGCTTACCCCTACAAGATGCTCCTTTGCAACGTCTGCTATGAGACGTGGTTGAAACGGAATTCCGAAGGTAAGAAGAAGGCGTCTGACAAGCGCAATCTCAAGAACCTTCGAGACAGCCAGCCAACCCTGTTCGATCAGGAGTGAGCTGAAGAAGACTGAAGTCCCACTACACAACCAGTGTAGGAGGGACTTCTTTCTTTGAGGATAGACCATTCGGGTCAGTCCACAACAGAAAGGAAAGTGCTATGAACAAACCATTATATAAGGTGGCCTTTACGGGTCATCGCCCCAACAAAATCGGGGGGTATAATGCAAAGACACCAATGCGTGTTGCTGTTGCTGAAGCCATAAAGAATGCCCTTGCACGGGCAGTGGCCAAATACGGTAAAACACATGAGGTGGTTGTCATCAGTGGAGGCGCTCTTGGCGTTGATACCGATGCAGCACGGGAGGCTCATAAGATGGGTCTTCGGTTCATGATTGCAGCACCTTGCAGAGAGCAGGATAAGAAATGGCCTGCTGAAAGCAAGTTGACCTACAAGAAGATGTGCGGATTTGCAGATGCAGATCTAGCTCGTACTCTTGCTAGCGACGGTGAAACTATTGAAGACGGTGTTATATACGTCTACAATGGTGAATACACCACAGCAAAGGTCATGCAAGACAGGAACATCTGGATGGTGGATCACGCTGACAGTGTGGTTGCTATCTGGGATGGCACGTCTGGTGGCACGGGAAACTGTGTGGGTTATGCTCGCAACAAGCAAAAGCCCATGGTTGTAATCAACCCTACTGAGCTGCTTAGTTAGTAGTTTAGTAGGTTATGGAAAGGTTGTTCCCGGGGAGAAATCCTCGGGGACTTCCTTTTTTATAATAGAATATTAGTTCTTTTTTTATCATAGACTACTAAACTTAATTCTTTTTTTACGATAGGCACCTATTCTAAATCCCTCCGCGACCAAGGATAGGTTCCTAGTCCAGTTCTCTTTGCCTGTATTCTAAATCCCTCTGGGAGCATACTGGCAAAAAGAAGGGGTTGTTTCCTTCTGTGAAAAAGAAGGGAGTAGTCCCAAACGCGCTCAGTCGTCCACTGAGAAAAAGAAGGGTTGGCACCGTGCCTTCCCTTGAGACCTTTGAAAGGGGTCTGTTATGAGTAAGTCAACTAAAGTCATTCCCGTTTGGGTTGGTGCAGGGCCAAAAGCCATTGTGTTCAACCGAATCGATGCGAAAGAATGGGACATGCCATTGTTCACTAAGTTCCCAGAAGGTGTCCGCGAAACCATCGTGGAAATCTTGGCAAAAACCGAAACTGGCAATACCCGCACCATTGCGTGGGATATGCCCGTTGCAATGATTGAGCAGGCAATCAGCAAAACTGATGGTCGTCCTTACAAGAAGATTGCCATCAGCGATGAGTTCCTTGCTGAATGGCTCGACCAGTTGGTCATTGCCAATAAAGGCACTGTCAAGCCTGCGGTTGCTTCAGCATTGGATTCGTTCAAGGCAAAGCATCTTGCGGTTACGACTGATGCAGGTACTGACTCGTTCTGAGTCTTGTGCCAAGTCCTGTCCGTTTGCGGGCTCACCTCAGAGAAATCTGGGGTGGGCTCGCCTTATTTTTTAACGCCCTGTCTCAGGACCCCTCGCTTCGCTCGGGATCGCTGAGCCAGTGCGGGCTTCGCCGGTATAACCGGATCATATCTTTTTTTATAATAGAACCTAGACTCTAGGTATCTATTCTAAATTTTTTAAATAGAATAGTAGATTAATCTATTGTTCAAACAAAAAAGAAGGGGAGTAATCCCACCAACAAACGCCCTAAGGAGGCACAAATGCACACAGTAGGTATCCTACTAATCGGAATGGCCTTAGGTATAGCTATGCTGTATCTAACTAATTTCATTGTCAGTAAAGCAAATGCTCGTCTTAACTATGGACAGAAAGTCCGTTTTGAAGGCGAAGTCATTGGACATATTTCTGTATGTCGTTATCACGGCGTCAAGAAGTATTTCTTCACAACAAAAGGCTTTGGGCCATTAAACCCCACTTCTTTCTATGAACGTGAAGATGCAATATCGGCTTGTCGCAAAGCGCATCTCGATCAGATGCTCAAAGAACAAGCTGAACGTCCTAAGCAAACGTCAGTTCCAAGAGTAGCATAACATGCTGTTCTTTATCGGTGCAATCGTATCCGGCATTATCGGTGCTGGAATATACGGATACATCAAATCATCGTTTCCAAGAGCGTAAATTCTTGGTTAGCCTTCTTGCGGGCTATTCCTCTCAGAAGGAATCAAGGGATTGGATCATATGATCCTTTCCCAGCAACCAATCTTCCCTCCCAGGTTGAGCGTCCTTGCCATATACCCCCCTTTCGTATGGTAAGGATGCTCCCTGAGGGAGTTTATAGATCTTTGGTAATAACTTTTTTTTAAAAAAATAGATCTCTTCTAAAAAGAAGGGCTAACAAAAGGAGCAATATGAACGATAAAACATGTTTATACATTTGTTATTATGACAAATGGACAGACGAAATGGAAGGCGATCTTGTAATCCCAGAAACTCAAACTCTAATAAAGTGGCCTTTGTTCAGTAGTGCAACTAAAGAACAATGTCTAATTAAAAAAGATTGGCATGAAGAATGGGACAACCACATAATCAATCCTTTCAATGAAGAAGGAGCACGAAATTACTTTGCTAATAAAGGTTTTAAAAATATAATCTTTATTACCAAAGTATTTGAAAGTGACAATAATAAATTTACAAATCAACTAACAAAAGGAGAAAAATGAATAAAATTACACTGAAAGTAATGCTGGCAGTATATGCCGGATCATTTCTTGCTGGATTCATCTACGCATTCAGCACAGAAATGCAAAAACAAAAGATGGAAATCAAATATACACCATCACCAGAATTCCAAAATCTAGTCAACCACTACAACAACAAACAGAAAGAGAAAGTGTCATGAAAATCGTACAAACAGCCGGAAAACTCTTCGGCAAAACCGTAGCCGTCAGTAAGAATGCGCCTTCAAAGACTGTCAAAGTCAGCAAAGCTGCATCCTCAAAGACCAAGAAGGCTCTTGTAAATGCAAAAGATGACTTGGTCGCCGGCTTCAATCAAGGTGTACAACGGAGTTCAGACTCTGAAGTCATTGACATCAAGTAATAAAACCTTTGTTGGGAGTATAGCAACGTCGCTATGCTCTCAACAAAAAAATTTACAATAGTGCTTTAAACTATTGTGAACATAAAAAAGAAGGGACTTGACAAATGTCATAGCCCCAGCACACAAAAGTAAATACATCCCTATTAAACACCTAACAGAAAGTTACACTTATGAGTATCCTTAACATGTTTGGCTTAGAGGCCAACGATTTCAGCATTGTTGCTGAAAGTCCAGAATTATTTGAAAACAAAGGTAAAACTACCAAGCTCATTGCGGGCAAAGAAGTAGCCTATAATGTGACTATTGCTGGAAAGAAAATTCCTGCGTATGTCACACTTGAATCTGCTAAACTTACTCGTCTTTCGCTTATTGAGCAAAATACTCGCAACAAGCGTTCGTATTGGCTCGCTACTGGTATGTTCAAGCCTGTAAAAATGAACATTGATCTGTTGATTGATGGCAACCGCATGAACATCATTGACCTTCTTCATACCATTGTGAAAGAAGCATCTGGTAAGCAAGATCATTCTCGTGATCAGTTTGTTCGTGACCTTCGTAACATGGGCATGAACTTCACTGACGGAATGCCTTTGTTCTTCCAGCAATTTGGTGCAAACTTTGAAGCATTTAACTCTGCTGTCCAAGCATTCAAAGAAGCAGGTGCAACTGATGATTTGCAACGCATGGTTAACGCAGAAATGAAAGTAGGAAACATTCGTGTTGCTTATGCTCATAAGGAAGGTGTTGACGTAACATCATTTGAAGTCGGAACAGTTGATCGTAGCGCATCTGTGCGTAAAGATTATGCCAACCAAGGCTTTATCGATCTCGGAGATGCTTTGTTCGAAAACTTCCTTCGCGTCGTCAAGTTCACCAAAGAAGCAAGTGTTCTTCAAAGTGAAATCGAAAAGAACACAAGCACTTGGTCACAAACACAGATCAAAGCTGCTCAAGCACAAATCAAGAAGTTTGAAGATATGGCTAAGCAATACACCTCAAACTGGGGTGGTGCGCAACAGCGTATCGTTCAACTTCCTAATGGAAAACTTGAAGCAAAAGATCAGTTTGATCCAGTAAGTGCACCTTGCGGTCGCTTCACAATGATGGTCAACAACAATCCTGTTGATGTTGACTTGTGGAGTAATTCAGCAAATGCAAATACATCAACAGTTGGAACTGAAACTTCAATTCTTGATGGCAAAACTGGGTTCTAATAACTAATAATGGTTTGTCCGTTCCATTCAAAAACGGACACCCCTAATTGTATAACGGATTTGCCCGAACATACAATATGGTTACAGGGATGACTGTAAGCCCTGGTAAAATGAACAGTTGGAGTTTGTCTATACTCTACAAAAAAGTAGACGTTTACCCTATCTAACTTGCAGAGAAGGTATCCCGAAAGGAGCAAGTTACGATACTCTAGTAAAGTCTGATTGAAAAAGTATCCGAGCAATAATAGATCAGATAGGCTGCGCTTGTCTTTAGTGAAGCGTCAGGATTGGTAGCGACCTGCTTACTATGTCTCGTCTGGTATATGCGAGCCACATGGCTACCAATATACCACCCCCTTGGGGCTAATGGTTACAAGTATTTGGTATAACGCATAATGCAATAATCTAATCTTTAGATCACATTGTATATTATGGACATCATGTCTTCGTGCAACGCCATTTCAGGAAGGTTCGATTCCTTCAAGCTCCGCCGAGTACTGCAGGCAACACATAACTAAGGACACTAAAGTGGAACCGTGGATTGATGTTACACACTGTCATGTGTAATGTCTACTGTGACAGCAGTAGCCTGCGGGAAAGTCTTGTTTGCGGAAGCTGATCGGCAAATTTGTCAGCTGTATTCAACAATTTTCGAGTTGAATGCGCATATCCACGTAAGACTCGTGGCGCAAACACCTTTCTAATAAAAAAAATTTTAGTACAAACAAAAGAGAAAAGGAGCAATATGTCAGATCAAGAAAGATATCCTTGCAGCCTATGCTGGCAAGAGTCAGATGGCAAACTAATTGTCCCAAACGTTCGAGGTTTTAACCTTGGTTCGGGCGGACATTGGTATGCCTGCGAAAAACACTTAAACGATCCAATGTTTCAAAAAGAAGAGGAATAAACATGTCATTAGAAAATGATCCAGAAAACGGAATCTGGCGACACAGGTGTGAAAACCCTAGTTGTGGTTACTTCGTCAATTACGACGATGAACCCTACTGCTTCACACACAGTCCAGATGAAGGCTCATCAGTCCGCGGATATTCCGCATATGCCAAGTATCTTCAAACTCTCGAGTTAAATGAGAACGGCGTACCAGTTGATTGGGATAAACACCCTAACAACGTATAAAGATCGGTAACTCAGTAGGTTTTGATTCCTCCTACTGAGTTACTTTCTTTTTTTACGAACAGACCTCTACACTAAGGGGGGGGGCCCCGCGAAGCGGGGGGGTACCCTACAGGATATCATCAGAACATCATAACGTCAGTTATACTATTCTCTATATATAGGGAATAATATAACATAAAAAAAAATTTAGTATAGATTTTTAGTCTTGATGTTTCGCCGGCCTGTCCACAGGCCAAATATCCTAGTCCAACTAGAAACTATTTTCCCCAAAAAATATTTCCAAATCCCAGCATAACACAACTGCTTATGCTATAATATACCTACGAAAGTAAGTACCCCTACATAAACAAGGAGTATAGACGAGATGCCCAAACAGCATCAATCAAAAGCAATGAAGCAAGTCTTAAGAGAGATCGAAAGACTTGGATTCACTGTCAACCATAAGAAGTCCGGTTCGTATACCATCATCCCTCCCTCCGATGTAGACGGACCCATATACAATACTCATGGGACGGAATCCGCACTCCATCCAATGAGAAGAGACTTTAAACGTCTGTATGATATACAACTCCCTATATAGGGAATAATACTTTCCGCAGGGATAAGTGGTGGGACTAGGTGGTGGTCCTACCACTATCCTTGTACATATCCATCCTATCACAGGTTATAATAGTAGGATTTTTGTTGGACAAACAGTGTTCAACGACCCCTTTCACGTGGGTACCCATTATATGTTTCTATTTATAGATGCATGTAAGCTAGGGTATCCACTTTTTTTATACCTATAGTCCTCTATGGGTACATACAAAAGAAGGGTAACTACACTATCTAGGGGGGGCCCCACGCAGTGGGGGGTACTCCCTCTATATCTATCTCTATATGTATAACTATATATCTATCAACAGAAAAATGTTTTGCGGGCGAATCCCACAAAACTCTAAACCATAATAAAAGGAGAAATAATGTTCACTCTAGCTATTATGCTAGCTTTAGCATCAACTATCATTGAAATGTCATTAGCTGCGAAATTTCCAGTATGGAGAAAAGCTGCTAAGAAGAACAAAACTATCAATATGATTATATCTATTCTATTATCATTTGTATTAGGTATCATGTTTGGTGCCGGCGGTCTTATCGCCATGTCAGCAGGCATGATGTCTACCGTATTTTCAATCCCAGGTTATGCCTTTCTCGAATGGGCATATGATTCACCTCAAGCTCAAAAGCGTGGGGGAAATCAGATTGAATACTACAACAAGCGATGGAAGCAAGCACTTGCTGATCTCGCACAACTAACCTACAAAGTTATCCGCATTATCACATTGCCTATTTGGGCAACTCGTAATGCAGTAAATAAGTTTAATGCAATCAAAGCTAAACACACAAAAGCCTAAAGGAGGCACTCTAATGTCACAAAACAATATGGTTAACTTTATTACACTGACCGACCCCGATGGGGACAAGGTCGAACTCAATCCTGCCTTCATCACTATGATGAGAAGGGATACCTATGAGCCTGAAGACGGCATCGAAATCCCCATGACAGCTATTTATACTTCTTGGGGCTACAAGATGTTCTCTATGGAAACCCCAGAAGAAGTTGTCAAACTTCAGATGGACGGTATTCAGAACCTGATGAAATCTGTTATTGAATCCAATATGGCTATAATCGAAAACATGGGTTCAGGCTTAGACATCGCAAGCTTACTTGAAGGAGACGAAGACGAATGACTATAACTAACCAACTATCCCTACATCAGAAAACTTATTGGGAAGAAACCAAGAATCTTGTTGATACTTGGGCTCGAACCAATGAGCCTATTGCGTACTCGTACAACTCCCGTGCCACCTACTGGGGCCTAGCTCTACAAGCAGGAATCATTACCAAGGTAATGTATGACTTTGCTGGCGAGCAGTATGGCTCCCTATGGTGGTACGTAGGAGACTGATTATGCCTAAATACGCTATGACACTTAATGAAAAAGTGCATCGTAATTATGCTATGTTTAACGACTATATTTCTGGGAGATCTATTATTAAAATTTCCCGGAAATATGGTCTAACATATGATCGTACTCGTACCATACTTAAGGAGCACAATATGAGACAATACTTTGTCGTAGACTACGCTGATGACTTCGTTCTATACGAAGGAACTCTAGAAAACTGCGAAGAAATTCTCCAGCAGAATTATGCTGGACTTATGCTTGTCGGATATCGAGATCTTACTTCTAGTATGATCCTATCTCTCAAGCAGCTGAGAAGTAAAAACAAAGAACAGATATGACACAAAATAACAATCATGTATGGGTCATTCTTGACGAGGATGATTATCGCTGTGTTAACTGCGACATCAGACACTCTCCCACCAGGGATAATCAAAAATGCTAGCAATAGAGCTTTAGCCGTCTTCATCGTTAGAGCATTAGGTGATCAAAGAGTTC
>ENA-OUVC01000817-OUVC01000817.1-marine-metagenome-genome-assembly--contig:-NODE-817-length-19299-cov-4.525960_pt1 | contig 19299 bp, 21 predicted proteins | sample MGYA00248622_ERZ508571 | MGnify/ENA primary metagenome ERZ508571 (study PRJEB26236, sample SAMN06267175) | marine metagenome | isolation source: Columbia River Estuary | place: USA:Columbia River Estuary... | reverse complement strand
GTCTGAACGAATATCTTCCGGGGCTGTGCTTGGTGCATAGCGCTTGATTGATTCACCATCTGGCGCAATTAGGAATTTTGTGAAGTTCCATTTCACGCCGCCACCAAGTAAACCTTTGGAACGACTCTTAAGAAATTGGAATACCGGATGGGCATCTTTGCCATTTACGTTGACTTTTTGTGACAACGGGAAATCTACGCCGTAATTAACTTTGCAGAACTCATCGATTTGCGCATCATCGCCTGGCTCTTGATGGGCGAATTGGTCACAAGGAAATCCAAGAACAATTAGGCCTTGGGATCTGAATTCTTCATGTAGCTTTTGCAAACCTTCGTACTGCGGCGTGAAGCCACACTTGCTTGCAGTGTTAACAACCAAGATTGGCTTTCCTGAGTAGTCGGAAAGCGAAACACTCTCGCCACGATTGTTAACGTAGGACAAGTCGTAAATGTTTGATGTAGCCATGTCTCCATGATTCCCTGCATCTGACTTACTAGCAACTGCTACCTGAGTGTTTAAGCCATACTTCAGAATCTTGGGCTATATGGTTAACGCATGGAAACAATTGTTTTGAACATTCGCTGGGCTGGCTATCTTTTATTTGCAATTGGTTTAATCAATTGGAGATATCAGAACTCATTCGAAAAAGGTGCGCCACTATGGATGTTTGGACTTGCGCTGATCATCGGAACGTACATCCCCGCGGTGTCTAAATTCATGACATCAAAAGTCGGTGTCATCGTAATTGCGATTGTTGTCGCACTTCTTCTTCTGATGGCGTTTACCGCTTAAGGCGTAGTAGCAGGATTAAACCTGATGATGGCCTGAACCATCATGTGATCTGATCCTCGATAGTTGTTATCAAAAGTTCCATCTTCATTTAGGCGCAATGCCACTTGATAAGCATCGGCATTTAACAATTCGCCTTTGAACATTACGTAATCGATTCGCACTGGATCACTTGAAGTTATCGGACGCTTGGGCCAACCAGAGCGATTGCTTCCGGTGTATGACGTTGTGTAAGCATCACCAAAGAATTTGTATTCATTAGTTGGTGCGTTAAACGAATCAAGCCAACCATCTTCGGCTAACTCGTAAAGCATTCCCTTTGGTTCGCGATTGTCATACGAATTAAAGTCGCCCATCAGAATCATCGGAACGCCTTCGAGACCGCTTGCTTTATTCAGTTCTTCGGCCCAGGTTGTAAAAGCACTGCCGACTAGTTCGCGATCTTTCTTGCCCCGAGCATTCTTTTCATTGTTCAAATGCAAACTAACTGCCAGAAATGTGCCGGTGCCGTTCAAGCCTTCAAGATATGCCCAGCTAAATTCTCGAGTCGTGGCATACCGAAGGCCATCAACTATGTCAGTTAATCGACCTTGGCCAGCTGATGGAATTCCTTCCGGTAGATCAACTTGTTTAACTTTGTCTGCTTTATAAAGAATATGTGCTGAGTGAATGCAGCTATTCGGATCGCAGGTATCAACTTCTGTAGTTGTCGGTAAGTAACCAGCTGGGGCAGACATTGCCTGGATGTCTTCCCAATGTTTCATTCGAACGCCACCTTCACCAATAACTCGAATATCAGTAGCTTCTTGTAGCCCAATTACGTCTGAGTTGGATTCATTTATGGTTCTGCCGATTGCTTCTCTGCGATTTTTCCAGGCGGGGACCGAAGTGTTATTTGGCTTAGCAATATTGAAGGTGGCAAAAGTAAGAGTTGGTACGGGCAAAATCGTTGGGGCAATCGATGGCTCAGTAACAGTCAAAGTTGGTGCTGCGCTGATAACTGGCACTTCGTTGTTATCTTGCGGGATCCAATTGGATGCGGCAGGCACCACAATTAACGAGGCAATCACAATAAAGATTGGGATGGCAATTAACTTGCTTTGTCTGAAGTCTTTAAACGCTGAATGATCTTGGGGTTTAGGTGCGCGGCGTCTGCCTCGGTTTTCCTCTTTTTTCCCCATTGCTCAAGCCTAAGCCAGTAAGCACATAGGGAACATGTCTAGAAAGTTAACAAATTGCCTAAATAGCAAGGGTTTCCGCCTGCCAAGTAGAATTGAACCCTGCCAGTAAGTTTAAAATTTCGCAGATTGCGCATAACCAAGGAGTCCAAATGGGTTTGCTAGACAACCTTGAACAGCGCCTAGATCGAATTGTAAATGGCTCATTTTCCAAGGCCTTTAAGTCCGAGGTCCAGCCGGTTGAACTTGGTGCTGCGCTGCAGCAGGAAATCGACAACCGCGCCGACACAATAACTGGGCAGACCGTTGTGCCCAACATTTTCATAATAGAACTGGGCTCGGTTGACCACGAACGACTTTCAACTTACTTTGAAACTTTAAGCGGAGAACTAGGAACTTTGGCAGACGCCTACTCCAGTGAACAGCGCTACACCACGGTGGACGCCGCACATATCACCTTTGCTCTGGACGACGAACTAGAAACAGGTGTGTTTCGAATTCGCAGCACTGCTGCAAAACGACCTGCCGATGCCGCGCCACCAGTTTTGCCAACGCAAGATTCCACTCCACAAGTTCCGTTAGCTTCGTTCACACCACAAGCCACTCCATATTTAACTTCAATAACTGGCGAGGAATTTAAGATCACACAATCAGTTACCAGCATTGGGCGTGGAGTTGAAGCTGATATTCAAATTGATGACACAAGTGTCAGTCGATTGCATTGCTCGATTGTCTTAGGGTCCGATGTTTTGGTCCGAGATCTTGGTTCAACAAATGGCACTGTGGTCGATGGTGTGCGAGCCACTGAGTCAGTGCTTCGTGATGGCTCGTTAATCAAAGTTGGAAACATCACTCTGACTTACATGAGTAAGTGAGCTAATAATGTCTGAACTATTGCTCAGCATCTTGCGGATTGGTTTTCTAATTGCGCTGTGGTGGTTTGTGCTGACGGTAGTTTCAGTTCTAAGACGAGATTTACAAGCACCTCGAGATGCAAAACCATTAACTCCTGCGCGCTCAAATAAGCGCCCAAGTCCTCGACCAACTCTTCGAACCCGTAAAACTTCTACCCAGCTTGTGATTGTTGAAGGCGCACTTACCGGAACAGTAGTTCCACTAGGTTCCTCACCAATCATTATTGGACGTGCACCTGATGCCACAATTGTTTTGGACGATGACTTTGTCAGTACGCACCATGCTCGCTTAACACCAAATGGTAATCATTGGATTGTTGAGGATCTTGGTTCTACTAATGGGACTTGGATTGATCGCACTCGGGTTTCGACGCCAACAGTATTTCGTCCAGGAACTCAACTCCGGATTGGTCGAACCAGCATGGAATTGAGCTCATGACCGGTTTAAGTCTTCGTTTTGCAGCGCGTTCTGAAATTGGACGAGTTCGTCGCAATAACGAGGACGCTGGATATGCTGCAACAGATTTACTTGTGGTTGCTGATGGCATGGGTGGTCATGAAGCTGGTGAGCTTGCCAGTGCGGCCACCGTTGCAGCAGTTGTCGCTGCTGCTGCATCAACTGTCGGCACAGATGAGGTGCTTAGCCAACTTGCTGAAGCCGTGATTACTTCTGGTGAATACATCGCTGATGTCGTCGCTGGTAATCGTGATCTCGCTGGCATGGGAACAACCATGACAGTGGTTGCGTTGCGAGAAGACCGTATCGCTATGGCGCACGTAGGTGATTCACGGGCTTATGTGTATCGCGATTCAGAATTGCAACAAATGACAAAAGATCACACATTTGTGCAGACTCTGGTCGACTCTGGTGAAATCACACTAGAGGAAGCGGCTGTACATCCCCGGCGCAATCTAATGATGCGAGCCATTGATGGGATCCATGCAGTTGAAGTTGACTTATCAGTTCGGGAAACTCGGGTAGGTGATCGCTATTTGCTTTGTAGCGATGGGCTTTGTGGAGTTATCAATTCAACTCAGATTGCCGAATGCTTATCTCATGAGGACTTGACCCAAGCGGTAATTATGCTAATTGACGCTGCGATGGCAGCCGGCGCACCGGACAACATAACTGTCGTAGTTGCTGACGTCGTTAACGACAGTATTGAAGTTGATCCAGTACTAATAGGTTCTGCCGCTGACTCAGTTAATCAGTCTCGATTGCCAGCCGTTGATTTTCCAGATGAGGGCGAAGCCTCGGCCCAAACTAGTGTTGTCGAAAACTTTGAGTCTGGGAAAACTTGGCTAGTGCCAGTGCTTTCAACAATCGGAGTGATTGCACTTGGAATTGCTGCGACGCTTTGGTGGTTAGCAAATCAATGGTTTGTTGGGGTTTATGAGAAAGAAGATGTGGTTGCAATCTTCCAAGGCGTCCCTGCTGGCGGAATGTATCGCCTTGTGGAAATTACCGAAATAGAAGCTGGGAAGTTACCTGAATACGAACGTGACCAGGTGTATCAGACTTTCGAATCTGGAGATTTTCAAGATGCAGAAGCTGCAGTTGAGCGCCTAAAACTAAGTGCTGATTTGTGTGTTCTGACTCCTGCAACACCAGGATGTCCGGAGCTTGCGCAGTGAGCGAAACGCTTAATCGCTATCGAGTTTCAACCAGGCGCTCAGCTGAGTTGGCGTTATTGGTGGGTGCATGGCTGATCGGTGTTTTTGCCTGGGTCCTCGTCGATTCCGCAACAGGTGAAACTTCATTTGGTGGTTGGACTTCGCTGCTCAGCGCAGGCATTCTGCTTTTGATTACTCACGGAGTTGTGCGTTGGCAAGCACCATATGCTGACCCACTTTTACTGCCAAGTGTTGCTGCACTAAACATGCTCGGCCTGGCCATGATTCACAGATTAGATATTGCTGCAGCGCAACGCGCAATTAGCAACGGTAGTCCGATGCCGACTCCAGATGTCTACCTGCAGCTGACATGGATGTTAGTTGGCTTAGTTGCATTCATGTTGGTTCTATTCTTTGTTAGCGATCATCGTAGATTGCAGCGCTTTACATTCACCGCTGGGTTTGCTGGGATTGCGCTACTTTTTTTTCCGCTACTCCCCATTATTGGTAGTGAAGTAAATGGTGCTCGTCTTTGGATTAACTTTCTTGGCTTCACGTTCCAACCCGGCGAGTTAGCCAAAGTCGCACTAACGATTTTCTTCGCTGGGTTCTTAGTTACTCGCAGACACTCGCTCGCGTTAGTTCACAAGAAGATTCTTGGTGTTGGTGTCCCTCGCGGAAAAGATGTTGGTCCACTTTTATTAGTTTGGTTCGCTGCGTTGCTAGTTCTGATTTTGGAACGAGACTTAGGAACCTCACTACTTTTGTTTGGTCTCTTTATCGTCATGCTTTATGTGGCAACAGGTCGACGTTCTTGGGTGCTAATCGGCAGCGCACTATTGACAGTTGGTGGCGCACTTGCTTATCAAGCTTTTGGCCACGTCCGGGTTCGCTTCAATGTTTGGTTAGATCCATTCGCCGACGCAAATGGTTCAGGTTTTCAAATTGTGCAATCCCTTTATGGCTTTGCTAATGGTGGGATCTTTGGAACTGGTTGGGGTCAGGGCTATCCGCAATTAGTACCGTTTGCAAAAACTGACTTCATTACCTCTGCTCTCGGTGAAGAACTTGGTTTGATGGGCTTGATTGCCATCTTGTTGTTGTTTGCAATCGTTGTTGAACGCGGCGCTCGAGCAGCCGTTGCAACTCGCGATCCGTTTGGCAATCTATTGGCAATTGGACTGACAACGGTTATCGGATTGCAGACATTCATTGTGATTGGTGGCGTAACTCGACTTGTGCCGCTTACAGGATTAACAACTCCATTTTTGTCTTATGGTGGTTCATCCTTGGTTGCAAACTACATAATTATTGCGCTATTGATTCGAATTTCTAACGCTGCCCGGGCGCCTGAAGTAACTGATGCTGAGTTGGTTCTACGTCAGGATGGTGACGGCAGTGATTAGACAAATCAACCGAGTTACTGCAGTCATAATTGTTTTATTGCTTGCCTTGATTATCAACCTCTCTTACATTCAAGTTTTCAAAGCCGGAGACTTAAGAAGCCAAGCAGGGAATCAACGCGTCACATTGACTGAGTATTCGCGTGAGCGTGGACCAATTTTGTTGGGTTCCGAGGCAATCGCCGAATCAACCCCGACCTTAGATGCCTTGAAGTATCTTCGCGAATATGGCGATGGTTCGAATTATGCCTCGATCACAGGTTTCTATTCTGTGGTCTACGGCGCAACTGGTATTGAATCTGAAGCCAACAATGTGCTTGCCGGTAATGACAGTCGTTTCTTTGTTGATCGCCTACAACAACTGTTTGCAAATCGTGAACCTAAGGGCGGGGCAATTCGACTAACTATTGATCCCGATGCCCAAGCCGCAGCCATGAAGTCTCTCAATGGCAGAACTGGTGCTGTTGTAGCAATTGATCCAACTACGGGAGCGATTCTAGCTTTAGCAAGCTCACCGTCGTTTGATCCAAACTTGCTCTCAAGCCATGATGCTGGGGACATTCAAGCCACATATGAAGAGTTGAATGCTGATCCCGCACAACCTTTACTTAATCGACCACTTGCTATGACACTTCCGCCTGGTTCGACTTTCAAGTTAGTAACTGCTGCTGCTGCTCTTGAGTCAGGTAATTACGTTGCTGAGTCGCAATTGCCTGGCCCAACTCAAATCAACTTGCCAGGAACAGATGTGCAACTTGGAAACTGGAATGACAAATCATGCGGACCAGATGACATCACTACTTTGCAAGCTGCGCTTGAAATTTCTTGCAATACAGCTTTTGCTTGGCTTGGCATGGAATTAGGGGCAGATGCCATTAGTGAACAGGCCCAGAAATTTGGGTTTGAATCTGAGTTTGAAGTACCAATGACTGCGGCAATCAGTCGCTTCCCTGCTGACCCAAACAAACCTCAAACTGCAATGAGCGCAATAGGTCAGTTTGATGTACGCGCTACTGCCCTACAAATGGCAATGGTTGCAGCTGGAATTGCCAATGATGGCGTTGTTATGAATCCATATTTAATTAGTCAGGTTCTCGGCCCAGATTTAACGGTCTTGCAAAGCACTACTCCATCAGCATTTGGCCGAGCCATGTCCGTTGAGAACTCTAAGATTTTGCGGGACATGATGGTTGGCGTTGTCACAAATGGCACCGCCTCAAAAGCCGCTATCTCGGGTATTAGCGTTGGCGGCAAAACCGGTACCGCTGAAAATGCGCCAGGTGAACCAGCGCATGCCTGGTTTGTTGGGTTAGCCCCGAGTGAAGAATCCAGAGTTGCAGTCGCAGTTGTCTTGCAAAATGGTGGAGGTGCAACTGAGGTAAGTGGAAACTCCTTAGCCGCACCAATTGCAGCAGCCGTGATGCGGGCAGTTCTAAAACAATAGGCAAGAATAGAAGAGTTAGTACCGGGTTATTCATGACCCGGGACTAGACAGGCATAGGAGAACTAGAGTGAGCACCTTCACGCAACTTGGTGACAGATACGACGTCGGTCAGGTTATTGGTCGCGGTGGCATGGCCGAAGTTTATGAAGGCACCGATCGTCGATTGAATCGTCGGGTTGCTATCAAAGTTCTACGCCCTGATTTGGCTCGAGATCCTATGTTCCAAGAACGGTTTCGTAGAGAAGCGCGTTCCGCAGCCGGTCTAAATCATCCAAACATTGTTGCCATTTATGACACTGGTGAAGACTTGATTGGCGAAGGCACAAGTCAAGTTAGTGTTCCGTACATAGTTATGGAATTTGTTGATGGCGTAACTTTGCGTCACATGTTAAACAGTGGACCTAGAATTTTGCCCGAGCGAGCACTTGAAGTTATTGCTGGTGTCCTAGCTGCACTTGATTATGCACACCGTCATGGGATTGTGCATCGCGACATTAAACCCGCAAACATAATGATCAGTACTAACGGCGATGCAAAAGTTATGGACTTTGGTATTGCTCGAGCAATGAGTGATGCTGCTACGTCAGTGACTGCCACGAGTGCTGTGATGGGAACTGCTCAGTATTTATCTCCGGAACAAGCTCGCGGTGAGTTAGTCGATGCGCGAAGTGACATCTATTCAAGCGGTTGTGTTCTTTATGAGTTGTTAACGGGAGTAACACCATTTAATGGTGACTCACCAGTTGCTATTGCATACCAACATGTAAACGAACCACCAAAGCCACCATCGGCATTGGATAATTCAATTCCAAGCAGTTTAGATTCAATCACGTTAGGCGCACTCGCAAAATCTCCGTCTAATAGATATCAAACAGCTGCGGAAATGCGCAGCGATGTTGAACGTTCTATCGCAGGTATGCCAATCATGTCTCGACAGAACCATGCAACAACAGTGATCGCAAATGATGCGCCGACTTCTGCAATTCCTATCATTGATGGTCTTTCTGGATCTGTCGCAGTTGCTCCGCCAAAAGTTGTTAACAAACGTTCACGTTGGTTCTTTGCTGGTTTTGCCACAGTGCTTGCTGCATCGCTGATGTTCTTACTCGGCGACAATCTGTTTAGTTCTGGTACGGAAACAGTTCCAGTTCCAAACGTAAAAGCACTTACGGTAGAGGAAGCAACGCTCGCTCTCACCGAAGCAGGTCTTCAAGTGGGTACTCAAACGCCACAGGCTGATGACAATGCGCCAAAGGGAACAATTATCGGACAAGATCCGGCTGCTGGTGAACTGATTGAAGCAGGCCAAGCCGTTAACTTGGTAGTTTCAGCAGGCAAAGATCAGACTGGAGTTCCAGATTTAGTAGGTCTTACTTCTAGTGAAGATGCCAGACTCGCGCTCACCGAAGCTCGTCTGGTGCTTGGAAAAGTAATTCCAATGGACAGTGATAAGCCTGAAGGCACAGTGATCGAGCAAGATCCAGCTGCTAATTCTTCAGTGGACATAGGTACTTTGGTCAGCATCACAGTTTCAAGTGGCAAAGTACCCGTTCCAAATGTCGTTGGTGCAAATCAAACTGATGCAAAGAACACGTTACTTAATGCTGGTTTCCTTGTAGAGGTAGTTTTTGAAGACAATGGAGCAGTTGCGGAAAACACCGTTATTGCACAGACTCCGATAGCCGACACTGTGACGCTAAAGGGCACGACAGTAGTCCTAAAGGTTTCGAGGTTACCTATTGTGGTGGCGCCAACTCCGACTCCAACACCTACGCAATCGCCGACACCAACGCCAACTGCAACTACTCCTTGATTCACTTAGGATTACTGCTGTGACTCGCATTCTGGTTATTGATAACTACGACAGTTTTGTTTACAACATTGTCCAGTACTTAGCCCAGCTCGGTGCCAAAGTAGATGTGAAGCGCAACGACGAAGTTACGGTTGATCAAGCTCGAGAATACGACGGAGTGTTGCTTTCACCGGGTCCTGGAACTCCATCAGATGCTGGCGTTTGTATCGACATCGTAAAAGAACTAGGCGGACAAGTTCCTATTTTTGGCGTTTGCCTTGGTCATCAAGCAATTGCTGAAGCATACGGAGCCACGGTTTCTCGCGCACCAGAATTACTTCATGGCAAAACTTCCCAAGTGTTTCATCACAACCAAGGTGTGCTGGCAGATCTTCCTTCACCATTTACTGCAACGCGATACCACTCTCTGGCAGTCGAACGCGATACTGTTCCTGCCGAGTTAGAAGTAACAAGTGAAACTGAAGACGGCGTAATCATGTCGCTTCGACATAAAGAGTTTGATATCGAAGGCGTGCAATTTCATCCTGAGTCAGTATTGACTGAAGGTGGACACAAAATGTTAGCTGAGTGGTTAGTTCGCTGCGGCGATCTAGAAGCTCGAAACCTAGCGCAAGGATTGCAACCAGTAATTCCGATCTAGTTATTGCTGTTCGATTGAACCTTGCCAAGCTGGAATTGTTGTTTCATTCAGAATCGAAACATCCCAACCAAGATTAAATCGCTCAACGTATTCACGATATAGCGATACCCCTGGCTCATTATTCAAAGCTTGTTGTAACTCTGCGGTGTTACCGACTGCCGTAATAACAAATGGTGGTGAGTAAACGCGACCCTGTAGCAACAGTGTGTTTCCTACGCACCGAATAGCTGAGGTACTAATTATTCTTTGATCCATTACTTGAACCGCAGTTGCGCCGCCGCGCCACATTGCATTTACAACAGATTGAACATCTTGTTGATGCACAACTAAGTCATCGGGAACGACTCCATTGGCAAGTGGCTCGCCGAGTTCGCGGGGTGCATCATCTAATGAAATTCGCAGTGCAGATCCAGAAACTGGAGTCAAGCCGGTTGCTTGTTCAAGTTGGCTAATTTGGGAGCTCAAAACGGGATCTACTTTAGTTATGGATAAGTCGTTAACTTCGTTTGCCAAAGTATCAACTTCTGACTGAAGGACTCCGACTTTGTCTGCTCGGTCCAGAACTAAGCTTCTGAGATCTTCCAAGCCGCCGGTGCGTAAATTAGTGCCATCCGCAGTAACCCCACTGGCCACAAACAGGAAACCGGCAAGAGCCGCCGAACCTGTAACCAGGGTGGTTTTGGCTTTCCGGGAAAAGTTTCTCATTTACTTATCCACAGGGTTATCCACCGCTGGGGAGGAATTACACCCATGTCATTTACTTCCAGCGAGTGGCAAGCGCGAAACCAACGCCAATAAGGGCAAAGCCAATAAGTACGTTAGTTAGATTGCCCAAATCGGACATAAGTGGGACTTGGCTACCAATTAAGTAGAACACCACTATCCACAACAGCCCCAAGATAAACATGGTCACCATTGCTGGTGCGAGCCAAACCGGATTTCCTACTTTAAACGACTCTGGCGTTTTGGCCGGAGGTGGTGTGTAGGCGGGTTCTTTTGACTTACGTGACTTTGACTTAGGCATGATTCAACCTTACCCGCAAAGCTGAGACTTCAAAGAATTGCAAAAGAATTACAGGCCGATCAGGGCAGAAACTTGGGCATTTCTAGCCAAGGTGGCCAAGACCAAGAAAACAAAAATTCCGGCTAGCCCAGCTCGGTGGATTCGATCCCGATTCAATCGGTTGCCCTTGGTGTAGATAAAGGCGATTGCTGCACCAGTAATTGCGCCACCGAAATGTGCACGCCAATCTATTCCAGATTGCAAAAATCCAATTACTACGTTGAGGCCTAGCAGCACTATCAACTGGGAAACATCGGTACGCATTTCTCGTCCGATGACAATCGTCGCCGTGATCAATCCGAAAATTGCACCACTTGCCCCAACTGAAACAGTTCGCAAATCCGAAAACCAATATGACGCTACTGAGCCGCCAAGCGCGGACAAGATATACAAAGCAGCAAACCGCACATGCCCGAGCGAACGTTCAAGTTGTGGGCCTAACCAATACAGCGCGTACATGTTAAACAACAGATGCAAAATGCTGCCATGTAACAAGGTTGAAGTTAGTAGGCGCCACCACTCACCTTGTGCGATTGCAATTGGAATCATTCCGAAGGCAAGAGCGAAGCTACCCAACAGCAACGACAGTACGAAGATACTGATGCAAGTAACCAGAATCACTCGCGTAACTTTTGGAACCGTGTTGAACGATCCACCAAATCTAGTTTTAGGCAACGAGACCTGAGCGCCTGCAACGCACTCTGGACATTGGAATCCAACAGGTGCACTGATCATGCAGTCAGGACAGATCGTGCGATCACAACGACTGCACGATACATATGCCTCGCTATCGGTATGGCGAAAACAAGTGTTGTTCACGCTTAACCTCGAGAAACAGTAACGCTTTCGATTACTACATCATTAACTGGACGATCCATTTGTCCCGTTGGCACGTTTGCAATTGCATCCACGACATCGCGACCGGCTTGATCTGCAACTTCACCAAAGATGGTGTGCTTGAAGTTCAACCAAGTTGTTGGAGCGACAGTGATGAAGAACTGAGAACCATTTGTGTTTGGTCCAGCGTTCGCCATTGCAAGTAGGTACGGGCGATCAAAAACTAATTCTGGATGTGGTTCATCTTCGAACTTAAAGCCTGGGCCGCCGGTTCCTTGACCAAGTGGATCGCCAGCTTGAATCATGAAGCCAGGGATGATGCGATGGAAAACGGTTCCGTTGTAAAGCGGATCATTTGATTTTTGACCAGTCGCTGGATGTGTCCATTCAACTGAGCCATCAGCTAAGCCAAGAATGTTTTTTACAGTCTTTGGTGCGTGGTTATCAAAAATGTTGATGTTGATATCGCCGTGGTTAGTATGCAAAGTCATTGTTGAAGTCATGACTTAATTCTCGCACAACTTTAGGTATCCAGCGAATACAAGAATGCCCACGACGAATCGTGGGCATTCTCAATAAAGGTTTATTACTTCTTGCTGCCTCGTACATCAAGTGCAACAGTTGCCAATACATCTGCATGTAGGCGAACTGTGATTTCATGACGTCCGGCTGTTTTGATTGGTGAGGCAAGAACAATCTTGCGCTTATCAACGTCAACAACGCGGATTGATGAAGCAATGTCTCCAACAGTGACGGAACCAAATAGGCGTCCTTCGCTGCCAGCACGAGCTGAGATCACAATTGGAGCAGCTTCAAGAGCGGCTTTGATTTCCAATGCGTGATCTAGATCGCGAACTGAACGCTTGTTGCGTGCGCGCTTGATCTGAGTAACCTGCTTTTCGCCGCCACGAGTCCATGCAGTTGCAAGACCCTGTGGTACTAAAAAGTTACGGCCAAATCCTGGCTTTACATCTACAACATCGCCTGCACTACCAAGGCCGGTGACTTCTTGAGTCAAAATAAGTTTCATTGGTCATCTCTCCTTATCGCGCTGTTGATGTGTATGGAAGTAATGCAATCTCGCGTGCGTTCTTTACTGCGTTGGCGATATCGCGCTGGTGCTGAGTGCAGTTACCTGTTACTCGACGGGCACGAATCTTGCCGCGATCAGAAATGAACTTGCGCAAGGTTGGAATATCTTTGTAGTCAATTGCTGCAGCATTTTTACCGCAGAATGCACATACCTTCGGCTTGAATTTCTTAATTGGTGGCTTTGCCATTGTGGTGCTCCTTAGGAAGCCCGGTTCTATCCGGAATGGTTGTTCAACAAATGTTGAGGTGGATGGGATCGTTCGTTAGAACGGAGGTTCGTCTCCTGCAGGCGCAGGTGCGGCCCAAGGATCTTCGGATGGTGCTGACGCTCCACCGCCGTTGTAACCGCTGTCGGTACGTGCGACCCGATTAACTTTTGCAGTGGCGTTACGTAGAGCTGGACCGACGTCATCGACATCCATTTCAACTACAGTGCGCTTTTCGCCTTCTTTAGTTTCATATGAACGCTGCTTCAAGCGGCCAGTAACGATAACGCGAGTTCCCTTTGTTAGAGATTCGGCTACGTTCTCGGCATATTGACGCCAGACGCTACAACGCAAAAACAGAGTGTCTCCGTCTTTCCATTCATTGGTCGCCTTGTCGAGCATTCGAGTTGTTGAAGCAACTGTGAATGATGCGACAGCTTGGCCATTTGGAGTAAAGCGCAGTTCTGGGTCACCGGTTAGGTTTCCAATAACTGTTACTACTACGTCTCCTTGTGCCATGACTACTACTTCACGTCGAGACGCATGACTTTAGTGCGAAGCACTGATTCATTAAGTCCCAACTGACGATCGAGTTCGGCAACTGCTGCTGGTGAGCAATTGATGTCTAGCAGGGCGTAGATACCTTCACCCTTTTTATTGATTTCGTAAGCCAAACGGCGACGACCCCAGATATCGACTTTGCCAACTGTGCCGCCATCGGTCTTGACTACGTTAAGAAACGCATCAAGTGATGGTGCAACTGTTCGCTCTTCGAGCTCGGGATCGAGAATTACTACAACTTCGTAGTGACGCATACTGATACCCACCTCCTGTGGACTAATCGGCCACGGTCTTTCCGTGGCAGGAGGGATCAAGAACCTTTAGTCTAGGGCATTTTTAGTGGTCCAAAAAACCTTGTGCACAGGCCCTGCAGCGTTAAAACCAGGGTTTAGATTGGGCGGGAAAGCCAGGCTTGAACCTGCCAAGTACCCTTAATTCATGGGAAATCTAGCAATTGGGTCGCACGTTGGGGGCGATGATCCCATCGCCAAAGCCAAGGAGCTGGGGTTAGACCATATCCAGATCTTTTTGGCAGATCCCCAAGGCTGGAAAGGCTCGATTTTCCCCCATGCTGATGGAGCCCAGGGCCTAAAGGCTAGTTCTGAATCAGCAGGTATCGGCATCTACGTTCACGCCAGATACATCATTAATGTCGCAACTACTAATAACAAGGTGCGTATCCCGAGTCGCAAGTTACTTCAAACCGATGTTGACGCAGCAGCAGCAGTGGGAGCTAAGGCTGTAATTGTTCACGGCGGCCACGTTACTGATGGCGATGACCCTCAAGCTGGAATTGATAACTGGGTTAAAGCTTTAGCTCAGTTAGATATGAAAGTTCCAGTGCTTATCGAAAACACCGCCGGTGGCAAAAACTCCATGGCTCGAAGGCTGGAATCCATCAAAGGACTTTGGGGCGCTGTTGGTGATACTGGCGTTGGATTTTGTTTAGATACTTGTCATGCTCATGCTGGTGGCATCGACATGGGACAGCTCGCTGACACAATTCTTGGTATCACCGGGCGCATTGACTTGATTCATTGCAACGACAGTCGGGACTCATTTGATTCCGGTGCTGACCGACATGCAAATCTTGGCGAGGGTTCAATTGGTATGGACAACATAATCAATTGCCTAAAAACTGCTAAAGCACCAATTGTTTTAGAAACTCCATTTGAAGGTGTGGCTGCCGATTTAGAACTCTTGCGCACGTCGCTGTAAATCTAAATCCCGTTAGACACCCATAACTCTAGGTAGATTGAGTACGTGCAGGTTCGCCAAATAAGTTCCGAGAAGCACCTGGCATACATCGCAGGTCGCTCATCCGTGTCCTTTTTGCAAACTCCTGCCTGGGGCAAAACCAAAGCTGGCTGGACTTCGCAGTCATTGGGTTGGTTTGTTGGTGACGAACTAGTTGGTGCCGGACTAATTCTGTTACGCAAAGTTCCAAAAGTAGAAAAGTATCTGGCTTATCTTCCGGAAGGCCCAGATTTGAATTGGGCAAACAGCAGTGATGTAGAACGAGCACTCAAAGCTTTAGTAGTTTTCGCCAAAGATCGTGGTGTCTTTCAAATCAAGATGGGTCCACACACTTGGGTTCGCCGTTGGCAGGCAGAGACTTTGAAGTCTGTGATCGCACTCGAGAGTGCAAAAGTAATTGGTGAAGTTCCACCCGACGAAGTAAATCAATCAGGTATTGCACTACTAAGTCAGTTGAAGGCTATGGGTTGGAAACAACGTAAAGCGGAAGCTTCAGGATTTGGTGATTACCAACCTCGATATGTTTTTCAAATTGATCTCGCTGGAAAAACTGAAGAGCAAATCTTTGAAGGATTCAATCAGCAGTGGCGACGAAACATACGTAAAGCTGAAAAAGAGGGTGTCACAGTTCGTCAAGGTACCATTTCGGATTTAGAGATTTTTCACACTTGCTATTTAGAAACTGCAAAGCGCGATCACTTTACACCACGATCACTTTCATATTTTCAAACTATGTGGAAAGCAATGCGCGAAGAGACTATTGAACGAATTGCATTGATCATTGCATCGCATCCTGATCACGATGGTGCCATCGCAGCAACGACAATGACGCGCGTTGGAAATCACTCTTGGTATTCATACGGTGCCTCAACAACTGCGGCTAGAGATTTACGCCCAAGTAATGCGGTGCAATGGGAAATGATCAAGATTGCGCTTAACGAGGGTGCGGCCATTTATGACATGCGGGGCATCTCAGACACGCTAGATTCTGACAATCATTTGTTCGGTTTGATTCAATTCAAGCTAGGAACTGGCGGGTACGCGCAAGAATATGTGGGTGAATGGGATTATGTACTTTCGCCAATCTGGGCCAAAGCTTTTGATGCCTACATGTCTAGGCGGAGATAACACATGACGTTTTCATTAAACGTAAATGCTACGAAGTTTCGTGGCCATCTGGTTTCGGTAATGAACACTTATGCCACAGCCGGTGCGGAACTTGTTCCAGTCATCAAAGGCAATGGCTATGGTTTTGGCCGAGGTTTACTCGCCAGTGAAGCTGCTCGCTTAGGTTCGAATCGGATTGCAATTGGTACGGTCTGGGAGTTGGGGCAATCACTTGCTGACTTTGCAGGTGAAATTTTAGTTCTTGAGCCATTTAATTCAAGTGATACTTCCGCAGTTTCCCAGTGGCGAGCGCACCTAGAACACAATGCGGATCGAATCATTGTGACCGTAAGCAACGTTGACTTGGCAGCGGTTCGTGCTGCTGGTGCCAAGAACATATATCTTGAAGGCAAGACTTCACTTTCACGTTTTGGAATTTTGCATTTAGACATGCAGTCGATAGAAAACTTTAACGATTTAAAAGTCCAAGGTCTGTCACTTCACTTACCAATTGTTCAGCCTGCCATAAAAGTTGATGCCACGACAGAAATTTCTTCCGCCTTTAATGGGGCGACTCTTTCTAAGAGCATGACTGAAACCTGGAACTGGGTTGTTTTGTACCAAGAGTTAGCTACTAAGTTTGCGTTACCAAAACACCTGAGCTTGTCTCACATAACTGAGAGTCAACTCAAATCCTTAAAGAAGATGATGCACAGTTACAACTTCGATATGGAGATAGAGGTACGTGTTGGAACTAAGTTGTGGCTAGGCGAGCCAAGTGCCTTGCAAGCAACGGGAACTGTTTTACAAATTCATGAGCTTATGAATAGTCGAACTGTTGGATATCAACAAACAAATAGTGGCAACAACAAACGCTTGATTGTTGTCAGCGGCGGTACCGCACATGGCGTTGCTATGGCTGCCCCAAGTACTGCCAGTTCGCTACGTAAAAAGGGAGTTGCAATTGCTGAAGGTTTCTCGCAGGCGATTGGGAAAGTCCGTTCACCATTTAGTTTCAAGGGTAAGAATTTAGATTTCGTTGAGCCGCCTCATATGCAGGTTTCGATGCTATGGAGTAACGACATGAAAATTGCAGTTGGCGACAACCTTAATTGCAATGTAAGAAACACAACTTCGAATTTTGACTGCGTACTGGGACTCGATTAAGTCACAATCAAGGTAAGACGTTAACTACCTTTAAAGTAACGACGCTTCCTGAATTTGCAGCGGTCGTACTTGCCGGAAATTGATCTAAAACGTACAACTGACGCGTTGAATCAGCTCCGGGTTGAAGCTCCAAAACCACAGATAGCCCCAAGCCTTGTAACACTGCGGTAGCGTCTGCCACTTTTGCTCGGCGCACATCAGGAACCATAACTGTTACAACTGGCGCCGCTGGATCAACTGGCGCGATTGTTGGAACTGCAGATGCTGATGGGCTGTCAGTTGGGTTTGCGCCATTTGGCTCACCTGTGGGTAGATCAGCAAATTTTTGCACGGGCAAATCCTTTAGCGCACCCTTCATATAGGCGGTAAAGATTCGTGCTGGATAAGAGCCACCAGTTACTGACCGCATACCGCCAGTTCCTGACAACGACATGGGCTGTCCATCTGGACCATCTTTTACAAACATCACCGCAGTCGATAATTCTGGCGTATATCCCGCAAAGAGTGCGGACTTGTTTTCATTCGTAGTTCCAGTCTTTCCAGCTACCGGACGTCCTAATGCTTTTGCCGCTTTACCGGTTCCAACTTCAACAACTTTCTGCAGTGCGAAATTCACAGTGTCTGCAATGTCAGTGCTGAATGCCTGAACAGGTTTTGGATTTAGTTTGTAGAGAATATCCCCTGAACCAGTCGTGATGGATTGGATGTATGAAGGCGCAACCTGCAGTCCACGGGAAGCAAACGTTGCATATGCAGCAGCAATGTCAACTACATGTGGGCTTGTTGTACCAAGTGTGAAAGCTAAGTTAGGTTCCATGCCAACTGCGTCGGCAGGAATACCAGCACGCTTTGCCGCATTGAATACGGTTTCTAATCCAACCGTGTTTGCTAACTCCACGTATGCCGAATTGACCGAGTCCTGAGTTGCCTTTAATAACGTGATGCGATCACCAAATGATTTGTCGCCATAGTTAACAACTTCGTAGGTGCCAACCATAGTTTTATTCTTGCCACTAAATGTTGTTGCTAGCGTCACGTCATTTTCTAAACCAGCGGCTAATGCAAACGGTTTGAAAGTTGATCCTGCCTGACCAATCATTTGCGTTGCATTATTAAATTGATTTTCTAGATAGTCAGCGCCACCATACATTGCAACCACTTCACCAGTCTCTGGGCGAACCGATGCAACACCGATACGTAGACCTTCAATGTTTTCAGTAGGTGCTTGCTCATTAACAGCGGTGATCATGGCGTCTTGAGCAACTTTGTTAAACGTTGTGATCACTCGAAGACCAAGTAGATTGATTTGATCTTCAGTAATTCCGTTGTCATACATAGTTTGACGAACTTGTTCAACCAGATGACCTTGTGGACCGCCGAATGCATTTACCTGTTCATAAGGTTTGATTTCGGGAAAAGTTATTGAGCCTCTTTCCTCTTGCGAAATCCAACCTTTTTCAACCATGCCATCGAGTACGTAATTCCAACGAGAAGTTAAGCGATCAAGATTTTCTTCAGGTGAAAGACCGTTAGGTGCTTGCACGATAGCTGCCAGAACAGCGGATTCAGAAACTTCAAGCTGACTTACGCTCTTGCCAAAGTATTGATTAGCCGCAGTTTCAATTCCATAACTTCCACGACCGAAATAGATTGTGTTTAAGTAATCCTGAAGAATTTGATCTTTGCTAATAATGGTTTCAAGTTTGATGGACAGAACTAATTCACGTAGCTTTCGGGTGATAGTCCTTTCCTGAGTTAAATACGCATTCTTTGCATATTGCTGAGTAATCGTCGAACCGCCGCCTGCGCCAGTTGCGCCAATTAAGTTTGTAACAACGGCTCGAGAAATTCCTCGAATCGAGAATCCGCCATGTTCATAGAACTCTCGATCTTCCGCGGCCAACATCGCCTGCTGAGTTTGCAGTGGGATTTGATCAAGCTCAATAGATACTCGATTGGCCTCGCCCAGACGACCAAGCTCGGTGACGCCATCGTCGTAATACAAGATTGAAGTTTGGGCAGTTGATATCTCGCTTGCTTGCGGGACTGAGATTAAACGAACTGAAAAGGCAAGTGCGATTACCGCAATGCCGAATCCAAAGAATGCCAGTGTCAGTAGCTGCCTAATTGACGGAAGGAAACGCATCAACCCGCGCTTATCTTTGCGGGGATAGTTTGCCATTCCTCTATTTCAACACATCTCTAGGCTCGCGC
>ENA-OUVC01000816-OUVC01000816.1-marine-metagenome-genome-assembly--contig:-NODE-816-length-19351-cov-3.033620_pt1 | contig 19351 bp, 15 predicted proteins | sample MGYA00248622_ERZ508571 | MGnify/ENA primary metagenome ERZ508571 (study PRJEB26236, sample SAMN06267175) | marine metagenome | isolation source: Columbia River Estuary | place: USA:Columbia River Estuary... | reverse complement strand
GTATTTTCAAGTATTTCAATAGCAGATTGTGCAACACCTGTAGCAGAGGCATAACTTTCCAAGGAACCTCTTTTGCCAGTACCTGGATGTAATCGGCCATCAGGAATAATGGTCGTATGACCTAATTCACCAGCAAAGCCATCATGTCCATAGATGAGCTGTCCATTAGCAACAATGCCACTTCCTACGCCTGTGCCTAATGTGATCATGATAAAATCTTTCATGCCTTGCGCAGCGCCATACATCATTTCGCCAACGGCAGCAGCATTTGCATCATTGGTCAATCGCACTGGAATTTTAAATTTATCCTGTAACATACGTGCCAAAGGAATAATTCCTTTCCAAGGTAGGTTAGGTGCGTATTCAATATTACCGGTATAAACATTTCCGTTAGGAGCGCCTACGCCAATACCTTTAATGCGACCAACGCCGCCTACTTTTTCAATGAGTATACTTAGTTCCTGATGTAATTCATCAATAAAAGTATGCACCTGTTCGTGCTTTTTTGTTGATATCTCACTTGCAAATAAAACATTGCCTACATTATCAACGATACCAAATTTGGTACCAGTTCCTCCAATATCAACACCAACTACAAAAGCGTCCATTGTATAATTTTATAATATTCAATTAATGTCCTCCACTTACTTGTGCATCAAAATCAAGTCCTTGCTTTTTAAGTACCGTTTTTAATTTTAACGCAAGTAATGCTAAGAGCGCAAAACAAACTGCAGCTAAAATATAAGACTGGTGCATACCAACACTTGGATTATCTCCTAGCACACCTTGCAAAGGTGGAATAATAGCGCCTCCTAAAATCATCATGATTAAAAATGCAGAACCTTGGCTTGTATATTTTCCTAATCCGCCAACCCCTAATGAAAAAATACAAGGCCACATTACGGAACAGGCTAAGCCACCTGCCATAAAAGCATATACTGAAGTAATGCCAGTGGTGAATACGCCAACAAGCATTGCTGCAGTTGCAAAAATGGATACAGCAAATAACGTTTTAACAGGCTTCTCTTGACCATAAAAGAAAGTAGCGATTGCGATTACAATAAATATTGCATAGCCATATAAATCAGAAACGTCATTGCCATAAATCTTACTTACGCCTAATACGACTGCAAAAGCAATAAATGGAACAACAATCATCATCAACTTTTTCATATTGCCTTTCAAGTTAAATACACTCACGGCACCTGTCCAACGACCAATCATTAAGCTACCCCAATACAAGGAGATGTATTTTGAAATTTCACTTTCATCTAATCCTAATTCAGTAATGTATCCTGGATTTTTTAATAATGCACCAAAATTGTTGTCAATGGTAACTTCAACACCCACATAAATAAATATAGCGATCATGCCATAAATAAGTTGCTGGTATTTCATAGCACCCCAACCGGCATCATTTTTTATTGCACTATTGTTTGAGTAAAACAATACTACAATAACTGAAACTAATGTCATAATTAACAAGTTCAATTTAGGCACGTCTGTTAATTGACCTACCACGATGATTGCACCAATTAATAAAGTCATAATTAATAAAGAACCAGCTGCTTTGTTTGCTGTTTCAAACTTCTCATCATTTTTTCCATCAGGTAATTTTTTAGATAAGCTAAAAAATATGGCTACTGCAGCAAAAACACCAGCTACAATTAAATAAAGCAAATTGATATTAGTAACAGTAACAACGCTATTTTTTGCAGCAGGGCTGCCAAACAAGAAAAAGCTTACAATCAATGGACCAATAGTCGTTCCAATACTATTTAAGCTACCACCTAAATTTAAACGGTGTGATCCAGTAGCTGGGTCACCTAATAATATGGCAAACGGCTGTGCCGCTGTTTGTTGTAATGAAAAGCCTAATGCCACCACGAAAAATGCGGCTAAAATTGCTGGGAATGAATTTGCATTGGCTGCAGGTATAATTAGTAATGCGCCAACTACTGAAATCCACAAACCGTAAATAATACCTTTTTTATACCCAATCTTATTTAAAATGTCATACCCAATGAGGTTGGAGCATAAAAATAAAATTAAAGATCCAATAAAGTAAGCACCATAAAACGCAGAACCAATCAATTGAGACTCAAATTGACTTAGGTTGAAATGGGTTTTAGCAAACGGGATAAAAATACTATTGGAGGCAGCAATAAATCCCCAAAAGAAGAATACAAGTACTAGGGTACTTAATGCACCGGTGTTGGTTGGTTGTTTGGTTTGGCTCATAAAATTCGTTAGTTTAATCGATTATCGTTTTTCGATTGTGTAAAATACTTAAAATAATAATTAAATGTTCATTTTAGGTCAAATCAATCAATTAATATTTTATTGATATTCAATGATATTTTTAGTAAATTTATTATTAAATGAACTTTCATAAATGATGGTTTTACATGTAAGTGCAGAGTGTTATCCAATGGCTAAGGCAGGTGGATTGGGAGATGTAGTTGGTGCTTTGCCTAAGTATCAAAAAAAAATGGGTGATGAATCCATGGTGGTCATGCCTATGTATGCTACGCCTTTTTTAAAAAGTAATTCCTGGGACACCATTTTCAAAGGAAAAATGAATTTAGGCGATTGGCATTTTGAATACACTATTATTAAGGAGCAAACAGGTAAATTAGGGTATTCCTTGTTTTTGGTAGATATCAATGGTTTATTAGATCGACCTAAGATTTATGGCTATGATGATGATATTAGTCGTTTTTTAGCTTTTCAAGTTTCAGTTTTAAATTGGCTATCTCATTGGACTGTTTTGCCCGATGTATTGCATTGTCATGATCATCAAACAGGATTGCTTCCATTTATGATGCGTCATTGTCATGATTATCAGCATCTCAAATTAATTAAAACAGTACTTACCATTCACAATGCACAATACCATGGTGCGATGGGCTGGGATAAAAGTTGTTTACTTCCAAAATGGAATATTAATGAGCAAGGATTATTGGAATGGGATCGACATATAAATTCATTAGCAACTGGAATTAAATGTGCGGATAAGGTAACCACGGTAAGTGAAACTTATATGGCACAATTGAAATACCAATCCGCTGGGTTGGAATCCTTATTTGAAAATGAACAAGCTAAGTGTTTGGGGATTTTAAATGGAATTGATACTGAATTATGGGACCCTTATACGGATCCTATGGTTAAATATCCTTATAATCAGGAAACGGTATTATCAGGAAAGCAAAAAAACAAAGAAGCGCTTTGTGCAAAATATAATTTAGACCTTACCCAACCACTAATTGTATTTATAGGAAGGTTGGTGGGTGAAAAAGCAGCAGATGTTTTACCAGGTGCTATTCAACATGCATTGGATAAAACAAATGGGGGCGCTAATTTTTTTGTTATTGGAGCAGGGGATACTGCTGTTGAATCAGCATTGAATTATTTAAAACAATTATATCCTGAAAATTATAATTGCTGGATAGGGTATGATGAAGCCATTGGTCATGATGCTTATGCAAGTGCTGATTTTTTATTAATGCCAAGTCGGGTGGAGCCTTGTGGCTTGAATCAAATGTATGCATTGCGCTATGGTACCATCCCAATGGTCAGAGATACTGGGGGATTACATGATACAGTGATAGATATGGGTGATTCAGGAGGTTTTGGGATTAAATTTCTAAATGCAGATGAAAACGATATTGTTCATTCTGTAGAAAGAGCCATTGAATTATATAAGGATAAAGCAAAAATGACTAAATTGATACAACAATGTATGGAAATAGATCATAGTTGGGAGTCAGTGGTACTTGCATATAAAAAAATGTATGCATCATTATAAATTCAATTATTAAATTATAAACTATTCGTTATGGCTGTATTTGCAAAACAAACTGTCGCTATTATTTTAGGCGGTGGCGCAGGTTCAAGGTTATATCCATTAACTGCAAGTAGATCCAAGCCAGCCGTACCTATTGCGGGAAAATATCGTTTGGTAGATATTCCAATTAGTAATTGCATCAATAGTAATTTGAATCGAATTTTTGTTTTAACGCAATTTAATTCTGCATCCTTAAATCAGCATATTAAAAACACCTATCATTTTAGTGCTTTTAGTTCAGGCTTTGTAGATATTTTAGCGGCCGAGCAAACACCCGATAATCCAGGATGGTTCCAAGGTACTGCAGATGCGGTAAGACAATCCTTGCGACATTTAGCAAAAATGGATTTTGAATATGTGTTAATATTAAGTGGGGATCAATTATATCAAATGGATTTTAGTAAAATGATTGAAGCGCATAAAAATAGTGGGGCAGCATTAACGATCGCAACCATTCCCGTTTCAGAAAGGGAAGCACCAGAATTTGGTATTTTGAAATCCAACCAAGACCAAGTCATTACTTCTTTTGTAGAAAAACCAAAAAAAGAAATTTTATCCGAATGGGTGAGTGATACAGGTGCTTTGATGCAATCTCAAGGTCGAAATTATTTGGCATCGATGGGTATCTATGTTTTTAATAAAGAAATTTTATATGAATTTTTAAATGAAGTGCATCCCAATGCGACCGATTTCGGGAAGGAGATTATTCCAGATTCCATTTCTAATTACAAAGTATTAAGCTATCAGCATGAAGGTTATTGGACGGATATCGGAAATATTTATTCTTTCTTTGAGGCTAATATTTCATTGACAGACGAAATGCCACAGTTTAATTTGTTTGATAGTACGCAAGCCGTTTATACAAGGTCAAGAATGTTACCACCTGCAAAAATTAGTGGTACCCAAATTCAAAATGCAATTGTTGCAGAAGGTTCTATTATACATGCAGCATCTATCACCAAGTCAGTGATTGGCATTCGGTCCAGAATTGGGAAGGATACCGTGATTAAAAATTCCTACATCATGGGGTGTGACTATTATGAAACCATTTCTCAAATCAATGAAAAAACTGAAAAAGGACAACCCGTTTTGGGTATTGGGGATCGATGTGTGATTGAAGATGCCATCGTTGATAAAAATTGTTCCATTGGTAATGATGTACAAATTAAAGGAGGCCCAAATCTTGAAAAAATAGACCACCCCTTATACACGGTGAAAGATGGTATTGTGGTGGTGAAAAAGGGGGCAGTTATCCCCAATGGGTTTATCATCTAAAAATTGAGGCGTTCAATCATTATTTTTTGTATTTTGTAGTGTAAATTTTACACTTTAAACGATTCGCTATGCCTCAAGCTAATTTATTGCCGAAACCCAAGATGTCGGTTTTGCAAATCATTTTTATGAGTTTCGGATTTTTAGGAATTCAATTTGGTTTTGCATTACAAAATGGGAATACTTCCAGAATTTTAAGGTCATTTGGTGCTGATGTAGAACAGTTGCCGATGTTTTGGATTGTTGCGCCATTGGTTGGAATGATTGTACAACCTATTATTGGACATTATAGTGATCGAACTTGGAATAAGTTGGGAAGAAGAAAACCTTATTTTTTAGTGGGTGCAATTTTATCCTCTATTGCATTAGTGGTATTACCCAACTCTGGCTTACTTACTTCTATATTACCAGTGTTATGGATGGGTGCAGGGATGGTGATGATCATGGATGCCTCATTTAATGTATCCATGGAGCCATTTAGGGCATTGGTGGCAGATAATTTACCGGAAAGTCAACGCACATCTGGTTTTGCCATACAGACATTTTTAATTGGGATAGGGGCTGTTGTAGGTTCGGCATTACCTTCCTTGTTAGCACAAATGGGTTTTTCTCAAGAAGCTGGTGCATCAGGCGTGGCTGATAATATTCGCTATTCATTTTATATTGGTGCAGTTGTTTTTATGGCAGCCATCTTAGTGACCGTATTTTTTTCGAAAGAATATCCACCTGAGCAATATGCACAGTATCACGGTCAAGCAGATACTGATGTTAAAGAAAAAAGTAGTTTGTGGGATATTTTTACAGATTTTAAAAATATGCCACGCACGATGAAGCAGTTGGGATTGGTGCAATTTTTTTCTTGGTTTGCATTATTTAGTATGTGGGTTTTTACGACGGATGCAGTGGCTACGCATGTGTATGGATTGACAGGAGAATATTCAAAATCAATCGAATACAATACGGCTGGTAATGTAGTGAGCTCCGCATTTGGGGTATATAATTTAGTGGCCGCTGTTTATGCACTTTGTTTGCCATTGCTTGCTAAATTTTTAGGACGCAAAGGAACACATGCATTTTCATTATTAGCAGGAGGGGTTGGATTATTGTCCATTTATTTTATCAAAGATCCAGCCATGTTAACTTATTCCATGATCGGTGTTGGACTGGCATGGGCAAGTATTTTAGCAATGCCTTATGTAATATTATCTGGATCAATCCCGGCGGGAAAACTTGGTATCTACATGGGTATTTTTAATTTCTTTATCACATTACCTCAAATTGTGAATGGAATATTCGGCGGCTTTATTGTAAAACATTTTTACAATGGACAATCTATATATGCAATTGTGTTGGCTGGCTTTTTATTGATTTGTGCTGCAGTAAGTGTATTGTTTGTATATGATGCAGGGGCGGAGAAAAAATAATAAATCAGAATTAATAAAGTATAATTAATTTAATAAAAAATAGAGTATGAAAAATAAATCATTATTATTTAGCAAAGTTTTTATGATGTTTTTTTTGATGGCATTTACTTTTATGTCAAATGCATCAGGATTAAAAGGAGTGAAAGGAAGCAATTTAGTTGCTGCTAGTGTCGCTGTATATCCAAGTAATTGGTTTGTGCAGATGAAATGGAATAAGGTGCAAGTACTTTTGCGAAGTATGGATATTGATTTGTCTAAAGCTAAAGTTAGTATTAATTATTCTGGGGTTAAAATAATTAAAGTAGTTCCCTTTTCAAATAACCATTATGTCGCAGTGGATATTGCTATTGATGCTAGTGCCAAAGCGGGAAATATTCCCATTGTGATTAAATCGGGTAATGAAAGTATTAAAATAGATTGGGCTTTAAAAAATCGCAGACCAGGAAAGGGAACGCAATTTGCACAAGGAATCAATCAGTCTGATTTTATCTACTTTTTAATGCCTGACCGATTTAGTAATGGCAATACTGCCAATGATCGTATTGTAGGTTTAAAGGATCAAACTTTAAATAGGGATTCTATTTATCATCGACATGGTGGTGATTTACAAGGCGTGCAAAATCATTTGGATTATATGCAAAAAATGGGGGTTACTACATTATGGATGACGCCCGTGATTGAAAATGATATGCCTAATAGAACCGAGCATGGCTATGCTTTTACAGATCATTATACTATTGAAAAAAGATTTGGAGGTGATGCTGCTTATTTGCAATTAAGTGATGCTTTACATGCAAGAGGGATGAAATTAATACAGGACGCAGTGTATAACCATGTTGGTAGATTCCATTTTTTAGTACAGGATGCACCTGAAAAAGATTGGTTACACCAATGGCCTGAGTTTACCCAAACCAATTATAAGGAGCAAACTGTTTTTGATCCTTATAAATCGATGAAGGATAGTAAAAAAATGGCAGACGGTTGGTTTACTACCGAGATGCCAGACATGAATCATCAAAATGAATTTGTTGCTAATTTTTTAATTCAACACGCTTTGTGGTCAGTAGAAACTTATGGTATTGATGCCTGGCGTATTGATACTTATATATATAATGATATGGCGTTTATGAATCGTTGTAATCAAGCTTTATTAACCGAGTATCCAAAACTTATTTCTTTTGGAGAGTGTTGGGTACATGGGGTAGCCAATCAGGCATACTTCACAGAAAACAATATGAATATTTCATTTAAAAGTAATTTGCAGGGGGTCGCTGATTTTCAAACTTTATTTTATGGCATTCAGCCTGCCTTGAATGAAAAATTCGGTTGGACAGATGGTGTAAATAAATTGTACAATACATTAAGTCAAGATTTTTTATACAAAGATCCTACAAGGAATGTGATCTTTTTGGACAATCATGATATGACCCGTGCATACTCTGGCTTTGGGGAAAGTATTCCAAAACTAAAAATGGCAATGGCATGGTTAATGACCTGTCGTGGCATACCACAGATGTATTATGGTACGGAAGTTTTAATGAAAGGAATATCAAATCCAGATGGTTGGGTGCGATTGGATTTGCCTGGTGGGTGGCAAGGGGATGCTAAAAGTGCATTCACGGAGCAAGGATTAACGAGTGATGAAAAAGACATGTTACATTATACACAGTTATTAGGAAAGTATCGACAGTCCTCTTCAGCCATTACAAAAGGGAAGTTGATGCAATATTTACCAAATGATGGATTATATGTTTACTTTAGGTATTCAAATGATCAAACTGTTATGTGTGTAATGAATACGTCTGCAGAAAACAAAGAAGTCAATTTTTCAAATTTTTCGGAAAGGACTGCGGGATATAAAGGAGGCAAGGACATTATTGGTGGGTCGAATGTAAATAGCCAATTTAATGTACCTGCACAAACATTCAAGTTGATTGAATTAACCAAATAAGCATGTCTAAATACGAAGATGTACATTTTGTAGATACCAAACAGCCCGTTTGGAATTATTCCCTTTTTTCAGAAGCGGATGTACAAAATTTTCAAAATGGCACGCATTATTCTTTGTATGAATTATTTGGAAATAAGCAAATTGAAGTTGCCAACACCAAAGGAACTTATTTTAGTGTTTGGGCACCCAATGCAACGGCAGTTTTTGTTGTGGGTAATTTTAATGATTGGAATAATCAAGCACATCCGTTAAAAGTTAGATTAGATCATTCTGGTATTTGGGAAGGGTTTATTCCCAATATAACACAAGGCGAAGTTTATAAATACCATATACATGGGTTTAATGATGTAAGATTGGATAAGGCAGATCCATTTGCACACTATGCGGAATTAAGGCCATTAACTGCTTCTATTACTTGGCCAACAAAATATGATTGGAAGGATGCGGCATGGATGGAAAAACGCAAAGTGGTCAATCAAATAAATCAACCTTATTCGGTGTACGAAGTGCATTTGGCGAGTTGGATGCGCCCCAATAAAAATGATGAACAATCTTACAATTCTTATCTTCAATTAATTTCTTTATTGGTTCCTTATGTCAAAGAAATGGGTTTCACGCATGTAGAATTTATGCCAGTGATGGAACATCCTTTTGATGGCAGTTGGGGATATCAAGGCACAGGATTTTTTGCGCCTACTTCTAGGTTTGGCAATCCACAACAATTTGCCGCATTAGTGGAAGCCTTTCATGCAGAAAATATTGGGGTTATTTTAGATTGGGTGCCGTCTCATTTTCCTTATGATGCACATGGTTTGTATATGTTTGATGGTGCGAATACCTATGAATATGCAGATATGCGAAAAGGATTTCATCCTGATTGGAATTCTTATATTTTTAATTATAAAAGAGGGGAAGTAAAATCATTTTTAATAAGTAGTGCACGATTTTGGTGCGATCAATTTCATATTGACGGACTCAGGGTTGATGCAGTAAGCTCCATGTTGCGATTGGATTATAGTAGGGAGGAAGGACAGTGGGAGCCGAATGAGTTTGGTGGTAATGGGAATATTGAAGCCATCGCATTTATTAAAGATTTAAATGAAACCTTGTATCGTGATTTTCCAGCTATTCAAACCATTGCAGAGGAAGCATCGGATTGGCCTGGTATATGCAAACCCACTTATATGGGTGGATTGGGTTTTGGAATGAAATGGATGATGGGATGGATGCATGATACATTGGATTATTTTAAATTAGATCCTATCATGCGTTCTGGCGCTCAGGATAAATTTTCATTTTCCATGATGTATTATTATGACGAACATTTCATGTTGCCTTTGAGTCATGATGAAGTGGTACACGGAAAGAGCCCTATGATTTTTAAAATGCCAGGAGATGAATGGCAAAAATTTGCAAACTTAAGATTACTATATGCCTATATGTTTTTGCATCCAGGTGCAAAGTTATTATTCATGGGCAATGAATTTGCGGCTACTAGTGAATGGAATTTTACGACTGAATTACAATGGGAGTTATTGCAATTTCCATCACACCTAGGCATGAAAAATTGTGTGCAACAATTAAATCATTTGTATAAAAGTCATCCTGCTTTGTATGAGTTGCAATTTGATCCTACTGGCTTTGAGTGGGTAGAAACCAATAAGCGATCGGAAGGGGTTTTGGCATTTATGCGAAAAGGGAAAGAAGCCTCGGAATCTATCTTGGTAGTTTTAAATATGACGCCAGTTTCTAGAACTGATTTTCCTATTCATGTTCTCGGAAAAAAAGTTTGGCGTCAAATATTTAACAGTGATGCAAAGGAATTTTGGGGTGTCGGCGATTTGTCTAACGATACCATTACCCCAAAATCAAATCCTGAAAATGAACAATGGGGTATACTATCTATTCAATTACCTGCATTAGCTGCCATCGTATTGAAATAAATACTTTTGTAATGGTATTGATTTCAATGCCTTATCAGGTATAATCACATATTTCATTGAGTTTTCCACAAAAATTTGTTTTAGGATAAAGTTCATAATTAGGTAACATTAAGCTGTGACCTTTGTATTATTAATCCAACTCGATAAAAACATTACCTTATGAAATCAAACAACAAAGCAATGTTATATGAAGCCGTTTCGGAATTCATACAATTGCACGCCTTTGATCATTTGTTAGACAATGAATTAGCGCAGTTAAAATCCTTAATTAATCAATGGTCGCAAGCTATTGATATTAATGAAATGAAAGAGCTTACTGAAAAGTTAGTTCCGCTTTTAAGTAAGGCAAACTTTTTTGTAGAATCAATTTCGCCTGCTGCCATCCAATTATGGTTTTATGCATTGTCCTACAATGAAATTCCTATTGGAAATATGATGCAAGGTTTTAGTAATTCAAATGAATTAGCATAAAAACTATTTTATTGAATTAGTATAAAAGGTTTTAAAACAATAACGCCCACCGATACATCGATGGGCGTTATTGTTTATAGCGGACAATATATTTATTATAACAAACTTTTCTTTAATGCAGTTTTACCTTCTCCAATTTTAAAACCATTGTGGTACACTTCAACTTTGTATTCCCCTTCGGTAAATTTATTGGATTGTTTAAAATCGTAGCTCACAGGCAATGCAACATTTTGTTCATATACTACGGAAAGTTTATTTGCATAACTACGTGCGCCATCTTCTCTGGTATTAAAATTACCGCCATCACCAATGGCTTTTCCGTCAGGACCCGTAATGCAAACATATAATTCCTGTGTACCAGAAGGGGTGATTTTGTTTTTATCAATCATAAATGCCAAACGAATCAAGTTGGCTCTTTTAGCGGTTGCGGTAGCTCTTTCACTGCCATTGCTTTTAACACGGATGGCTTGGATGGTAAAAGTAGAAGCATGAAGGGTTGAACCAATGTCCTGAAGACGTTCTTTTTCCTTTTTGGTCGTATTTAGGTTGGAAGATAAGGTTGAATTTTGGGTGGTTAATTCCTGATTTTGGGCATTCAATTGCTTGTTTTCTTCTTGTGCTTTACCTAAGTCAGCTAGTAAGTTATTTACCTTGCCATTTAATTCTGAAATCATTGATTTAGCCTCGCCCAATTCCTTATCAGTCGCTTCTTTTTTCCTTAAAATGTTGCTTATGTTCATTTTAAGCTTTTGGATGGCTACTGCTTTTTCCTGTAATTCACCTTGTAAACCAGTATTTTCCTGGTTCAAAGAGTCCACTTTTGCAGAAGCAGCGATGAAGTCCGCTTGAATACTATTTTTTGTACTGTCTAAAACGGCTACCTCGGCGGTATAATTGGTAATAATTTCCGTTTTTGTGTTATTGGTATTAACAAAATAAATCCAAGAGCCAATTAAGGCGATTACTAATACGACAATAGAAATTTTACTTCCGTTATTACTTGTTTCGTTACTCATAAAATGATTATTTAATTGACCGCAAATGTAGAATAATAATAAACAATTTGTGGAATGTAATTACAAAAACTTGCTAATAGGTCGTTAAATTAATTTTATATTTGCTGATGCCCACTTCAAAAATTATTGCCAATTGGAAAAATAAGGTGTTTGATGCCGTTTATTGGCTCGAAGGGGAGGAGCCGTATTATATTGACCAAGTGGTCAATTATGCGGAACATCATTTACTTTCTGAGGCGGATCAATCCTTTAATTTGACTGTTTTTTATGGCAAGGATGCTGATTGGGCGCAGATTATTAATGCTTGTAAAAGATATCCAGTGAATGCGGAAAAGCAAGTAGTTATTTTAAAGGAAGCGCAGCATATGGGGCAAATCGAAAAGTTAGAATCTTATGTAGAAAAGCCTTTGTCTTCCACTATTTTAGTAATTGCCTACAAAGATAAAAATGTGGATGGTCGTAAAAGTTTTGGAAAATTACTCAAAACAAAATCCATTTTTATTGCGACTAAAAAAATGTATGACAATAAGTTACCTGAATGGGTGGGTGGTTTTGTATCAGAGAAGGGGTTTCAAATTTCAACCAAGGCCATTCAAATTATTGTAGATCATATTGGGAATGATATTAGTCGTATTCAAAATGAAATTGACAAGTTGGTGGTGAATTTAGGCGATCGAAAAAAGATCACAGAAGATGATATTGAAAAATACATTGGGATTAGTAAGGAATACAATGCATTTGAATTTCAGGATGCCATTGCGCAGCGAAATTTTTCAAAAGCAATTCGCATGATTCAATATTTTGAATCCAATAATAAAGCGGCACCTATTCAATTAATACTACCCACCCTGTATTCTTTTTTTAGTAAGCTTTATGCAGTATATGGCTTGGGAAGTAGGGATGAGAAAACAATTATGAGTGAAGTGGGTGCTAACTTTTTTTCAGTTAAAAATTTATTAATTGCTGCGCGTAACTATCCTGCGGGTAAAGTGCAACATATACTAATTCTTATACAAGAATATAACTTAAGGGTATTAGGGATTAATGATGCAGACAATACAGATGCAGACTTACTTAAGGAGTTGGTCGTAAAAATAATGGATCCTGCACTTATGGATATTGCAGTAAAATAGTCATTGCCGTTTGTTTATCTATATGCAACTGATTTTTTAGCGCATCTAGCCCACTAAATTTTTCTTCCCCTCTGATAAATTCAAAAACGGATACCGTGATGGTATTTTCATAAATATCTGCATCAAAATTGAATATATGAACTTCAATTACTTTCTTTTGTCCATCTACGGTTGGGCGAATCCCAATATTCATCATCCCGTCATATACTTTTTCACCGAAACAATTACCATGCACTCGCACTGCGTATACTCCATTTGCAGGTATTAATTTTTCTTCATTTAAAATACGCAAATTTGCGGTAGGATAACCAATGGTGCGACCAATTTGATTTCCTCTTACAATGAATCCGTCAAAAAAGTAAGGGTAGCCTAATAATTGGTTAGCTTTAGTGATATTTTTTTCAAGTAAATAATTCCTTATTAGCGTTGAACTAATTATTTCATCATTCACCAATTGCTCATTAATTTCTTCCACATTAAAATGATGTGTTTGACCAAGGGCTACTAATAAATCAAAATTACCCGTTCTGCCTTTGCCAAAATGATGGTCATACCCAACAATAATGGTATGGGGATGAAAATGGGCAATTAAAAAATCCTGGACATATTCCGTAGCTGTCAAATTTGAAAAAAGGTAATCGAAATTGATCACCACTAAGTGGTCGATATTGGCCTTCTCAAGAAGTTGAATGCGTTCGTCTAAACAAGTGAGTTGCTTAATTTCACCCGGTATAGAGGAGATAATTTTACGCGGATGCGGATGAAATGTAATAATGATGCTTTCCCCAGCGACTTGATGGGCAATTTCCTTGATTCTTTTAATAATTTGAAGGTGTCCAGTATGAACACCATCGAATGCCCCTGTTGTAATAACAGCGTTTTTAAAAGGGGGTAATTGTTTTAAATCGTAATGAACCTTCATCTATTATTGCTAAATATGGCACAAATGTAAAACAATTGTACCTTTATGCCATAAACCAATTTTCATCAATGTCATTGTATGCCCAACGCGGAGTTTCCGCTCAAAAGGAAGAAGTTCATGCAGCTATCCAACATTTAGACCAGGGGTTGTATCCAAACGCATTTTGCAAGTTGTATGCCGACTATTTGGGGGGCCAATCTGATTATATCAATATCATGCATGCGGATGGCGCAGGAACCAAAAGTATCTTGGCATATATCTATTGGAAGGAAACGGGAGATGCAAGTGTTTGGAAGGGCATAGCGCAGGATGCAATTGCTATGAATTTAGATGATTTATTATGTGTGGGTATTTATGATCAAATATTATTTTCGTCTACCATTGATCGTAATAAATTAGTGATTACGGGTGAGGTGTTAAGTGTTTTAATTAATGCTACACAGGACTTTTTTACTACTTTAAAAAACTTTGGGGTAAATATTGAATTTTTAGGAGGTGAAACTGCGGATGTAGGAGATGTGGTAAGAACTATTGCGGTGAATGGAACCATGACGGCAAGATGGCCTAAATCAAAATTAATTACCAACGATTTAATTGCGCCAGGTCAAGTGATTGTTGGGTTTTCAAGTCATGGAAAAGCAAGTTATGAAACTGATTATAATAGCGGCTTAGGAAGTAATGGTTTAACAAGTGCGCGGCATGATGTTTTAAGTAAGGAATATGCAACAAAGTATCCGGAAACTTTCGAGCCAACCCTGAATGATCAAGTGGTGTATATTGGAAAGAATAAAGTAACAGATATGTTGGAAATTCCGGGCTTTGGTTTGGTATCTGTTGGAAAATTATTGTTAAGTCCAACGCGTACTTATGCTCCGCTGGTAAAAGCAATTTTAACGAAACATTTTGACGTGGTTAAAGGCATGATTCATTGTAGCGGTGGAGGGCAAACAAAGTGTATGAAATACTTGCCAGGGAACATGCGTATCGTAAAGGATAACTTAATGGAGCCGCCACCGATTTTTAAGTTAATTCAGGAAAATTCAGGGGCAAATACCAAAGAAATGTATCAGGTATTTAATATGGGTCACCGATTGGAAATTTTCACTGATTCGGAATCTGCAGCTGCATTAATTGAAATAGCAAAAACCTTTAATATTGAAGCGCAAGTGATTGGTCGTGTGGAAGCAGCAACAAGCAAAGAGTTGATTTTGGAAGGAAGTTTTGGAAAGGAAGTATTTAGCTATTAATTTTATATAAATCCAATAAATTTAATTTAAAAGTTAAAGGCATCAATTATCATAAACAAATTAGTACATCATGAGTGAAATTGTAGTTCAGTTGGAACATGTGAATATTTATCAAAGTGGTAATTTGATTTTGCAAGAAGTAAATTTTGAAGTGCAAAAGGGGGAATTTGTTTATTTGGTGGGTAAAACCGGCACCGGGAAAAGTAGTTTACTTAAAACTTTATATGGTGAAATAACGCTTACCGAAGGGAATGGTAAAGTGGTTGGATTTGATTTAAAGGAAATGGATTGGAAAAAACTCCCATTTTTAAGAAGAAATCTAGGAATCGTTTTTCAAGATTTTCAATTATTGACGGATCGCAATGTGCATGAAAATTTGAGATTTGTTTTAAAGGCCACCGGATGGCAGGATGAGCAATTGATTAACCAAAAGATTAATGATGTACTAGCCAAGGTTGGGCTTCAAAATAAAGGCTTTAAAATGACTTTTGAGATGAGTGGGGGCGAACAGCAAAGGGTGGACATTGCAAGAGCCTTGCTTAATTCTCCTAAATTAATACTGGCAGATGAGCCAACGGGCAGTTTAGACCCGGAAACCAGTGATGAAATCATGCAGATTTTGTTCCAAATCGCCAAGGAAGATGGCACGGCGATTGTGATGGCTACCCACGATTTTATGGTCGTGAATAAGTTTCCTTCCCGTACCCTGACAACCGAGGGAGGCAGGCTGGTTGTTAAGGCCTAGATTTTCTCCACTAATTGTACACAAAACCCTCTTTTTGACTTGAATTCTTGACTCTTTTTCTTATGTTCGCAGACATAAAAAAGTAGAAAACAAGTGAGACTAAAGTCATTAGAAATCAAGGGGTTCAAGAGCTTTGCTGACAAAACAATTGTAAGTTTTGATGAGGGTATAACTGGAATTATCGGACCAAATGGTTGTGGTAAGAGTAATATTATTGATAGCATAAGATGGGTTATTGGAGAACAGAAAATTTCAGCACTACGTAGTGAGAATTTAGATTCTTTGGTTTTTAACGGAAGTAAAACCAGAAGTGCGAGTAGTATGGCTGAAGTAAGTTTGACCTTTGAGAATACAAAAAATTTATTACCAACAGAATTTAACAACGTAACTGTTACCCGTCGTTTTTATAAAAATGGCGAGAGTGAATACAGATTAAATGATGTGGCTTGTCGTTTAAAAGATATTCATAATTTATTTATGGATACTGGGGTGAGTACAGATAGTTATGCAATTATAGAATTAGGCATGGTGGATGATATTATCAAGGATAAGGATAATAGTCGTCGTCGCATGTTAGAGCAAGCAGCTGGAATTACAATTTATAAAACACGTAAGAAAGAAGCGAAGAATAAATTAGATGCCACTGAGCAGGATTTGGCTAGGATTGAAGATTTAATATTTGAAATCAACAATCAACTAAAAACTTTAGAAAATCAGGCGAAGAAGGCAGAGAAGTTTTATGAAATAAAAAAAGAGTACAAAGAGATTGCTGTTGAACTTGCAAAAGCATCTTTAGAAGGTTTCAATATCACGTACAAAAATCTGAATCAGCAACAGGAAACAGAGACCAATAAAAAGGTTCAAATAGAAGCAGAACTTGCAACTGCTGAAGCAGCATTGGAGCACGAAAAGGTTGATTTTATAGAAAAAGAACGTTCATTGCAATCAATGCAGCAAGAGTTTAATAGCTTAGTACAAACATTGCGAACAAAAGAAAATGAAAAAAATCTTGCAACTCAAAAGCTACAATACTTAAGAGAAAAAGAAACCAATCTTCAGTCATTTTTAGAACGTGCAGAAGGTCAGGTAAAAACTATTGGCGATAGTATAGAGTTTACACAATTACAAGTTGGTGAAGAGAAAAGTAAATTGTCTGAACTACAGGATAAAGTACTTGCTTGTCAGTTGGAAGTAGAAGACAAACGTCGTCTTTATGATGAGAAAAGAATTACGGTAGATAGTTTGCGTGGAATGTATCAGCAAATACAAAGAAGCCAGTTTGATGCAGAAAAGAAAGTTGCTGTTGCAGATACTTCGATACATAATTTACAAAGAACAGCAACTCAATTAAATGAGGAAAAACAAAACCGTCAGTTACAATTACAACAATTAGAAACAGAACTTCAGGAAAAAGAAACGCATCTTGAAAATAAAAGGACTGACTTGCAGCAATTGCAAGAGCAACAAGAAAAAACCAAAGAACAAATTTTTGAAACACAATCTATTTTAGATGGTTTGAGAAATGAGTGAAGCGATAAGAACATAAAGTTAGATAGCAAACAAAATGAATTTGCTTTGCTAAAAAGCTTAATCGATTCAATGGAGGGTTATCCTGAGAGTATTAAGTTTTTACATAAAAATGAAAACTGGAATTATCAGTCTCCGATACTTTCTGATATCATATATGTAAAAGAAGAATTCAGAGCAGCAGTAGAAAATGTATTGGAGCCATATTTAAATTATTATGTTGTCAATAATTTGCAGGAAGGCCTGAAAGCAGTGTATTTACTAGATGACAATAAAAAAGGTAAAGCCAATTTCTTTTTGTTGGATCAGCTTGCTAGCAATCAGGGTAATCAGTTTTCGCAACCCAAATCAACTATCAAAGCGCTGGATGTAATAGAAGTTGATGATCAGTATAAAAAATTAGCGGAGCATTTATTGGCCAATGTTTTTATTGCTGAAAATGATGCAGCAATTGAAAACAGTCAGGGTGCAGTAGTACTTGAAAAAACAGGTAAATACGTAAAAGGAAAATATACTTTAACCGGTGGTAGTGTTGGCTTATTTGAAGGTAAAAAAATTGGTAGGGCAAAAAATTTAGAAAAACTTCAAGATGAAATTGTACTTCAGACTGCAGTTGTAAATGCGTTGAAAGCAGAAATACAATTAAAGCATAATCAGGTTATTAGCTTTAATGATCAGTTGAAAGAAAATACGATCAAGCAAACTGAAAATGAAATCAACCTTTTCACAAATCAGGTTTTTGCTTCAAAAAATAAAATTGAAAATTTACAGGCTGCGCAACAAAGTGCACAACAACGACTTGAAGATATTGATACCCGATTACAAGACGAACATGATGCAATTGCATCTACACGTGAAGAGTTTATCAGCCTGAATGAAAAGTTGCAAACAACTGGTGAAGACATGAAGATGGTGGAGCAGGATTATCAGTTGAGTGAGCAGGATTATAATGCTGCGACCTATCAGTTCAATGAAAATAATTTACAGCTTACCAAACAGCAAAGTAAAATTGCAAGCGTACAACAAGAATTGGTTTTCAAAGAAAATCAGTTGAATGATTTGCATCAACAAATACAAGCCAATGCTACTCAGTTACAGGAATCAACTAGTGCTATTGTAGAAAGCGAGACTGCATTATTGAGTAGTGAAGATGGTTTGCTGGAAATGATGCGTAAAAAAGAAGAAGAAGAGAAAAAATTAAACGAAGCAGATCAGGCTTATTACAACTTAAGAAATATGCTTCAGGAAAAAGAAAGCGAACTTAGGTTGAAAAGTAAGACTCGGGAAATGGTTGAACATTTGTTGAGTGATATTAAGGATAAACTCAATGAATTAAAACTCAATCTCGCCGGTATGAAAGAGCGGTTGAATGTAGAGTTTAAAATTGAGTTAGATGAAATTTTAGACCAGGCAAGAACTACAGAAATATCATTGGAAGAATTACAAGCCACAAGTGACCGAATGAGAAAACGTTTGGAAAATATGGGCGAAGTAAATCCTACTGCAATTGAAGCTTATACCGAAATGAAAAAACGCTACGAATTTATTTTGGAGCAAAAAAATGATTTGGTAGAGGCAAAGGAAAGTTTGATGCAAACAATACAGGAAGTGGAAGCTACTGCCAATCAACAATTCCTAGAGACATTCAATAAAGTGAGAGAAAATTTCCAGAAAGTTTTCAAGGCCTTGTTTACAGAAGAAGATACCGCCGATATGGTTTTGGTAGATCCAAATAATTTAGCCGAAACAGGTATTGATATTGTAGCTAAACCAAGGGTAAACGACCATCATCTATTGGTCAATTAAGTGGGGGAGAAAAAACATTAACGGCCACTGCTTTACTATTTGCTATT
>ENA-OUVC01000814-OUVC01000814.1-marine-metagenome-genome-assembly--contig:-NODE-814-length-19366-cov-4.770335_pt1 | contig 19366 bp, 16 predicted proteins | sample MGYA00248622_ERZ508571 | MGnify/ENA primary metagenome ERZ508571 (study PRJEB26236, sample SAMN06267175) | marine metagenome | isolation source: Columbia River Estuary | place: USA:Columbia River Estuary... | reverse complement strand
GTCCGCGCCGCGACCAAGCCAGCAACCAATATCCCAAGCTATATGGGCGCGCGCTTGCCCCTCACCACGCATCTGGCGGGCCGCGTGCGGCAGATGCTGACCGACAGGCCAGGATGGGCGCGCTTTCCCGACGAAGTGCGCGAATGGTTGGAGATGCAGGCCTATCGCAGCCAAATGCCAAAGGCAGGACAGTTGCTGGTCGAAACCTTCCCGCACGACAAACGCCATTATATGGTCGCCTATCCATTTGAAGGCTGGAACGCGCACCAGTCGCTGGGCATGCTGATCACCCGCCGCATGGAAAGTCGTGGCCTGATGCCCATGGGCTTTGTCGCGAGCGATTATGCCTTGGGGGTCTGGAGCCTGAAGCCGATTACCGATCCGGCGCCTTTATTCTCCGCAGACATTCTGGAGGATGAATTCGTTGACTGGGTGGAAACGAGCTATTTGTTGAAGCGCGCCTTTCGTGAGGTCGCGGTGATCAGTGGCCTTGTCGAACGGCAGCATCCGGGCAAACGCAAGACCGGCAAGCAGGTTACCTTTTCCACTGACCTCATCTACGATGTGCTGCGCAAATATGAACCCGACCATCTGCTGCTTGAGGCGGCGTGGGCCGATGCGCGCACGCGGTTGACCGACGTTGGGCGGCTTGGTGATTTGCTGGACCGTGCCGCCGATACGATGCTGCATGTCGACCTTGAACGCGTCAGCCCACTCGCCGTGCCGTTGCTCGTTATGATTGGCCGCGAAAGTGTGGCGCAGGGGTCGGTTGATGACGCGCTGCTGATGGAGGCCGAAAGCCTCGCCGGTATTGCGATGACGCCTTAAGAAGAAACCGTAGCCCTGAGCCTGTCGAAGGGTGACCAGCGGACAGGCCCTTCGACGAAGCTCAGGGCTACGGTGATTTGGAGCCGCAGCCCCTTTTTAGTTCAACAAATTCTGCTTCCAGAACATCAATGTCGACCAGAATTGATAGTCGACATTTTCTTTCTTGGCGAAGCCATGGCCTTCATTTTTGCCCAACAAATGCCAAGCGACGCCGCCCTTGTCGCGGATGGCTTTGACGATTTGGTCGGCTTCAGATGCTGGAACGCGGGGGTCGTTACCACCGGTGACAACAAACATCGGCTTCGTGATTTCCGCCACGCGGGTCAGCGGTGATATCTCAAGCAGCTTTGCCCGCTGAACCGGGTCGCGTTCGTCACCATATTCGACACGGCGCAAATCGCGGCGATAGCTTTGGGTGTTTTCCAAAAATGTAACGAAGTTGGAAATGGCGACAATGCAGTTTGTCGCGCGCAGTTTATCCTTAAACTGCACGGCGGCAGCATAGCACATATAGCCCCCGTACGACCCGCCAGCGAGGCCGAAGCGGCTTGCATCAAGCGAGGGGTCTTTGGCCAGCGTGCCCAGAAACGCGCCCATGTCTTTGACCGAGTCTTCGCGTTTGAACGGGCCATTATCGAGGCCGACAAATTTTTTCCCATATCCGGTTGAGCCGCGGACATTGGGATAAAAGATGGCGACACCCATTTCGTTCAGCAGATAGTTGCTGCGCCCTTGGAAGCCGGGCCGCGATTGCCCCTCTGGACCGCCGTGCACATTCATGATCATCGGCCGCTTGCCGGGGAACTTCGCCGGATCAGGGCGATAGAGAAATCCGGACACAGGCAACCCGTCAAAGCTTTTGACCGTCAGCAATTCCGGCTCGACATTCTTCGACACATCCAGACCGCCGGTTTCGCTCTCGGTCCAGCGCGTCACCTTTAACGTTTTGGGGTCAACGCTGTACGCGTCAGCCGCGCTGCGTGCCGAGGTGAAAGTGACGCCGATTTCGCCCCATTCGGAGACTTCGATCCCGCCGATGATGCCTGCGGGTAAGCCATCCACAACGCGGACCTTGTTGGTTTTCAGATCAAGCAATTTGAGTTTGCTTATCCCCGCCTCGTTGGTTTCATAGACGATGAAACTGCCGTCCGGTGAAATGTCAAAGCTGTCTACATCCCATTTTTCCGCAGGACCGCGCGGCGTGAATTTTCCGGTGGCGATGTCGATGGTCCCCAATCGCTGAAAGTCCGAACCTTCGTCGGACGTAACCCACAGCGAACCATCGGGCGCAAAAGACGCGCCGCCAATAGCGATATCCTTGGTATGATCGCCAATGGGGGTCATCTTGCCCGTGGCCAGATCGAGGAGCGACATGTCAACATTGCTGACCGACAGATATTGCCCGACCACGGCGCTTTTCTTGTCAGGCGAAAACGCGCCAACATTCCAACCGCCGCCTTTGACTTCGGCAACCATGCGGCTCGTCGATGGATCGCGCGGGTTCATCACATAGATGTCATTGTCGGTGCCGTTGCGCCGCGTCGACGTATAGGCGACCAACTCCCCATCATCGCTCCATGCGTTGATGCTGTTGCGGCTTTTGCCGTCGGTCAGAAGCGAGAGCTTGCCGTCCTTCAGCGCATAGATTTGGTAGAATTCATTGCCGCCAATATCTTTCTGCGTCAGCAATATGTCGCCGGTTTTCGGGGCCCAGCTGCCGCCGCCAACGGGCTCCGCCTCAAAGCTAATTTGCTTACGGGCCATCATCGGCCCGGCGACGCGGTGCAACTGCGCGGTATTGGCGAAACGGGTCGCGATCAGCATGGATTTGTCGGTAGGGTGCCAACCGGCGAAGCTTGCCGTACGAAATTCCATATAGGGTCGTGTTTGCACGGGCAGCTCATCCGGTACGGGCGGGACGCCATCGGCGACCAGCGCGTCGGGCTTTGGCGCATCTGCAAAGGCAGGCGCCATCGGCAAAGCCAGCGCGGCAATCATAAGAAGTTTCTTCATATTTATCCCCTTCTCTAATTTTATGGTGCGGAGGCTAACGCAAAGCTGCCGCCGCAACAAACGACTTTGTTTCCGCTTCGACAAAAGGCGGATTCGGTTCGACGGGCCCTGCCTTGTCGCTGTGTGCAAAGAGGCGTATTGTGGCGGCACTGGAGATTTGAAATGCAACGCAGCGCGCTTGGATTCATCGGCCTGTTTTTAAGCACATCGGCAATGGCGCAGGAACTGCCGCAGGCTGCGCCTGATGTGCCTTCTGATGTTGCCGCCATCACCGAACAGTTCGGCATTGACCGTAGCAACCGGATGACGGTGCAGGTGCGTGTGAACGGCAGCGACGCCGTCCCCTTCATCGTCGACACCGGCGCAGAACGGACCGTTATTGCCAATGACCTCGCGCGCAAGCTGGCGTTGGAGGCGGGCCCCACGCTGACGCTCGCGACCATATCGGGGCGGTATCAGGTCAATAGCTTTTTCATCGACAGCATCTCCACTGCGTCGGTTAACCTGCAGGGCGTTGAGGCGCCCGGTCTGGAACGCGCCAATCTGGGGGCATATGGGCTTTTGGGTATCGACAGTCTGGAGGATAATCGGGTGCATCTCGATTTCGTACAGCAGACAATGGATGTGCTGCCATCGCGTAAAACGCGCGGCAAGACCAAGCTCGAAAATGGCATGATTGTCGTGCAGGCGCGGCGTAAGGCGGGCCGGATGATATTATCGAGCGCGCGGATTGATGGCATTAAGGTCGACATCATTCTCGACACCGGCGCGCAAAGCAGCATGGCCAATATCGCCCTGCGCGATAAGCTGCGCAGGCGGCACCGCGCCTTTGATTTCATTCCAGTGAAGATGCGGAGTGTAACAGGAACGATCCTGAACGGGGACTATACCCAAATTCGCGAGATCGAGGTCGGGGGGCTGACAATCAAAGATATGCCGATGACCTTCGCCGACAATTACGCCTTCACGGCCCTCAAGCTTCAGGATCGGCCAGCGATCCTGCTCGGCATGGACGCGCTGAAACTGTTTGACCGCGTGCTGATTGATTTCAGCAACAGGCGGGTGGGCTTCGATCCGCCAAAGGGCGTTTCGCTGGAGCCCAGAACGCGGATGGCACTCGCTTTATAGGAACGCAGCCGACAACGGCTTGCGCCACTGATAGACAATCCGCATAGGCACAGGCGATGTCGCATGCTTTTGAATTTGGGGGCCAGTTGTTTGAGGTGGCCGGTGAGGCTGCCTTATATTGGCCTGCCGAGCAGGCGCTGCTCGTGTCCGATCTGCATTTGGAAAAAGCCAGCGCTTATGCCTTAAATGGCCAGATGCTGCCGCCTTATGACAGCATTGCAACGCTTGAGGACATCGCAGCGCTCTGCACCAAATATAAGCCAGCCAAAATCATATCCTTGGGCGATAATTTTCACGACGATGATGGGGAAGCCCGACTGGCGGAACCGGCAGCGGCATTGCTAATCGATCTGGCCCGCGACACCGAATGGCTCTGGATTACCGGAAACCATGATCGCGCGGTTGCGGGCATCTGGGGCGGTAAAACGCACGACGAGATATACCTGTCGGGCATCACATTTCGCCACGAGGCGCAGCGCGGTGATCCCAATCCTGAAATATCGGGGCATTTTCACCCGAAATTTCGTCAGGTCTTGCGTGGGCGCATGGTGGCGCGGCGGTGCTTTGTCAAAAGCGCGCGCAAAATTATCATGCCCGCATTTGGCGCGCTCACCGGCGGACTGGATGTGCAGGACAGCGCGATTATGCGCGCCTGCGATTTGGCGGAGGGCGAGATGGTTGAAGCCTTGGTCGCAACCAAGGCAGGCTATGCGCGCTTTGCCTTAAGCGGGGCTGCTGCGCGCGCCAAATAAAGCTGTGCCAACGCGAACATAGGTCGCGCCCATCATGATCGCGGTGTCGAAATCTTCCGACATGCCCATGCTCAGTTGCGGCAAATCATGACGCGCCGCGAGCTCGGCCAGCAATGCAAAAAATGGCGCGGCCTCAATCGACGCTGGCGGTATGCACATCAGCCCTGCCAATGGAACACCGCTGTCCTTTGCCGCCGCAATCAATGCCGGCAATTCCGAAACCGCGCAGCCACCCTTTTGCTCTTCAGCGCCGATGTTCACTTGAATGAAGCACGGGATATAACGCGCCTGCTTTTCCATCGCCTTGCCAAGCGCCGTGGCCAGCGACAGCCGGTCAACCGAATGGATCATATCGAACAAGGCAACCGCTTCGTCCGCCTTGTTGGATTGAAGCTGCCCGATCAGATGCAATTGCACGCCGGGGTGGCGCTGCTTCAACGCGGGCCATTTGGTCGCCGCTTCTTGAACGCGGTTTTCACCGAAGCGCATTTGGCCTTCGTGAATCAACGGCTCAATATCTTCGGCCGCGCGAGTTTTCGACACGGCAATCAAATGAATGTCTTCTGGCGCACGCCGGGCCATCTTGGCGGCGGCCGCCATGCGTTCACGGATTGCGGCCAAAGGGCCGGCGGTCGTTTCTGGTGTCGCTTCCTGCATAGCGCGACGCTATAGGCAGAACTATGCCGCGAAGCCACCCCCTGCCGAAGATCTGGCTGATGACAGACGAACGTCTGGGGGATGACCTGTTGCCCGCCATTCAACGGCTTCCCGCACGATCGGGTGTCATCTTCCGGCATTATCATTTGGACGCGGCGGCGCGAAAATTTCTGTTCGGGCAGGTCATGCGCATTTGCAGGCGGCGCGGGCATGTTCTGCTGCTGGCGGGGGACGAGCGGACGGCGATACGCTGGCACGCCGATGGTTTCCATCAAAGAAGCCAGCGCGCTTCGCGATTGCTGCACAGCGCGCCAGTCCATGATACGCGTGAAATTGCGGGCATGAAGGCGGCAAGCCCACACCTTGTGTTCCTATCGCCTATTTTCGCAACAAACAGTCACCCCGGCGCGCGACCGCTTGGGCCACTAGCATTTAACCGGCTCGCAAAGCTGGTGTCATCGAGCCGCATCATCGCCTTGGGCGGCATGAACCGCCGAAACGCACAGATGCTATCGCCACGGTTGATCCACGGTTGGGCGGCGATTGATGCTTTTAAGAAAAAGACCGCTTAGAAGCGGATTTTGGTTCCGACATAGACAGCTTCGCTGTCCTTGCGGTTGTCAGCCAACGGAATGACGCGGTCATTTTCGCTGGCGTAACGGACACCCGCGGTCACGTCGATTTTACGGCTGATGGAGAAGCTTCCGCCCACATCAAGCTTGTAATCGCCCGACGCTGCGCTGCCGCGTGCTGGCGGTGCCAATTCGCGGCTCTGGTCCAATTTGATATTGGTGCTGAACTTGCTTGGCTTGCGTGCAGTTTCATCCAGCGAGAAGCTGCTTTTTCCAAGTTCACTCAAAGGTGCCTTGACTGCGCGACGTTGTGCGGCAGGCAAAGCGAAACCTTGCCAACCCTTCGATGCCGTCAAACGATAGTCCACCGCCGAAAGACGAAGGCCCTTGCCCGCGCCGACTTCGCTGGATGCCAGCGCATTGCGGATGGAAACGGCGCCAGCGGTCAAACGCGAATTGGCGCGCGCTGCGACTGTGATTGTGCGGCTGTCACCGGCGTTTGCAGGCGTAAATGGGAAACGCGCATTGGGTTCAATACGTGCGGCCGAGAATTTCTGTGCCAAAATGCTGTCACCACCCGCAGGCGTGAACATCGAAATCCAGCTTGGCCCGGTTGATGGCTCTTGCGAAAAAGTCTTTGCAGCAAAAGCAGGAACAACAAGAGGCGACACCGCGAGCGAACCCGTTGCCAGCAATGCTGCCGCAATCGTCGCGTATTTCCGCTTATATGCCCGCTTCACGTCCATGATACTCGTTCACCGACTCTCCTGTCTTTGATTGGTATACGCATGCTTTTGGCGATTCAAAAGGGGCCTAACCATTTTATCTTTCGAATAACGTGATTTTTGACCGAATGTTGCATGATGTCCACAATCACTTAGCGGGACGAAGATGAGCGCAGCATTAATTGCGCGCTGTTCAGCAGCCAGAAAGCTTGCTCCAGACAGCAAGCCGCTATAGAGGTTTCCGATATTCATAGTTCAAGGACATTTTATGCGCACCAACCGCTTGGCACTCATTATTGCGACCGGCAGCCTGTTAAGCTTGGGGCTGCTGTCCGGCTGTGGCGGAAGGGAGCGTCCAAAGGCGGATCTCGCGGCCAGCCAAGTCACCACGATCGGCGTAAACAGCTATCTGTGGCGCGCATCGCTGGATGCCTTGTCCTTCATGCCGTTGCTGCAAACCGACTCGTCGGGCGGTGTTATTGTTACGGATTGGTATGTGAACCCGCAAAGCCCCGGCGAGCGCGTTAAGCTGACCATTTCGATCCTTGATCAGGATTTGCGTGCAGATGCCCTGCGCGTCGCGGGCAGCCGCGAAGTTTTGCAAAATGACCAGTGGGTCGCCGCACCGCTGCGTGCAGCAACCGTTCAAAAGCTTGAGGCGGTCATTCTTACCAAGGCACGTGACCTTCGCCGGTCTTCCATCACCGGATAATTGTTATGACGAATGTTGAGCGTTTTAACCCGCACGTCGCCGACGCGCGGTGGCAAAAGATTTGGGAAGAACGCAGCAGCTTTGTTGCGGACGATAACTCGACAAAGCCACGTGCCTATGTCCTGGAAATGTTTCCCTATCCATCGGGCCGCATCCATATTGGCCATGTGCGCAACTACACCATGGGTGACGTGTTGGCGCGGTATAAGCGCATGACCGGACATGAAGTACTTCACCCCATGGGCTGGGACGCCTTTGGTATGCCTGCGGAAAATGCGGCGATGGAGAAAAAGGTTCACCCCGGCGGTTGGACGCGCGACAATATTGCGAACATGAAAGCGCAGCTGAAACGGCTTGGCTTTGCGATTGACTGGACCCGCGAACTCGCGACCTGTGAGCCCGAATATTACGGCCATGAACAGGCATTGTTCCTGAAGCTGTATGCCGCCGGGCTCGTCTATCGCAAAGAGTCCGCCGTGAACTGGGACCCCGTCGACATGACGGTGCTTGCCAATGAGCAAGTGATCGACGGCAAGGGCTGGCGATCGGGTGCGCCCGTTGAGCGCCGCAAGCTGAGCCAGTGGTTTTTGAAGATTACCGACTTTGCAGAAGAATTGCTTGTTGGTCTTGGGTCGCTTGACCAATGGCCCGACAAGGTGCGGTTGATGCAGGAAAACTGGATTGGCAAATCACAAGGTTTGAAATGCCGGTTCCGCTTCCCGGGCGGTGACGACGGCATTGATGTGTTTACAACGCGCCCCGACACCATGTTCGGCGCGAGCTTTATTGCCATTGCCGCCGACCATCCGGTCGCGCAAAAGCTGGCGGCCAACGCGCCTGATTTGCAGGACTTTATCGCGGAATGCCGCAAGGGCGGGACGACAGCGGCGGACATTGAAACCGCCGAAAAGCTTGGCTTCAATACGGGCCTGACCGTTGAACACCCGCTGGATCCCAGCTGGCATCTGCCCGTTTATGTGGCCAATTTCGTATTGATGGATTATGGCACGGGCGCGGTCTTTGGCTGCCCGGCACATGACCAACGCGACCTTGATTTCGCGCGCAAATATCATTTGCCCGTTACCCGCGTCGTTGCCGATGGCGATGTGACCGACAGCAGTTTCGAAGGAAATGTCGCCTACACCAACCCCGGCGTCATCGTGAATTCGCACTGGATGAACGGCATGACCGTCGATCAGGCGAAGGCTGATGTGATCGCAAAGGCCGAGAAAGAAGGCTGGGGCCAAGGCCAAACGCAATATCGCTTGCGTGACTGGGGCGTTTCGCGCCAGCGTTATTGGGGCACGCCAATCCCGATCATCCATTGTCAGGCATGTGGTGCAGTCCCCGTGCCCAATGACCAGCTACCGGTAAAATTGCCCGAAGACGTCAGCTTTGACATCCCCGGCAACCCGCTGGATCGTCACCCGACGTGGAGCAAGGTCGACTGCCCCAAATGTCATCAAGAGGCGCGCCGCGAAACCGACACGCTCGATACGTTTGTCGATTCCAGCTGGTACTTCATCCGCTTTGCAAGCCAGCCACATGACAAGCCCTTTGACCGAGCGGCGGCGGAAAAATGGCTGCCGGTTGACCAATATATTGGCGGTGTCGAGCACGCGATTTTGCATTTGCTCTACGCCCGTTTCTGGACACGTGCGCTCAGCCATATTGGCATGATCGACGTGAAAGAACCATTCGCCTCGCTGTTTACGCAAGGCATGGTGACGCACCAAACCTATCAGGATGCCAATGGAACATGGCTGAGCCCCGATCAGGTGCGGCGCGAAGGCGACATTTGGACCATCATCGACAGCGGTGCCCCTGCGGTCGCAGGTCGCATCGAAAAAATGTCCAAATCCAAAAAGAATGTCGTCGATCCAGACGATATCGTGGACCAATATGGCGCCGATGCCGTGCGCTGGTTCATGCTGTCCGACAGCCCGCCCGAACGCGATCTGGAATGGTCCGAAGCGGGGATTGAGGGTTGCTGGCGCTTTGTGCAGCGCCTGTGGCGTCTGACAAGTCAGGTCAGTGGCGCCGATGGTGTCGACAAGGCGCTGGACCGCAAAACGCACCAGATCATTGCGGGCGTCGGCGCAGACATCGAAGCGCTCGCGTTCAACAAAGCGGTCGCGAAAATCTATGACCTTGCCAATGCCATTGAAAAGGCAGCGCCTTCGGCGAGCCGCGATACCGCAATCCGGACAATCGTGACATTGTCCGCGCCGATGGTTCCACATTTGGCCGAAGAAGCATGGACGCAACTTGGTGCGGCATCAGGCGGCGGCATTATCGCCGACGCACCTTGGCCGCAGGTCAACCCTGACCTGCTGGTGGAAGACGAAGTGACCATTGCCATTCAGGTGAAGGGCAAGCTGCGCGATACGCTGACCGTTGCCAAGGGACTGCCCCAGACCGAAGTGGAGGCGCTTGCGCTTGCCAGCCAAAAGGTTCAGCATGCGATTGACGGTGCCGATATCCGGAAAATCATCGTCGTGCCCGATAGGTTGGTCAACATCGTCCTATGAACCGTTTCATCGCCCCCCTCTTGCTTGCTTTGATGTTGTCCGCTTGCGGATTACAGCCTTTATACAGCGGTGGATCAAAGGGCGCGGTAGCAACAACGCTGGGTTCGGTATCGGTCGCGACAATCGAAGGCAAAAGCGGTTGGTTGATGCGCAATGCATTAACAGACCGACTCGGCGCTCAAGACAGCAACGCCGCCCAATTCCGCTTGGTCGTCACACTTGATGACCGGATTGAAGGCTTTGGCGTGCGCGCCGACGATACGGTCACGCGTGAACGGCGCACATTGCGCGCACGATATCAATTGATCTCCGTCGCGACCGGTAAAACCGTGCTTGATGCAACCGCAGGGTCCGACGCAGGCATCGACGTCGCCGGTTCGGAATATGCCACCATCGCTGGCGAAAACAGCGCGCTGGAGAATCTGACGCAGAAGGTTGCGGATCAGATTGTCACCCGGCTTTCAATCTACGCCCGCGGCGAATGAGCAACGCAAAAGAACGCAGCTTTATAAGTGCCATTGGCACACGTCCGGAGATCCGGCTGTTTTTCATTTTCGGTCAGGATGAATCGGCGGCCGCCGACATCGCATCGCAAATGTCCGCCGCGCTGACGGGTTCGGAACGGATCGATATCGACAGCGACCGTATTCGCAATGACCCCGCGCTTCTGGCGGACGAGGCGTCGGCGCTTTCGCTATTCGGCGATAAGCGCCACATCCGGCTGAACTTCCGCCGTGAAGAAGGCGTTGCCGCCGTCGAAAATCTGCTCGCCCTTGAAGGCGACGTCAATCCGGTCATCGCGACCGCAGGCAATCTGACCAAGGCCAGCAAGTTGCGCAAGCTTGTCGAAGGCCACCCGCGCGCGATGGTGCATATTTGTTACCTGCCAGAGGAAGGCGATGCTGCCGCTGCCATAATGGCATACGCAGCCACGATGGGGCTGAAGATTGACCGGCCACTGGCCGCGCGGATTGCACGCTACACGGGTCAGGACCGGAAACTGGCGCAGGCCGAAATCGAAAAGCTGTCCTTATATTATGATTCGTCACCGCAACGCCCCGCGACCGTCGAAGTCCCCATATTCGAAGCCTTGTCAGCCGAAACGGGCGAGGAAAATATCAATGGCCTCATCCATCAAGTCATGGGCGGCGATTTGCGCGGGACGGGGCGTGAACTTGTCGCCGCGCGGGACATGGGGGTCGATGCCATCCGCATCATCCGCGCGATGCAGCGGCGGGTGACGTTGCTCGCTTCTATGCGCACAAAGGTCGACAATGGTTCAAACCCCGGCGCCGTCGTCAAAGCGACCCGTTCGATATTCTGGAAAGACGCAGACAACTACGCGCAGCAACTTGCGCGCTGGCCATCGGTGCGGCTTGCCGGATTAAACAGCCATCTGCTTGAGGTGGAATCCAAGCTTATGCATGTCCGCGATGGACTGGCGGACACGATATTGGAGGAAGAGCTTGTCCGCATTGCGCGTGCAGCATCGCGCCGCGCCTGATGACTGATATTGCGCGGTAATGGGCGGGGAAACATCTGTGAAATCGGCCCCTTGAACCCGATGGCAAACAGGCCCACATCTGCATCAACGAAAGGCCGTTTCATGGAAAAAATTATCAAGTCCGAAGCCGAGTGGCGCGCAGAATTGGACCCGGTTCAATATCATGTCCTGCGGGAGGCGGGAACCGAGCGGGCCTTTGCGGGCAAATTGACCGACGAAAAGCGCGAAGGCGAGTTTCGCTGCGCTGGATGCGGAACCACCCTATTTGCGTCTGACACGAAGTTCGACAGCGGTTCGGGCTGGCCAAGCTTTACCGCGCCTGCAGATGGTGCCGCCATTGATGAGCATATCGATGTCTCGCACGGCATGGTCCGTACCGAAGTACGTTGTGCGGCCTGTGAAGGGCATTTGGGGCATGTATTTCCCGATGGTCCGGGGCCAACAGGGCTGCGTTACTGCATCAACAGCGCCGCGCTAACATTCGACCCCGAATAAGAACGCGCTTGTCGGCGAGTCCGTGACCGATTAACACCCTGCACAATGGCACGCGCGCGCAAAATTTCGAAAGAACGTCGCCCAATGGGAACGTGGATTTTACGTATCATCAAAGCCGGCGTTATCGCGGGGCTGCTTGGCGTCATGGTGTTGGGCATTTTTGTCGCCATTGCCCGCGGCGAAATCGACAGCTTTGAAGATTTAAAGGCATCGCCCAATGGTCAGATGATCCGTGTCCGTGCGGCCGATGGCACCGTTATCCAATCTCTTGGCCCAAGTTTCGGCCGATGGCTGAGCATTGACCAGCTGCCGTCTGAAATGAAGGACGCGATGGTCGCGGTTGAAGACCGGCGCTATTATATCCATCCCGGTGTCGACCCTATTGGCATCACCCGGTCGCTTTACGTACGCGCAATTGACGGGCGCTGGACCCAAGGTGGCTCAACGATCACGCAGCAGCTGGCGCGCAACATTTACCTGAACAACAACAAGGAATTCGGGCGCAAAATCCGCGAGGTCATCCTTGCGCTGGCGATGGAAACGAAATTCTCGAAGGACCAGATACTCGAATTATATCTGAACAAAGTCTATTTCGGCGGCGGTGCTTATGGTGTTGATGCGGCGAGCCGGAAATTCTTTGATCATGGCGCGGAAGATCTCAGCCTCGCCGAAGCCGCAATCATTGCAGGCCTTGTAAAGGCGCCATCAAATTATTCGCCAACGGTAGATGCACAGGCTGCGATTGACCGCGCCACTGTGGTTGTCGGCGTGATGCAGGATGCTGGGATGATCTCCGCTGCCGAGGCCGCCGAGGTGAAGCCCGCTGACGTAAAAATGGCGAAGCAACAACCCCAAGACAGCGTCCGCTATTTCACCGATTGGGTATTGCCACAGCTGGATGGCCTGATTGACGAAACCGAAAAACCCATTGATGTGTGGACCACGCTTGATCTGAAAATGCAGCGCGCGGCAACGGCTGCGATAGCGGCCAACGCACCGCGAGGTGCACAAGGTGCGCTGGTGTCGATTGACCGCGATGGCGCGGTTAAAGCGATGGTTGGCGGCACCGATTATGTGACCAGCAATTACAACCGTGCGGTCACGGCAGTCCGGCAACCAGGCTCGGCTTGGAAATTGTTCGTCTACTTGGCCGCGTTGGAAGCCGGGTTCCGTCCCGAAGACATGGTCGAAGATAAGCCCGTTGAAATTGAAGGATGGCAACCCAAAAACAGCAGCGGCAATTATGATGGTGAAATTTCACTGCGAACGGCATTTGCCTATTCGAAAAACACGGTCGCAGCGCAGCTCGGGCAAGACGTTGGTACCAGCAGCATTGCCAATATGGCGCGCCGTTTTGGCATAACGACACCCATAAACACGCAGCCGTCGATGGTGCTTGGGACATCGGAAACCCGCGTTATCGACATGACGCAGGCATTTGCATCCGTGGCCAGCAATGGCCGCAGCATTACCCCTTATGGCATCTCCAAAGTCACCACCATTGATGGCGAGATTTTATATACGGCAAAGACCGCCAGATCCGTGCAATTGGTAGAGGATTGGGTCGCCGGTGCCATGACAGACCTCATGCAGACCGCGGTTGCAACGGGCACAGGCCGCGCCGCCAATATCGGCCGTCCCGTCGCAGGAAAGACAGGTACCACGAGCAGCAACAAGGACGGTTGGTTCCTTGGCTTTTCGAGTGGTTTGACCACCGGGGTCTGGATGGGCCGCGACGATGCGCGCTCAATCGGCGGATTGGAAGGCGGCCGTGCGCCAGCACAAGCGTGGGCGGCCTATATGCGGGTTGCAGTGTCCGGCCGACCCGTGGAAAATTTTGCGACCGAAGTAACCTTCCCCGAACAATTGGAAGGCGAAGAGCTTTTGCTTGGCGAAGGGGAAGAGGGACTGCTGTTCGACGAAAACGGCATGCCGATTGAGGGCGACCCTGCGCTTGACGATCCGGGTGCTATGCCAGCGACTGACCCAGAACCTTTGGATGACGCATTTATCGAACGCGCTATCGGGCGCCGGGAACCCCGATCGTCACGCGACGAAGAGCGCCTTCGCGAACCGCAATAAGGTTCAAATAGGAAGGCCCTCCAACATCCGGGCATCAGAAACGGACTGCAATTTGCGGCAAGCGGCTAAAGCGCGTGCCCGGTGCGGCTCTTTTTCGTTTCGAGATAATGCGCATTATGCGGGTTCGCCGCGATTTTGAGCGGCAGCCGTTCCTCGACAGATATGCCGGCGGACTTAAGACCTTCAACCTTTTCAGGATTGTTGGTGAGCAACCGCACGTTGGAAATGCCCAGCAGTTCAAGCATGCGGGCGGCGACCGAAAAATCGCGCGCGTCAATGGCAAAGCCCAATCGGGTGTTTGCATCAACGGTATCAAATCCCTGATCCTGCAGCGCATACGCACGCAATTTGTTGATCAGACCAATGCCACGGCCTTCCTGACGCAAATATAAAAGTATGCCCCAATTTGCGTCGGAGATTTGGTGTAACGCTTCGTGCAGTTGAGGGCCGCAATCGCACTTCAGGCTGCCAAGGACATCACCGGTCAGGCACTCGCTGTGCAACCGGACAACAGGCGGAGTGCCATCTCGTTTACCCATTAGCAGCGCGACATGATCTGACGCGTCCACGTCTGTTCGAAATGCGACGATTTCAGCATCAACATTTGCAGCAACCGGCAACCGTGCGCGCGCCGCAATGTGCAGCGCCCCGCTATCGTCAAACGCAGCGACATCCTGTGGGGATACGGTCGCGGACGCACGTCCCGAATCCGCCAACACCAAAAAGGCGGGAAGCAACCCGGCAAGCCGCGCAAGCTCAATGGCCGCAGCAGCAGAAGGCCCATCGGCAAGGGCCAATGCTTCAAATGGACCCTTCATCGGGTAACGCAAATCGAGCGTTGGATCAGCCACCGCCAGCGCAAGGTTGATATCAAGGTCCGCTGGCGCCTTTATCATGACCGGCAAAGCGGTATCAGCGGCGGCGCGCTGGTTCATGAGTTTCAATGTAGCCGCGCGGCTGGCGGACAGCAGAATCGCGTGCGCACCCGCAACGTCGCGTGCGGTTTCTATCGCCAAAAGGCAGAGCTGGTGGCCGAGATGTTCGACATTGATGGCCCAGCCACGACGCAGCGCGTCAATGGCTAGCGCCGCACGGCGCGCATCGCCCTCGGTTGCGGGGGCACCGTTCAAAAGGCAAATTCCGTGACGATGGGCGCATGGTCAGATGGCTTGCCCCATCCGCGCACATGCTTATGCACCACATGCGACTTGGCCTTCTCTTTCAAGTCCGGCGTCACCCACATATGGTCAAGCCGGCGGCCACGGTCGGATGTTTCCCAATCCTGCGCGCGGTAGCTCCACCATGTGTACAGCTTCTTCGACGGTTCGACAAAATGCCGCGCGACATCGACCCAGTCCGCAGCTTCCTTAATCGCGGCCAGATGTTCGCATTCAATCTTTGTGTGGCTGACGACATTGACGAGCTGCTTATGGCTCCAAACATCATGCTCAAGCGGCGCGACGTTGAAATCACCCGTCAATATGGTCGGGCTGGTGACCGCACGCGACCACTCGGTCATGCGCGAAAGAAACCCAAGCTTTTGTCCGAATTTCGAATTCACTTCGCTGTCGGGAACTTCGCCGCCAGCGGGAATATACACATTGTCGATCCGGACGCCCTTTGCGGCGTCGACATTCAGCTCCGCACCCACATGCCGCGCTTCGCCATTCGCCTGCCAATCTTCAACGCGGCGGTTGATTAAAGGCAGCTTGCTGACAATCGCGACACCATGATGCATCGGCTGGCCATTCAAAACCATATGGCGATAGCCAAGCTGCCGGAACAATCCTTCCGGAAACAGGCTGTCGATGACTTTGGTTTCCTGCAGGCACAGGACGTCGGGCGCTTCTTCTTTCAGATAGCGTTCGACGATGTCGATGCGGGCGCGAACCGAATTGATATTCCACGAGGCGATACGGATGGTCTGAGACATATGAATATGGCCCTATATGCCAGAAGCGGCAGGGGCAAGTCGGTGAAGTGAAATCCATGCCAAAAAAGCAAAGCCCTCATCCCGGGGGCATTTGGGATGAGGGCTAAGCTTGCGTTCGTCACGCGGATATCAGCGACGATTTAACGTCGTGGGCAACAGGGGGAAAACCACACGAACTCTCAATCGCTGACCATCAAAATATAGGGCGACTTTCCTGTCGTTCACATGAACGAATCCGTTCAGCTAGGCAGCTTGTCGGTCATCAGCATCGGTTCGTCGACCAATTTTAAGATTTCCGTCTGACAGGCCGTGGATCTTTCCACGAAAATGCGCTGTCGGCGATTGCGCCATTATAGCTGACGTTGCTGAGTCGGATGCTTGTGCGATTGTTTTTGGAATCAAGCGCAACCCATCCGTTCAGCGTCAATCCACCCGGCGCGCCGGGCTTGTTGACGAATATCATTGTAATGGTGCCATATTCAGGCCGCTTCGGGTCGCGCACTTCGACGCTGATGACATCATCGGTTGATGTCGGGACCAGTTTGCCAAAGAGCGCCAAGTCCTTGCCCGGGTCAAGCAACGCGGCGAGCGGGCTATTACGGATTGGCCAGCGCTGCACTTGTTTCACTTCATAGTCGACCATGGTCAGCGCGCGCCCATCGGCGACGATCAACAATGGTACATCTTTTTGATATTCAAAACGCACATGGCCGGGGCGCTTGAGCAAAAGCTTGCCGGTTAAAAGCCCGCCGTTGCGATCGGTCTGGGTGAAGTTGGCGGTCATTGTGCCCACCGTCTTCATATGCGTGGTCACGCGCGCCATGCGATCCGCCTGCGATTGCGCAGTCGACGGCGCGGCGGCGATCAGGGCAATGGGCGCGAGCATTAAGGCGTAATTTCGAAAGGTCATTCTGGTTTCCTTGGGAGGGGTTCAATCGCGGCTACGGCAACCGCCTTGAACGCCGTCTTAACGTCTAAAGCGGCTCGCCGGTCCGGTCACGCAGCACTTCGCGGCGGCCAATATGGTTCGGCGCAGTGATGAAGCCATCTTCTTCCATACGATCAATCAACCGGGCTGCGCTGTTATAGCCAATCCGCAGCTGACGTTGAATCCAGCTCGTTGATGCCTTTTGGCTTTCAAACACGATCTGGCACGCCTTGCGATATTGCGCATCTTCCTCGTTATCGTCGCCGCCCATGCCGCCAAAGTCGAAACCGCCATCTTCGGGCTCTTCGGTCACCGCCTGGATATATTCGGGCTGCCCCTGGCCGCGCCAATGGTCTGCCACGCGGCGGACTTCATCATCGGAGACAAATGGACCATGGATACGCGTCAGCCCGCGTCCGCCCGCCATATACAGCATGTCACCCTTGCCCAGCAGCTGTTCGGCACCCTGTTCGCCCAAAATCGTGCGGCTATCGATTTTCGACGTCACATGGAAAGAAATACGCGTCGGCAGGTTTGCCTTAATGACGCCAGTGATAACATCAACCGATGGCCGCTGCGTCGCCATGATGAGGTGAATACCCGCGGCACGTGCCTTTTGCGCGAGGCGTTGAATGAGGAATTCGACTTCCTTGCCAGCGGTCATCATCAGGTCAGCGAGCTCGTCCACGATGATGACGATCTGCGGCATTGGCTCATAGGCCAAGCTTTCTTCCTCATATTGCGGCTGGCCGGTCATCGGGTCATAGCCAATTTGCACCTTACGGCCCAATGGCGCGCCCTTTGCCTTTGCACCGCGGACTTTTTCATTGAAGTTTGCAAGGTTGCGCACGCCCAGCGATGACATCATCCGGTAGCGTTCTTCCATCTGTTCAACCGCCCATTTCAGCGCGCGAATGGCCTTGGCGGGCTCGGTAACGACAGGCGACAACAGATGCGGAATGTCGTCATAGCTGCTCAGTTCGAGCATCTTGGGATCGATCATGATCATCCGGCACTGGTCCGGCGTCAGACGATACAGCAGCGACAATATCATGCAGTTCAGGCCAACCGATTTACCTGAACCGGTGGTTCCGGCGACCAACAAATGCGGCATCGGGGCGAGATCGGCGATGACGGGATCGCCAGAGATATTCTTACCCAAGATTATCGGCAAAGCGCCCTTTTGATCGGCAAAGGCGTCTGATCCGACCATTTCCTGAAACACCACCGCCTCGCGATGGGCGTTGGGCAGCTCAATACCCATGACGGTCCGACCCGGTATCGTCGAAACACGCGCGGACAAAGCGGACATGTTGCGCGCAATATCTTCTGCCAGCTGGATCACGCGGCTGGATTTGATACCCGCTGCAGGTTCTAGCTCGTACATCGTGACGACGGGCCCCGGACGCACCGCAACAATCTGTCCCTTAACGTGAAAGTCATCGAGCACCGATTCCAGCAAACGCGCATTTGCTTCGAGCGCAGTCTTGTCGAGCTTTGGCACCGAAATGGCCGACGGCGGATCGAGCAGATCAAGCGACGGCAAAACAAAGCTGCCAAAGAAATCGCCCTGCCGCGCACCGGTTGAGAACGCCGCTTTTTTCGGCGCCAGCGTGCGGTCTTCAATCACGGGGGGCTTGCGTAGTTCGGGCTCGACAGCCTTACGCGGCGGCTTTGGCTCGATAATTTGGGCAACATCCGAATCGTCTGCGTCAAAGGCACCCAGATCGTTTTTGATGCCTGAAAATTTAGGCATGGCCAGCGAAGGAATACGGAACAGCGGGCGCTCAAGCTCAAGCGCGCGAATAACCAAAGCGACGCCGCCACTTAAGCTGCCCAAAATCACAAGCACCCGCAATATAGTGCCAACCACGCCTTGAATTTGACCAACAAGAGCAACGGCGGCATTTGCCAACAGCAAATTAATCGCGCCGCCCCATCCAGCGGGCAAGCCGATGTCGCTGCCGTGCTGCCAATAGGCCATGCCAAAGCCGATCAGCAGCATGCCGCACAGGCATAATGTAAGCTGCCGTTTCCACTGCGGCTGCGGGACTGCGCGCCACAAGCGTCGTGCAAATACCAGCATCAGCGGGAGGAGGAAAATGGCGGGAACGCCAAATAGAAACAGCATGATGTCGGACACATAGGCGCCGCTTTGGCCCATCCAGTTGTGCTGCACATCTGCAGCCGCACTATTGAATGCCGCATCGCCAGCCGAATAGCTCAGCACTGCCAAGCCGTAAAACACCGCAAACAGGCCAAGCACAGCCGCGCCAAACAAGGTGCTGCTGCGGATCAACGAAGCACGCATCATATTCCGCCAATTGGCCATGTTCGTTTTTGACGTAAATTTAGAAATGCGCGAGGCCATGAGTATAATGCCATATATGGGTGGCCGCGAACGGCCGAACGCCCCCTTTTCGCCTTCGCTGGACTCGCCGTCAAGTATTACAGGTTGAAGATTGCTGCCAACGCGGATGGGCTACGGTCAAAATCCTCCTTTGAG
>ENA-OUVC01000813-OUVC01000813.1-marine-metagenome-genome-assembly--contig:-NODE-813-length-19378-cov-6.781099_pt1 | contig 19378 bp, 18 predicted proteins | sample MGYA00248622_ERZ508571 | MGnify/ENA primary metagenome ERZ508571 (study PRJEB26236, sample SAMN06267175) | marine metagenome | isolation source: Columbia River Estuary | place: USA:Columbia River Estuary... | reverse complement strand
ACATTTTTAGTCGGTCCGGGAAAAACTGCGGCCTGTGCATCCGCGAAAAAATAGCCAAATAATGATGGCCCGAGGATGACGCCCGCAATCATTTCACCAACAACCTGGGGTTGCCCCAGAAACTTTTGACCCAGTTTGCCGACGATCCGGCAGGTTAATATGATGATAGCTAACTGCAGAAAAAAGTGGACGCTAAAATCCGTTGGCGTGAAACTACTGGTAGTCGCGGCCTGGGCAGGACCGTTGGGATCCAGCACTTTGGAAAGCGTATCTATTGCGCTTGCTAGCATTTCAGAAAACATTCCACCTCCATGGATATGCAACGCTCATAGGTAAATCCACATTTATTGATCGTTGGTGGAACAGCAACTTTGCCGTAGGGCAACACATGACATGATTGCAATAGCACAGCATAGTGCATTTTGGTGTCATCCAATGCCGAGCTGAATAACTTATATTGGGCGCAAAGCTGCCATTGGCGGGAGCGGCCTGATTTAGACGGGGGGTTAACGACGGGTACTGCATACACCCAACCCTCACAGTCCCGCGCATCCACTTTTAATGTAAACTCGACTGGACTGTGCTCTAAATACGAGCAACAGAACATTGCGCTTCGGGACTAATCGAAGCGGCTTGCCCTGCCGGCTGTAACCGGGGGGCTCTGGGTGGTGGCAGCAGGCATTGAGCCTGCTGCGATCGGAGACCACCTATGTTAAAATCATCAAGCCGCAAGAAGCAGGCCACCGCTGTCGCCGCCGAGCTTATTGATATGTCATTAGCGGACGTTAGAGCAGAATGGCAGAAACGCTATGGTCCGCCGCCTAAGCATCGAGCGGCAGATTTGTTGCGGCGCGTGCTGGCTTGGCGCATCCAAGCCGATGCTTTCGGCGATCTCGATGCTGCGACGCGGCGGATACTCTCTAAGGAGCAAAATGTGCTGCGCCCTTCTGCCCAGCCAGGGATGCGATTGGCGCGCGAATGGGCAGGCCGGCGCTACGAGGTGGTCGTGATCGAGAGCGGCGTGGTCTTTGAGGGGCAGACCTTTGGTAGCCTCTCAGAAGTTGCCCGTCATATCACTGGCCGCCGGTGGAACGGACCGCGGTTCTTTGGCCTGCGGGGTGTCAACGTACGATGACCGAAGCCAAGACAAAGTTCCGCTGCGCGATCTATACCCGTAAATCCACCGATGAAGGCCTTGAGCAGAACTTCAACAGCTTGGATGCGCAGCGTGCCGCCTGCGAGGCGTATATCCAAAGCCAAGCTGGCGAAGGCTGGGAATGCCTGCCGCAAGTTTATGACGATGGTGGATGGTCGGGCGGTAATATGGAGCGACCTGCTCTTAAACGGCTTCTTGCCGAAATCTCCAAAGGCCAGGTGGATATAGTAGTGGTTTATAAGGTCGATCGGTTGACCCGAAGCCTTACAGACTTTGCACGCATTGTTGAAACGTTCGATAACAATGAAGCTTCGTTTGTGAGCGTAACCCAAGCGTTCAACACAACGAACAGTATGGGCAGGCTTACGCTCAATGTCCTTTTGTCCTTTGCGCAGTTCGAACGCGAGGTCACAGGCGAGAGGATACGGGACAAAATCGCGGCATCCATGGCACGGGGTATCTGGATGGGCGGGAGCATCCCTAAAGGCTATGACCTCGGAGACCGTAAGCTGAATGTAAACCCGGTAGAGGCGGAACAGGTCCGCTACATTTTCAAACGCTATCTTGAGCTAAACTCCCTCATCTCTCTCGCCAAAGATCTTGCCCAAAACAAAATCCGATCCAAACGATGGACAGCGCGAAGCGGGAAGGAACGAGGTGGGTATCTTTATGACCCAAGCGGGCTCTCTTATCTGCTGCGCAATCGTATCTACTTGGGCCAAATAACCCACAAGGATAAGTCTTATCCCGGCGAGCATGATGCCATCATTGAGGCTGATCTGTTCCAGCAAGTGCAAGAACGACTTGCTGCGAACCACCACAAATTTGTGAATAGGCAAACGCGCTCTGCAGCCTGTCCGCTTCACAAAAAAATCTTTGACGCCCAAGGGAAACCGATGCGACCCAATTTTGGATATGGGCGGGGTAAGAAGATATATCGTTATTATGTGAGCGACACATTGCTGCCGCTCGGTAGGCTCAAAGCCGGAGGTACAACTCCCATTGGCGACAGGCTGTCGGCAGAACGTACCGAACGATTTTTGCAGGATAGGCTTAGCAGTCTTAAACCCGACGGTCCTGACTTCGAGATCTTCGAGGCCATTGAGAGGGTAATGTTCTCTTCCAACAAACTGACCGTGACATTGCGAGTTGCAGAGTTGATTGGCACTAATGCCTGCGAAGATACGCTGCTTGCCAAAACACAGCAGATCGATCCGGCTGCGAAAATAGACAGTGACGATCTCGTATTGTCTCTTGATGCGCGGCCGTTACGACGCGGCAAGTCGGTGCGGTCCATCGACTGCGTCTTGGATGCGCCAGAGGAAAGAAGAGTATTAGCTGAACTGGTACGAACCTCGCATCGCAAACTGACGGAGTTGAACGCCTCACCACTTCAACCCGAAATGCACGAGCACATGTCCACGCCCATCAACGAATGGACACGCGAGCGCATTGCGATAGGATTATTGGCACCAGATATCCAGAAAGCGCTGCTTAGTGGAAAAGCACCTGTAGGGCTTGACCCGGAGAAACTGCTGTCTAGGGATATGCCTCTGGACTGGGAAGGTCAGAGGAAGTTCTTAGGCATGAAGCATGCCGCCTAGAATACGCCTACTATTATAAGTGTCACGGGCTATCGCGCGTAGAGACTGAGGGTCAAATCAAAGCGATTTGGCCCTCTTTTGGTCTCTGCAGAGACTTTGGAGCGTCAGCATTAAGGCCCGAGGGCCCCAGAAAGGCGCCATTTCTGGACTGAAGATGTCGTTGGGGTTTTATCTGTGAGGTGTATGGAGGCCCGAGCCGGAATCGAACCGGCGTGCAAGGATTTGCAGTCCTCTGCGTCACCACTCCGCCATCGGGCCCCTGAACAATAACTTGCCTGAAAAGCAACGCCATTATGTGGTGAAGGCGGGCGTTTAGCGGCTTGGCCAATTCAATGCAACTGGCAATCTGACGCCTTGTGCCCCGGCCGCCACAAGCAGCGGGAAAAGTTGCTATTTGCGTCCCGAAATAGGCGGTTTGTCTGAATCCCGCTTGGCGTAAGGGGCAAGGCTGGCTAGAACCCGACTCAAAGGCTGTATTGTGTTTACAATACAGCTGTGCCACATGGCCAGCAAGTTGATGGAAATATTCCGATGGAATCAGTGAGTTTTGAAGAAATGCGGCGGTCTATGGTGGACAGTCAGCTGCGTACCAGTGGCGTAACCGACGCATGGGTGCTGACCGCGATGGGCAACATCCCGCGTGAAGATTTTGTGCCCATCACCCACAGATCCACGGCCTATATGGATCGCTCTATTGCGCTCGACGATGGTTCTGTCCTCAACCCGGCTGTATCAACTGCGTTGCTACTACAGGCGGCCGATGTGCGCGCAGATGATCATGTTTTGCTGGTTGGAAAAGAGGATGGTTATGTCGCCGCGATCTTGCGCACACGGGTCAACGCACTCGTTTGTGCATCGGCGGACAATGTTTCGTCGGCACAATCGGCGGCGCCCTTTGCGTTGATCATCATTGACGGCGCGGCAGAAGAATTACCCTCTGCGTTGGTTAATCTCGCCGCCGACGGAGCGCGATTGGTGACCGGTATCATCGAAGGTGCGGTCACGCGCCTAGCCAAGGGCTATGTTCACAAGGGGAAGATTGCGTTGAAATCATTTGAGGATAGCGAAATTGCCCCGCTGCCGGCTTTTGCCCGCAAACCGGAGTTCGTATTTTGAGCGCCCGCCGTCTGCTCATAGTCGCTTTGCTGGGCTTCACCGGATTGGCGGCGCCTGCCAACGCGGACACGCTGCGTGACGCCTTGGTGTCGGCTTATGAAACCAACCCCAACCTAACCGCAGCACGTCAGGGACAGCGCGCAACCAATGAAGGCGTTCCATTGGCAAAAGCCAATGGTCGCCCCGACATCACGGTGCAGCCAACCTATGTCGAAAATGTCGTGCAAGACAGCGGCGGATCCGTGGTTCAAGCCCGCGGCATCAATGTCAACGGCACGATTTCAGCGCCCTTATACGCAGGCGGCGGTATTAAAAATGCGGTGCGCGCCGCGGAAAATCGGGTGGAGGCAGGCTTTGCCAATTTACGCGGTACCGAAAGCGCCGTCTTCTCGTCGGTGGTCGGTGCCTATATGGATGTTATTCGCGATGAAGCGATCGTGGATCTCAACCGCGCGCAGGTGGGTGTCTTGACGGTCAATCTGGATGCAACGCGTGATCGTTTCGAAATCGGCGATTTAACCCGCACCGATGTCGCGCAATCCGAAGCGCGGCTTGCGCTCGCAACGAGCAACTTGGAAACCGCACGCGCCAACCTCATCCGTTCGAAAGAGGTCTATATCCAATTGGTAGGGCGGGAACCCGGACAGTTGGAAGCGCCGCCGCCCTTGCCCAACTTGCCATTAACGCCCGACAGCGCCGTGACCGTGGCCTTGGACAGCAACCCCGATTTGATCGCGGCACGCGAAGCACGTGAAGCCGCTCGTTTTGATCGCCGCGCGGCAAATGCATCGCGTCTGCCAACGATCAGCGTCTTTACGTCGTCATCTTACTCCAATGCTTTGAATTCGATCTCTTCGAATATCCCTGGCTTCGTGGCGGACAACAGCGCATTGAATGCGCAAGCGGGCGTTCGCGCGACTTTACCCATATATCAAGGTGGGCAGCCTGCCGCGCAAATCCGACAGGCGCAAGCGCGGCTCGGCCAAGCCCAGGAACTAGAAATCGCCGCCGAGCGTGAGGTGATTGCGCAGACCCGCGCCTCTTACGCGAGCTGGCGGGCAGCACTGGATGTCATCGCCGCATCCGAACGCGCGGTGTCAGCAAACGCACTGTCGCTTGAAGGCACGCGCGCCGAAAATGGCGTTGGTAACCGGACCATATTGGACATATTGAACGCGGAGCAAGAATTGCTGAACAGCAAGGTGCAGCTCGTTGCCGCACGCCGCAACGCTTATGTTGCCGGTTTCACTTTGTTAGCCGCAATGGGCAAAGCCGAAGCACGCGACTTGGGCCTTGAGGGCGGTACATTATACGACCCCGTCGCCGACTATCAAAAGGTCGATGGTGCTTGGATTGACTGGTCGTCGCAACGTGATTCCGTCACCAAATCGACCCGTACCGTTGACACCGCAGCGCAAAAGGCAGAAATAGAGCCAATTGTTACCGACGGCGGAAGCCGGTAATTTACGCAAGGGCTGAAAATATGGCGGACAGCCGGAACGAACCTTCGATGGATGAAATACTGGCCTCGATCAAACGGATCATCGCTGACGATGACCGCGATCGGCCGGTGCAAAAGCGCGCGTCTAAATCCGCCGCGTCGGATTTAGACGAAGACGAAATCCTTGAGCTAACCGACGCCGATCAACAGGCGCGCAGCGGCGAAGTTTTGCTGGACAACAATAAGGCGCAGAGCCTGCGTCATAGCTTTTCCGCGTTACAGACTTTGGCCGAGCCGGGCGCAGCACCGCAGATTGTTCGGTCCGGCGAAACCTCACTTGAAGGACTGACGCGCGACCTGTTGCGTCCCATGCTGAAAGATTGGCTCGACACGCATTTGCCACCGATCGTCGAAGCGATGGTTGAACGCGAAATCACGCGCATCACCAAAAAAGGGTGATGAAAACTGTGCGCCTTAACGGCAGCATGAGAATCACCCCCATTTTGGCATCATTGGCGGTGCTTTTCACTTTTCTGCCAACGGCCGCAATTGCCTCCGACCAATATATTGCAACGGGCAAGCTTGTGGATGTTCGGGCAGGCGCCGTTCTCGCCAATCAATGTATCAGCATCACCGACGACCGGATCACGGCAGTTGCACCCTGCGGCGCAACGCCAAAGGGCGCGAAACGGGTGGACTGGTCGGCGTTCACCGTTCTTCCCGGCTTGATTGACCTCCACACCCATTTGGCAGACGCCGGCCAAAGCGCAGACCTTGCGCTGCCCATCAAAACATCACCTGCGGCAACGGCCTTGCTGGGCGCAAATAATGCCCGGCTGACATTAGAGGCTGGGTTCACAGCGGTCCGCGATGTCGGCACCTACCGGGGACTAACCGATATCGCCCTGCGTGATGCAATCAACGCGGGTCATGTTCCGGGGCCGCGCATGTTCGTTGCCGGTGCCTATATCACCTTGCCCAAGGGCGGCGGCGAATTGAACGGTGTTGTACCCAATGACCAATTGCCTGCCGACATGCGGCTTGGGATTGCGAGCACGCCCGAAGAGGCCGCAGCCAGGACGGCGTTTCTCATCGAACAAGGCGCTGACTTCATTAAGACCATCGCTACAGGCGCGGTGCTGGCCATTGGCACCGAACCGGGCGAGCCAGAACTTAGCGAAGCGCAATTGCGCGCGGTCGTTCAAACCGCAAAGGCAAAGGGCAAATTTGTCACCGCACATGCCCATGGCGCGGTTGGTATTAAAAACGCCATCCGTGCAGGCGTCCGTTCCATCGAACATGCCAGTTTGATCGACGACGAAGCGCTAGCAATAGCGAAAGCCAGCGGCACCTGGCTGGTGATGGACATATATAATGGCGATTATATTGATGACATTGGAACGCGCGAAAAATGGCCGGAAGAATATCTGCGCAAGAACCGTGAGACCACCGATATTCAGCGCGCCCGTTTTACACAGGCCGTCAAAATGGGCGTGAATATTGCATATGGCACCGACAGCGGCGTTTATCCGCACGGACAAAATGGTCGGCAATTTGCCTATATGGTCCGCTACGGCATGACCCCGATGCAGGCCATCCAAAGTGCAACGATCCGCGCGGCCGAGTTATTGGGCAAAGACGACGCCCTCGGCAGCATCGCACCGGGGCGCTTTGCCGATCTGGTGGCGGTGGACGGCGACCCGCTTCAAGATATACGTGTATTGGAAAATGTTGCGCATGTGATGCAGGGCGGAAATACCGTCCGCTAAAAGCGCTGCGCTAGTGCGCCGAATAAAGTGGGGAAGAAAATGACGGACATATCGCATAATGTGGCAACCGAAACCAATGGCGGGGCGGAGCTGTCGCGTAGTTTAAAGTCGCGCCATGTCTCCATGATCGCGATTGGCGGCATCATTGGTGCGGGTCTATTTGTTGGTTCCTCTACCACCATCAGCCAGGCCGGCCCTGCCGCGGTCTTCTCCTTTGCCATTGCCGGGTTCATTATCTTGCTGGTCATGCGGATGATCTCCGAAATGGCCATCGCCGTGGATGGCGTGCAAACCTTCCCAGACTTTGCGCGTGCCGGCCTTGGCCATTTGGCGGGATTCCTCTCCGGATGGCTCTATTGGTATTTTTGGGTTGTCGTTGTTGCGATTGAGGCAATTGCTGGCGCGCAAATTTTAAATGGATGGTTCCCTGCCGTACCTGAGCTTGGCATCGGCATTGCCCTGATGGCGATTTTGACCGCCGTGAACCTTATGTCCGCGCGCGCATATGGTGAGTTTGAATTCTGGTTCTCGTCGATCAAGGTCGCCGCGATCATCGTCTTCATTTTGGTCTGCGCGGCATGGGCCTTTGGCATTACTTCGGGCAGCGGATCGACCTTTGGCAATTTGACCGCGCATGACGGCTTTGCTCCCAATGGCTGGGGCGTCGTATTGGCGGCGGCAACCTCGACTATATTTACCCTTGTTGGCGCAGAAATCGCGACCATCGCAGCCGCCGAATCCGAGGAGCCTTCTAAAGTCATTAGCCGCATGACCGTATCGGTCACACTGCGCATCCTTGTGTTCTATGTGTTGTCGATCTTGCTCATCGTGTCCGTTGTGCCGTGGACCGAGATCGTGCCCAAGGTGTCGCCCTTTGCCACTACGCTTGCTTTTATGGGCTTGCCAGCAGGTCAGGTGATTATGGAGGCTGTTGTGCTTGTCGCCGTGCTGTCCTGCTTGAACTCCGGCCTATATGTCACCTCACGCGCTTTGTTTGGCCTCGCGAAGCATAAGGACGCGCCTTTATGGCTGGTGCAGGTCAACAACCGCAAAGTGCCAGCGCGCGCCATATTGATTGCCAGCCTGTTTAGCTATTTTGCGCTCGCCGCGGACGCGGTGTCGCGTGATGTGGTGTTTAGCTTCCTCATCAATAGCTGCGGCGTGACCATGCTTCTTCTATATCTCATGACGTCCGCGGCACAGCTGAAGCTGCGCCGTAAATATGAGGCGGAGGATCCCGGCCGACTGCAAATCAAAATGTGGTTTCACCCCTTTGGCACCTATATCGCGATAGCGGCAATGTTGGTGATCTTGGTCGCAAAGGGCTTGGATCCGGCAGCGTCGAAGGAACTGTGGTTGAGCTTGCTCGTAGCGGGCGGATTTGCAGCAGCGTTTTTCCTTTTCCGGCGACGGGTGGCGTAACCACAATCCCGTCATTCTAAACTTGTTTTGGCAGGACGCGCCGTGAGGGTTTCCCTTTCCGGCTAGGCTCGTTATGGCACGAAGCCATGACTATCGATAAGACTTTCGACCCCGCCGTGATTGAGGCGAAATGGTATGCGCATTGGGAATCCACAGGCGCATTTCGTCCCAATCGCCCCAATGCCGAGCCTTACACAATCGTAAACCCGCCACCCAATGTGACGGGCAGCTTGCACATCGGCCATGCGCTCGACAACACCTTGCAGGATATTCTGATCCGCCACGCGCGTTTGCAGGGCAAAGATGCGTTATGGGTGGTGGGCACCGACCATGCGGGCATTGCGACACAGATGGTCGTCGAACGGCAGTTAAACGCGCGTCAGCAAAAGCGCACCGATTTCACCCGCGACGAATTTGTTGCCAAAGTGTGGGAATGGAAGGCGGAAAGCGGCGGCGAGATTACCGGCCAATTGCGCCGCCTCGGTTGCTCGATGGATTGGGAAAATGAGCGCTTCACCATGGATGAAGGCTTTTCAAAGGCCGTCATCAAGGTGTTTGTTGAGCTTTACAATCAAGGCCTGCTTTACCGCGACAAGCGCCTCGTCAACTGGGACCCCGGCCTGAAAACCGCAATTTCGGATCTTGAGGTCGAAACGCGCGAGATCAACGGTAAATTCTGGCATTTCAAATATCCGTTGGAAGATGGCAGCGGTTTCATCTCGGTCGCAACGACACGCCCTGAAACGATGCTGGCCGACATGGCAGTTGCGGTAAACCCAGCGGATGAACGCTACGCGCATCTGGTGGGCAAAAATGTTCGCTTGCCCATTACGGGTCGCTTGATACCGATTGTCACCGACGAACATGCCGATCCGGAATTGGGTTCGGGCGCCGTGAAAATCACACCGGGACATGATTTCAACGACTTTGAGGTTGGCAAACGCGCCGGATTCAAGGCGAGCGACATGTTCAACATGCTCGATGGCGAAGGCCGCGTCGTGCAAACTGCCGATGGGCTTATTCCGGGAGAATATATCGGGCAATATCGCTTTGGCATTGAAGGCGAGCCGACCAATGCGCGTAAGATGGTAGTTGAGGCGATGGACGCCTTGGGCCTTCTCGAAAAAGTCGAAGACCGCGTCATCCAAACGCCCTTTGGCGACCGGTCGAACCAAGTGATTGAACCATGGTTGACCGACCAATGGTATGTGGACGCCGAAACATTGGCCAAACCAGCCATCGACGCCGCGCGCAAAGGCAAGGCCAATGGCGGCTTCGACATCGTGCCGAAGTCTTGGGAAAAAACCTATTTCAACTGGATGGAAAATATCCAGCCATGGTGCGTCAGCCGCCAGCTTTGGTGGGGGCATCAAATACCGGCGTGGTTTGCCGCCGACGGCACATGCTATGTCGCCGAAACCGAAGAGGCGGCGCAAGCACTTGCGGGCGCTGGCGTCGAATTGACGCGTGACCCTGACGTTCTCGACACATGGTTCTCGTCTGCGCTTTGGCCCTTTGGAACTTTGGGTTGGCCGGATGAAAGCAATGCACTGAACCGTCATTACCCCAATGACGTGCTGATTTCCGGTTTCGACATATTGTTTTTCTGGGATGCACGGATGGCGATGCAGGGCATCCATTTCATGAAAGAAGTGCCTTGGAAAACACTCTATCTGCACGGCCTTGTCCGCGCGGCAGATGGCAGCAAAATGTCCAAGTCAAAGGGCAATACGGTCGACCCGCTTGGCCTTATTGACGCATATGGCGCGGATGCTTTGCGCTTCTTCATGGCCGCGATGGAAAGCCAAGGCCGCGACATCAAAATGGATGAAAGTCGCGTTGCGGGCTATCGTAACTTTGCAACCAAGCTGTGGAACGCCGCTCGTTTTGCGCAATCCAACGGCATAAGCGGGTCGCACAGCGTACAAGCGCCTAAGGCGGAGTTAGCAGTCAACCGCTGGATCATTGGCGAAGTTGTCAGCACCGTTGAAAAACTGAACAAGGCATTCGCGGAATTCCGTTTCGACGGCATGGCAGATGTGTTGTATCACATGGTGTTCGACCAGTTTTGTGACTGGTATCTCGAACTGATCAAGCCAGCTTTCGTCGACGGTGAAAAAGGCGAAATGGATGAAGAATCCAAAATCGTCGCTGGCTGGGTGCTCGACCAGATTTTGGTGATGCTCCACCCCTTCATGCCGTTCATTACCGAAGAATTATGGCACGCTTTGTCCGACGCAGAGCATCCGCGCGCGTCTGACATCATCCACGCGCAGTGGCCGGAACCGAATGCCACGGTTGATGCAGAGGCCGTTGCCGAGATCAATTGGGTCATCGACACGATCAGCAAAACCCGTTCGTTCAAGGCGGAATTGAACATAGCGCCGGGCACGCGGTTGAACGCCAATATCGCGGACCCGCAGCCGTCGACAATCGCCATTATCGAACGTCAGGCATCTGCTTTGTCGCGACTTGGACGCATTGACGCCTTTGCTTATGCGCCCGTTGAAACCAATAATGTCGCGCAAATTGTCGTGGGCGAAGACACCATAGTTTTTGCACTCGATGGCGTCATCGACCTCGACGCCGAACGCAGCCGGATTACCAAGGCCATTGAGGCGGCCACGAAGGAGCGCGATGCGCTCGCTGCGCGCCTGTCCAATGCCGCCTTCGTGGAAAAGGCGAAGCCCGAAGCCGTGGACAAGGCGCGCGCGGATCACGCCGAGAAAGCGGCCGAGGCCGAGCAGCTGACCGCGGCACTAAAGCGTTTGGGATGACCGCGCCGGCCCATCAACGCGACCTGACGATTGGCCCCGTAGCGAAAACTTTGCTCCTATTCGCCCTGCCCTCGCTTGGCGTGAACATTCTCCAGTCGCTGAACCATTCGGTCAATTCGGTATGGATCGGTCAGTTTTTGGGCGAAGAGGCGCTGGCGGCGTCGGCCAATGCGGGGCTCATCATGTTTTTGATGTTCTCCACTTTGTTCGGCTTCACCATGGCGACGACCATCTTGATTGGTCAAAATATGGGCCGCCGTGATGTGGAATCTGTCCGCCGTATCATGGGCACCGCATTCGGCATTTTCCTTGCCGCGGGCCTTGTCACGGCGGCGGCGGGTTGGATCTTTGCGCCCCACATGCTGCGCCTGATGGCGACACCTGAAACGGTCTATCCGCTGGCGCTTGCTTATTTGCGCGTCATCTTCTTGTCGATGCCAGCCTCTTTCGTGATGGTGCTTGTATCATCGTCGCTGCGCGGCGTGGGCGATTCAGTTACGCCATTTTGGAACACGGTGTTGAACGTGGTTCTCGACATCATCTTGAACCCGATTTTCATCTTGGGCTTGGGCCCAATACCAGCGATGGGTATTGCCGGATCGGCGCTTGCGACCATCCTTGCTGGGGTGATTAGCCTCGGCCTATTGCTCCGCAAGGTCTACGCGCGTGACCTGACTATTCGCCTGCGCGGGCACGAGCTGAAATGGCTTCGGCCCGATGCGCGGTTTTTGAAGCCGATTGCGCGCATGGGTCTGCCCATGGGCTTGTCGATGATCATCATGTCGGGCTCTGCCGTAGTCATGATTGGCCTCGTTAACCGCGAAGGCGTGAATACCACTGCGGCATTTGGCGTGATGAACCAGCTTTGGAGCTATGTGCAAATGCCAGCGGTCGCCGTGGGCAGCGCCGTCAGCGCCATGGTCGCGCAAAATATCGGCGCCAACAAATGGGACCGCGTTGGCCGCGTTGTGTGGTCAGGAATTGGTATCAACCTGCTGCTGGCAGGTGTGCTCATCTTACTTATGACTCTGTTCGCCACGCCATTGCTTGGACTGTTTTTGCCCATGGGCAGCCCCGCTATCGATATCGCCATTCACATCAACCATGTCATTGGATGGACCTTTGTCCTGATGGGGGTGTCAGTTGTTGTGACGTTTGCGGTGCGGGCGAATGGTGCCGTGCTTGCTCCTTTGCTCATTCTGATAATCAGCGCCGTTTTGGTGCGTTTCAGCATTGGTTTTGGTTTACATGGCCGCTTCGGCGCAGATGCCATTTGGGGGTCATTTGTCGCGACTGCGATTACATCCTGCATTCTGTCGATCGGATATTATCTGCATGGTGGATGGAAAAAAGCAAAGGCAATGCCATCTATGGGTGCAGGCCCTATGCAACTGGGGTCTGAATAATCCGCTGTCCTAAACATAGGGCATTGTGCCATGAAGAATAGCATGAACCGCCACGTCACCCTGTCGTCAGAATCAACTAGGTCCAAGCGCATGATGTTGCGGTTGTGTCAGTTGCTGCTGGCGCTGTTTGTGGCAACTGGCATGGCGCATGCGCAAGTGCCCGCCGCGGCCGCGCCGCAATATGTCCGCGCGTCGATCGAGGCCGAAACACGCAACCCCGCGCCCGGTGATGTCGTGACGGTCGCGATTGTGATGGACCCGAAACCCGGCTGGCATGATTATTGGGTGAACCCTGGTGATGCCGGAACGCCGCTTGAGCTGGCATGGCAACTGCCCTCTGGCATTCAGCCTGGTCCGCTTCGTGCACCCGTGCCCGAGACCTTAATCGTCAGCGGTTTCATGAACCATATCTACAAATCAAAGCATGCTTTTCTCGTGGATTTGAAAATCCCGAACGACGCGATTGTCGGGCAAAATTTGGATATTAAGGTCGACGCGCGCTGGTCCGCCTGCTCCGATCTTGTCTGCGTACCCGAAAGCGCAACATTGTCGGTGCCCCTCACGGTGGGCGCAGGGTTGATTGGCAAGTCCGACCGCACACGTTTTGATGTATGGCGCAGTGCGTTACCGGTGCCGCTGGACCGGAAGGCGCGATATGCTCTTCAGGGCAACCGTATTGATATCGCCATCCCCTATCCGCGCAGCGCCGATGCCAGCCGGGTCTGGTTCTTTGCCCAAAGCGAAAATCTGTTCCGCTATGCCGCCCCGCAATCGGCGCGGCGGACCGGTGACTGGTTAATTGTTAGCGGTGAAGTGAAAGAGCCCTTTGCCGGCGAGATTGAGGGCCTATTGCGTTTCAACGATGCGCAGGGGCTTGAGGTGCGCGCGACGCCCGGCAATATCCCAACGGGCGGTACGGCTATATCCGTTTTGGGCAAAGGTGCCGCCGTTGACGGACCAGAACCGCCGCTTGGTTTTGGTTGGATACTCGGCTTTTCGGTGCTGGGCGGTTTGCTCCTGAACCTTATGCCATGCGTATTCCCGATATTGGGATTGAAGGCGTTGAGCCTCGCCAAAATGGGCGGGGACGAAGGCGAAGCGCGGCGTGATGCCGTTGCCTACACCGTCGGAATCATCCTAAGCTGCCTTGTGCTGGGCGGCGTCATGTTGGCCCTGCGCGCCGCGGGCGAAGAGGTAGGTTGGGCATTTCAGTTACAGGATCCCGCGATTGTGTTGCTGCTGCTGCTGCTCATGGTTGCGGTCACCGCCAATCTGGCTGGCTTGTTCGAAATCGGCGGGATCGGCGCCGGCGAGAAGCTGACGCGCAAGGGCGGTTTGTCCGGGTCATTTTGGACAGGCGTGCTGGCGGCTATTGTCGCCACGCCCTGCACGGGCCCATTCATGGCGGCGGCAATGGGGGCGGCGTTGCTGCTACCCGCAAGCTTGGCGTTGCTTATTTTTGCGGGGCTTGGCTTTGGTTTGGCTTTGCCCTTCCTCGCCATTGCGTTCATCCCGCTTTTGCGCAAGCGCATGCCTCGCCCCGGTCCTTGGATGATGCGCTTCCGTCAGTGGATGGCACTGCCAATGGCGCTCACGTCATTGGCCTTATTATGGCTGCTATATCAGCTGGCGGGTTTCAGCGGCGTACTCATTGGCGGCACGGCCGCGCTCATCTTATTGTCGCGACTGTTTGAACTTGGCCGGAAACAGAAAAGCGGTGCGCCCCGCAAAATCGTGGTTGCGGCTATATTGGGTATCACAGTCGCTGCTGCGCTGATCATCAACAATGTTCCCATATTGGCGCCCGCCCCGCAGCCGATGAGAAATGGCAGCTTGGCCTTTAATGAAGAGCAGCTGGCCGCATTGCGCGCAGAGGGTAAGCCTGTATTTCTGTACTTCACCGCCGACTGGTGCGTGACGTGCAAAGTGAATGAGAAGGCCGCAATCGATCGCACGGAAACCAACGCGGCATTTGCCAAAGCAGGTATCCAGACGATGGTGGGCGATTACACGCGCAGAGATCCGGATATCACGCGCTTTTTGAAGAAATACGGCCGTTCGGGCGTGCCATTATATCTATATTATCCCCCGAACGCCGACGCGCGCCTGTTGCCGCAAATATTGACGGTGGAAGATCTGACAGCGCTTTCGCAATAAAAGCCTAACCAAATTGGTGCCTTGAAATTGCGTTCGTTGGCCCTCGGCCAGCGGCATTTGCGCCACAAACTGCAACAAAAGCAGGGGTTACGCCGCTAAAGCCTTTATCTGTAGACAAATTGGCTGTATTGGCGTTGCCGAACATCACAAGGAGTATCGACTATCGCCACCCCGCCTACCCGGCGCGCTATGACCCCACCTGTTAAAAGTGGACCGCGCTACAATAATCTAATCACCGTTGAAAAAGTACGGGTCATTGATGATGACGGCGAAAATCTGGGTGTCATGTATACCCGCGAGGCGATAGCGCAAGCTGCAGAAGTTGGGCTCGATCTGGTGGAAGTTTCCCCGAACGCTGATCCCCCCGTGTGCAAATTCCTGGACATCGGCAAGTTCAAATATGAGGCCCAGAAAAAGGCCAATTTGGCGCGCAAGAGTCAGAAAACTCAGGAAATCAAAGAAATTAAGATGCGTCCAAACATCGACGACCATGATTATATGGTCAAGATGAAGAAGGTCGCCGAATTCATCGAAGAAGGTGATAAGGTCAAGATAACGCTGCGTTTCCGTGGCCGTGAATTGGCACACCAACAATTGGGTATGCAACTGCTGCAACGCGTTCAGGCTGATACGACCGAGACCGCAAAAATCGAAGCGCATCCCCGGATGGAAGGTCGCCAGATGCTGATGGTGCTGTCGCCTAAATAAGGCCAGTCACCAGATGGCTTGCCGAATCAGTTCGGCGCCGATGATGACCATTAACAAATTGATGATGACGTTGAATCGCGCGGGCGAAACACGTTTGACCAGTCGTACGCCCGCTAATGTGCTCAATATGGCCAGCGGCAGGAATATCGCCGTCAACGTCATATTCTGCACGTTAAATTGACCCAAGGCGGCGTAAGCGGGCACTTTCAGCCAGTTGATAATCGCAAAGAATATGGACGACGTACCGATGAACACGAGATGCGGGAAATTGCGCGACAGCGCCCAAATCTGAAACGGTGGCCCGCCAGCATGGGCAATCTGGCTCGTGAAACCCGAAATGCCGCCCATGATTGTTCCAATCCACTCCGGTGCAGGGCCAGAGAGCTTCACGGAGCGGCCGAGCAATGGCATCAAACGATAGGTGCCAAAGGCCAAAGCAATGACGCCGACAAAACCGCGCACCGCGTCCGCAGGGATAACTGAAGCGAGATACCAAGCCAAAAAAATACCCACTAACGCGCCCGGTAATGTGAGGAGCAAGGTGCGTGCGTCATAACTGCGCCGGAATGCCCAGACGCTGAAAATATCTTGAACCATGAGAATGGGTAACAACATCCCTGCGGCAGCAACAGGGTCCATGACAAGTGCCAGCAACGGGATGGCGGCCGCCCCCAAACCTGCAAAACCGCCCTTGGCAAGCCCCACCAAAATGACAGCAGCGCCAGCGACAATGTAAAACAGGATGTCCGTCGGTAGGTTCAAAGCGCGTTGATGCGCTTTCGAAGCGCCAATACATAGATGATGGTCGCAGCAGCGGCAAAAATGAACCACTGAATGGCGTAAAGCAGATGATTGTTGGGGATCTGGCGGGGCGACGGCTCGGCCAATATCTCCAAACCATCCACCGCGTCTGTTGACACAAGCTTTATGTGCTGCGCGCCGTCGGGCGCGATAATTCCTACAACAGGAACACCGCCCCATTTGGGGGCTTGCGGCCGTTCAGACCAACCAAAGGCCACTTTGGCATCTGGGCCATCTGCCGCGCTGGTCCGGCAAGACGCGACATGGGCAAAGCCTGCCTTACCTGCAGCATTTGAACCCGACACTGTCTCAATCTTGACCACGCGCGCGCAAAGGAGGCTGGAGCGACGAAATAGCGGCAATGCCGCAGGGTCGAGAAACGTTGGCCAAGCCACCGCTGGCAATCCGACAGCCGATTCATAGCGCGCCAGCAAGGCTTCTTTTTGTTCTTTGCGTTGTAACTGCCAGATGCCAAGACCAATCATCGTCGCAACGGCAAGGGTAACCAAGAAGGTTGGGATAACAGGCAGGCGGTTCATAAAAGATCACTCTTTCCCGCTTCGCGCGCGCGGTTGCGATGCTCCGCCGCCAAAAGCGCAGCCTTCGCCATGCGCAAGGTTATCACCGTAAGCGCCGCGGTAAACGGCACCCAAATAAGGACATGCACCCAAAAAGGTGGGCGAAAAGCTGAATCGACCACCAACGCCAGCACGATGATCAGCGCGCCAATGCCCATGGTCAGTAATGCAGCCGGTCCATCGCCGACATTATAGCTGCTGATATCAAGTCCGCAGTTGGGGCATGTGTCCGCAAACTGGCCAAGCCCAGCAAACAGGGTTTTACAGCCACATTGCGGGCAGAGACCAAAAAGGGCAGCCTTAGCAATGCTGGGCTGCCCTTCTATGGATTGTTCTGTTGTCATTTACGCGTGAACTGGTGCGCCCCAGCCACCCCAAATGTAAATGGCGATGAAGAGGAAGAGCCAGACAACGTCAACAAAATGCCAATACCAAGCGGCAGCTTCAAAACCGAAATGCTGCTTGGGCGTGAAATGGCCTTTGTAGGTACGCACAAGGCACACAGCCAAGAAGATTGTCCCAACAATAACGTGGAAACCATGGAAACCTGTCGCCATGTAAAAGGCGGTGCCATAATTCAATCCAGCAAATGGAAACGGCGCTTCGAGATATTCATAGGCCTGAATGCTGCTGAACAGCAGACCGAGCAATATCGTCAACCAAAGGCCTTTCTTCAGGCCTTCACGGTCGCCATGAATCAGCGCATGGTGCGCCCAAGTCACGGTGGTACCCGAGCACAACAGGATCAACGTGTTGAGCAAAGGAAGCTTCATCGCATCGAGAACTTCCAAACCTTTTGGTGGCCACTGCATCAAAGCTGCTGCGCCTTCCTGACCGATCAGGTTGGTGACCGTAAACGCATGCGTTTCGGGGTCGATAACCAGTTCCAACGGCACCGGGAACAACGCATAATCAAACCAAGCCCAGAACCAGCCGACGAAAAACATGACTTCGGACGCAATGAACATGATCATGCCGTAGCGCAGGTGCAATTGCACCACAGGCGTATGATCACCGGAATGCGCTTCGTTCACGACATCCGTCCACCAGGCGAAGAAAGTGTAGAGGACAGCAATCAATCCTGCGCCAAAAACCAGGCTGCCATACGCGAACTGCTCGGGATGCATCCACATCACCAAACCAAAAAACATCGTGAGGGCCGAAAACGATCCCAGTATCGGCGTAATGCTTGGTGGCAAAATATGATAATCGTGATTCTTGGCGCCCGCCATGGTCAATTCCCTGTAGTCTTATCGATTAACTAATGTCTTAGCTGCCGTTCGCCGTCTGGTCCACCATGTTTGGCTTCTCGACCGGATAGAAAGTGTAGCTAAGGGTGATTTCTTCAATATCTTTGGTTTCCGGGTCGGTCATAATTTTTGGATCGACATAGAACAGGACCGGCATGCGGACCTGTTCACCGGGTTTCAGCGTCTGTTCCGTGAAGCAGAAGCACTGAATCTTGTTAAAATACTGGCCGGCAAGCGCAGGCGTTACGTTGAACGTGGCCGTGCCAGTGACTGGCTCATTGGAAAGATTCTTCGCAAGATAGATCGACATATCTTTTGCGCCAATGCTGACCGTGTCAGTCGGACGCTCAGGCTTGAATTCCCAAGGCAGGTCGCCGCGCTGATTGGCATCAAAGCGCACCACAATCGTTTTGTTGGAAACCTGAACGGTAGCAGCCTGTGCAGCATCCACCCGCATAGTTGTGCCGCCAAAACCCGTCACCTGACAGAATAAGCGGTATAATGGCACTGCTGCAAAGCCAACGCCGACCATCGATACGGCAAGCGCTCCTGCCAAAAATCCGGTTTTTGCGTTAGAAATTGCCATCAGCCCCAGACCCCCACTTTCACCACGGTGATTAAGAAGAACAAGACGCACAATCCAACCAAAGCAATGCCCATGACGCGCGCGCGTCCCGCCTGCCGTTTACGGATAATTGCCGTTTCTTCGGCGGTATAGGCAGTCGGCTCATTCGGGGTCATGATATTACCATCCGGTCAAAGGCGAAAATTGCAAAAAGGAGAAATAGGTAAAGGATCGAGAATGCGAAAAGTTGCTTTTCCGGTTTCATCGCGCCTGCATCCGTAGCTTCGTTTTTCCAGACGCGGTAAGCGAGACCAAGAAATACGAGGTTTAGAACAACCGCGGCTACGCCATAGGCCAAGCCAGTTTCGTCCAAAGCGAAAGGCAATATCGCCGTCGCCGCCATGGGGAAGCTGTAACCAAAAATCTGATTACGCGTGACCCGCTGCCCCTTCACATTGGGGAGCATGGGAATGCCAGCTGCGCCATAATCCGTTTTCATAAACAAGGCGAGCGCCCAGAAATGCGGTGGAGTCCACAAAAAGATGATCGCAAAAAGCAGGATTGGCAAAAGCGTAACATCACCCGTTACCGCCGCCCATCCAATAACCGGCGGGAATGCACCAGCCGC
>ENA-OUVC01000808-OUVC01000808.1-marine-metagenome-genome-assembly--contig:-NODE-808-length-19408-cov-4.425224_pt1 | contig 19408 bp, 19 predicted proteins | sample MGYA00248622_ERZ508571 | MGnify/ENA primary metagenome ERZ508571 (study PRJEB26236, sample SAMN06267175) | marine metagenome | isolation source: Columbia River Estuary | place: USA:Columbia River Estuary... | reverse complement strand
TGTCAGATTAAGAAAGGCCCCCAGCCGAAAGGTTGGGGGCCTTTTTATTTGCCTAAAAGAAGATCAGCCGCCGGTCATTTTGGCGAGCGTCCCCAAATACAACTTGATGACATTTGGATCTTCAAGCAACTGGCGACCAGTGCCTGTATATGCGTTTTTCCCCTGGTCGAGAACATAACCGCGATCTGTAACTTGCAAACAACGACGCGCATTTTGTTCGACCATCAAAATTGCAATTCCTTCTGCATTGATTCGCTTGCATTGAATAAACACTTCATCTTGCAACGCTGGCGACAAACCAGCACTTGGTTCATCGAGTAGCAGCAATTTTGGCTCCATCATGAGTGCGCGTCCCATAGCAACCATTTGACGTTCGCCACCTGAAAGAGAACCTGCGCGTTGATTTGCTCGCTCACGAAGCTTAGGGAACAGTGAAGTCACGTATTCGAAACGCTCATCAAACACACTTGGCTTAATAAAGCAGCCCATCTCTAAATTCTCAGATACCGTCAAACTCTGAAAAACGTTTTGGGTTTGTGGAACGTAGCCAACACCTTGTTCGACGAGTTCGTGCGCTTTCATGCCGGTGATGTTGTTGTCGAGGAAACGAACTTGCCCTGAACGCACACCGCACTGCCCAAGGATTGCCTTCAGCACAGTTGACTTACCTGCCCCGTTGGGTCCAATTACACCAACGAACTCACCTTTACGGACTTCAATGTTGCAACCGTTCAGAATGTTTACTTCTGGGATATAACCAGCGACAAGTTCCTCGACAACGAGAATGCGATCATCGGACATTATGCATTCTCCTCTTCGAGTAGCGACTTGCCCTGGTGAGTTCCGAGATAAGCCTCGATCACTGCAGGGTTCGCAGAAATCTGTTCCGGTGTGCCCTCGGCGATAATTCGACCTTCAGCCATAACTACTACCCAGTCTGAGATGTCATGCACCATGTCCATATCGTGTTCAACGAACAGAACCGTCATGCCGTCATCGCGCAAGCCCCGAATGTGCTCATTGAGACTTTGCTTCAGAGCAGGGTTTACGCCAGCCATAGGTTCGTCAAGCATGACTAGACGAGGGTTAGTCATGAGCGCGCGAGCCATCTCCAGCAATTTACGTTGACCACCCGAAAGCGTTCCTGCGTATTGGTCACGCATGTGATCGAGTTTGAAACGCTTCAACAACTCGTCTGCACGACGTTCAATGATTGCTTCTTGCTTGCGGTAACGGAATGGCAGCAAGCCGTTCCACCATTTCTCACCCATCTGGTGAGTCGCGCCGAGTTTCATATTTTCTATGACGGACAGCTTGGTGAGGCTCTTGGTCAACTGAAATGTACGAACCATGCCAAGGCTTGCCGTCTTGTGGGCAACAACTTTCTTCAGGTTCTTGCTGTCGAACATCCATTCGCCTGTGTCTGGAGTGTCGAAACCAGTCAGCAAGTTGAACAGCGTTGTCTTACCCGCACCGTTTGGACCAATCAGTGCGGTGATTGAGCCACGCTGCACTTCTAGGTGCTGAACATCTACAGCCGTAACTCCACCGAAGTTCCTGCGCACATTCTCCGCGAGCAAAATCGGATCTGGTTTGGCAACACCTGGTGAAGCGTTAACCGAAGCCAATGCCGCGCGGGCGCGCTGGGCTAGTTCCGTATAGGTCCGCTCAGCGTCCATCTAAAGCCATCTCTTCTTTGTTTCCAAAAACGCCTTGCGGCCTAAAAGTCATCAGCAACATAAGTCCTAAACCAATCAACATGTAGTTGACTGGTCCCACTTGCGACTTCTGAATAATTCCAATGCCAAATATCTCAAATGGACGATCTTTGGTTAATTCGCGTAAGAAGTTGTCACTGAAGACGTAGAGACCCCAGAACATCATCGGTCCAACTACAGAGCCGCTCACCTTCGCAACCCCACCAAGCACCAGAGCGGTGAGAACATAGAACGTCACGTCGCGGCTGTAGTTGTCGGGCTGTACGGAACCACGGTCGAGAGCGAAAATCATTCCCGAGAACATTCCTACTACTCCACCAATAATGAGTGACTGCATCTTGTAGCTGTACACGTTTTTACCGAGACTACGGACTGCATCTTCGTCTTCACGGATGGCTTTGACTACGCGTCCCCAGGGACTCTTCATCAACAGGTACACCAAAACGGAAAACACAATGACGAGTGTCCAACCCACGATCATGGTCCATAACGAATAGCCGCTGTACTGGAATGGTCGAAATCCATATTGGGCACCTGGGTCAAAGGGACTCAAATCTCTGAACGACGAACTGAAACTATTGATGCCGTCGCTTCCACCGAAATATTCTTTGAACCGAACCGAACGAACGACAAGCCGCACAATTTCTGCGGTAGCAATGGTCACGATTGCCAAATAGTCAGCGCGTAATCGCAGCGTTGGTATACCAACAAGTAAGCCCAAAATGATGACGAGAGCAAGACCGATGAGTATTCCCCACCACATACCCACTCCGAAGTACTGAGACGTCATTCCAAGTCCGTAAGCACCGCATGCCATGAAGGCTGATTGACCGAAGTTCAAAAGACCCGTATATCCGAATTGAATATTGAGTCCTATCGCGGCCAGTGCGAAATACGCCGCATCAATTCCAAAGAAGGCCGAGATGGTGTTTTCAAGAATCTTGATGATGTCCATATCAGCCAACTCTCTGCTTTCGTCCAAGTATTCCTTGAGGACGAACGACCAAAACGATGATCAAAATAAACAGAGCTGGGGCATTCTTCAACTCGGCTGGAACGACGAGTGAAGCCAGTTCTACTAGCAATCCCACGAAGAAGCCACCAATGAGGGCACCATAAGCCGAGCCGAGACCACCGAGCGTGATTCCGGCAAACATCAAAAAGATCAATCCTGATCCCATTTCGAAACCGACTTGCTCATCCAAACCCCGAAACACTCCGCCCATCGCGGCAAGCGCTCCACCAGCGAACCACACAACTCGAATGATCTTTTGCGTATCAATACCAGTTGAGGATGCAAGCGACGGATTATCTGACACCGCCCGAATTGCTTTACCTGTGCGCGAGCGCTGAAGAAATGCAGCAACACCGAGTAACACGACCAATGAAATAATCGCCGTTGTGAGGTCTCTCATCGTGATACTTACAGGCCCAAAGCTTTTTGCTACTTGCAAACTAAAGTCGTCTAAAGGTCGTGTTCGACCACCGAACTGATACAAATACATATTGCGGAGCATGATTGAGAGCCCGACAGAGACAACGAGCTGTGAAATCAATCCAATTCCGCGCTTACGCAATTTGGCAAAGATGATTCCATTCATCGCTAACCCCAGAACGCCTCCGAGTGCGATGACCAATGGAGCCGCGATGAGGAGCGGAATTCCAAGCAAAACGTTGAACCAGAATGCGATGAGACCACCGAAAGTCACCATTTCTCCGTGCGCGAAATTGGTAAGTCCCGTCGTGCCAAAGATCAGCGACAGGCCTACAGAGCAAATTGCAATGATGAGACCAAGTCGAATGCCGTCAACTAGGCGCTGAGCAATTCGGTCAAACAAGCTCGCGCCTGACTCCCCTGATGAACCAGCAAAGAATGTAACTCGTTTTGAATTCGTAGTGAATGAGTCTTTGATGATGTTGACCACCGTCTTTGTGCCTTCAACAAGTGTGACTCCACTCGGTAACGATGCAATATCAAGCGTGACTACATAGTCATCCTTTGCTGGAACGGGAATGGTTGCCAGTCCGGCACTGTCGGTAACACCTTCGCCTACTGCAAGACCTGATGGATTAGAAACTGAAACTTTTACACCAGCTACAGGTTTCTTTTCAGAAACACCGTTGTTATTTGTCTGATCCTGCACAGAAACGATGATCGAATTCTCCGAATCGGCTGCGTTAGCCACACCAGGAGCAGCCAACATGATGAGCGCACCGAATACGACCGCGAAAGCCCGAGCAATAGTGAAGATGTGGGATTTCGAATTGTTCTTATCGGTCACTACGTCCCCAAACTTTGCGTGCCTCTAGTCAAGCACAAGCAGGGTACTGGCAGGAAGAAACACCGCGAAGACGCACAGCCACACGACAACCGATAGAGCGATGTGTATGGCAACCAAAGGGGCTGGCACTCCCCCAAAGTATTGAACATAACCAATGAAGCCCTGAGCACTGATTGCCGCAAGTAGACGCAATATGGCAGGACCTTCACTCTCCCATCGAGCAGCTTTTCTTCGAGCCCGAACCGCCAACACAACAGCCAGAAACACCAATATCCATACCGATGCTGAGTGCAATTGTGTGGCAAACCTGACGTTGATCCCCAACCGAGTGACCTGTTCAGCACCCGAATGCGGTCCTGCCCCGGTGACGACTGTGCCGAGAAACATCACCAGGCATGCACATGCAAACAACAGGTGTCGAAGACGTCGATCTGCACATTCTCGACTGTCTTGCGGACGGATCAAGAGTTCAACACGCTTGATTAACAAAAAGGCCCAGGAAACCAGGAATATTGACACAAGAAAATGCGCCATGTTTGACCAAGGATTCAAGCCCGTCAAAACAACATAAGCACCAAGTAGCACTTGAACTACAACACCAAACACCAGAATTCCCGCATTTGCAGTAATTCGTCTCACACGAGGATTCAGGAAGAGTGATGCAGAAACGGAGAACACCACGGAGGCCGCTACCACGCCCGTGAACAGCCGATTGATCTGCTCTATCGCTGCATGGCCCGATGAGACATCTACAAATTTTGTTTCATTGCAATTGGGCCAATCTGAACAGCCCAAGCCAGAGCCCGTTAAGCGCACCAGCGAACCAGTGACGATGATGGCGTAGAGGGATCCGAAGGCAATCCACACAACACTTCTGAACCTCAAAGCTGATATTTCAGGTCGACGCATCGCCGCGACGCTACCCCGTTCTCTGTAATGAAGGGGCTCACCAGTTGCCAATTATCCCCATGAGCACTTTTTGTGGTCAATAGACCACCATTTTCAGTTTTTGACCACCCTGAGTGTTTACCTCAACATTTTCTGTGATTTTTTCCTCAAGTTTCTTTGATTCTGGCCGATCCCTTATGCGGGTCTCACACCAGCAAGTCAAGGGAGCAAAACATGAACGCAGGAATCTTTCGCAAGGCAATCGTTGCAGCAGCCGTATCGCTCAGTGTTGCAACAGTTGCTACGTCGGTTACAGCCACGCCAGTAGCAGCACAAACCGTGTCCGCAAAGCCGGCATCACTTCCAAAACTGGGCGAATCCGGTCCAGAAGTAACCCGCATGCAACAAGCAATCGTTGCGCGTGGTTTCACAATCAAGGGCGGCATTGATGGATCCTTTGGGCCTGCAACGCAAGTTGCCTTGAAGTCACTACAAAAAGTTGCAGGATTTGCACCGACTGGAACCCTAGATGCCAAGACTGCAAAATTCTTAGGACTAGTTGATGTAGCACCATTGTCGAAGTCAAACTTCCCCACAGTTGGTTCATCTGGTGATGCCGTGTGGTCACTTCAGCAGGCACTTATCAACAACGGTGTTCAAGTAAAGGGTGGCGCTGATGGCAAGTTTGGACTGGCAACCTCGATCGCTCTCGGAAAGTTTCAGGCAATGAAAGGTCTTTCTGTTACCAAGTCCGTCGATGAATCAACTGCAATCGCACTTGGATTGCTCGCTGCACCAGCGCCAAAGGTATCCACAAAGAAAACGGTTGTTGCTGCAGCCGCTCCTGTTGCTGCCCCTGTAGTCGCAGTTGCACCAGTACCTGGATCACCGATCACCATCGACTCACTTCCAGTTCGTGGCCAAAAGAGCGAGAACGTCCGCACGTTGCAAAATGCACTGATCAATGCAGGCATTGAAGTAAAGGGTGGCGCTGACGGCGTGTTTGGTGTTGCAACTTCAGTTTCAATCGGAAAGTTTCAGTCTGCACAGGGACTTAACGTCACAACAGCTCTTGATGCTCCAACAGCAGCAGCACTTGGTCTCATACCATCACTTGCAGAACTTGGTTTGCCAACATTGCAGGCCTTCCCTGTTCAGGGTCGATGTGGCTTCTCCGATTCATGGCATGCACCACGTCCTGGTGGGCGTCTTCACGAAGGTGTGGACATCATTGGCGCACGAGGTTTGGCAATCTACGCAGTAGCAGACGGTGTAATCACCAGAATGCTTTCCGGTGGAACTTTGAGTGGAAACTCAATCCGTCTCACCATCGCTGATGGCACATACTTCTTCTACGCCCATTTGGACGGATTCGCTGCTGGTCTCACAGCCGGACAGACGGTGCGTGCAGGTCAGATCATCGGTTACCTCGGTTCAACAGGTTCGACTTCGAACCACCTGCACTTCGAAGTTCACCCAAAGGGTGGCGCTGCAGTGAACCCATACCCACTTGTTAAAGCAGTTGACGCTTGCAACGTTACGGAATTGCTCCCGCAGCCGTAATTGTTCAGCCGAACAAAAGTTGAGGGAATCGCTGGTGATGTGAGAATCACTCGCGATTCCCTCAACAATATTTAACGAGTGCGATCCTCTGCGGAAAGGTGCTCAACATCGCTGAGCCGTTCGAGACTGAAGGCATAGCCATCGCCTAACTTGATTGCTTTAATCGTTGTGAGTGAGGCATGGTTAATGATGAACCTTTCCCACTCCCACGGTGTCGCTGAAATTCCGAGAAGATGACAGATCAACACGCTGTTCGTGCCAGCGTGTGCAAAGAAGGCAAACCTTTCGCCAGGTTTATCGATGTGCCAAACCGGCAATTCGGTATCTAGTCGATGGACGCCATTTCGCTCTAGAAACTCAGCAGCTCCAGTATGTATCCGCTGTACAAAGTCCTTAACCGACTCCCCGCCTTTCAGCCCGTTCCAGCGTTCATGAGACGCGTTCTTCACCTCATCTCGATATGCCTTGATGGTTTGCTCGGCTGGAGCACCATGCCACGCTGGTTCTCTGATCTCTTCGAGGAACGGCTCAATCTCCAACTTGCGCTTTTGGCGATCAAGTGTTGGCTGTGCCGTCAAATGTGTACGTTGCAACGGAGAAGCAAAAACATGGTCAAACTTTTCATCCGACAATCGCTGGCCTAGCAATTCTGCCTGACGGCTACCTCTCTCGGTCAAGGGCGGATTGACAACACTCTTACCGTCTTTCACCCACTCTGGCTCTGCATGACGGATCAGAACAATTTCCATGACCGTCAATCTAGTTGGTTGCTATACCGCACTCGCTAAAGGCTGCTGTCAATGTGGCTGCATACACTTCATCGCTCAGCGTTGGATTGCTTTCGGCAACGCTGATCATTCGTGTACCTAAACACAAAGCCTGCTCAGGAGTGATGGCTAGTCCACGCTGCTCCGCAATCAAGTAGGCATATGACTTAATCGCAGTTTCTTCGTTGTCAAAACCATGGTTGATATCGGGCTGAGGGTCTACAACCAAAGACGAAGAACTCACCGATTGATCGTCGCCGGGCGCAGCATTGATGCCCTGAGAAATCTCCACCTTGCACTGTTCTGCAATGAAGGTTCTGAGTGCTTCGAGTGATTCCACATTGTCATTGCGCACGAGGTTCTCGATTGCGTTCTGGACATTGGCGTCAACCTCTGCAACCTTGCCATCCCAATACACATTTTGCAAGGCCACAGACAATTCCTCATATGCGCGCATAGCTTGCTCGACTTCTGGCTTTACTGCAGATGGTGCAACGTCATTAATGATGGAGAGTGTTCCGGTGAGCACGGCAATCGTGCTTTGCAGTTGTCTTCTCGAGATTGTTGAAAAGCTTTCTACCGCAACTCCAGTAGCGACGAGAGACGATTCAAGTTCCGGAGCATACGAACAAACAGCGCGCGTTTCTTGCGACTCGCTGCATGAAGTGAAGGCAAGTGCACAGATGAGAATGAAACTCGCTCGGCTCCTAAACATTGCTCGCACCGCTCGTCGAATTGATCCACGTTTCATACAAAGATGCATACTTGCCACCTGCTGAAATTAATGCGAGATGGGATCCATCTTCAACGATTCGTCCATGCTCAAGCATGATTACACGATCTGCGCGCGAGGCAGTCGACAACCGATGGGCAATCGAAATAGTGGTTCGACCAACAGCTAAGCGCTCCAAGGCATGCGATATTCGCACTTCAGTGAGCGAATCTACCGAAGATGTCGCTTCATCGAGCACAAGTACATCGGGCTTAACAATGGACGCCCTGACAAGTGCCACCAACTGCCGTTCACCCGCTGAAAGAGATGATCCACGCTGCCCTACTTGTGTTTGCAATCCTGCAGGCAAACTTTCGAGCCAGTCAGACAATCCGAGTTCATAAAAGCTGTTGACCATAATTTGAGGGGATGCCTCAGGGTTAGCGAACTGCAAGTTGTACTCGATGGTATTTGCGAATAGGAAAGGCTCCTGCGGCACAACGATGAGTCTGCGACGAAGTTCATCGTTAGCAACTTCAGTCAGCGCTACTCCCCCTATCTGCACACGACCAATGGTTGGATCCGTCAACCGCGCAACCAGTCTGGCAATAGTGGTCTTGCCTGAGCCCGAAGGTCCTACAAGTGCAACATGCTGACCAGATGCGATATGCAAGGAAATGTCATGCAGCACTGGTGTGTCATCATCTGATTCATCAAGTCTGGAGCCATACGCAAAACTCACATCTTTCAGATCAACTGAAAGTCCGCCATGAGGTAGTGGTCGCGGATGCTGTGATTGTGGTGGACCAATAGGAGTGTCCAACACACCCAACACTCTTCGCAGCCCAGCGACAGCGCTCTGCACTTGGTCGATGATTTCTGTGAACTCGGCAATTGGTTCTAGAAAACGGTACGTCAGAAATACAAAGCCAACCAAGGCTCCAGAAGTAAGCCCACCCGCTGGTCCGATAAGCAATCCAGTGCCCACAACCGCCATCACCGTGAAAACTGCAAAAACCTCTCCACTTGGAAAAAGGAAAGCTCCAATGACACCAGCTCGTATGTTGCTCTTCTTACGGTTCCGCATGGACACCGCAACCGTGTCAATCATTGACTGTTCGGCGTCATAAGCACGTAACGTTTCCGCTCCGGCCATGAGTTCGGACACTGACCCGAGAAAATCGGCATTACGTTCCCGGGAAAGATTATGGGCACTAACTAAACGTGATTGAACAAAACGCAGAACGATCACCAATGGTGCACTAGTAATGAAAGCAACGAGCGCAAGGCGCCAGTCGTAAGCGAGCATCACCGCAGCAACCGCAATCATCTGGGAGCCATCCAGCAATAAGCCGAGCCCACCCCATGAAAAGAATTGAGTCAGCGTCTCAATATCGCTTGTTACACGTGACACCAACGCGCCTCGCTTTTCGTTGTTGTGCTCCTCAAGACTGAGTCGATGTATGTGGTCGAAAAGCTGTGACCGCATGGCGAACAGACCACTTTCCGCCCTTGTTCCAAGTCGACGAGTTGCTTCACGTAAGCAAAACGATGACAACACAACACACAGTGCGCCAATGATGCAGAGGCGCATGATGTATGCAATGTCGACTTGACCGGGCTTCAATCCGTTATCTATCGCCTGCTGAATGAGAATGGGAATAACCAGACGAGCACCGGTGCCAAACAGTGCAAGTACGAATGTCAATCCAATGCCGCTCTTCAATGCAGGAGCGACAGTTACTCCTCTACCGATGATTCGTGCCGATGGAAATCGTTGTTCGAGGTCGGTGCTCATGATGCTTTCCGATCCATCTCAAAGGATTTCATCAAATTGGCGTATGCCTGGTTATTGTTCATGAGCGTTTGGTGTGTTGCCAATTCATGAACTTTCCCTTGATGCACAAAGAGCACGTGATCAGCGATCTTGACGGTTGTTGGTCTGGAGGCCACAACAATGGTCGTTGTTGTGTTCGAAAGCGAGGAAAGACGCTCTATCACCAGCGATTCGGTCGCGGGGTCAAGTGCACTTGTCGTATCGTCAAGAAGCAGGACTTTACGTCCACTCGCAATTGCGCGGGCCAAAGCGATTCGTTGTCTTTGACCACCGCTCAAACTGATTCCGCGTTCGCCGACAATCGTGTCGATGCCATTTTCAAGATCAGAAACGAACTCCTCACTTACCGATGCCCACAACGCACGAGCAATATCGGGAATGTGAATCGACTTACCTAGAGTCAAGTTGAACTGCAAAGATCCCGAAAAAAGGAACGGCTCCTGAAAAACAATCGCTGATCCCCCTTCAGCTACGTGCACTGACCCATGCTGCGTACGAATTAAGCCAGCAATCAATTTCAACAGGGTTGACTTCCCCGAACCCGTTTCACCTACAACTGCAACTGTTGAACCCGCTGGAATCGAAAAATTGACATGCGAAAAGATCAACTCGTCTGATTCAGCATAGGAAAAAGACGCATCAACAATTTGAACTGCAAGGTTTGAACTTTGCGGAAGAATGTTGATCACTGGTTGCGTCTCTAATGGCTCATCAAGAATCTCGCGAACACGTTTGAAACCGCTTGATGAATGTGGAATCTCGCTGAGCAGGTAGCCAATGATTCGTAACGGAAATACGAGCAGGGTAAACAAATAAATGAAGCTTGATAACTCACCAATGCTCAGAGCCCCGTTGCGAACTCGTACTGCACCGTATGCAATCAGTGCAACGTTGACCAAGGATGGGGTTCCGTCAACGAGTGCTTCAAAAATAGCTCGTGCATTCACTGCTTTGATGCGAGCATCTTTCAATTTCGATGAAATACGACCGAGGCGAACATGTTCCCTGTCTTCGGCTCCGAATGCCTTCACCACCATGACGCCATCAAAACTCTCATGAACAGCCTCCGACAGATCACCCAAGGCCTTTTGTGCAGAGTCAAAATGTCGATCAATGCGTCTTTGGTATCCAATGTTCAAGGCAAACAACAAAGGAATGATGGTGACTGCCAGCAGACCAAGAGGAAGGTCAATTACCACGAGCCAAATACTCGTCAAAGCGACAAGCAGCACCACTGAGGTACTGAATGGAAGCGGACCAAGCACAGAAGCAGCAGTGTCTGAATCGACTCCAATTCTTGCCACCAAATCACCGGTCATGTGCCTCTGATGCCAAGCAGTTGGCTGACGCATGGTGTGCCGAATGAGTTGCGTTGACAACGACTCAGATGTTGACCAATGAGAAATCCCTGCGTAGGAACGACGAACAACCACCCCTACAGCCCTCAAAAGACCAATGCCAATCACGATGCAGGACGCGGTGACAAATGACTGTCGACTGATGATGTCACTTTGAAACCTTGGAATGATCACTTCATCGACGACATAACCCAAACCAAAACTGGAAGCCACCGTACAAATGGCATACACCGAGGCTCCAGCAACTGCAGTGAGAAATGGACGTGGATGCAACTTCAGCAACTGTCGAAGTAGCGAAATCGCTAACCGAAACCGAGATTGCTTCATTGACGCAACTCTACTTCAGCATCAAAGATGCGAAGGAGAAAACCTAGATTGTTGAAGTACTATTCCTTTCGTGTCGTCCCCAAATAACGCCAATCGAACAACCTGGCAACGCGTCTCCCGTATCGCAGCACGAGCAGTCATTGGAATATCAATCACTTGTCTTGTTGCGATGTGGATATACGCCTTTGGATTTGCTTCAAAGGTATCTGCAAACAAGATTGACGACCAAGTGTGGACTCAGCGAGCAGAAGCCATTTGTAAACAAGCAATGGAAAAGCGATTAGAGCTCGCCGACCTTCGCCAAATATCTGATGCTGGTGCCACTGCATTGAGCGAACGGGCCGACTTAGTTGACAAGGCAACGGACACACTCGAAGATGCGATTACACAAATTTCAGCCGTCTCGCCTTCGGATGCAAAGGGTAAGGCAATTGTTCCCTTGTGGATCATCGACTACAAACAGCTCATACAAGACCGCAGGGATTACGCGGCACTGTTGAGAACCGGAGTCAACGAGCCTTTCTCGGAATCGATGTTTGAGGGACTTCCCATCAGCGAAAAGATTTCAACCTTTGCTGCCGACAATCGCATGACTTCGTGCAAGATACCAATGGATCTCTCTATCTAAATTCGTTTGCTGGCATCCAACCAGAATGCTCTGTATATCGTTTAATCACCTTTGCAGGAGAGCCAACTGCAACGCTGTAGTCAGGAATGCTTCCGTTGACCACTGAATTCGCACCGATTGCGACATGCTTGCCGATGTGAGCGCCAGGCAGAATCACGCTTCCCGCTCCAATCCACGATCCGTCCCCGATTACGACAGGCTCTTCTGGTTGCGTTTGCATTGAGATAGGGAGATCAATCTTTTCATATCCATGGTTTTGATCTGTGATGTAGACGTGATGACCTGTCCACACATCGTTACCGATTTCGATAGCCAAGTGGCCAACGATTCCACTGCCCCGCCCAATCAAACACCGGTCACCAATACGCACGACTGGATTGGTTAAACACTGTTGACCTGGAATCATTCCGGCTGAGAGTGCCACATGGCTTCCGATCATGGTGTGAGAGCCGATGTGGATGTATTGCTCATTAAATATTGTGGTCTGAGGGAAGCAGATAATGCTGTTGTCGCCGAATGCCCCGAAACGCTTTCCACGCGATGTGTTTGGTCCAATCGATCCATGAAGCGAAAGCCACTCCCAAGCCGCATGAGCCAAACGCTCCTTAAACGCTCGCGATCGGACCGAAATCATGATGTGCAATCTAATCGGTAGCCTGAATTTGTGACTGAAGCGTTACCGCGACCACGAATCACCGTGCCAATGGTGATGGCAAACAAAGGCTCGGGTAAACCCCTGAGCATGATCACTGCCTATGACGCAACCTTTGCCCGAATTGTCGATGAATCTGGGGTCGACATGATTCTCGTGGGCGATTCGGTCGGCTCAGTTGTTCAGGGTGTTGCCAATACCATCCCTGTAACGCTCGAGGAAATGGAATACCACGTCAAATTGGTAGCGCGGGCAAATCCTCGAGCCCTGATCATTGGTGATCTTCCATTCGGTTCTTACCAGGTAAACACGGAACAGGCTGTTCGCAGTGCGATTCGCCTCGTGAAGGCTGGTGCAGCAGCCGTGAAGTTGGAAGGTGGCGTCACGATGTTCGACACCATTGCTGCAATTTCGCGTGTTGATATTCCAGTGATGGGCCACATTGGTCTAACCCCACAGAGCTATCACCGCATGGGTGGTCATCGTGTGCAGGGTCGAGTTGATGGCCGTGAAGCAGGTGGTCGCGAGCGACTTCTTGAAGATGCACATTCGGTAGAACAATCTGGCGCCTTCGCCGTTGTCATCGAAGGTGTTCCACGAGATCTCGCCAAAGAAATTACAAACAAAGTTTCCATCCCAACCATTGGTATTGGCGCCGGTCCCGATTGTGATGGCCAAGTGCTTGTTCTTCACGACATTCTTGGATTGACACAGAACACCTTGAAGTTCACGCGCAAGTATGCAGACATTCGCTCAACGAGCGTAGATGCATGCAAACAATTTGTTGAAGAAGTTCGAAATGGATCGTGGCCAGACGATGACCACTCTTTTCACTAACCGCTCAAGTTTTCACACGTGGCGGAAGTCCATTCCGGAACACCGAACCGTCGGTTTTGTTCCAACGATGGGAGCACTACATGCAGGTCATGTCAGCCTCATTGAACAGGCGAAAGCCGAGTGTGACGTAGTTGTCGTAAGCATCTATGTGAATGCATTGCAGTTCAATTCTGAAACTGACTTCACGCGCTACCCACGAACGGAAGAAACTGATTTTCATATTTGCACTCTCGCGAATGTAGATGCGGTGTTCGCACCAGTGAAAAGCGATGTATTCCCCGAAGACGTAGTTGAACTATTGACACCGTCTAAGAATGCGCAGGGTTACGAAGGCGCAGATCGCCCTGGTCACTTTGCTGGTGTCGTCACCGTTGTTGATCGTCTCTTCAACTTGGTTCAGCCATCTGTCGCATACTTCGGACTAAAGGATTACCAGCAAGTTGCAGTGATCAATGACATGGCTTCACAACTGCACCCCAACATCATCATTTCTCCATGCGACACGATGCGAGAAGATGACGGATTGGCAATGTCAAGCCGCAATAGATTCCTCACCCCATCTGGACGCAAAAGCGCATCTCTATTGAATGCCGCACTGAGTAAAGCAGTTTCATTGTGGAATGACGGCAAATGTCAATCACAGAAATTGATTGAGTCTGTGGCGGACGATATGTCGCACGATTCTGCAGTAGAGGTGCAATACGTTTCAATCGTTCGCAATGGAACCATGGAACCGGTTCATGCTGTGAGTGAAAACGATGTGATCATTGCAGCAATTGTTGTCGACGGGGTTCGTCTGATTGACAACATGTCGTTTACTAACGCTTGACCTCGTCATCGGTCTGTCTTACGCGATAGCGGACGGTGAAAATAGAGTCGCCACTCAAGATTCCACCACGAGCAAATGTACGACCGTTTTGCCAGTTAGATAATCCGAGTTCTGGTTTTCTTAATGCATACTGACCATCAACCCAGCGAGTCATACCATCACCGAAGAATGGGGCATTGGACTTACTCCAAGCTAGGTCAACTTCTACTTCATTATCAGAGATAATGGACAATACAAATGACGGTGAGTGGGCGTTGAACAATTCAACGGCAGCATTCACGTTGTCAACAACCACAATTGATAGCTCAGGTATGTTTTCCCACTCCCACTCAGTTCCAAGATTTGAGTGATCAATTGCTTCGACTACAAACTCCTGCGGAACAGTGCAGTTGGCTAGAGCAGATGCCACGCCCCCATCAACATGCAAGACCGCATAAGTATTCCGCTTCTGTGCGGCAATCTGCACTCCATCGATAACCGCCTGCAACGACTTACTCAACGACCCTGTGGTGAGCACCACAGTGTTCAGCGTGTTGCAGACCTTTCGGTCTAGTGAATTCTGAACCACACTCTTCAACCGATCTACATCTTCAACATCGGAGACAAGCATCCATGCGCCCCCGGTGCCATGCAGACTCGCTGGAATGCCGTGCTGCTGAGCAATCTCACCAAGTAGAGCGACCGAAGCTCCACTACCCCGCGCAACAGCAAGCGACAATCGCTTGTCTGAGAATAACGCCCATGCTGCAGCATGTGTCTTTGACGGCAGGAGCAAAACAGATGCAGGCGGAAGCCCAGCCTCTTGCAGGCTCGGTGTAACCGCTAGGTCCATGATTGCTCGAGCAGTTTCGAGTGCATCACTACCAATTCGGAAAATACACACATTGCGACTTGCGAGCACTCCTGTCGCATCTGCAAAAACGTTGGGGCGACCTTCAAAGACGAATCCGACCACGCCAAGCGGCGCTACATGAGATTCAATGGACCATCCATCGTGGTTCAGCGTCTCGCGCACGGTGCTCGATGTAACCAATTCCTTCCATATCAATAAAGCATTAATCATGTCTTGGCGCATAGATTCACTCAAGACCAAACGAGTCGTTGAACGTCCCTTAACCTGTGCGTCAGCAACGTTTCGTTCGTTTGCCTCTCGAATCTGACTGAAGATTGCCTCATCTTGTAAACGGCGAGCGAATCCTTCATAAAACGACTTGATTTGGCTATCTGCAACGTCGCCCAAAGCGGAAAATGCATCGATTGATCCGTTGATGCAGGACGAAACCAAATCAGAATCAGATTTGGGAATATGCAATATTCCTGCAGAGGTAGTAGCAATGAGCCGGTCACCGTCTAAGAAGGCGTTGGCTATCTCACTGCCAATTTCGACCAACTCTCCACCGATCAACACTCTGTCGTGCGGCTGAAGTTTCACTGCTGCTCCATGGGTCCATCGTAGGTCACTAGTCTGAAAACATGAACGATCGTTTGTATTTTCGTCAATTGTTGTCTGGTACTGATTTCGCCAAACAAGACCAGATGGCACAGCAGATGGTCAATTTTGTCTATTTGATTGGTGATCGTCAAACACGCGAATGCGTCATCGTTGATCCTGCGTATGCAGTCAATGAAATATCAGACATTGTTCATTCAGATGACATGAATCTTGTTGGTGCTCTCGGCACCCATTATCACCCCGACCACGTGGGTGGAAAAATGATGGGGTGGAACATTGAAGGCATTTCATCGCTACTTGAGCTCAACAACATTCCGATTCATATCCAGAAGGCCGAAACCGAGTGGGTCACAAAGACAACTGGTGTATCTGCATCTCACCTCACTTCACACGAAGGTGGCGATGTCATCAAGGTTGGTGAGATCGCCATTACGTTGTTACATACGCCCGGCCACACACCTGGAAGTCAGTGCTTCCTCGTTGACGGCAACTTGATATCAGGCGACACATTGTTTCTTGAAGGATGCGGCCGCACCGACCTTCCCGGTTCAAACCCTGACGATATGTATGACAGTTTGAACATGCTCGCCTCTTTGCCAAGCGACACCATTGTTTATCCGGGTCATCGTTACTCAGACCCAGCGTTCCTTGCCATGGGGCAAGTACGTGAAACCAACTACGTTTTCAAACCGACCTCAAAAGAGGGTTGGTTGCAATGGTTTGGCCAGTAGGCCAACTGTTAGCCGAGCAGACCCGAATACAAACTGCTGAGTCCCGCGAGGGCGAGCAGTACTAAAACCAGTATCCGAAAACGATCGGGGTCGACGCGATTGCGAATGAATCGACCGGCGTAAACACCGACGATCATGCTCGGGAGTAATGCAAGTGAAATCCAAATATCTGACAGCGCAATTTCACCAAATACGGCAAACAACACCAATCCGTATATGCCGCTAACTAAGAACACCATGTTCAACGTCGAACGGAAAACCTGCGGGTCACTTTTCCGCGCCTGCATTGCGAACACCAATGGTGGACCGTTTGTTGATGTTGACGTCAAAAGAAAGCCACTGATGACACCCATCGACCAGTCCATGCTGACGTGTGCATGTGTGAGGTCGCGCCCACGAGCAAGTAACAACACTCCGAACAGCACGCCAACGCCTAAAAGGATCTTGAGCACTTGCTGATTTGCGTAAATGAATGCAACTAGCCCAAATGGTGCTCCCATACATGACGCCAACAAAAACCGTTTAACTTGCGGCTTATCTTGATTATGTTTCAAATCTCGATACTGAAACACGTTGTTCGCTGTGCCGATCAAAGACGCAAGAATCACGGCGCGTTGCAGACCAACAATCTGCATCATGATGGGAACCGTCAATAATGCGAAGCCGAAACCAACAACTGCCTGTGTGCATGCTGTTGCCAGAACAACTACTGCAACAGCAATGAAACTCCACAACGTGATGTCGATCATGAAAGCAATTCTTGAACACACGCCGTGAAAACTGACGTGTGCAAATCGACATCGGCTTCACTGTGAAACGGCGTCATGAGCGCCATGTTATGAAATGGCGTAAGCAGGATTCCTCTGTTCAATGCATAGATGTGCATGTACGACTCAAGCACGTCATTGACTGATGCTGCTGCTTGGGCACCATTTTGAGGGTGTTCCGAAAACCAGTATTCAGCACGACATCCAAGTTGCTGCACAGTCCAAGGTAATTGGTATTGATTAATGACATTCTGCACACCTTCGCTCCAGCGTGTTGCTAAAGGAATCGCAACATCGAAATCCTCCTGGCGAAGTGCATGAGTTAGCGTCGCGCGAATTGCAGCACCGGCTAGAGCACTTCCGCTCAAAGTTCCTCCAATACCCGAAACGTCTAGATCGTGGCCATGCATCAGATTTTCAACTTTGTGTGCAATGTCGGCAGACATTCCGTAAGCGGCAACCGGAATTCCACCGCCAATAGTTTTCCCGATGACCACAAAATCAGGATCAATCCCCCACAACTTCGTGCAACCACCAGGACCAGCACAAATAGTGTGAGTTTCGTCAACAATCAATAAGACGTCATATTTGCGCGTGAGTTCACGAATTCCAGCAATGTAACCGTCGAGTGGCAACACAATTCCGATGTTGGTCAATGCAGGTTCAATCAACAGACACGCGACATCGCCAACAGTAAAAGCAGCTTCAAGCGCTGCAAGATCATTAAATGGAACCGCCCGAGTAGTCATAGACGGATCAACCTGTGGTCCAATGGCGCCCGGACGACTCACGGTTTCGCTCTTATCGTTCAAAATCACAAGTGTTTCGTCAACAGAGCCGTGATAGCACTTATCAATCACAATAATCTTTTGCTTGCCTGTCACAAGTCGGCAATAACGAATCGAATGACGATTGGCATCGGTGGCAGAAACAGTAAATTGCCACATCGGCAGACCAAAGCGAGCAGACAGATCTTGGCTCACTGCCAGCGCATCCTCTGTTGGCAACATCGCAGTCAGACCAGAGCTCAGTTGTTTCTTAATCGCCTCAACCGTTGCAGCTGGTGAGTGCCCTGTCATCGAACCTGTATCACCTAAACAAAAATCAATATATGAATTGCCATCAACATCTTTAAAGTGCGCACCTTTAGCGCTCTTAACAAAGAGCGGATACGCACCCGGCCACTTCGTCATCCACGACATTGGCACGCCACCAGGCATGGACTTCTTGGCTTGGGCAAATAACTTTGCGCTCTTCTTTGTGCGCGCTAAATAACGCTGCTCTTCTTTTTTCATCATTTTTGCAAGATGTGCGCGATCAATCATTTGAATATCCTACTTATTCTTCTTCAAAGACAAAAAGCGCTTCGATGTAATGCTCACCAGTTATACCTCCGTGATAGTAGGAATAACAATAGCTAGTCCTTCAACTATCTTGGACATCTCACCGCTGGATTTTCTCATTAAAACATCATATTCATATTTCCCAGGTTTTAGATTGGCCGTAACATCGGCTTCTAAAACTAGTGTTATGTCGTTTTCGTTCTTTTCTACAACAAACTCTGCAGCTCTTTTTGAAGAGTACATTTTTCTTAAATCTGCGAAGAAACTAAAAGTGCCGATCACCAAATCATCATCATCCCCGTCGAACATTTCCAACGTGATGCGAAAATCAGTACCTTGATCTATATAGATATTTGCTTTGGATCCCATGTCTTCATCTCTTTATTCGTTTATTCTATTTATAAAAAATAAGGGGGTACTACGAATAGACCCCCTCGATTTAAACCATAGTGTCTACAAAATCTTATTGCACTTTTATTTCGTCGACCTCAGTTTTTAAATCTTTAATGGCTTCAACCAAGAGACCAACTAGCGAACTGTAAGCTACTGACTTAATTTGTTGTGATGATTTATCAGTAAGAACTACTTCAGGTATTACCTTTTCAACTTCTTGAGCAATAACACCAGCTGCTTCCTTGCCATTTTTTTTCCAATTAAATGTAACACCTTCTAATTGAGATACTAATTCTAGAGCACCGTCGACCTTTTCAATATTT
>ENA-OUVC01000804-OUVC01000804.1-marine-metagenome-genome-assembly--contig:-NODE-804-length-19421-cov-3.570978_pt1 | contig 19421 bp, 16 predicted proteins | sample MGYA00248622_ERZ508571 | MGnify/ENA primary metagenome ERZ508571 (study PRJEB26236, sample SAMN06267175) | marine metagenome | isolation source: Columbia River Estuary | place: USA:Columbia River Estuary... | reverse complement strand
CATGCCACCCCACTTTTCTGCCCAACCAGGTTCAAATTGTTCCATAAAAGCGGCCGCATGAATAAAATACCCCCAGTGAAAGTGGTGGTCGTTGAGGTTGGTGTCCTGGCCATGTCCGGCTGGATAACCCAACATGGCTGTCCAAGGTGCATGGTAGTAAAACAAAAAGGCCACCTCTGAGGGGGTATAAGTCAACCAATTTTCCAAACGCGTTTTTACGGTTTGAATCATGCGATCCCGCGCTGCTGTATTTCCCGTTTTATGGGCGATACGCGCGGTTTGAATCATGCGGTTAAGCACTTGGCCTTCGTTGTATGAATCAGTCCACGTGGCCAATCCCTCGTATTGAATCTGGTTGATCTTTTGGTCCATAGCCCCAGGACTATACCCGGCACTGTAGGGCGCCATATGTGGCAAATCAGGAAGTATCCCCCTGAAGAGATTGGCCGTGGAAAAGGTATTTCCCTCGCGGAGTTTGAGCGCTCCTCTGGGCGTGGTGTATTGGCCCAAGACAGTGATTGGTGTATCCTCGGCTAGCCTAGACCATTGGTGGGGCAATAAACCCATCAATAGTTGATCATTCGTTCCCTCCAACACCTCCACGTCTACAGTAAAATCTGAACGCAGGGTAGCGCTTGATTGATCGTAAGCCCAAGCCACTTGCGTTTTTGTGGGGACTACAAAGGCATACTTCTTCCAAAGTTCAGCCCACTGTTCAGGAGTTTGTGTCGTGGGTTGTCCCTGCGCATCTTGTTGGGGCAGCATCGCCAAAGAGGCGTAGTCTTTTCCGTCCAAGGTTGAGCTATAGGTAGTTCCACTTTGGCTCCAGCTGCTTCCCGTGGGTGCATACACCACAAAATCGGCCCCATAACTGGCGTCCTTGACCAGTAGTTGATTACCCGTGACTACAGCAGACCCTTGTCTCACCTTGACTTGGAGCGGGCCGGGGCCGGTCTTTTTCAAGTAGATAAACGGCATACCCACCCCGGCCCGCACCCTCAGGGATTGGTCGGCATCTTGCCAGTGCATGTCCACAGTCCAGTCCGAGTAATCGGAAATGGTGGTTTTGGTGGTGGTTAATCCCTCAAGGCCCAATTCAATCGGTGCAGAATCGCCAATGACCCCCCAGGGAATAAAAGTGACCACCAGGCCAGTATTGACTGTTTTAAAGGTCATCGGATAGTTAAACAAATTATCCGCATGGTTTTCGAGCAGCAGTTTAGACCACCAATCGTTGGTGGGTGCGGGGCGGCCTGCGGCCGCCCCGCTTAATTGAGGTGCTCCGGGTAAAAACCCGTTCCGTCCAGCAGCATCAGCCCCTGGATAAGCGGCAGCATAGCTCCCCCCATCCACGGATACCTGAGCTGAAACATCAGAGGCCCAATTAATAATAATCCCAACAAATAAAATAGTGATTGAATGAAAAATACGCTGCATACAAACCAAAAACTAGACCTTATTACATAGAAAACCCGGCACCAGGCAAAAGCCCGGTTCCGGGTAATCTCAACTTAATTGCAAACTTAAAACTAAAAAACTACTCTTTGGTCAACTTATAGTTCCAATAGGCACCACCACCGATACCTACGTGTACGGTTAGGTTACTAGCGTCAACTACAGTGACTTCATAGGTGATAGAGGAAGGAACGGCAGTTCCTGCTGCCAATTCACCTCCGTTATAGGCTTTTGCTAAACCGATGTAGGCTCCTGCTCCTGTAATTGTCACTGTACCAGCAGCGGCATCATATACATAGGTAGCCGTTGCTCCGTTGTGTGGGGCTACTGGAGTGCCACAAGCATCTGCACCACCTTGCCAACCTTCAACCCAGGTTTGGGTACCCATTACGTTGCTAAAACTTCCATCAGTACCAAAAACATACTGATCATCGTAGTAGCAAGCTCTAGTGGTCACACCTGCTGCGTCAATTGACCACCATTCGCCTGAACCTTTAGATGGTCCTACAGCTAGAGATCCAGCTTCAGGAGTAATCTTCCAAGTACCGGCCAATGGGTTGGCCGCTACGGCTGCTTTTTTGAAGTAAATATTGTCAAAATACACAGTACCGTTTCCAACCACTTTAAACTGAATCAAATCAGACAACACGACTGGGGAAAAACTGCTCAATGGTATATCAATACTGTTCCACTGACCTTTGCTGGTTACTGGAAGTGCTTTAGCCACCTCTACTGGACCACTGCTGATCAAGAAAAAGTCAAGGGCTGTAGCATCTGAAGTGAAATAATCAACGTGAAGCACTGAATATGTTGAAACGTCCAAGGCAGCAGCAAACTGAGTGCCTTGATAGTTCAAAGTAGCATACTTCAGCACATCATTTCCGTCATAATCTTCTGTGGTGACCACAGTAGATTGACCCCAATTAGGATTGAATTCAGTACCGGCTACATTGGTATAACTATCGCTAAAAATGGACATCACCATATCTGCAGCAGCACTTGGTGCTGTCGGTGCCGCATAGGGAACACCTTTTAAAGCGGCAATCTCAATGGCCAATGCTGTGATTTGATCAGATAGTGCAGCAATAGTCGCACCCATAGTGGTCGTATCCGTAGTCAATGTGGCATTTGAGGCCTGAAGTGCAGTAACCGTGGCTGTTAAAGCGTCTACCTCAGCTTCCAAAGCGCTGTTGGACGAATTTAACGTAGACAACTGTGCGGTTAATCCTGCTAAATCTGTCTTTAATTGGTTGAGCTGTTCGGTTAAGGAGGCAATTTCTGCGTCCTGATCATCGTCTTTGGTGCACGCCATCATGGTGGCCGCCAAAGTCAAAAATAAAAGCATTCTTTTCATAAGGTTAATTTTGGTTTAGTTGATTTCAAACGTTTTCGTTGATTTTTCTAAGTTATTAACTTGTAGTGGTATACTAAACACCTGAAAACACTACAAAAACACTACAACTATCACTTAGCCCTTGTAAACCATTGAATTACGTAGATACTACACGCAAATCCAAAAAGAAAACACATCAAAAAAATCATTGTGTAGGGGTTATGTAGAGGTAGAAACTCTTGCTTACTCACTCATAGTTGCGCCCAAAAACAGTTAGGGCCGGTGCACAGCACCGGCCCTAACCAAGAAAATAAGCGAAATGATTACGCTAGATCAAACCGATCAAGGTTCATTACCTTATTCCAAGTAGCGATAAACTTGTGAATAAAAGCTTCTTGACCATCTGCAGAAGCATATACTTCAGCTACAGCGCGCAACTCAGAGTTGGATCCAATGATTAGGTCTACACGAGTACCCGTCCATTTAACCATTCCTGTTTTTCGGTCACGTCCTTCAAAAAGTTGATCATCCGAAGAGATCGACTTCCATGTAGTGTTGATATCTAGCAGATTTACAAAGAAATCATTGGTTAATAACCCGGGTTTCTTCGTGAAAACACCGTGCTGGCTTTGATCGTAGTTGGTGTTTAATACACGCATACCGGCAATCAATACGGTCATTTCAGGAGCGGTTAGCGTTAACAGTTGGGCTTTGTCTACCAATAGCTCCTCTGCAGAGACAGAGAACAAGGCTTTTTGGTAGTTTCTAAATCCATCGGCGATGGGTTCCAAAACTTCAAAAGAGGCCACATCAGTTTGCTTTTGAGAAGCATCAGTGCGCCCAGGGGTAAAAGGTACGGTCACCTTAAATCCAGCCTCTTTTGCGGCCTTTTCTATGGCTGCTGCACCGCCTAGTACAATTAAATCTGCCAGGGATACTTGGGCGCCTCCAGCATTCACTTGATTAAATGATTGTTGGACACCTTCCAGTGCGGAAATTACTTGTGCCAGCTGAGCAGGATTATTCACCGCCCAGTCTTTTTGAGGGGCTAAGCGAACGCGTGCACCATTGGCCCCACCGCGCATATCAGAACCTCTGAAGGTTGATGCAGAAGCCCATGCTGTAGCCACCAAAGCAGAAACAGGCAAGCCTTTAACTAAAATATCCGCTTTTAACGACTCTATTTGCGCTGCATTTACCAAAGGATGAGTGACGGCTGGCAATGGATCTTGCCAAATCAAATCTTCAGAGGGTACCTCAGGTCCTAGGTAACGGGACTTAGGCCCCATATCTCTGTGCGTCAATTTAAACCAAGCGCGGGCAAATACATCCGCAAACGCATCTGGGTTTTCGTAAAAATGACGAGAAACTTTTTCATAGGCTGGGTCTTCGCGCAAAGCGATATCCGTAGTCAACATAAATGGTTGGTGGGTGACATTGGGATCGTGTGCATCAGGAACCAATCCTGCACCGCCGTTGTTTTTAGGCTTCCACTGATGTGCGCCTGCAGGGCTTTTGGTCAATTCCCACTCGTAACCAAACAAGTTTTCAAAATAGTTATTGCTCCACTGTGTAGGCGTCGTTGTCCAGGCACCTTCTAAACCACTGGTGATGGTGTGTTCAGAGTGTCCTTTGCCGAAGCTGTTTTTCCAGCCCAAACCTTGCTCCTCAATAGGGGCACCAGCAGGTTCTCTACCTACATACTTGCTAGGATCAGCAGCGCCGTGGGTTTTACCAAAAGTGTGGCCACCAGCGATCAAGGCAACAGTCTCTTCGTCATTCATCGCCATGCGGGCAAATGTCTCACGAATATCCTTAGCGGCCGCTAAAGGATCAGGGTTTCCGTTTGGACCCTCTGGATTGACGTAGATCAATCCCATCTGAACCGCCGCTAAAGGATTCTCTAACTCGCGATCTCCTTGGTAACGCTTATCTCCTAGCCACTCGGTTTCTGCCCCCCAGTATATATCTTCTTCTGGCTCCCATACATCGGCTCTACCTCCGCCAAAACCAAAAGTTTTGAATCCCATAGATTCCAAAGCGCAGTTACCTGCCAAAATCATCAAGTCGGCCCAAGAAAGGGACTTACCGTATTTTTGTTTAATCGGCCACAACAACAATCTGGCCTTGTCTAAATTTCCGTTATCTGGCCAGCTATTCAAAGGGGCAAATCTCTGGGTTCCAGTTCCTGCACCTCCGCGACCGTCTCCAGTCCTGTATGTACCGGCACTGTGCCAGGCCATACGGATAAAAAATGGTCCATAATGTCCATAATCTGCTGGCCACCAATCCTGTGAGTTGACCATCAGATCCATAATATCCTGTTTTACAGCTCCCAAATCAAGTTTTTTAAACGCCTCAGCATAATTAAACCCGGCATCCATAGGATTGGATAGGGAAGAATGTTGTCTAAGTATATTTAATTTTAATTGATTGGGCCACCAGTCTCTGTTGCTCGTTCCGCCACCGGCAACTTGTTTGGTGGTTGCGCCGCTAAAAGGGCATTTACCTGCACCACTTCCGTGGGTAGATCCGTGTGCGTGATTGTCCATAATACATAGGTTTTTGAAGAGTACGAAGTTACGTATTCCTTATCAATTATTTTTATCTATAGTTCTTATCAATCGATAGATAAAATCAATTATAGGGTGTTCAACATTTCCGCTTCTTCCTCAGCCAAAAGCGCTTTGGATGCGCGACGCACCAAACGCAATCTGCCAAAAGCCAACACCGTTGAGGCCCCAAGTGTGCAAAATGCCATCACCCCAGTCATCGGAAGAGCTGTGCCATCGTGAAATAACGAGACCAAAGCTGATAGCAGGGCGCCTACACTCATTTGAAAAAAGCCCATCAATGCAGACGCATTTCCGGCATTCTTAGAGAAGGGAGCCATGGATAGTGCTGATGCATTGGGAAATATGAGTCCTTGACAACTCAAGAAAAGAAAAAGCAGTCCAACCATACTCCACAGCTGAATCAAACCTGTAGCCGTAAGCAATACCAAAGTAAGTCCAACAAGGCTTTGAATGCTTAAAGCGATACGGATAATCTGGTCAGATCCCCACTTGGAGAGCAAAAAACCATTGATTTGTGCCGTTCCAATTAATCCAGCTGCAATCAAAGCAAAGATGAGCCCATAGGTGGTTTCATCCGTCCTGAAATAGTCCATAAACACAAAGGGAGAACCACTGATGTACGCGTATAATCCTGAATAGGCGATCGAACTGGTTGCCGTATACAAGGCAAACTGGGGCTCTGCAAGGACACTTTTAAAACTCTTGAGTATCGATTTGGGTTTAAGCGAATAGCTTGGATTGGGTGCGGCCCCTTCAGGCAATAAAAAATAGATACCCAGCACTATAGCGGCAATCACTGCGACCAAGACCCCAAACAAAGCACGCCAACCCAGATGGATGGTGATCAAGCTACCTAAAGTTGGGGCAATCAGTGGAGATACTGCAATGACCAACATCAATGAAGAGAAAACTTTAGCGATCTGGTGCACAGGAAATAAATCCCGAACCAGCGTCCGCGAAGCGACCATGCCGACACATCCACCTAAAGCCTGAAGCCCACGAAAGAAAATAAGCGCTTCAACACTTTCTGATAAGGCACAGCCCACTGAGGCCAATGCGTATAGAGCTAAACCTCCATACAGCGGTTTCTTTCGACCAAAACGCTCTAGCAGCGGTCCATAGACCAATTGCCCTAGAGAAATGCCCACAAAAAAAGCAGAAAGGGAAAGCATTACTGAAGATACATCGGTCTTCAAATCCGAGGCAATCGCAGAGAAAGCAGGCAGATAAAGGTCAATGGAAATAGGCCCAATAGAAGAAAGCAGCCCTAATATAAAAATCAGGACTGCTTTAGGTGCTTTTTTTTCAGACATCTACTGAATCGCCTTTTTAATTCTGGCGTTTAACTCAGCTAAATGTATTTTGGTGAGTGCATCCGAAGAACCCGACTTGGTTGTTTTGGCCAGTTTGGTCAACTGGTCTAAAGCAGCCGCACGAATATCTGTGACATCGGGGTCAACAGCATTTCCAGCACCTCTACCTGATGGAGCGGCCGGTTTATCTTGCAATAAGAAAATGAGTCGATCCACATGGGCGCGCTGTACATTTCTTCGGTAGGTGTCTACCGCTTTTCCGCCGCGTGCGTCTGACCAAATTCCTTGGGTTAAATCATCCATCATTTGCTTGATGTTGTAGGCAGCCCCCGCATTAACTGCTTCGTTTTCCATCACCCTGGCCAAACGCTCAAAAGACATCAACTGATTCAAGGTGCGCACTTGAAGGCCGCGTACCTTTTCCACCGCTGGAGTGAAATCAATTTTGTTGAGGATGTTTTGGTCCAGCATCCAGTATGGAGTGGCAAATAATTCAGCTTGCAAAAAGCGCATCGCGTCTTGCTGTAAATTCTTGGGCACATGGGTATAAACAGCTCCTTGTTGCTCATAGGTCTTGGTGTATTTATACACACCTCCTAAGTTGGCAGTTACATGTCCCATATAGCGATTGTACTGTCCGAGTACCTCATTGTACAAGTCGCTTAAGTCCTCGTAGTCTTTACCTTCTTCACTGGTCCATTTAATCAGGTTGGGGACAATGCGCTTTAGGTTGGCGATTCCATAGGTACTCGCTTTCATCGCGTTATCTCCCAGATCTTCTGTCTGTGATGAAGGATCGATCACTTGGAACTGTTGGGCGCCGAAACGATAAAGCGGATCGCCTTTCTTATCCAAAATCCATTGATTTAGTATTGGTTTTTCTTCCTCAGGGGATTTGCCCAGAATAGGTCGATAACCCCAGGCGATGGAATATTTATCATAGGGCCCGATGTTAGGCATCAAAGCCACTCCATCATCACCGGGTTGTGCGATGTAATTAAAACGAGCGTAATCCATGATTGAGGGAGCTGTTCCGAACTCAGCCGTAAATGATGCAGAACGCAAAGAGTCCACTGGGTAAGCGACGCTACTGCCCATATTGTGCGGCAAGCCCAAGGTATGACCTACCTCATGCGAAGACACAAAGCGAATCAAACGACCCATGACGGCGTCTTTAAATTCAGGAGTCTGAGCTTCTGGATTGATCGCAGCCGTTTGTACAAAGAACCAGTTGCGCAACAGAGTCATTACATTGTGGTACCAGTTAATGTCTGATTCCAAAATTTCACCACTGCGCGGATCACTCACGTGAGGACCATTGGCATTGGGAATTGGCGATGCTAGGTAGCGAACTACTGAATAACGCACGTCCTCAGGGGACCATTCTGGATCCTCCTCTACAGATGGTGGATCAGCTGCTATAATGGCGTTTTTAAAACCAGCCGCTTCAAAGGCAACTTGCCAGTCCTCAATCCCTTGTTTGATATAGGGCACCCATTGTTTTGGTGTTGCGCGATCTACATAATAAACGATCTGTTTTTTGGGCTCTACCAATTCTCCCCTGTTGAATTTTTCAACATCCTCATCTTTAACCTCTAAACGCCAACGATCTAGGTAGGTGACGGTTTTGGACTTGTGATCTGCTAAACCATAATCGACCTGACTACGGGCAAACCATCCTACGCGCTCATCGAAATATCTGCGTCGCATGGGTTCTTTAGGCAACAAAATCATGGAGTTATTAATCTCTACAGAAAAAGCCTCCAATGAACCATTGGAAGGTGGCTTGGTAGACTTGTAGGTTTTCACGTGTCTCGCCTCAATATTAAGCGGATACGATTTAACTGACTCAATATAGGACCGTTTGGCATCTATTCCTGAAATCTTGTAGGTCTCTTTATAACCGTTGCTGATACCTAAAGTTTTTACGTCATCTTGGAACAATTCTGTCACCTCAATCAGGGTAGAAGGATGTTCGGCATCTGGTCCTGAGGCCAATATGCCAAAAGAAGCAACGATTGGTTCGAAGTTCGAATTACCTACGGCTTCATTGACCGGTAAGCTATCCGCGGCAACGTTGTCATAGGATACCAAGCGCAATAGCACTTGCTTGTTCTTTTTTTCCCAACGAAGCACTTGGGTGTTTTGCTTTCCGCCCCCAAAGCCTAAACCGTTGGCCGTTTTGGCAATACGGGTCACCATCAACATCTCACGTCCCATCAAGGAATCAGGAATCTCGTAGTAATATTTCTCGGCCACTTGATGTACAGAGAACAAACCTTGATCCGTCTTGGCTTTGTTGTTTACGATGTCTTCGTATTTTTTTTCTTTTGATGCTGCAGCATCTTTACCGCCTTTTTCCTGGGCTTGGGCAGTAAATAGAACTGCACCCAGGGCAGTCCACAACAATAAATGTCTCATGGAATATAATTTTCCCCTAATTAACTACTTTTTGTGTTAAAAAGAAAATATGCTGGACAAGAAAGTCAGTTCCTTCTCTGGTGCTATTTCCAATTCAAAACAGATACCTCGTTTATCCTTTGGATTTGGTCTGATCAACACCTGACATTGACCATTAGTTTGGTAGAATAAATTGTAGTTCAGCATGCGCAACTGATTTTTCCAAGAACCGGATGTACCCAAACTGGGGCCAAATTCCTTAGCTGAACATATCTTTTCATACATGAGTTTTATCAAGAAACTATGTTCTTGATCCGTTAATTGGAGTTGGGTATCGCCCCAAAAAACCAAACCGTCTGAAGCCGTTAATTTGACTTTACTTCGGTCTTTTTTAAAAATTTGTTTAAATAGTTCCATCTGACAGGGCTATTTTATCTATACAACTAAAATAATGTAGCGAGCAGGGCAAACACCTGAAATTTAAGTCATTTAGGTAATGTTACTTAAATTTGTTAGCTTAGATTATTCTATGTTACTTATCAAATGAACTCAGCTAAATCATCTATAATCCAGCTATTTTTATTAGTTGGTTTCTCCTTGGTATCTACACTGTCCAAGGCACAAAACAATAACTATCTATATCGGGCAGATAACGGAAAAACCATTATTGCGGGACCCGAGGCACAGACCGGAGGTTATTACACCTTAGACTCCATATCCTATTTGGTTGTTAACGACTCATTATTGAGAGAACTCGCCAAAGAACGCAAGGACCTATCAAAAACAGTGACTACTCGGGTGACAGACATGAGTTTTTTATTGTTTAAATGGACAGACTTCAATCAAGACATTAGTCATTGGGACGTAGGTCAGGTAACTGACTTTAGTTGGATGTTTGGACACTTAGAACTGTTTAATGGCGATATAAGTCAGTGGAACCTAAGCAGTGCCAAAACTCTTTCCGATATGTTCCACGGAACCCTTTCATTTCAAGGTGACCTAACCAACTGGGATGTTTCGAACGCAACGATGTTTAATGGCATGTTTCACAACAGCCAATATAACCAACCAATAAATAACTGGGATCTGAGTAACGCCATAAATACCAGCGGCATGTTTGACGACAATATTTTCTTCAATCAACCCTTGGATCAGTGGGACGTTTCCCGAGTTGAAATGATGGGGGGTATGTTTGCAGAAGCGGTTGCTTTTAACCAAGATATCTCCAAATGGAATACATGTAATGCCCGTGATATGACCAATATGTTTCGAAATGCTAACTCGTTTACTACAGATCTATCCGGATGGTGTGTGCCATTGATGGAGCAGAGGCCGGAGAATTTTGCCACTAAGGATTCATTTAAAGAACCGAACTGGGGATATAACAAAGCAAATCCTACTCCATACAGAGATATAGCTTTAGGGGTTATAGGAATCACGGGAATAGGAGCAGTCGTGTGGATGATCCGTAAAAGGAAACATAAATTGACTGAGATTAGTGTCGCCCAATCTTTGATTGAAAAAGCAAGATCTCTAGGTCGGCAAGATCTATCCCGAGAGGAATTGGACGAAGTATTTGGCATAGCCGACAAAGCCTTTGAAGCGCAAAAAGTCTATCGATCAAGAATGCTGAAAGATATAGAAACAAAGCATCCAGGATTATTGCGCAGAGAGAGAGACCCGAAGGACAAAAGGTCTTATCGATACTTTATCCACCTTGTTGATTTAAGTAACAAGTAAAATATAAATGTTACCGATGAATAAAAATATATGGATTACCGGTGCTTCTTCCGGAATAGGCGCTGCATTAGCTGTTGAATTATCCGCTCAGGGACATCATCTTTTGCTCAGCTCACGCAGAGTGGAGGAACTAAAAAAAGTACGAGAATCGTGCACCTATCCAGAACGCGTTCAAATTCTTCCCATGGACATGGAAGATCCAGAAAGTCACCAAGCAATGGCTGATCAGGCATGGTCGTTGATGTCAGGCGTTGATGTGGTCATCCACAACGCTGGGGTAAGCCAACGGTCTCTGGCACATGAAACTGATTGGCGGGTCGATGAACGACTGATGCGGATCAATTACTTGGGAACGGTATCTTTGACCAAAGCCCTTTTGGGTCGGATGTTGGATCGTGGTTGTGGACACTTTGTGGTGGTGACTAGTCTGACTGGAGTCATCCCTTCCCCATATCGTTCTGGATATTCCGCCTCCAAACATGCTCTGCATGGATTTTTTGACAGTTTGCGGGCGGAGCTGGAAGACCAAGGGATTGCGGTTACTATAATAGCTCCTGGATTTGTGCAAACTCAGGTATCCGTAAATGCATTGACCGGCGATGGCACTTCACTCGGAGTGATGGACGATGCGCAGGCCCGGGGAATTTCAGCACAACGTTGCGCTGCCGAGATAGTCCAGGCCATGCATCGACAAAAAAGAGAAGTATACGTTGGAAGAGAGTCCTATGCGGCTTATGTTAAAAGGTATTTGCCTGGGCTTTTTGCCCGACTGATCAAAAAAGCTAAAGTGCGTTAGTGGATCAGTTTGTTTTACAAAAACAAGTTGAGCAATAGAAAAAAAACAGCCTGAATGATCAGCAAACTGCTGGCAAACACATGAGTGTTGACTTGTTTAAGCTGTAGGTTAACGCGCAGCAGAACAGCGCTAACTACAAACCAGCACAGGTAATTAAACAATGGGATATCCCCGGTATTCCAGGTCCAAAAATCTAGTTTTACCGCTACAGGTTCTAAAATAAAATCGAAAAAAGTCGCCATAGCTGCCCCGCCAAGCACCACCATGGTGGTCGATGTTGCCCCTGTCAATGGAATTTTTAATTTGTTTTTAATTAGCTCAATGCTTTGAAGCAAAAAAGATCCGGAGCAGTATACAATCACAAACCAATTTAGGCCGATCAGCCAGGGTACTCCTAGAATTTTTGGCCCCAGCACAGGGCCGTACTGATACTCGCCGAAAAGCAGACCAGTATTCACCCCAATGATCTCTGTCGCCATACTGATGACAAAGGCGATGGCAAAGGACAACAAAAAGTTTTTGAGGGACTTTAGTTGGGTATTGGCCAGTAGTAAAAACATAAACAACAGCACCAAAGGTGTACTGCTGACAAACCAATCTTTATAGGGTGTAAAGAGAATACCCAACACGCCTGAACCATGAAATAGCAGCGCTAAAAACAGGGGGTTAATTTTTTTCATGTACAGAATTATTCGGTGAAATATGCGTGTTGTATTTGTTTTGGACTAAATCCGACACTATGGCTGCTCCGGACAAACATAGCGGTATGCCGCCACCTGGATGTACGCTTCCACCTACAAAATAGAGGCCGTCAATAGCCTTGCTGTAGTTGGGATGCCTCATAAATGCAGCCATCCTGCTGTTGGAACTAGTTCCGTACAGTGAACCCATATAGGAAGCTGTTTTTGACTCGATGGTCACGGGGCTGAGGACCTCTGAAACCGTAATAAAAGATTCGATTTGATCCCCCAATACTCTGTTTAATTTCTGGATAATCGCTTGGCGATAAAACTGTTCCCATGCCGACCAGTCTTGGCCGGTATTAGCGGGAACATTGATCATCACAAACCAGTTTTCTTTCCCCAGAGGAGCGTGAGCTCCAGGCTCCATTTTGTCGGTTATATTGACATAAACGGTCGGATCAGCATACGGCAACCCTGCATGAAAAATCGCCTCAAATTCCGATCGGTAATCGTTGCTAAAAAAGATATTGTGCAACCCTAATGCGGGAAACGATTTATTCATCCCCCAATAAAAAATAAGTGCGCTGCTGCTTCTCTCCTGTTTTTTTACCTGTGCAGCCTTGGCGGGATTGTTCAACAACTGATTATAGGTGAAATAGACATCCATGTTGCTCACCACAACATGGGCCTCATGTAACACTTCATTCACCAACACACCCTTTACACGATCATTTTCAACTACAATCTGCTTCACGGATTGACCCAATGAAAACTCAACCCCTGTTTTCAATGCTAAACGATACAGGGCATTCGTAATGCTGATCATACCCCCTTTAGGGTAATGAGCTCCTTCATTGTGTTCCAAATGTGCAATCAAAGAAAGCATGGCTGGAGCTTGGTACGGATTGCTGCCGTTATAGGTCGCAAATCGATTAAACAACTGAACTAATTTGGGGGACTTAAACGAGGACTGATTGTAGTCATTTAAGGATTGAAACAGATAAGCCCATTTAAAGTTACTTATGGCTTTGAAAATTGGAGCTTTTGTTAGGGTCTGAACAGTGTGTAACGAATATCTTAAAAAGATATTGGCTATGTTGCGATAGGCTAAAGATGCGCTATGAAGATATCTAAAGATATTTTCTGAGGGCTCATCTGTTTTTTCCAACAACTCTTTGGCAAATGCCTCTGAATCAGTGTAGGCCTTGATGCGAACGCCATCCTCATAAAAATAAGTACAGGCGACTTCAAGTTTTTCGTAGGAAAAGTAGGGAGCAATCGGCTCTTTGGCCAAGGCAAATAATTCTTCGATCAACCGTGGGCTCGTAAATAAGCTCGGACCCGCATCAAACTTAAATCCGTCGATTTCGAAATGGGTTAATTTCCCGCCGGGATAATCGTTTTTCTCAAAAACCTGAACGTTGAATCCTTGGAGCTGAAGCCTAATGGCCGTAGCTATTCCGCCCACACCTGCACCTATAACAATCGCTTTTTTTGAAGACACCTGGGATCAATATTATTGAGTGTACAAATTTAGACAACTTAGGAGCACCAAAACTTTATAGTTCATCATATTTTACGCACTTATTGCGGGGCGGCAGAGGAGTGGTCACTGACGATCTTCCAAGTTCCCTCTATGCGGCGCAGCAACAAGGTAAAGTATCCTGTGGGCGTATCAGCTTGTCTGGTTAAGGTGTATCGACCGATCAGTTGTAGGGTGTTTTCATCCCATTGGGTCATGCGTAAAAAATCAAACTGCAATTGCCCCATCGCAGCCCGATCGGGATAACCCTTTACATATCCTGCCCATGTGTTTTCATACCCGTAGGTGGGCCCGCGACCTCCCACAAAAACCAAATCATCGGAGACCCAGTATCCCTCCATAAAAGCGGACAGATCTCCCTTGTTCCAAGCTGCTTCTTGGGCGCGCAACATCTGGGTCACGGCTTGGGCAACTTCGGGTTCAGGCGCAGACTGGGCCCTGAGGCTTTGTAAAAAAACAACAGAAAAAATGATGAGTAAGTTTAATTTATTCATGGTGCTTGCTAAAGTACTGTTCCATAATTATTTTTTTGTTTTGGCGCACGTGAGCTAAATAGGCCTGAGCTACGGAAGATAGCTTTTTATTCTTTAGCCAGATCAACCTCCAATTGGTGGTAATGGGGAGTCCAGGACTGTCAATGATATGCAACTGCCCCCGGGATAATTCATTTTTAATACCGATCACAGGTAAGATCGAATAACCCAAACCGGCGATTACCGCTTGTTTTACCGCCTCGTTAGAGGTCAGCTTTAGCCCCTTTCGATCAATGCGTTTGCTAAAATAATGATCCATAGCTACTCGGGTAGCCGAGCCTTCTTCTCGATAAATCAAAGGGCGATTGGGATCAAACTCAGTGGTGTTTCCCACCAAGAACAATTGGTTTTGCATCAGCAACTCTTCTTCCACTTCAAGTTGTGTGGGCAAGACCGAAACCAAGGCAAAATCTATGGCATTATCCGCCAAGCTCTTGATCACCTTAGTCTTGTTGGACACATCCATGGTCAAATCAATACCAGGATGATCTGACAAGAAATCTGTTAGAAAATAGGGCATGACATACTTGCCTGTAGAGGCTGATGATATGCGCAACTTGCCCGCAATCAGACCACTGTATTCTTTCGTTTTGTATTTAATGGCATCCGCCTCCTGCAAAATATTTTGCGCTATTTCTGCGATAGTCATCCCAAAGTCCGTGATGTACAGCTTTTTGCCCAAGATCTCTACTAAAGGGAATTCAAACTGACGTTGAAAATTCTTTAACTGAATCGAAAGAGCAGGCTGGGTCATGTGCATGGCCTCGGCGGCCTTCGTGACGCTTTTATGACGTACTACCTCAGTGAATATCTGCAACTGATGTAAGGTATAATTCATAATTAATATTTATGACAAAGATATAAATGATATATATAAATATATGCATAATTCATTATTTATTTGATGAAAAAGCATCGATGCAATTCAAAAACAGAAAAATGGTCATCGCCACCATGCACGGCAAAGAAACCGTCATCGCGCCACTGTTCAAAAAACATTTTCAAGTACACCCCATCCTGCCTAACGACTGGAACTCAGATTTACTAGGAACATTTAGTGGAGAAATCCCCAGAGTTGTGAGTCCTTTAGAGGCGCTGAGGGTCAAGTGCGCACAAGCGATGAAAAATACGGACACCGATTTAGCGGTAGCCAGTGAGGGCTCGTTTGGTCCACACCCAAGCATACCGTTTATTCCAATAAATACTGAGGTATTGATGTTTGTGGACTTAAGAAACAGACTTGAGATAACAGCCACAGTGCACTCGTTGGAAACCAACTTCAACAGCCAAATGATTGAGGATCTTGAAGGGCTAGAGCTGTTTGTCAGGCAAACACAATTCCCCTCGCATGGGCTGATCTTGAAAAGACCACATGGGGACAAACCTGTTTTTCTCAAAGGGATTACCCAAGAAGATCAATTGAAAAAATACGCTCAAATACTGATTAATCAGGAAGGGTCCGCATGGGTGGAAACCGATATGAGGGCAATGATGAATCCCACACGCATGAAAACCATTGGTCAATGCGCTGAAAAGCTGGTATCCCATATACACATGAAATGCCCTAAATGCAAGACACTTGGATTTTCTCCAGATAAACCCCTTCATGGGCTGCCTTGTGCGCAGTGCGGACAACCCACTAGTTCTGTGATGGGTTGGCTTCATCGTTGCGCTCGTTGCGGATACCAACAATTGGAACACAATAAAGGGGGAAAACTTCTAGAAGATCCAGGGTTTTGCACTTATTGTAATCCATAAACATTTATTATATAATGCATAATAAACATATATAAAAATAAATAAAACTGATGTCACAACTTTGCCTCCAAAAATGAATCCACTCAAAAGATTTTTTATCGCATGCTTCCTGGCCTTCTGGCTGATCGCGCTCCTTTGGCTAGAAATAGATCTATTTGCTGAGGCCTTCTGCGCCAGCTTTATCATTATGATTGCTCTGTGGATACGTGAAAGAAACCTAAACCAACCCCATGAACAAACAAAAAATTAAATCAAAAGATTTGGACCTTTCACTGTTGGAAGGAAATTTTGAAAAAAAGGAATTGAATCAATTGCTCGGTCAATGGATTGCGCAACAGATCAATCAGTGCAAGATAGATCGTTGGGCGGCATGGGAAAGAAATCATCAGATAGATACTACTGCTTTTGACCTACAAATTGAAAAATTGAGGGAACAGCGCGCCATTATTGAATCGTACTTAAGCAGTATTGAGCCGACAGGCAATCACAAGATTGCCGCGCAAATCAATGTTCAACTTAAGGCTTAATCGATTTGGAATGGAATTTATTGGCTGACAACTTCAGCAACCCTGCTTTACTTTTTTTTATTTTAGGCTTATTGGCCGTTCAATTAAAAAGCGACCTGACCATACCGGAACACTCCTCAAAATTCATCACCTTATATCTGTTGTTTTCTATTGGTTTTCGAGGTGGGCAAGAACTGGCCCACAGCTCTATGGACGCTGAAATGATCGGGACTTTGGTGGCGGGGATATTGGCTTCAGCACTAGTGCCTCTCTACACGTTTTACCTGCTGAAAAGAAAATTAGGCGTAGAAAATGCAGGAGCTATTGCAGCCTCTTATGGATCTGTCAGCGCGGTTACCTTCATCACCGCAGTTGCATTTTTAGAGACACATCAGATTCACTTTGGCGGGCATATGGTGGCAGTAATGGCCTCTATGGAAGCCCCCGCCATTGTGACGGGAATGCTTTTGATTTCCTTACATCGCGAAAAGCAGACCAATGAAATCCCCATCGTGCAAACAGTCAAACACGCATTTACTAACGGCAGTGTATTTCTGATTTTGGGGAGCTTGCTCATCGGGTATATAACCAGTGACGCCCAAGCTGAAGGCATCAAGCCATTTACCACGGATTTATTCAAAGGATTCTTGGCGATATTTCTTTTGGACATGGGGATTACCAGCGGAAAAAAATTGAAATCATTTTGGAAACACGGTTGGTTTACCGTGGTATTTGCCATTGGAATTCCACTGATTAACGGATCGCTCATGGCCTTTATCAGTGATCTATTTATGGTTACTGAAGGAAATCGATTGTTGTTATCCGTCCTAGCTGCAAGTGCCTCATACATCGCTGTGCCCGCAGCCATGCGTCTGGCTGCGCCAAAGGCCAACCCAGGGATCTATATTCCCATGGCCTTGGCAGTAACCTTTCCGATGAATATTATCTTTGGGATACCCTGGTACCTCTACTTGATTCACCTAACCATGTAATAATTAGGTGTAGCTCGCTCTTTTTAGCTTGTCATTCAATGCGGAGCCCAAACCCTGTTCAGCAAACCAAGTGGTGACAATTAAATCAAAATTTTGTTCATCCAACTGGTCCAATACTCGATAAAAATGGTGGGCAACACTCACAAGCGAGGGATCATCTGACCAATAAAAAACATCGGCAGGGATTGATTCAAAAACAGGCATTGGCTCTTGGGCAACTATAGCGATACGCCCATATTTTTCGGAAAGTTGGCGCACCTCATCCCATCGATCAACCACTAATAGAGGTGTTTTCGGAGCGTAATGCTTGGGGTACATCCCAGGAGCCAAGACCTCCTTGTGGGTCCCTGGCCTAAACAATATATCTGGACAGACCTCCTTGAGCTGGTCCAGGGTGATGGACCCTAAGCGAAACACCTCAGGAATCCCCTCAGGTGTAAAGCCCACAATGGTAGATTCTATACCCAAGTTGCAATCGCCTCCATCCAACACCAAGGGGACTTGGTCGCCTAAATTGCGGACGACATGATCCGCAGAGGTTGGACTCAAGGTGCCAAATAGGTTGGCGCTTGGAGCAACAATTGGGTTGGGGTATGCCTCGAGCAAAGCAAGAGCCACTGGATGGTTGGGTACCCGAACGGCAAAAGTAGATTTGCCTGCTGTAATCTGATCGGGTATATGCGCTTTTTTGGGCAAAACTAAAGTCAGGGGGCCCGGCCAAAATTCCTTGGCCAATGCTTCCGCTTGGGGATAAAAAACCAATGCGTGGGATTGAGCATGCGCTAGTGAAGCCACATGGAGAATCAAAGGATTAAAGCTGGGTCGTTTTTTAACTCGATAAACTTCAGCAACGCCCTGAGGATTTAGGGCATCAGCTGCCAGACCGTAAACGGTTTCGGTAGGCATGCCAATCACCCTTCCTGAGCGAAGCAAATCACAAGCTGATTGAATATCACAAGAAATCATAGGGCAAATGTACCCTGGACCGAGGGTAAAAACCAAGGATGGGCCTATTATTTTTTATGCATTTGATAAATGTATTAAATGAAAATAATCTGTTATCGGGGGGTAACTTTGAAAATAAAATATTTGACCTATGAAACAGATTGCTTTTTTATTATCGATGTGCTTTATGGCTAGTTGTGCAGTAATCAGACCGGGAGAAGCTGGTGTAAAACAACGCTTTGGACATTTTTCTGAAGGAGTTAAAACAGAGGGATTGGTGTTTTTCAATCCGATTACCTCTAAAGTGGTCAAAGCATCCATTCAAACCAACAACATCGAGTTGTTTTTAAACCTGCCCAGTAAAGAAGGGTTAAGTGTTGATTCTGAAATCTCTATTCTTTACCGTTTAGAGACGGAAAAAGTACCCCAGGTGCTTCAAGAGATCGGCAAAGACTACAAGTCCATCATCACCAGTGTCTTTAGATCAGCCTCGGCAGATGTGTGTGCTCAGTTTTTTGCCAAAGATATGCACTCCGGAAAGCGGGCTGATATCGAGTACTCCATCAAAGGAAAAATGGAAGAAACCTTGGCCAACCAGGGTATTATCATCGAAGCCGTGCTGCTCAAAAGCATCCAACTGCCTAGAGGGCTCTCTTCCTCTATAGAACAAAAATTGCAGGCAGAGCAAGATGCCATGCGCATGGTGTTTTTACTTGATCAATCAAAACTTGAAGCGGAACGCAAAATTATCGAAGCCACCGGTGAGCGCGATGCCCAAAAGATATTGGCCGAAGGCCTCACTGATGAAATCATCAAAATCCGAAGCATTGAAGCTTTTATCGAGCTTT